>ERZ780207.1836-NODE-1836-length-16991-cov-6.715517_pt1 | contig 16991 bp, 15 predicted proteins | sample MGYA00510977_ERZ780207 | MGnify/ENA primary metagenome ERZ780207 (study PRJEB29588, sample SAMEA2151383) | human gut metagenome | biome: human gut; feature: human-associated habitat; material: faeces | place: Denmark | collected 2008/2010 ... | reverse complement strand
GGACGGGTCCCTTTTTTAGTGTCCCGCATCAGACACACTCAAAGAAACAGTATCGCGTAATCGGCCAGGAAGGGGAGACTGGCCAATGTCCATTGGGGCAGCCCGGGAGGCCTACCCTCCATAAACATCGGCTCTGCTATGTAATAAAAAGCCGGGGCAGCCCTTGTCGGGGTTTCTCCGGCTTTTATGGTTGATTACGGGGATTATATATTGATGGTCAGGCCTGCTTTGAGGAAGGCGTTGTTGTCTGCCGCGCCCCAGTTTATCCACTGGCCTTCGGAATCGAGGTTCCAGAAGTTGAAGAGTTCGTAAGGCTTGCCTGCCCACTTGCCGGCTGCATTGCCCGTAGAATTTCTCAGGATGTTGCCGGTGAAAGTAACCCCGGCGGGATTAACCTGATACACACCAACCGCTTCTTCCCTGATGTAACGCGGCATCGGGAATGTGTTGTTGGTGATGTTTACCTTGCATTCGGACATCGGGACCATATAAGTGCCGTCCTTTCGGAACTCGATATGGATGTACCGCTGGCAGGTCAATGTCCATCCGCGTGCGCTTCCCGGGAAGTTACATTTATTGATATTGATCTCTTCGAGAGTAGGCGAAGTTATCTGTATACCGTCCCAAGTGAAATGGTCTAAATTCACATTGTTTACAGTTACTTTCTTGGTTCCTGCTTCATTTACATATATTGCGGATTGATCTTTGCCGCGTGCCGTAACAAGCGAACCGTTGGCAATGGAGAAACTCTCGCAGGACCCTTTAACCTCGAAGCATCCGCTCATGCTGGAAATTTTGTGGCCACCCAGGTCAATAGTCACATTTCTGCCTGTAACGACAAAGTTACCGGGAACATCATGAAGGTCGTTACCGAGATCCTTTGTCAGATGGATGGTTACATAATCCAGCCCCAATGCTGCCGTCAGTTCTCTGTAATTCTTGACGGAAACTTCGGTAACGTTGTAATCCGGCTCCTCGAACGACGGGTCGATTACCACCTGGAACTCTGCGGGAGCGGTGAGCAGCCGGCCGTAGATGTTGGTACGGTAGTTGCGCTGGAAGGGCACGTTCTCGAAGGTGTAGGGAGTATAGTCGGTGTCGTTGCACGAGAATGTTACGCTTGTGGTCATCTTGTCGGCGGGAACCAAGATGTAGTTCATCGACAGATACTTGATGTTCGCGGGATCGGTTACCGGGAAAGTCTCCCCGGCAGCGGGGAGGTCGGCAAGCGCGAATACCGCATCCTTCTTTGAATCTTTTGCCACATCACCCTGTTCGCCATCCATGAAGTTGAACTGTGTGTAGACATCTTTGACTGTTACGGCAGTCTGCGTCACTTTGAGCCCCAGCATGTCCGCCATATCGTAATCGGTAGTACCGATGTTGAGCTGGGCGAAGGGACGTTTCAGCGTTACGGTCTGCGACGTGGCCGTAGTGATGGCGAAGTTTTTCAGCACATAGCTGAAAGCGTCGTTTTCCTCGGTGTAACCGGCCTCGTAGTCAATGGTCACGTTGCGGTTTTCGGCCGAGAAAGTGTAGGGGGCATCCGGGTTCTGCGCCCAGAAGATGATGTCATAGTGCTTGCCGCGCGGAAGGTTCAGCGACACCGTAGTCTGCAGGTTGTTAAACTGGGCGGTGCCGAAATTCTCGCCATCGGACAGAGTGATAGGCTGGATAGAACCGTGCTCGTAAACGGCATATTTGAGGGTAGTGGCACTTTTCCCGTCGCCGAATGTACGGGAACCGAGTTCCTCCGGTAGCCGGACGGTAAAGGAAGTTTCCCCGTCAGCGGCGACTTGTGGAGCATCGTCACTTGAGCAGGAAGTGACCCCGAGCATTGCTGACAATGCCAGAGCCGACAATAAATAATTTTTTTTCATTCCTATATAATGATAGAGTTTATAAATCAATACTAATCAGCGATATATAGCCACGCACATAAAACTTCGGACACCCGTGTGGACGAACTCCGGCCGCTCTGAAAAAGATACCCGTAAGCAACCTGGTGTCGTCATTACCGCTAATCAGATGCAAATTTACGAAAATAACACCTAACTGCCGCGAAAATACCGTTAATGATTGTTAATTGCTGAAATTTGTATCTTTCCGGGCCGAAGCGGCACCACCCTTCTTTCCTGCATTTTCAACCTGCGTGCCGGTTCAGAAGAGGTCGCGGAAGATACGGTCGGTGGCGCCGAGTTTGGAACGGATGTAGGCGGAGGCTTTTTTGCCTGCGGTGCGGCGGGTTTCTTCATCCAGGAGGACTCCGGCCGTCTTGGCGAAGGTATCGGCGTCAGTCACCTCGAAGCCGCCCCCGGCTTCGCGCAACTCGCGCGCCTCTATGAACTTGCGGTTGTTGGGGCCATAGATTACCGGTATGCCGTAGACGGCCGCCTCGTTGATATTGTGCAACCCCGCGCCGAAACCGCCACCGACGTAGGCCATATCGGCGTATGTATAGGCGGAGCTGAGCAGCCCGAAGCAGTCCATTACCAATACCTTTGCGCTGTCAACGAGCGACGGGTCCTTCTCGGCGCCGGTGTACGTCACTGCGCCGGGGAAGAGTTCTTTCAGCCGCGCGATGCGCGCGTCGTCAAACTCATGGGGAGCTATCACGAGGCGCACGTCGTGGCCGTTCACCCAGTAGGCATACACTTTCTCATCTTCAGGCCACGAGGAGCCGGCCATTATCACGGGCTTCTCCCCTGCCGCGCGGCGAAAGCGTTCGAGCAAAGGTATCTCGCGGCGCTGGCGCATGATGTCGGTCACACGGTCGAAACGCGTGTCACCGGCCACGGTTACGTTTTCTATGCCGTAACGCTCAAGGAGCGTGCGGCTTCCCTCGTCCTGCACGTAGATGTGGCTATAGAGCTTGAGCCACTGGCGGTACCACGCGCTGGAACGGCGGAAGAAGGCCTGGTCCTTGCGGAAGACTGCGGAGATGAGGTAAGTGGGGACATTACGGTCCCACAGCGCGTAGAGGTAGTTGCGCCAGAACTCGTATTTCACGAAGATGGCCTTTTCGGGGCGTATGATGTCGAGGAACCGGCGCACGTTACGCGGGGTGTCAAACGGAAGGTAGACCACGGCATCGGCGCCTTTCCAGTCCTTTCGCACCTCGTAGCCCGAGGGCGAGAAGAAAGAGAGGACGATGCGCTTCTCCGGATGCTCGCGGCGCAGCATCTCGAGCAACGGACGCCCTTGCTCGAACTCGCCCAGCGAAGCGGCGTGGAGCCACACCACCGGCTCGCGCCAGGAATCGACAGCCTGTTTCAGTCGCGTGAAGACTTCGCGGTGGCCGGCCACCATCTTCCTGGCCTTGGGATGGCGCAGGGACGCGAGTTTCACCCCGCCGGCATATACATATATTCCGGCGGAGTAAAGCATCGGCTCGAGGGTCCGGCGGCAGAGTTCGGCACCCCAGGAGCGGAATTGTTGCAGTCGGGAGGGTCGGCGGCTCACTTCCCTATGGTGTCAATGGCGCGGCGTATGCGGGCCGTGACCTCGCTGCGCGGCATTAGTTCCGTGATGTCGAACATGTGCGGCCCGCGGCAAGCACCCACCACGGCCAGACGGAAGGCATTCATGACGTTGCCCAAATGGTAGCCGTTCTGCTCTATCCAGCCCAGCACTATCTTTTCGGCGTTGGCCGACGTCATATCGTCGATGCCTTCGAGCACGCCTATCAGTTCCTCCATGATGCGCGGCGTTTCCTCTTTCCAGCGTTTGCGCACATCCTTTTCGGCGTATTCCGTCGGGGCGCGGAAGAAGAAGTCCCCCTGGTCCCAGAGTTCGGCCACGAAGTTGACGCGACCTTTCACCATGCCGACGGCGCATGCCACGTATTCCGGCGAAAAACCGGTTATGCCCTTGGCCTCGAGCACCGGCATGAAGAGTGCCGCCAGCTCATCGTCGGCCATGCGCATGATGTATTCGTGATTGAACCATGCGCCTTTCTTATAGTCGAACTTGGCGCCGGCCTTGGAGCAGTGCTCGAAGGAGAATTTGGAGATGAGGGTGTCCATGTCCATCAGTTCGGTGTCGTCGCCGGGATTCCAGCCCAGGAGCGCCAGAAAGTTGACCACCGCTTCGGGAAGGTAGCCGTTTTCACGGTAACCGGCCGAGACGGCACCGGTCTTCGGGTCGCGCCATTCCAGCGGGAAGACGGGGAAACCGAGTTTGTCGCCGTCGCGTTTGGATAGTTTGCCGTTGCCCACGGGCTTGAGCAGCAGGGGGAGGTGCACGAACTCGGGCATAGTGTCGGTCCAGCCGAAAGCTTCGTAGAGCAGCACATGGAGCGGCGCCGAGGGGAGCCACTCCTCGCCGCGGATCACGTGCGAGATCTCCATAAGGTGGTCATCCACGATATTTGCCAAGTGATATGTCGGCAGGGCGTCGACACTCTTATACAGTACCTTGTCATCGAGCGTCGAGGTGTTCACCTTGACGTGGCCGCGGATCAGGTCGTCCATCTCGACCGTCTCGTCGACAGGCATCTTGAAGCGTATAACCCACTGGTCACCGCGGTCGATGCGCTCACGCACCTCCTCCGCCGACAGAGACAGCGACGTCGGCAGCTTCTCGCGCACCGTATAGTTATAGGCGAAAGTCTCGCCGCGCGACTCGCACTCCTTGCGCAGGGCGTCCAGCTCGGCCGCCGTGTCGAAGGCGTAGTATGCCCACCCCGCTTCGACAAGCTGCAAGGCATATTTGAGATATATCTCGCGGCGCTCGCTCTGACGATAGGGAGCGTGCGGGCCCCCGACACCGACACCCTCGTCGATCTCGATACCGCACCAGCGCAGCGACTCGATTATATACTCCTCGGCTCCCGGCACGAAACGCTGAGAGTCGGTATCCTCTATACGCAGGATCATCTTGCCCCCGTGGTTGCGGGCAAACAGATAGTTGTAAAGTGCCGTACGTACGCCTCCCATGTGAAGGGGTCCCGTAGGACTCGGCGCAAAGCGCACCCTTACTTGCTGTGACATGTCTTTATGATATTGTTTGATTGTCTACTTTATACCATTACCTTGTTTTGCCGTCAAATTACGGTTCTCTGCATCACACGTTGAACAGGAAGTGCATTATGTCGCCGTCCTGCACCACATAGTCCTTGCCCTCGATGCCGATCTTGCCCACGTCGCGGCACGCCTTCTCCGAGCCGAGCGCAACGTAATCGTCATACTTGATAACCTCGGCACGGATGAAGCCGCGCTCGAAGTCCGTATGGATGATACCTGCCGTCTGCGGAGCCTTCATACCGCGCACGAAAGTCCATGCACGGCTCTCGTCGGCACCCGTCGTGAAGAATGTCTCAAGGTTGAGCAGACGGTAGGCCGCCTTTATCAGGCGGTTCACACCCGACTCCTCAAGCCCCATGTCCTGAAGGAACATGCGCCGCTCCTCGTAATCCTCCAGCTCGGCGATGTCGGCCTCGGTCGCCGCCGCCACGATCAACATCTCGGCATTCTCGTCGGCAATGGCCGCACGCACCGCCTCGGTATAGGCATTGCCCGTAACGGCACTCTTGTCGTCGACGTTGCAGACGTACAACACCGGTTTGTCGGTCAGCAGGTTCAAATCGGCCACCAGCTTACGATCCTCCTTCTCCAGAGGCACCGTACGCGCACTGCGCCCCTGCTCCAGCGCCGCCTTGTAGAGCGACAGTATCTCGAACTGGCGTTTGGCGGTCTTGTCACCCGCCGTTGCCTGCTTCTGGCACTTGCCTATGCGGTTCTCCACCGTCTCGAGATCCTTCAGCTGAAGCTCCGTGTCGATGATCTCCTTGTCACGCACAGGGTCGATCGAACCGTCGACATGGGTTATGTTGCCGTTGTCGAAGCAGCGCAGTACGTGGATGATGGCATTCGTATTACGTATGTTGCCCAGAAACTTGTTGCCCAGACCCTCGCCCTTCGAGGCGCCCTTTACAAGGCCCGCTATGTCGACAATCTCAATAGTAGTTGGAATGACGCGTTTGGGTTTGTCGATCTCGGCCAGACGCACAAGACGCTCATCGGGTACGGTGATGACACCTACGTTGGGTTCTATCGTACAGAAAGGGAAATTGGCCGCCTGTGCCTTAGCGTTCGACAGGCAGTTGAAAAGAGTCGATTTGCCGACATTGGGCAGACCGACTATACCGCATTGTAAAGCCATGAATATCTAAAATTTCAATTTACATTCAAAACCAGTGGCAAAGATAGTGAAAGCCGAGCGCAGAGACAAATCGAAAAACAATGTTTTTCAGAATTTGGCTATGCCGAGGCGCATCCTATCTAAGACGAAGTCAAAGATACCAATAAGCCGAGCGCAGAGACAAATAGAAAAACAATGTTTTTCAGAATTTAGCTATGCCGAGGCGCATCCTATCTAAGACGAAGTCAAAGATAAGGAAAGCCGAGCGCAGAGACAAATCGAAAAACAAAGTTTTTCAGGATTTGGCGCGGCCGAGGCGCAAATTATTTTTACAAACCATATCCCCAAAACCGGCTTAAAGCCGCAGAATATTCCAGCGTGTGGGTTTTCCTCCATGACGGAGCCTCGACACGCAACAATCGCAATCGCATAAATTTTGCATAAAAACCCGTTATGCACATATCGACACCGTGCGCAACGCTTAGGAGGTTTTTTTCTTGCAAAAACGTGTCTAAATTCATACATTTGCACCGTTTCGACCCTTACGGGCCCGCTTGAACCAAATATTTTTAGCGATATGTACAGCAGAAAGGTTGCATCACAACTCAAGGAGTTGGAGACTCCGTTTTATCTTTATGACATAAATCTTCTTCGGCAGACGCTCAACAGCGTGGTCTCGGAGTCGAAAAAATACAACTATAAGGTCCACTACGCAATAAAGGCCAACTATGACGACCATCTGCTGTCGATAATCCGTGAGTACGGCCTTGGAATCGACTGCGCCAGCGCCAACGAGGTGCGCAAAGCCATAGAACTCGGATTCGACCCCAAAACCATAGTATATGCCGGTGTGGGCAAGCGTGACAAGGAGATACGCTACGCCATCGAGCAGAACATTCTGGCACTGAACTGCGAGTCGATCGAGGAGTTGCAGGTGATCAACTCCATAGCTGCCGAGATGGGCCGCCGCGTCGACGTAGGCCTGCGCGTAAACCCCGACATCGACCCCAAGACCAACCACTGCATCGACACCGGACAGGCCGACAGCAAGTTCGGAATAGCGTATGACGAGATTCTCGAAAACACCGAGCTGATCAAGTCTCTTGAAAACATCAACATCATAGGCCTGCACCTGCACATAGGCTCGCAGATACGCGAGCTGCACGTCTTCGAGAACATGTGCAACAAGGTCAACGCCATCGTCGAGAAGCTGCGTTCGCACGGATTCTCGTTCCGCATGGTAGATGTGGGCGGCGGCCTTGGCATCAACTATGACGTACCCGAGAACGAACCAATACCCAATTTCGCGTCGCTCTTCTCGATCGTACACGAATACCTCAACGTAGGCGACTGCGAGGTGCACTTCGAGTTCGGGCGTTCGATCGTGGGCGAGTGCGGCGAACTCATCACCCGCGTACTCTTCAACAAGACTACGGCTACGGGACGACGACTGCTGATCGTCGACGCCAGCATGACGGAACTTATCCGCCCCATGCTCTACGGCGCATACCACAACATCGAGAACATCACCTCGCAGGACGAAACCCGCATGAAATATACCGTTGTGGGTACGGCATGCGAATCGACCGACGTCTTCGACGAGAACGTCAGCCTGCGCAAGAGCCAGCGCGGCGACCTGCTCTCGATAAAGTCGTCAGGCGCATACGGACGCTCGATGGCCTCGCAATACAATCTGCATGACCTTCCGGCCGCCGTGTACAGCGATTCGCTCCCGTTCAAATAACAGGCAGAGACACGATATCCCCTGCCCGACAAACACTTGTTGCGGCAACGGCCGTCTGTGGCAATCTACGATACAGCTCCCTTCGGGGAGCTATTTTCGTATAAATAATTGGTATCTCGCCAAATTTCACTATCTTTGAACAATCTTTTATACCGAAAGATATGAATATCGAATTTATAAAATCGGAATTTGAAAAACTGACTCTCATACTCCGTTCGTGGAAGGAGGATCATAACATCTCGGCCATCGAGCGCGACATCGTGCTCGACAAGCTCAAAAACATATACGATGCCGTCCGTTTTGCCGATGCCGATACCGCCGGCACCGACATGGCGGATTCTCACACTGCAGCCCAAGCCGCACAACAACCGGCAGCCCCTGTTGCCGCAGAGACTGCCCCGGCCGCTCCGGCAACAGATGCCGACAGCGACACCACGGACAAAGAGGAGGAGCAGGGCGACGAAGTGGAGGTAGAGTTCATCTTCTCGGACGATGACGAACAGCAGGAAGAGGGCTCAGTACAGCCGGCCGCAGCCGACACGACGGCCGAACCCGCCGCGACAGCCGCTGCGACAACCGCCGCGACAGCCGCCGAGGCCGAGAATACGGCAGCCGCTTCAGACGACGTTGTGGCTGATCTTCCGACAATACCGGCCGAGGACCATCGGACGCTGGCCGTGACCTCGACAATGCCGACAGAGGTCACCGTATCGACCGACACGACAGCGCAGAGTGTACCACAGGCAGAGCCAGCATCGACAGCCGACATGGAGGCTGCCGAGCAGCCGATAGCTGACACGGAGTCTCAACACGACGCCGAGCCCCATACAGCGGCTGATACAACACATGACACGGATGAGGATTCTGCCACTGCAGCCGACAATTCGCATGCTCATGTCTACGCCACGCCAGATGATCACGGCACAGAGGCGCCCGCCGCCCGCCGTCCGATGCACAGTCTGTTCGGATCCGACGAGGTAAGGCAGCGACAGCCCTCGCGCCACCACCGCATGATGTCGATTTATGACGATACGGAGAGCAAGCCCGAGAAGGTAGTCGACATATCGAAGATATTCGACAACGAGGACTACGCCCCCGATGCAAGATATGCGGCCGCGACATACACCGACCGCAACGATAATCACGACGATGCAACAAACGATATGCCCAAGCGGAGCCATGCGGCTGTCGGTGCGGCCGACGAGGGGGTAACGACCATTGCGGATGCGATGTCGGGATCGAAGCACACGCTTGCCGACACGCTGACGGGTCCCGAGCCTCTGGCCGAGCAGATAACACACAGCGCCACTACATCGCTGCGTGACGCCATAGGCATAAACGACAAATTCCTGCTCATACGCGACCTGTTCGCGGGCGACGATCACGAATACGAAAAGGCCATAGCCAAACTCGATTCGTTCGACAACCTCGACGACTGTCTGATCTACATCGCCGAGAATTATGCGTGGAATCCCAATTCCGAGGGTGCAAAGTTCATGATGCAGCTTCTGGAACGAAAATTGTCGTGATCGAATGTCCAAGCTCTACATCGTACCCACGCCCATAGGCAATCTCGACGACATCACGCTCCGCGCAATAAAGGTGCTGCAGGATGCCGACTTCATCCTCGCCGAGGATACGCGCACGACCTCTTTCCTGCTCAAACATCTGGGCATCGAAAAGCGGCTCTACTCGCACCACAAGTTCAACGAGCATGCCACGGCCGCCTCTCTGGCCCAAACCATAGGCGAAGGACACACCGTCGCACTGGTATCCGACGCCGGCACCCCGGGCATATCCGATCCGGGATTTCTGCTGGTGCGCACATGCGTCGAGGCAGGCATCGAGGTCGAGACGCTGCCCGGAGCCACGGCCTTCGTTCCGGCGATAGTGCAGAGCGGATTCCCGTGCGACAGATTCTGTTTCGAAGGTTTCCTTCCGCAGAAGAAGGGGCGGGCCAAACGCCTCGAAGAGCTGCGCGACCAGACCCGCACCATGATATTCTACGAATCTCCGTTCCGTGTTGTCAAATGCCTCGAACAATTCGCCCAGACGTTCGGCGGAGACCGACAGGCATCGGTCTCGCGCGAACTGACCAAGAAGTTCGAGCAGACCGTGCGCGGCACACTCGACGAATTGATCGCCTACTTTACCGAGAACGAACCGCGCGGCGAGTTTGTCATCGTCGTGGCCGGACGCCCCAAAAGCGAACGGCACCGCGTCAACCGCTACGGTGACATGACGGAGCCCAACGACGGGCTTTCGGATACGGCAGTCGACGGGCAGGACGACTAACAACAAAACATCTGCAAGAAAATGAACGATTCCACGAAGAATATGTCATTCCGGCAAAGGGCGGAGCTCGAGGTGCTGTGGTTTCTGTGCCGATGTTTCGCCAAACTGCCCCACTTCGTCAGACACTACATATTCGGCACACCGGCATATCTGATCATACGGTATGTCGTCCGTTACCGCCGCAAGGTCATCATGACAAATCTGCGCAATTCGTTTCCCGGGCGGAGCGAACGGGAGTTGCGCCATATATGCGGCCGCTACTACCGCAATCTCACCGAACAGATCATCAACATCATAAGCCAATCGGGCATCAGTGACGACGAGTTGCGCCGCCGCATACGTTTCAACAACGTCGAGCAGGTCATGCGCGAGGTGGGACAACGGAATGCCATCTTCATGACGGCACACTACGGATCGTGGGAGGCCGGCAGTACCATAAGCCTTACGGCCAGAGACCATACGTTCGTGGCGGCGTATCACAAGATTGAGGATCCCGTCTTCGACGAGCTTATGAAACGCATACGCCAGCACACCAACGTCAAACTGGTGACGATGAAGCGCATGATAAAGTATTTCATCGACCACAAGGACCAGCGACCGATAATCATGGGTCTCATATCGGACCAGAACCCCACGTTCCGACTCAACTTCCACTGGTACCGTTTCCTGAACCAGTGGACCGTCTTCCACAACGGGGCGGAGCTGCTGGCACGCAAATATGCCCTTCCCGTCTACTACTTCTGTCCGCGCCGCATACGCCGCGGCGAGTATGAGGGTGAGCTCAAATGTATATACGACGGATACGAACAGGTCGAGGAACACGCCATAACCGAACGCTATGTGCGAATGCTCGAGAAGGATATCATAGCCGACCCCGAGATGTGGACATGGTCTCACAGAAGGTGGAAATTCACACCGCCGGCCGAACTGCTGGCACAAAAGATATGATGCGCACGGCCGTAGTTATACTCAACTGGAACGGGCGCAGCCATCTCGAACGTTTCCTCGGCAGCGTCACGACCCACACCGCGGCGCCGACGCGTATCATCGTGGCCGACAACGGCTCGACCGACACGTCTATGGAGTTCCTTGCCGAACACTATCCGCAGGTGGAGCGTCTGCAACTCGACCGCAACTACGGCTATGCCGGCGGATACAACCGCGCTCTGAAACTCATCGATGCCGACTGCTACGTGCTGCTAAACTCCGACGTCGAGGTTACGGAAGGATGGCTTACACCACTTGTAGATATGTTGGAACGTCATCCGGATGTTGCGGCCGTAGCACCCAAGATCCTATCATACAACACGCGCGAAACGTTCGAATATGCCGGTGCCGCGGGTGGATTCATCGATTTTCTCGGCTATCCATTCTGCCGCGGACGCATACTTTCGCATGTGGAACGTGACGGGGGACAATACGACACCCCGCGCGAGGTATTCTGGGCCAGCGGCGCCGCCTTCTGCTGCCGTGCCGAGACGTTCCACCGTCTCGGAGGCTTCGACGACGACTTCTTCGCACACATGGAGGAGATAGATCTCTGCTGGCGCATGCAGCTCGACGGCTGCAGGGTGATGGTCGAGCCGCGCAGCCGCGTCTACCATCTCGGCGGCGGCACCATGCCCAACGAATCCCCCAACAAGCTATACCTGAACTATCGGAACAATCTGGCCATGATCTTCAAATGCGCGCCGCCCGCGCAGAGGTTCACTGCCGCCGTGATAAGGCCGCTGACCGATATGCTCTCGGCGATGATATATCTCCTCAAGGGGGATCTGAATCTGGCCGGAGCCACGCTGCGCGCATACCGCGAATTTCTGGCATGGCACCACGCTCTGGCACGCAAACGACGCGAAATACGCAGTGCGCGACGCGCAGAATCGAAACAGATATACCGAGGCTCGATCGTTTTGCGTTATATGGCGGGCCGTCGCACATTCGGCAACATAATGTAACGCTCCAGTTCGAACGACATGAAAAGCAGGATAACACACATATACGGTTCGCTCACGCCCGACGCTCTGGTGGCAGTGTGGCTGGCAGTGTGGTGGGTGCTCAACCTCATCGAGGCGGGATGTACGGAGCTTGCAAACGACGAGGCATACTACCACCTCTTCGCCCTGCAGCCCGCATGGGGATACTTCGACCACCCGCCCGTCACGGCCATACTCGTATGGCTGGGCGAGAAGCTATTTGCAGGTGAGCTGGGTGTCCGGTTCTTCTTTACGGTACTTCAGCCGCTATACCTCTATATCTTCTGGCGGACGATACGTCCGGCCGATGCCACACGCCGCGACGCCGCTCTCTTCACGATGATATGCGCCGCGATGCTCGTGTTGCAGCTATACGGCTTCATCGCCGTACCCGACGGACCACTGATGTTCTTCACGGCACTCTTCCTGCTTACATTCAAACGCTTCATCGAGGAACGCCGTGCCGCATGGCTCCCGCTCGGACTGACACTCGGGCTGCTCGCCCTGAGCAAATATCACGGAGCTCTGGTGCTCATATTCGCCCTTGCGGCCAACGCGGGACTCTTTCTGCGCCGTCCGCGGCTTATCGGGCGTCTGCTGCTCGCAGGCGTAGTCGCCGCAGCCGTCATAACACCCCACCTGCTCTGGCAATACCGGCACGACTGGGCATCGTTCGAATACCACCTTTCGGGACGCAACGGATATTTCGAGATATCGAACATAACCGATTTTCTGGCCAACATGCTGGTCGTATTTTCACCATTCTATGTACCGCTGTGGGTGCAGGCATACCGCAAGGTGAAGCCCGCAACATCAGTCGAGCGTACGCTGTGGCTCTACCCCGTCGCCTTCATCGGATTCTTCCTCGCAACGTCGCTGCGCGGATATGTCCAGCCGCAATGGGCCATAGTCGCGGTGTTCGGGCTCGTATGGCTGCTATTCAGCTATGCACGTGTGCATGTGCGCACACGTCGCTATGTAATGCGCGCCGGATGGGTCACTCTCGCATTGGTCGCACTTGTGCGTATAGAGATGATATTTAACCCGATAGGATTGAAATTCGAGGTTTTCGACAACCGTACCTCATACGCGCGCATCGCCGACGAGGCCGCCGGGCGTCCCGTCGTCTTCGACAGCAAATATGCCGTAGCGGCAAAATACCTCTACTATACCGGCGGCGAGGCATTCAGCCAGCCCAACGTCAGCCACCGCACCTCGCAATGGCAATACCGCAACGACGATGACACCTTTGTCGGCCGCGACGTGCTTGTCGAGGTAGATCCCGCAATGTACCGTACATCACCTGAAGCTGCGCGGCTGCATACGATACACATGGACAACGGCAAGGATTTCCACTATGTCGAAGTAAAGGACTTCCACCCCACGCGCAAGGTTGAGATCACGGCCGAAGGGCTCGACCTGCCCGAAACAGTACACGGAGGCGAGCAGCTGCATTTCACGCTGCACATAAGCAACCCATACCCCTACCCGATCCATGTAGACGGACAAAACTACATTCTGCAGATGTTGTGGGGATGGCGCAAGCAGCAATACCAGTTCTTCCCTCTGACGCAAGGCTTCACGCTTCCCGCCAACGGAACATGTGACGTGGAGTGCAGTTTTGTCGTGCCGGACAACCTGCGCGAACAACCCTACGCCGTAGGATTTGCCGTGCGCGGCCGCGACATGTACACATGGTTCAACGGCAAAAGCCTCCAGACGCATTTCAAGACCCGGAATGATTAGCCACCGTTATAAACACACGTACAAATTCCACGACGTATGATATCGCTGACTGAAAAGATAAGTTTCTTTACGGATAAAATCTTCATCGAGAAGTTCCTGAAGTTCTGCATCGTCGGAGGGTCGGGCGTCATAATCGACTTCGGCATCACGTTCGTCTGCAAGGAGCTGCTCAAACTCAACAAGTATGCGGCAAACGCCTTGGGATTCATCTGCGCCGCAACGTCGAACTACATCCTCAACCGCACGTGGACATTTGCCAGCACCAACCCACACATAGCCGAGCAGTATCTGCGCTTTATCGGCATCTCGGTCGTGGGGCTGGCGATAAACACCTCGGTCATATACCTGTTGCACGGACGCCTCAAATGGAACTTCTACGTGGTCAAGCTCCTCGCCATAGGCGTGGTTACCGTGTGGAACTTCTTCATGAACTACCTATTCACATTCTGACCATCACAACACAGGCAACATAAAAAGCAGGAGGAGAAATTCTAATTTCTCCTCCTGCTCCATTTCAGCCTCCGCACTCCTACTTGCGCGACACTTCGTTACGGCCGCGGATTTTACGAAACGGCAGCCGCAGCACCCCGAAGAAGGCCTCGCCGAAGATACCGCCGCTCATCTTCGAGGAACCCTCGCGGCGCTCCGTAAAGACGATCGACACCTCACCTATCTTCAAACCCAGACGCCATGCCGTATATTTCATCTCGATCTGGAACCCGTATCCCTTCATCTGCACGGCATCGAGGTCGATACGCTCCAAAGCCCGACGCGAATAGCATACGAAACCAGCCGTAGCGTCACGCACGGGCATGCGCGTAACAAGACGTACGTACATCGATGCGAAATACGACATCAGCAGACGCGACATGGGCCAATTGACGACATTCACGCCGCATACATAGCGTGATCCCACGACAACGTCGTTACCCTCACCGACGGCCGAAGCATACAAACGCTCCAGATCATCCGGATTGTGCGAGAAGTCGCAGTCCATCTCGAAGACGTAGTCGTACCCGCGCTCCAAGGCCCAACGGAATCCCGTCAGGTAGGCCGTACCGAGTCCCAGCTTGCCGCGCCGCTCGATCATGAACAGGCGCTCGCCGAACTCCTGCTGGCGCCGCCGCACGACATCGGCCGTGCCGTCGGGCGAGCCGTCGTCGATGATCAGCAGATCGAAGGCGCCGCTCAGCGACATAACCTTGTCGATCATGGGCGAGATATTGGCTATCTCGTTATAGGTGGGGATTATGACTAACTTTCGCATCTCAGCTCTCCGGTTTAATATTGTTCCTTTTCGTTGGGGAAATCGCAACTCTTCACATCACCTACATATCGGCGTACGGCATTGCTCATAATACCGTTCAGGTCGGCGTAACGGCGCAGGAAACGGGGTGAGAAGTCGTTCGTTATACCCAGCATGTCGTGTATGACAAGCACCTGACCGTCGACACCCGACCCGGCGCCTATGCCTATTGTCGGCATCTTCACCTCCTTGGTCACACGTTCGGCCAATGCTGCGGGAATCTTCTCCAGCACCAGACCGAAACATCCCGCTTCGTCCAGAAGATGTGCGTCGTGCAGGAGCTTCGCGGCCTCGGCCTCCTCCTTCGCACGTACATTATATGTGCCGAACTTGTGTATCGACTGCGGCGTAAGGCCCAGATGCCCCATCACGGGGATACCGGCCGAGAGTATGCGCTGCACCGACTCGAGGATCTCCTCGCCGCCCTCGATCTTCACGGCATCGGCCTCGGTCTCCTTCATGATACGCACGGCCGAGTCGAGCGCCACCTTCGAGTTGCCCTGATAGGTTCCGAAAGGCAGATCGACAACAACCAATGCGCGCGTCACGCCACGCACAACAGAACGCGCATGATATATCATCATGTCGAGCGTGATGGGGAGCGTCGTCTCGTAACCGGCCATGACGTTGGCCGCCGAGTCGCCCACGAGAATCACATCAACACCCGCGGCATCGACAATCTTGGCCGTGGAATAATCGTACGAGGTGAGCATGGCGATCTTCTCGCCGCGCTGCTTCATCTCCGACAAACGCAGAGTCGTGACGGCTCTGACTGCTCCTGCTACTGACATATTTTTTTATTCTTAATTGTGTTTTAAGTTGTTTTCACGTTTCGTGGTGGCAAATGTATGCAAAATTTGTGTCTATACGAAATTTATCGCACGAAACACGCCGTGCCTACCGTACCGACGGCCATAATGCCGCAAAAAACGGCCACAACACCACACCTCCGGCCACCGATACGTTCAACGAATGCTTCGTTCCGGCCTGCGGGATCTCGATGGCGCCGTCGCACATGTCGACCGCCTGCTGCGACACCCCCTCAACCTCGTTGCCGAAGACCAGAGCGTAACGCTCCGCAGGGTCTATCTCCACGCGGTCGAGCATAACGGCACCCGCGACCTGCTCGACGGCCAGCACCGTATACCCCGCGGCATGCAACTCGTCGATGCACGCCCCGGTCGATGCGGCATACTCCCAGGCAACGGTCTGCTCGGCGCCAAGAGCCGTCTTGTGGATCTCGCGCGAGGGCGGCGTCGCCGTGATGCCGCACAGGATGATCCGCTCCACGGCAAAGGCGTCGCCCGTGCGGAAGAAGGCTCCGACGTTCTGCGACGAACGGACATTGTCGAGCACGACGACGACGGGCATTTTCGGCATCGCGGCGAACTCGGCGGCAGTCGGGCGTCCGAGCTCTTCATTGAGGATCTTGCGCATGGCGGAACTTCTGTATGATTTCGGGGCCAAAAATACACAAATAAAAAATATTTTGCCTAATTTTGAGGCCTCAATCAAAAAGAAACCATGCAGTTCAGAAAAGTGACGGCGCTCGTTCTCGCCCTGTTCGTTACGGGGGGGGGCCTGCATGCCCAGAAGATACTCGTAGGCGCGGACTTCGCCACGCGCTTCGACAACCGCGAATACGCCAACAACGACTTCAACGAATCGCAGACGCTCTTCAGCGCCCGGCTCTCGCCGCGCGTGGGTGTCGAATGGATGGAGAAGAACATAAGGAGACCGAGCGCGGGTGCTGGTGGCATGATTTCAAGAATAAGGAATTGAGGGG
>ERZ780207.1835-NODE-1835-length-16992-cov-2.574482_pt1 | contig 16992 bp, 13 predicted proteins | sample MGYA00510977_ERZ780207 | MGnify/ENA primary metagenome ERZ780207 (study PRJEB29588, sample SAMEA2151383) | human gut metagenome | biome: human gut; feature: human-associated habitat; material: faeces | place: Denmark | collected 2008/2010 ... | reverse complement strand
AGCTTTGCCAGGTGCTTTGTGCCTATCGTATTTTCCTGCCATATGTGGGCATTACGGTGTCCTCACGCGAGGAGAAGTCGTTTCGTGACGGTATTGCCAAGATCGCGGCAACAAAGATTTCAGCAGGTGTGTCTACCGGCATTGGTGATCACGAAGAAAAATATACAGGAGAAAGTGAGGAGGATACCGGAGACGAGCAGTTTGAGATTGCAGATGGCAGAAGCTTTGACCAGATGTATCAGGATATGGAGTCAGAAGGACTGCAGCCGGTATTAAACGATTATATTTATGTGTAAGATACCACAGATCTGTATAACAAACCGCCATCTGGTGACGGGGGATTTTCTGGAACAGCTCCGCTATGTGGCAGGGCTTCATCCGGAGAAGATTATTTTGCGGGAGAAGGATCTGCCTCAGGAGCAGTATGAGATACTGGCAGAGAAGGTGCTAAAGGTCTGCCGGCAGGAGAAAGTTTCCTGTGTACTTCATTATTATCCGGAGTCAGCAAAGAAGCTGGGGGTGCGGGCGATTCATCTGCCAATGCCCCTGCTTCGGTCTCTGGATGACCGGGACAAGGAGTACTTTGATGAGATTGGGGCATCGACACATTCAGTAGAGGAGGCAGTTGAGGCACAAAAGCTGGGAGCAACTTATATTACTGCCGGTCATGTCTTTGCCACAGATTGCAAAAAGGGGGTACCGCCCCGTGGAACATACTTTCTGCGTCAGGTATGTGAAAGTGTGAAGATTCCGGTGTATGCTCTGGGAGGCATCTGTGATGAAAACCAGCAGATGTGCATGGATGCCGGGGCAGCCGGAGTGTGCCGGATGTCGGATTTCATGAGGCGGATTGCAAAATAAACCAAATAACATTATCAAATAGAACAAATATGATACAAACGTAGTTTATATAAAATAAAAACATGATATTACCACATCCGCTCGCCAAGCGGACAGTGATTGTCCGTACGGAAGGCTCTTGCTTCCACGTAGCTTCCGCATTTCCGGCAGGTGCCCATATGCAGCCATTTACAATCCTTGCAGACAGACAGCCGCTTCTCATAGAGAGGAGCGGCTTTTTTTTTGTGATCCGGTATCTGCTTTTGATAGGAAAGGATCTGCTGCATAGCTGTCTGGTCGGTCATCTCCCGGATCAGACAGCGGACACAGAACGGTTTAGCTGACATAACAGCAGATGCGGCATACGCTGCAGGCCGGCAGTGAGACAATCTGCAGATTGCCGTTCCAATCTTCTTCTGTTTCGAAGGCACGTACCCGATCCGGATCGTCAAAGGTATTGTATGCGCGTGCCCCGGCATGTAGCATAGCAATGGATGCTTCCCCGCAGAAGGAATATTTCATCGGCAGTTCCAGCTCCACAGAGAGGGAATCTGTCAATGAGGTATTTGCCAGTGTGATGGTCAGAAGCTTCTGGCCATTCTGTTCTGTGACAGATACAGACTCGGATAAAGCAGGTAATGAGGTGTCGTTATAGGATATGACCGGTCCATGGATCTTATTTGCCGTATCTGCGGAATCTGTCCCGGAAGCTCTTGCAGCAGATGCAGAGCCGGAAACAGCTTCGGCATAACTTTCCACCAGAGTAGCATCCTGATGCTCTTTATACATCTGGAATACATCGTAGGTCGGTGTTTTTAGGATCTTGGTATCCTCGGTCAGGATCATTGCCTGCAGGACATTGACGACTTGGGCGATATTTGCCATGGCGATACGGTCACTGTGCTTGTTAAAAATATTCAGAGAGGCAGCGGCGACAATGGCATCCCGCATGGTGTTCTGCTGATACAGGAATGCCGGATTCGTGCCCGGCTCTACATTATACCAGGTACCCCATTCATCCACAAGCAGGTCAATATCGTGGTTTGGATCGTATTCATCCATGATCGCCAGATGCTTTTTGATAATATCCTCGATATGAAGTGCATTGGAAATGGTACTATAATATTCTTCGTCGCTAAAGTCGGTTGCACTTCCCCTATGCTCCCAGTCGCCCGGCACCGTATAGCAGTGGAGACTGATGCCGTTGGCCTGCAAGTGGTCGATACGGCTCATGAGCTCTTTCGTCCAGTTGTAGTCCTCGGCATTTGGTCCGCAGGCTACCTTGTATAATTTATTATCTCCATAGTTTTTACAAAAACATTGATAACGTTTGTATTCATTTGCATAAAAATCCGGGCTCATACTGCCGCCGCAGCCCCAGTTTTCATTGCCGATCCCGACATATTTTAAGTGCCATGGCTTTGTCCGGCCGTTTTCTTTTCGGAGATTTGTGATGGTGGAGTCTCCGTCGGCAGTCATATATTCGATCCATTCGGCAGCTTCCTGTACAGTACCGCTGCCCAGATTGACGGCAATATACGGTTCACAGTCAAGCTGATCGCACAGCTCCATAAACTCATGTGTGCCAAAGCTGTTGTCTTCTACGGTGCCGCCCCAGCTGGTATTTACCATACGGCGGCGGTTCTCCTTGGGACCGATACCGTCCCGCCAGTGATATTCATCGGCAAAGCAGCCGCCCGGCCAGCGAAGAACCGGCAGATGCAGTGCCCGGAGGGCTTCCACAACGTCCTTGCGCATTCCCTTGACATTCGGAATATCAGAATCCTCGCCCACATAGATGCCGTCGTAAATACAGCGTCCCAGATGCTCAGAAAACTGTCCATAGATTTCCGGAGCGATGTGGCTTAAGGTTTTATCAGGGTTAATATGTAATATTGTTTTTAACAAGATAGTCTCCTTCCTTTCATCGGCATAGAGCAAAAATAAGGGAACTCTGTATCACAGAAATGTTACCTTATTCCATTGGAGAAAACTCTCCAAAATATGCTTTATTGATGATTCGTAAATATAAGTTTCTATGGTTTAGATCAGCTTCATATCAGCCATTGCCTTGCGCAGGATCTCCTGATTCTGTGGCTCCATTTCGGTCAGAGGTGCACGGAGTGTGCCAACTTCTTTGCCCATCATATTCAGAGCAGCTTTTACAGGGATTGGATTTACCTCACAGAACAGAGCATTGCAGAGTGGAATGCTGTCGATCTGCATCTGTGCTGCTGTCTTGACATCGCCTTTCAGATAGCTGGTAACCATATCGTGCATAAACTTCGGCGCAACGTTTGATACAACGGAGATTACGCCGAGTCCACCCAGAGAAAGGATTGGAACGACCTGATCATCATTTCCGGAGTAAAGTTCAATATTGCCGTCACACAGATTCATAATCTTTGCCACGTTGCTGAGATCGCCGGAAGCTTCCTTAACGCCAACGATATTGTCTACGTTCTTTACCAGTGATGCGATTGTGGCCGGTGCCATAGCACATCCGGTACGGCTTGGTACATTGTAAAGGATCGCCGGAATGGAAATTTCCTTTGCAATCGTTGTGTAGTGGGCGATCAGACCATTCTGGGTTGCCTTGTTATAATATGGTGTCACAAGCAGAACACCGTCTGCTCCAGCCGCCTCTGCCTCTTTGCTAAGCTGGACAGCAGTTGCTGTACAGTTGGAACCGGTACCGGCGATCACCGGGATACGTCCCTTGACACGGTCGATCGCAAAACGGATGGTATCTATATGCTCTTCCTCCGTCATGGTAGCAGACTCACCGGTTGTACCACAGATAATGATCGCATCGGTCTGTCCGGCAATCTGTTCCTCCAGAAGTTCGTCCAGTTTATCGAAATTAATCTCGTGATTTTCCTTCATTGGTGTAATTAATGCAACGCCAGCTCCTTCAAATAATGCCATAATAATGTTACCTCCTTAATAATATAAATGAATGATTCCGGAATCCGTGACGCAAAATGCAATGGATTCCTGTAAAAACAGAAAAGAGACGGTGTTGCGCCGTCTCATAATATACACAGGTATAATACGTGATAGCGCTCCATCAAACTGATGACAGTCATGTCGTTATTCACGCCATGCCCAAGGAATATACTGTCAGGCAGAATATCCTTTCGGCACTGTTCCCTTTCCACGATCCTCCTCTGTCTCCTGGAACATCAGATCGTGTACTGATGAAGAGTGCGACCTCTATCTAAACCACAGCATACCACTATTGATATGCCTTGTCAAGCCACTGAAATAATGGTATGATGCAAGGGTTAAAGGTAGATGGCAGACAGCAGTTTTGCAAGTGTAGGCAGTCAGCTTATCAATGGAGGTTTTCATGAAGTTTGGGGAAAATGAAATATTAGAGAGGGAAAAAAGATTATTCTCCTCTGAGCATAGATTTGTCAATCGGATGCGTCTGGATGCATTGTGTTTTCAGCTGTTTCTGACGCTGGGGATCGTAGCGGTCCTGGCGGTGTGTCTGGCAGGAGCATTCCGGGGGATTGTCAACAGTGCACCGAAGGTCGGGGAAAAGCAGATCATGACCAGCTCCCGTACGACGGTTTTATATGATAAGGACGGAAATGAATTGCAGCGTCTGGACGGATCGGGCATCCGGCAGGATTATGTGAAGCTGGATCAGATATCAGTGGCGGCAAGAAACGCCTTCATTGCCGCAGATGATACGGATTATTATAAGCACCATGGCGTGGATATCCGGAGCTTTTTCTATGCGTTTTATCCGGATTCCGCTTCGGCACAGTATGCCGGCAGCAGAAGGACGCTGACCCAGACGCTGATCCGTAACCAGATTTTTGTCAATGGCAATAACGGATCGGCGATGGAGCGGATCGTGCAGAAGATTCAGGAACAGTATCTGGCATTGGAGCTGGAGGCAGAAGCCGGGAAGGATAAAATACTGGAGTATTACATGAATACGCTCTATTTTGGAGGAAACCGGATTGGAATTGGTGCGGCGGCAGAGTATTATTTTGATAAGAAGCCGCAGGATCTGACTGTTTCGGAGGCGGCGGTTCTGGCAGCACTGGCTCAGGATCCGGCTTTATATGATCCGGTCGATGAGCAGAAGGCAAATATTAACAAGAGAACGGAAATCCTGAGTGTGATGCTGAGTATGGAAACGATTTCGGAGGATGAGTACGAGGATGCTCTTGGAGACAATGTTTACATGACACTCCAGACAGCCATTCAGAAGAAAAACGGTACGACCGAGGCAAAAGATTATTATGTTTCCGCAGTAATATCACAGGTAATCTCGGATTTAAAGGAGCGCGGCGGTTACAGTGCCACGCAGGCATATCATGCGGTATATCAGGGAGGTATGAAGATTTATACCTGTCTGGACGGGGAGATACAAAAGATCTGTGAGCAGGAAGTGGAGAAGCAGCTTCGTCATGAAAAAGGAAAAAGAAAACGCCAGATCTCTCTGGTTCTGATCGATCAGTCCAATGGGAAGGTCAAGGCACTGATTGGCGGCCGGTCCGGGGAGGAGCCTCAGGCCGGAGGCAATCGTGCCATTGATTATACAAGAAATCCGGGGATGATGCTGACACCGCTGTCGGTGTGGACGCCGGCGCTGGATACGGCAGGAATGACATTGGGGACGGTACAGGATGATGTTGCCTGCAGCTACACGGAGAACGGTACGACCAAAACCACAAAGGATGAGAAGGAATATCAGGGGCTTGTGACGACGCGGGAAAGCATTCTGAAAAGTCTGCAGTCCACCGCGATCCAAACCATGGAGAATTTTGGAATACAGGCAGGCTATGATTATCTGAAAAAATTTGGAATTTCCAGTCTGATTGAGAAGCAGGAGGACGTGGAAGGCAAGGTGATCGGTGATCTCTCCCTGTCCATGGCAGTGGGAGATATGGTGGATGGCGTAACCAATCTGGATCTGACAGCGGCATATGCGGCTCTGGCCAATGAAGGGAAAAGTGTCAGCCCCATCTTTTATACAAAGTTAGTGGACCGGACCGGTAATATTCTTTTTAAAAACGAGCAGAAGCAGTCGCAGATCCTGCGAAAATCCACCGCTTGGCTGATGACCAATGTATTGCAGGAATATGTTGAGAATGGGGAAGGAAAAGCTGCTGATCTGAAAATAGAAAAGCTGGCTGCGGCCGGATACGGTGGGAGTTCTGCCGGTAATAAGGATCAGTGGTTTGAGGGATATACACCGTTTTATACGGCGGGAATCTGGAGCCGATCTGATGATGAAAAACGGATCGCAACCGGAATATCCTGCGAGGCTTTGTGGAAACGGATCATGACACAGGTGCATGAAGTCAAGAAGATCGAGAAGGGAAGCTTTAAGATATCGGAGGATATTGTGGCGTGCAATATCTGTACAAAATGCGGTGGCCTTGCAGTGGAGGATTTATGTGATAAGGCGCTTGGCGGCAATGCCATGCGGCGGGAATATTTTTTAAACGGGACACAGCCGGTTCAAAACTGTGATTGCCATGTAAGATACCGGGTATGCCAAAAAAGCGGCAGACTTGCCACGGAGAAGTGCCCGGAAAAACAGGTTGAAGAACGGGTCTATCTGATCAAGGAAGAAACAGGAAAAACAAAAGACAGCCCATATGTGCTGTCCTCAAAATTGAAAAACAGTAAATGCAGTCTCCACAAATAAGGAGACTGCATTTTTGTTAAATTTTCTGGAAATCTACTGCTCCCTGCATCCAGATAATACCCTTGAACCGGCGGCCGATCATAGGCTCGCCCACAAGAGAATCTTTGTTGATACCGATAGTCAGAACAATATCATTGCAGGAAATTAACAGTTGATAAATTTCCTCACCCGAATATTGATTTTTGACGCAGCTCCAATTGACAATGGTGCCGAGAATCTGATAATTATCGGATTCGGAACCGTAAGGAATAAAACTTGTCTCTACGATACTGTACAGATCCTCTGTGCGGATGCGCCGGTTGATCTGCGCTGACAGATCGATCTCGTCTATGGTCAGGCTGTCGATGGCATCCTGATCTCCGGACTTTGCCATGGCAATGAGCTGGTTTCGCATTCGTGTGCGGTAAGATTTTCGCCTTTTGATCTCCTCGTTATCCTCGACCCCCAGCAGAATTTTACCCTCCAGAGCCAGTCCGGACAGATAGGTCCGGGCTTTGTGCGGGGTATTGTCGCTGCAGTCTAGCATCAGATAATCGACGGCATTCTGCAGATAAAAGATCATAGATATGCCAAGGCGGATATCGTCACACATACCGGTAAAAGCGTCAGTATCCACACGTTTATTGACGGTAATGTCAGAAACTGTGGACAGGATCGTTCCCTTCAGATATGGAAAATGATGTTCAATATGGAAAAATCCCTTTTCATCATACTCGCCCCGGACAACGATGCCGGCGTGACTGGCGAATTCTTTGGTAAATTCTGTATAAATATGATTTTTTGATAATGCAATCTTTTTGGTCTGATCCGGTTCGTTCATGATGATTCCAAGCAGCTTGTCCATGTCCTGCCTGGTATTGATATGACTAAAACCGATGGAACGTAAAAAACGATGCATTGGGATCACCCCTTTCAATAAAATATGAATCGGTATCCATTTATTCTACTACGGGATATGTGAAGAATCAAGGAAAATGTTGCTATTAAGGGGGATATCATATATAATTTAGAGAAGTATGTAGATTTTCAAAGACGTGGTGATTTAGTCGATGAAGACATGGAGGATGAATATGAGTAAAATTGCAGTAATGACAGACAGTAACAGTGGTATTACGCAGATTGAGGCAAAGGAAATGGGGATTACCGTTTTGCCGATGCCATTTATTATTGATGGGAAGACATACTATGAGGATATCAGTCTGACACAGGAGGAGTTTTATGAGAAGCTTGCGCAGAATGCGGATGTATCCACGTCGCAGCCTTCGGTGGAGGATGTATTAAAATACTGGGATAAGGCATTGGAGGATGCGGACGAACTCGTCTATATCCCAATGTCCAGCGGCTTGTCAGGTTCCTGTTCCACCGCGCAGATGCTTTCTAAGGACTATAACGGCAGAGTGCAGGTTGTAGACAACCAGCGCATTTCGGTAACGCAGCGTCAGTCGGCGGTGGATGCCATGGAGCTGGCCGGTCGTGGTATGAATGCAGCTCAGATCAAGGAGCTTCTGGAGCAGGAAAAAATGCAGTCCAGTATTTACATTATGCTGGATACATTGACCTATCTGAAAAAGGGAGGCCGTATCACTCCTGCAGCGGCGGCACTGGGAACAGCACTTCGCTTAAAGCCGGTTCTGCAGATCCAGGGAGAGAAGCTGGATGCCTTTACCATTGCCCGCACCAAAAAGCAGGGTGTGGCAAAGATGATCAATGCTATGGAGACGGATATTAAGGAGCGTTTCGGTGGCATGGAAAATATGGATCATATCCATATTGAGGTGGCACACACGGCAAATGAGGAGGCTGCGAAGGAGTTTGAGGAAGAGCTTCGGGAGCATTTCGGTGTGAAGAATGAGATTATCTGTAATCCGCTTTCCTTAAGTGTATCCTGCCATATCGGGCCGGGAGCACTGGCAGTTGCATGTTCCAAGGCAATTCCGGAATAAGACAGAATGGAGGTAGAGGGATGAATTATATTGAAGGATTAGGACAAAAGGCACAGAAGGCAAAAAAGAGTCTGGCGACAGCATCTACCGGACAAAAGAATGAAATACTGACACGGATCGCAGCGAAGCTTCTGGAAAATCAGGAGCAGATCCTGGCAGAAAACGAAAAGGATATAGCGAATGCCAGAGAGAATGGCATTTCTGAGACTATGGTGGATCGTCTGCGCCTGACACCGGAGCGGATTCAGGGGATTTCTGATGCCTGTATCCAGCTGACCAATCTGGAGGATCCGGTGGGAGAGATCATAGAGGGTTCTACGCGTCCCAATGGTATGAAGATTAGCAAGATACGTGTCCCGATGGGCGTGGTTGGGATCATTTATGAGTCACGTCCCAATGTTACAGTGGATGCGGCTTCTCTTTGTATCAAAAGCGGAAATGCAGCAATCCTGAGGGGAGGCAAGGAGGCAATCTGTTCCAATAAGGTATTGATGAATACTATGCGGGAGGCAGTTGCCCAGTGTGGTTTTCCGGAGGATATCGTGCAGCTGGTCGAGGATACTTCCAGAGAGGTGTCCACCCAGATGATGCAGGCAAACGGTCTGATCGATGTGCTGATCCCAAGAGGTGGTGCGGGCCTGATTCAGGCTGTTGTAAAAAATGCAACGCTTCCGGTGATCGAGACGGGAACCGGCAATTGCCATATTTATGTGGATGCCACAGCGGATCTGGCTATGGCAGTGAATATCACGGACAAGGGTAAAACCCAGCGGCCGAGCGTCTGTAATGCGCTGGAAACCTGTCTGGTGCATAAGGATGTGGCGGAGGAGTTTCTGCCAATGTTAAAGGCAAAGCTGGATGAGCATCAGGTAGAGATCCGGGGCTGTGAAAGAACAGCAGCGATTCTGGGAGACTGTGTCGTTCCGGCAACAGAGCAGGATTATGCTACAGAGTTTCTGGACTATATTATTTCTATAAAAGTCGTAGATTCTTTGGAGGAAGCCATTGCCCATGTATCCAAATATTCCACGGGGCATTCCGAGTGTATTGTGACAGAAAGCTATGCCAATGCCCGGAAGTTCCAGGAGGAAGTGGATTCGGCATGTGTCTATGTGAATTGTTCTACGAGATTTACGGACGGTGGTGAATTTGGACTGGGAGCAGAGATTGGCATTTCCACCCAGAAGCTTCATGCGAGAGGACCGATGGGCTTAAAGGAGCTGACCACGATGAAGTATCTGATCTGCGGAGACGGACAGATCAGATAAATAACCGATTTGCGTGAGGAGGAGACATCATGAGTTTGACAGCAACACCCAATGGAGACAGAGTACAGATTGCGATTTTCGGCAGGCGAAATGCCGGGAAATCCAGCGTGATCAATGCGGTGACAGGACAGCAGCTTGCAATCGTATCGGATGTGAAGGGAACCACGACGGACCCGGTTTATAAGGCGATGGAGATATTACCGATCGGCCCGTGTATGTTTATTGATACACCGGGGCTGGATGATGAGGGGGAACTGGGCGAGAAACGTGTGGAGAAGGCAGTACAGGTGCTGAACCGCACAGATATCGCCATGCTGGTGTTAGATATTTCCAGACTCACACCGGAGGAACTGGCGCAGGGCCGGGGGATCGGCGAGAAGGAGCAGCAGATCCAGGCGATGATCGAGGAGAAGAAGCTTCCCTATGTGATCGTACTGAATCAGGAGGACAAGCTTCCTCAGGAGGAGGCAGAGAAGCGACGTCAGCAGATCATGGCAAAGAATGGAACGGTGCCGGTCTGCAATGTGAGCACTGTCCGCAAAACGGGACTGGAAAAGCTAAAGGATGCACTGATCATGCTTGCCCCGGATACGGATCTGAAATTACACATTCTCGGAGATCTGGTGGAGGAGAATGATGTGGTGGTTCTGGTGGTGCCGGTGGATTCGGCTGCACCGAAGGGACGGCTGATCATGCCCCAGCAGCAGGTGATCCGCGATATATTGGATAACCACGCAGTATCTGTGGTGACTCAGGTGCCTTCTCTGGCAATGACTCTGGATATGCTCGGAGATAAGGTAAAGATGGTTATTACGGACTCTCAGGCATTTGGAGAGGTGTCCCGGATTGTGCCCACACAGATTCCGCTGACTTCTTTTTCCATTCTATTTGCCAGACATAAAGGAAATCTCCGGACTCTGGTAGAAGGCGTTACGGCGGTGGACCGGTTAAGGGACGGAGACAGGGTATTGATCGCCGAGGGATGCACTCACAGGAGACAGTGTGACGATATCGGGACAGTGAAAATTCCCCGCTGGCTGAAGGAATATACAGGGAAAGAATTACAGATCGAGACCTGCAGCGGCACCGGCTTTCCGACGGATCTGTCCTCCTATGCACTGATCATTCACTGTGGAGGCTGTACCCTTCATGAAAAGGAAATGAAACATCGGATCTTCCGGGCGCAGCAGTGTCAGGTGCCAATTGTCAATTATGGCATCTTTATTGCATATGTAAAAGGAATATTGAAGCGGAGTGTGGAGCTGTTTCCGGCGGTCTGGGAACTGCTGGAGTAGATGTATAACAAGGAGAGAATTAATGAAACTTATTGTTAATGAAATTGAGAAAAAATTTGAAGAGAAAGAAGTTCTTAAGGGAGCCTCTTTCACCTTTGAAAAGGGTAAGATATACGGACTTCTGGGACGAAATGGAGCCGGTAAAACGACACTTTTTAACTGTATCAGTCACGAGATTGATTTTGACGGTGGCTCCGTTTCTCTGGAGGAGAACGGAGAAAACAGACCTGTGAATTTTGATATGATGGGATATGCGTTTTCTACCCCGGTTCTGCCGGAGTTTCTTACCGGTTATGAGTTCATTAAATTCTTTCTTGATATTCATAAAGGCAAAATAGAAAATCCTCTGACGGTGGAGGGGTATGCACAAATGGTGGGGCTGGATCTGCCGGATCTGGACCGGCTGCTCAAGGGATATTCCCACGGCATGAAAAATAAAATGCAGATGCTTTGTCTGCTGATCAGCAAGCCGCCGATCATTCTGTTAGATGAACCGCTGACATCGCTGGATGTGGTTGCGGCTCATGAGATGAAGGAGCTTTTACTGGCAATGAAAAAAGATCATATTATAATATTGTCCACTCACATTTTGCAGCTGGCACAGGATCTGTGTGACGAGATCGTGCTGCTTCATCAGGGGAAATTGTCCGGAGTGGATGATCTGGATTGTCATGATCAGGGATTTGAGGAGCATGTAATGGAGCTTCTGAGCCGTTAGAAAGGATACAGACAGATGAATCAGATAATAAGTCAGTTTCAGTTGTTTTTTGCCCAGCAGGTGAATCAACTGATCTATACGATCATTAATTTTAAACCATTGAAGGGGCTGATCTCGGAGGAGTGGTATGCCCGCAGTGATATCAAAAAGACACTGGGAATCCTTTGCCTGATCTGGAACGGGCTCAAGGATATCCTGTGGAAGTCATTATATTTTCTGCTGGCTGTCTTTGTACCGTGTGCAATCTTACAATCGAATATCGGTTGGAGCGATCATACGATGGCATCGATGATGGTATGGATATTTTTGATCCTGAATTGTTTTATGGGCTCCTTTACCAACAGCCATATTATCACCAATGGTGACGAACAGGATTACCTGTTATTGAATCTCATGCGGATTGACGCCAAAAGCTATTATCTCACCGGTATTTTATGGGAGTATGGCAAAGCAGCCGTTTGCTGGATGATTGCATTTTTCCTGATCTTAAATCATGCATTTCCGGGACATATGGGGATTTTTGTGTGGGTGATCCTGTGCTATATCTGCTGTCGTCCGATCGGTGAGGCAGTTTCCCTGCTTCTTTGTGAGCATTATAATAAGATTCCTTATCAGGACAAAAGTAAGCAGGTGCAGGGAAACTATTATCTGTACAATTGCCTGATGGCTGTTATGGCATATGGACTTTATCCTGTTCTGTATCTGGTACAGAGACAAAAGATGGTCTGGAATCCGTTGTTTGATGCAGGGGGTTTTTCTATGGGATTACAGGGGCTCCTTCTGGCGGTCATGCTGATTGCAGCCGTGGCTTCTGTGAGATATCTGCGGGCGTATCCGAAATATCTGCAGGTGGCGAGAATGCTCTGTAGTTATCAGCGTGTGATGGAGCATCAGAAGGAAGTTGACAATGTCCAGTCTCTCGACGGTCAATTAAAGGATACTATGGACGAGGATGCCGTGACGGAGCGGATCTTTCAGGATAAAAGCGGCTATGAATATCTTCATGCCATCTTTTTTGAACGTCACAAAAAGATCGTGGCAAGACCAAGCCGGATCAAGGCATGGATCGTGGAAGGATTGTTTGGTGCGACCGCAGTGGCTACGATCGTTAGCCGTTTTATGGCATCTGCGGCACAGTTTCAGGAGATGAGTGATGGCGTCTGGAGCACGGTGAATATGCTGTTGGCGATTCTTGTATTTATTATGTATTGTTCTTCTTCCGGAGAAAAGCTGACACAGGCGATGTTCTTTCACTGTGATGCTTCTCTGCTGAAGTATGGATATTACCGGACACCGGAGGCGATCATATCCAGTTTCCGGATCCGCCTGCGTTATATGATCCGGACGGAGTGCCCGTTTATTGCGGCGTTTTGCGCAGGAGTATTTATCAATCTGATGCTTTTGGGAAGATTCCGGAATATTTTGCAGATCATAGCGATCTTATTCTGTATCGTGATGCTGTCGGTATTTTTCTCCGTGCTGTTTCTGTGTATGTATTATATTTTTCAGCCGTTTACAGAGGCAGGAAATACCACAAGTGTCGGTTATAAGATCTGTACCATAGGGATTTATCTTGTGGCGTATAGCTGTCTGCAGATCCATACACCGCCGACATACTTTGCAGCGATCATTTTGGGAGTTACCGTTGTGACTCTGGTGGCAGCATTGCTGCTGGTGTGGAAGCTGGCACCGAAGACGTTCCGGCTGAAATGATGAAGGAAAAGGTATGAAAGAGAAATCGATAACAGGAAAGGGGATTTCAATGCGTAAAAAAAAGACCTATGTATTTAATATTATATTAATGATCGTGGTTCTGGCTTTTACCTTTTATACACTTCTTCATGGAGAAGATCTGAGGGAGATTTTATCTGTTTTGAAAAAAGCGGATAAAAGCTGGCTTGTATTTGCTGCTGTGTTTGCTGTTGCATATCTGGTTCTGCAGGCAGTATCCCTGAAAGTGATCGTGCAGTCAGCAGGAACATCTATGAAGCTTAAGGATGGCGTGAAATATACTTTTATTGGGTTTCTGTTTAATGCCATTACACCGTCAGCCAGTGGAGGACAGCCTATGCAGGTGTATTATATGCGCCAGGATGGCGTGTCTGTCGGAGTTTCTTCTGTGGCACTTTTGTTCTGGACGATTATTTACAAGGTGGCATTGATGGTCATAGAAGGGATAGTGATCCTGTTTTTCCGGGGATTTCTTCATCAGTATCTTGGTCATTATTACTGGCTTTTTGTGTTGGGAATGGCAGTCAATCTGGTGTCCATTGTTTTGTACTCTATTGTTGTTTTTTCAAAAAACGGTGTGCGGAATCTGGCACTTCTTGGCACTTGGATCTGTCATAAACTTCGGATCATACGGAACAAAAAACGGTTTATGGAGCGGCTGGATCACTCTCTGGAATTGTATCAGGAGGGGGCCGTGTATATGAGAACACACTGGGAGGTTTTCTTTGTGGTGTTGGGAATTACCGTGCTGCAGAGAATCAGCTTCTTTGCAGTGACCTGGTTTGTCTGTCTTGCTCTGGGTCAGCATGGCGCATCTCCATGGGAGATTGTGATGCTGCAGAGTTTTGTGGCAGTTTGTATTGACATTTTGCCATTGCCCGGTGGAGTTGGTGTTAATGAAGGCTTTTTCGTGACCCTGTTCAAACAGATCATGAGCAGGAGCACAGCGGTATCTGCAATGCTGTTAAGTCGTGGCGTGAATTTTTATATCCTGATGATCATTGGAGCGGTAGTGGCGGTTTATACCAGTGCCAGAAAGGTTACGGAATAGTTTCAAAGCATGGTGAGAGGGCGGTCTGCTGAGGAGCAAGGGCGGACAGCGTTAACAGGAATTGCTCAGAAGTGGGGAGTTTTATGAGTCAGTCATATCAGATAATTTATGAGGGCGGCAGTGACGAGATTGTAGAAAAGAAGTCCCGTTTTATTGCCCATGTATTTCCGGTGCATTCCGAGGAGGAGGCAGCCGGTCATATTGAACAGATCCGGAAGAAGTATTGGGATGCCAGACACAACTGTTCTGCATTTATAATAGGAAGCAGAGGCGAACTGACCCGGTGCAGCGATGACGGAGAACCCTCCGGCACTGCGGGCAGACCGATGTTAGAGGTGCTGACAGGATCCGGGATCCGCAACATCGCGGTGGTGGTGACGAGGTACTTCGGCGGCACTCTGCTGGGTACCGGTGGACTGGTGCGGGCATATACCCAGGCGGTGAAGGAAGGCCTTGCCCACTGCGAGACGGGGATCCTGCGAAAAGGCTGTGAACTGGAAGTGACGACAGATTATAATGACGTAGGAAAGCTGCAATACTATTTCGGACAGCAGGGCATCGTTCCTATGGACAGTATCTATGCCGAAAACGTAAAATTTATTTTACTTATCCCGGTGGAAAAAGAGGAAAAAGTCAGGAAAAACCTGACAGAAACCACCTGTGGAAAGGTAAAAATTGAGAAATTGAAAGAAACTTATTTCATTGACAAAGAATAGTCATAAAGTTAAAATATTATTAACAATTCAGAACCATTAAATATTGACGGATATTCGTAGAATGTTTACATTCGTAAGAATATATGTCAAGAGCAAAAGGAAAGCCTCGTAGAGGCGATTTTGCGAATGGGGTTCTGGATGGATCCTACAGAAAGGTGGTGGTTTTTATGAAGTGTACACAGAAGAGTTCTGACAACCCACTTCCGGGGCGAAGTTACTGCATAAGTTACACCCATAGAAAACATCATAAGGAGGATCATCATGGAACAGATCAAAGAACTGGAAGAAGTCTTAGAGCTTCTTAACACCAAGCAGTATACCAAACTGCGCCAGTATCTGGCTGAACTCAACGATGCCGATATTGCAGGACTTCTGGAAGAACTGGAAGAAGAGGATATGCTCAAAGTCTTCCGCATTCTTCCCAAGGACCTGGCGGCAGACGTTTTTTCCTATTTAGATATGGACAATCAGCAGAAGATCATCACCTCCCTGTCAGATAAGGAAGCAACGAACATCATCAACAACCTGATGGCAGACGATGCGGCTGACCTGCTGGAAGAGATGCCTGCCAACATTGTCAAAAAACTTCTGACCAACGCAAGCCCTGAGGTACGCAGAGACATTAATCATCTGCTGCGGTACCCGGAAGATTCCGCCGGAAGCATCATGACGGTCGAGTATGTAGACCTGAAGGAGAATCTGACGGTGAATCAGGCCATCGAGCGGATCCGTAAGGTAGGCCTCGACAGTGAGACCATCAATATCTGCTATGTGCTGGATGCGCAGAGAAGACTGGTGGGAACCGTGGCCCTGCGTTATCTGCTGCTCATGGACGGTGACGAGATCATCGGTGACATCATGCATGAAAATGTCATCTCCATCAATACCCTGATGGACCAGGAGGAAGTTGCCAGACAGTTCAAAAAATACGACTTTACAGCCATGCCGGTAGTGGACAATGAGAACCGGCTGGTAGGTATTATCACCGTGGACGATATCGTGGATATCATCGAAGAAGAGACCACGGAGGATATGGAAAAAATGGCGGCTATCGTGCCCAGTGATAAGCCTTATATGAAGACCGGGGTATTTGAGACCTTCAAAAAGCGTATTCCCTGGCTGCTTCTTCTGATGGTGTCAGCTACATTTACCGGAGCTATCATTTCTTCTTTTGAAGATGCGCTGAGCGTGTGTGCGGTACTGGTGGCATATATTCCCATGCTGATGGATACCGGCGGAAATGCGGGCGGGCAAACCTCCGTGACCATTATCCGCAGTATGTCGGTCGGCGATATTGAGCCGTCCGACGTTTTGCGGATCCTGTGGAAGGAGTTCCGCGTGGCACTGCTCTGTGGCGCGACCGTCGGAACCGCCTGCTTTGTCAAAACCATGCTGGTGGATTTCCGCCTGCACTTCACGTGGGAAAATGTCCGCGTGTCGCTGGTGGTTTGCGCGACCATTGCCACGGCGATCCTGATTGCCAAGCTCATCGGCACACTGTTGCCGATCGGCGCAAAGAAGATTGGCTTTGACCCGGCTGTCATGGCAAGTCCATTCCTCACCACCATCGTGGACACGCTGACTCTGCTGGTTTATTTCGGCATTGCATCGCTGTGCCTCGGAATATGAGGGCGCGGCGGAATCGGCTTCGCGATGCCCGGCGGAACCGCCACGCGGCATCTCCGGGCGACCATTATCGTAATGGTTTTCCGGGGACTTCCCGTCAGGAGTCCCCGGCTTTTCTTCGCGAAGG
>ERZ780207.1834-NODE-1834-length-17001-cov-6.878083_pt1 | contig 17001 bp, 15 predicted proteins | sample MGYA00510977_ERZ780207 | MGnify/ENA primary metagenome ERZ780207 (study PRJEB29588, sample SAMEA2151383) | human gut metagenome | biome: human gut; feature: human-associated habitat; material: faeces | place: Denmark | collected 2008/2010 ... | reverse complement strand
GGAAAAACCCGGCCTCTCCCCCCCCGCCAGCGAATAATCCCCGCGCGCCGGATCCGATTGTAGGGACGCGATTAATCGCGTCCGCCAAATAATTAAAAATAAGGCGATCACCGAAAGTTTTCCCGCATGATTGTAGGGATGCAAAGTGTCGTAGCCAATGTTAGTCAAGACCGACATAAGAAAGCCGATGCCATGCGATGTCCGCTTATTCGATTAAATTTTTATTAATTCGCTTTAGGACAGTTTCATCTGTTGGGTCGACAACAGACAGTTCAAGTCCAAAAGCTATTTTTTGTCCCAGATATAGAGACGGTCGCCGGGACGCACTTTCTCGGGCACGGGAATGCTGAATGCCTGACCTTTGATAGCCTTCTCGACGGGGTCGCGGTCGAGACGCACCTGCTCGACAGTGGTGATGATGGCGCCGGTCTTAGGCCCGGTGATGACAATCTCGTCGCCGGGACGAAGTTCGCCGGCCTCAAGCATGAACTCGCCTACGCCGAGACGCGGATAGTAGCGCACAGCCTTGGCGGCATAACGCTTGGTGCGCGTGGCGCTCGACCCGTATTTCTCCGACCATTCGCCGAGACGCTGGCCGAGATAATATCCGTTCCAGAAGCCTCGGTTGAAGACCTTGGTGAGGTTTTCATCCCACGCGGCGATGCGTTCGGGCGTGAACGTGCCGTCGCAGATGGCACGCAGTGCTTCGTCGTAGGCCGACACGACGGTCATGACATACTCGGGCCCCCTGGCACGTCCCTCAATCTTGAACACCGTCACTCCGGCGTCGACCATGCGGTCGAGGAAGCCGATTGTCTTGAGGTCACGCGGCGACATGATATACTGATTCTCGATGTCGAGGCTGTCGCCGGTCTCACGGTCGGTGACGGTGTAGCCGCGCCGACAAATCTGAGTGCAGGCGCCCCGGTTGGCGCTCGAATTCATCTCGTGGAGGCTCAGATAGCACTTGCCGCTGACAGCCATGCAGAGCGCGCCGTGGCAGAACATCTCGAGGGCCACAAGCCGGCCGTGGGGGCCGCGGATGTCGCGCGAGGCAATGCCGTCGCTGATAGCGCGCACCTGATCGAGATTCAGCTCGCGGGCGAGCACCATGGTGTCGGCCCACTGCGAATAAAACTCGACAGCTTCGAGATTGGTTATGTTGACCTGAGTCGAGATGTGCACCTCCAGACCGCGGCGCCGGGCGGCCCGGATGGCGGCTATGTCACTGGCGATAATAGCCGATATTCCGGCTTCGGCAGCGGCGTCGAGTATGCGTCCGAGAAGCTCGGTCTCGCTGTCGTAGATGACTGTGTTGACCGTCAGATAGGTTTTAACTCCGGCCTCGCGGCAGAGAGAGGCGATTTCGCGGAGATCGTCGATTGTGAAATTGGCGCTTGAGCGTGCGCGCATATTCAGCCCCTCGACACCGAAATAAATAGCGTCGGCGCCGGCTTTCAGAGCGGCATGGAGCGATTCGCGGCTCCCGACGGGAGCCATAATCTCAAAGTCGTTGCGGGTCATTGCATTGGAAAAAATCATTCAACCTCTTCGGGATGCTTGCGGTAATATTCCTCAAGAAGGTTGCGTATGTCGAAATAATATCCGCCGAGCTTGCGGCCGTCGGCATCGGTGACGGTTATATATTCGTAGCCGGGGTCATAGAACACGTGGTCGTCGACAAGATAGTCGAGCATATTGAGCAGAACATATTCATGCTGCGGCTCGATGACAACCCAGGCGTTTTCTTCGTCGAGGCCGGTGCCGGTCGACACTATGGCCATGAGAATCCAGTTGAGCTTATACTGCCATATCGACGCCAGAGCGTTGTTGCCGCGTGTGCGCAGAGCATTGATCATCAGCATCATCTGGCGCAGGTCGAACGGATTGTCGGCCAAAGCCTCACGGGCTTTCTCGATGATCTCGTTGCAGTCTTCGCGGGTCGGAGCGTCGGGAGCAGTATAGGCCAGCGGATGTTCGCTGGAACGATAGGGAGTATAATCCTCCTGAAAGAGATAGCCGAGATAGAGATGGCGGAACTTGTCGAGTTTCATCAGCGTGTCGTTGCGCTGATATTCTTCCATCAGACGGGGATAATAATAAGGGGACTGAGGATCGTTTATCTCACGCTTTATCTGCTCCATGTCGGGGCGCGTGCGCTTCAGTCCCGGCAGGAGTTCCTGTTTCTGATCAGCGTCCTGAGCCGATAGGGCGAAGACTGCCATCAGGGCCGCTACGACAGCTATTATCTTAACGCGCATATTCTTCAATAAGGATTATGGCCACATATCCGGCCATCGAGAGCACGACGGCGGAGGGAAGGCCTTTGGCACACAAATACTGCAAAAAACGGGCCGAGGGGAAATCGAGATGGCGCCCCGAAGGCGTCATGCTGAACGCGAGTCCGCCGAGGACGATGCCGACTACGGCTCCGATAACCATTACGTTGACCGAAATCAAATATCCGAGCACAAGGCCAGTCAGGCCTCCGAGTCCGATATAACCGACGCCAAGACGCGAGGCGACGACTTCGCGCGGAAGCATAAAGTTAAGGCCGACCACAACCAGCGCGGCAAAGCCCCAGAACAACGGCAGCATAGCCCCGGCAAAGCCCGACGAGCCGAGAACCGTCAGCAACATCCCGACGAAGGCCACTGCCGTCCACCGCCACTGGACGAACATCAATATGAGCGAGACCAGAGAGAAGAGGGCCCCTGTTATCGACAGAATATTCATTGCGTTGTTTTACTTTTTCTTTATTGTAATAACGCTCCGACAGGGCATGCTGTTGCCCTGAAAACGCAGGTTGCAGCCACAAAATTAACAAAATTAGCGCAACGCCGCAAATCAGACGTCACGCGTGACAGCTCGGTTAATATTCAGTTACAAAAAGCTTACTCATTAGTCGGAATGTCAGGCAACGGTTACCTTTGTATCGTCCACTCTCTTCATCATCACATTCAAAGACGCGACAATGCCGCAAACCCCGATATTCAGAAACATAAGAGCTGTCATCTTCGACTTCGACGCCACAATCGCCGACACGGCCTCGGACATAATCGAATCGAAGCTTTACGCCATGAGCCAGCTTGGGCAGCCTGAGCCCGACAGGGATCTTGTCAAGGCCCTTCTGGGCATGAACACCCGCGACAGCTTCTACGTGTTTTCCGACATGTCGAACGAGGTCATGGTAGACGAGGCGGTCGAATTGTTTCACCGTCAGGCTCTGAGATTGGCGCTCGAGCGCCCTCGCCGTTTTTTCGGAGGGGTAAGCGAGACACTCGACGAGCTGCGGCGCCGACGCATAAAGATCGGACTTACAGGAAACCGGCGCGCCGGAGATCTGAATCTTATTATCGAATCATGGGGCCTGTCTGACATTGTCGAAGCTGCAGTGACCTTCGACTCGGTCAAGCGCGGCAAACCGGCCCCCGATATGGCGCTTGAGGCACTTAACGAGCTCGGTGTAGATCCCGAAGAAGCCATTATCGTAGGGGATGCACTTCACGATATAGAAATGGGCCGCAACGCCGGTTGTGCCACAATAGCATTCTCACGTGGCGCCGACAGCGCCCGCGAGCTGCTTTCAGCCGGCCCCGACGCCATCGTCGACTCAATTGCCGACATACCCGCTCTGATAGCCTGACAGAGTCCACACTTTCGAAAAACATACCAATCTGAGGCATTTTGCCGTTTTTATCGCTCCTGAACTGACGCAGGAGCTTTATTTTTAGTTATATTTGCCGTCACAAAAAATATTGACAGACAACACCGACAAATGAACATCTCACGTCTATCCGCTTCGGTTCTTTTAGCCGCTACCGCCGTCGCAGCCTTAGCAGTACCTGCACGCCGGACACCTTTCACTGTAGAACAGCCTGACGGCTCAACCCTGACAGTACGGCTCTTCGGCGACGAACACCGCCATTTCTACACGACCGTCGACACCCTTCTGCTGACCCAGACCCCGGGAGATCCGGCATTCTACTACGCGCGTCCTGATGCCAAAGGACTACCCGTGTCGACCGGCCTCATTGCGGCCGACCCGGCACGCCGCACCGCAACCGACCGCGAGATGCTGGCCAAGCTGTCGACTCCGGCAATGCTTCGCGCTCTCGACGCAAGGACCGACAACGGCCCGCGCCGCGCCCACACAGGACTCTTCCCGGGGGCATCGTTCCCGGTGATGGGCGACCAGAAAGCGATCGTCATTCTTGTCGAATACGACGACTTCAGGTTTGTCTATCCCGACCCTCACAGCTATTTCAACTCGATGCTCAACGAGAAGGACTTCTGCGATCCCACCTACGGAGGCACAGGGTCGGCCCGCGACTGGTTTATCGAAAACAGTGCCGGTAAATTCATGCCTCAATTCGACCTCTACGGCCCCGTAAAGCTCGCCCACTCGCGCAGCTATTACGGAGCAAACGACTTCTACGGCAACGATCAGGCCCCCGAAGAAATGGTTATCGAAGCCTGCCGTGCCCTCGACGACGAAATCGACTTCAGGGAATATGACCGCAACGGCGACGGTGTCGTCGACAACGTATTCGTGTTCTATGCCGGCGGAGGCGAAGCGACAGGCGCGGGAGCCAATACCGTTTGGCCCCACTCCTACTCCCTGTCGTCGGCCGAAAAATCACTGACGCTCGACGGCGTGAAGATCGACACCTACGGCTGTACTAACGAAGTCGTGGACAACCACCCCGACGGCGTCGGCACTTTCTGCCACGAGTTCAGCCACGTCATAGGTCTTCCCGACCTCTACGCCACAAGCTACACATCGTCGTTCACCCCCGGCGCCTGGAGCGCTCTCGACTACGGCCCCTACAACAACATAGGGCGCACCCCCCCGCTCTATTCCTCATTCGAGCGCAATGCCCTCGGATGGATGACTCCGCGCCAGGTTCGCGGCGCAACCACCGTCAGCCTCCCGCCTATCAGCGAAAACACCGCACTGATGGTTGCCACAGGCGACGAAAACGAATTTTTCCTCTTTGAAAACCGGCGCCGCGAAGGATGGGACGCCTATATCCCGGGCGAAGGAATGCTCGTATGGCATATCGACTATGAGCCCTCGATCTGGAAGAGAAACACGGTCAACAATACCTCATCCCACCAGTATGTCGACATCGAGGAAGCCGACAACCGCCGCACCGCATCATCGCGCCGTGCAGGGCTTTTTCAAACTTCCCTTCAAGGCAAAGACGCTCGGCGCGGACATGATCTCCGTCTCCGGCCACAAGATCCACGCCTCCAAGGGCGTCGGCGCGCTCTACATCCGTCCCGGCCTGCCGCTGACGAACATCGCCGAAGACGCCGACGGCAACATAACATTCGACGTTGCCGGCGGAGGCAAATCAGTCGACGCAGTCAAAGCCAACGATGCGACCGACATAACCGACAGATCGGTGCGCCTGAGCTGGCAGGCTGCCGACGACGCCACCGACTACCGCGTCAGCGTCTACACCACCAGCTCGGCGGGCGGCCTCGTGCCGGTCGACGCCTGCAACGAAGTCACGACAAAAGGCGCTACCGAACTTACGGTTGACGGACTCGAACCGCTGAGCGACTACAGCTACACGGTAACAGCCATCGGCGGAGTTATCGACAGCGAGCCCTCGCAGCCCATTGCCTTCTCGACCAAAGCGACATCGATAACCATGCTCACCGCAGAGACCAACGAAGCCACCGACATTACGGCCGACAGTTTCACCGCCTCATGGCTCCCGCTCGACGGCGCAACAGCCTACCGGCTTAGCGTGGTCAAGAAAGAATACAGCGGAGGCAGCGAGACAACAGCCGACTTCACTGGCGGCCTGTCGAAACTTCCCGAGGGATGGAAATCAACCTCAACAGCGACCTACGCATCGCAGGGATATTTCGGAGCCGAATCGCCGTCGCTCAAGCTGACAGCCGACGAAAATACCCTGACAACGCCCGAAGCACCGACAAGCTCACTCAGCTTCTGGTATCGCTGCGCAGCCGGAGCCGAAGGAGCCGAATCATCGCTGACTGTCAAGCTTCTCGACGCCATCGGACAATGGAGAACCTACGCCATTCTGCCACTGGACTATCCCGACGACAACCGTCAGGGCCATACCGCTGTCTTCGAGGCACTTCCCGACGACACCCGCAGCATCGCCATAACCTTTCAGGGCAAACAAGGCGCCGCAGTGGCCATCGACGACGTTACCATAACAACAGGCGCCACTGTCAACAACACCCCTGTCAAAGGCTTCGCCCCCTACGATGCCGGCGACGCCCTCAGCGCCAAAGTGACCGGGCTCGAGCCTATGACCCTCTACGCCTTCAGCGTCAACGCCACAAGTCCCGAAGGAATGTCCCTACCATCGATAGCACGCGGTCTGCGAACACTCGACGGCCCCGACAACGCCATTGAAACCGTCGGCGGAGCCTGTGTCCCTGCGATCTCCACATACCCCGGCCACCTCTCCTACGGCGGTGACACCCCTGTCGACATCTACGCCATCGACGGGCGCCGCGTATGCCGACTCTACGGCCCCGCCACAATCAGCCTGCTTCCCGGCATATATATAGCCACAACCGGCATCTCATCGGCCAAAGTCATCGTGCCCTGACACTATTCCCCAACAGCATTCACCTTTTTTAACAGCAAAAAGGCCCCGAGGCATTGTTATCAATAAGAAAATAACTACTTTTGCCTCCGCTTTAGCCGGAAAAGGCGAAAACAACAACTTAATCTGCTCAACAACAATGTATTGGACACTTGAATTAGCTTCGAAGCTTGAAGATGCACCATGGCCTGCTACAAAGGAAGAGTTGATAGATTATGCAACTCGTTCGGGTGCGCCTCTGGAAGTTCTGGAGAATTTGCAGGAGATAGAAGATGAGGGTGATGTCTATGAAAGCATTGAGGACATTTGGCCCGATTATCCTTCAAAGGATGACTTCTTATGGAATGACGACGAATATTAAAAGTCGATGATAGGGCTGTTCTCTACATGGAGAACAGCCTTTTTCATCTTCTTTCTGTTCCTTTTTCATCTCATATCTGCCCGGATGTTTCCTCAATCATCACCTTATATATAATATTCAGCGATAATTTACGTTATTACATTGTGTTAAGACGAATCATCATATTAAGTTTTTTGCTGGCAGGCGTGCTCTGTACGAGAGCACAGTATGATCCATCCTTCAGTCATTATTTCGACATGGAGTCATCCTTCAATCCTGCAGCAGTGGGTAAGCAGGCTAAACTGAATGTTACGGCTGCTTACGCTCTTGATATGGTTGGATTCGAACACAATCCCCGTACGATGTATCTGGCGGCAGATATGCCTTTCCTGCTTTTCAATCATCAGCAGGGTGTGGGTGTTTCGCTGATGAATGATCAGATTGGTCTCTTTACCCACCAGCGTCTTAGCTTGCAGTATGCCTATAAAAAGAAGATATGGGGAGGAAAAATGAGCATCGGATTACAGGGAGGTATGCTGAGTGAGAGTTTTGATGGCAGCAAGGTAGATGCTGGAGAATCGGGCGACCCTGCTTTTGCTACGACAAATGTAGAGGGAAGCGGAATGGATTTTGCCTTGGGTCTCTATTTCATTCATCGTAATTGGTATGTAGGGCTTTCTGGGCAGCATATTACTTCTCCGACGATCAATCTGGGTGATTCAAATGAATTTGAGATTGATGCAACGTATTATTTGACTGGTGGATACAATATTCAACTGAGAAATCCGTTTTTATCTATAAAGTCATCTGCTCTTGTCAGGTATGATGGCACGGCGTGGCGAGGCGATGTTACCGGGCGGCTGATATATCAGCACGAGGGAAAGCATTTGTATGGTGGACTCACCTACAGTCCTGATCATTCCGTGACCTTTCTGTTGGGAGGTACTTTTCATGGGGTGATGCTTGGGTACAGTTATGAGTGCTATACTTCGAAGTTGAATGCGGGCAATGGTAGCCATGAACTCTTCATCGGATACCAGACAGAGATCAGTCTTGCCAAAAAAGGAAAGAACAAACATCAAAGTGTAAGAATACTATAGTATATCATCAAGAATATGAATATTGAAATGAAGAAAATAATAGGGCTCTTCTGCTCACTTGTAGCACTGCTCTCCCTGAGTGGCTGTTTCAGCGCCAAATCTACTTCCATGGCAGGTAGAGGAGGAGAAGTTGTGGGCGTAAGCGGAAGAGGGTTCGTGGAGCCTACACCTTACGGAATGGTAAAGGTGAACCGTGGTTTCCTGAAGATGGGGCTTGAGACTCAGGATTCGCTATGGGGTACTAAAACTCCCCGTAAGGATGTTTCCGTAGATGGTTTCTGGATGGATGATACTGAGATTACGAACTCTGAGTACAAGCAGTTTGTTGCTTATGTACGCGATTCCATCCTTCGTACCCGTCTTGCCGATCCTGCCTATGCCGGTGATGAGACCTATATGATTACCGAAGACAAGAATGGCGACCCGGTTCCTCCGCAGGTTAACTGGAAGAAGCCTTTGCCAAGAAAGCCGAATGAGGATGAACTGCGTGCGATAGAAAGTCTCTACAATGTGAATCCGGTGACCGGTGAGAAGCTGATTGATTGGCGCCAGCTCAACTATAAGTATGAAATCTATGATTACACTGCAGCTGCCCTTCGCCGTAACCGAATCAATCCGCAGGAGCGCAGTCTGAATACAGATATCCAGATAAATCCTGATGAGGTGGTGATGATTTCAAAGGATACTGCTTATTATGATGATGAGGGCAGAGTGGTGAGAGAGACCATCAACCGCCCATTGAGCGGTCCGTGGGATTTCCTCAATACTTATATCGTGAATATCTATCCGGATACAACTTGCTGGGTGAATGATTTCCGCAACTCAGATAATGAAACTTATCTGAGAAGCTATTTCAGTAATCCTGCCTACAACGACTATCCTGTTGTGGGTGTCACCTGGGAGCAGGCGAATGCCTTCTGTGCCTGGCGTACCGACTACCTTCTGAAAGGTTTGGGACCGGAGGCAAGATTCGTGCAGCGTTACCGTCTGCCAACAGAGGCAGAATGGGAGTTTGCTGCCAGAGGAAAGAATCAGAGTGAGTTCCCTTGGGACAATGCTGACGTAAAGAATGGAGATGGATGTTTCTATGCCAACTTCAAGCCAGATAGGGGTAACTATACCAAGGATGGTAACTTGATAACGAGTAAGGTGGGTATTTATTCACCCAACTCGAACGGGCTCTATGATATGGCTGGTAATGTGGCTGAATGGACCAGTACCGTTTATACCGAGGCAGGAGTGGATGCGATGAATGATCTGAATCCTGACCTGAAATACAATGCAGCCAAGGAAGATCCTTACCGGTTGAAGAAAAAGAGTGTAAGAGGTGGTTCCTGGAAAGACCCGGAATCTTTTATCCGCTCGGCATGGCGCTCTTGGGAATACCAGAACCAGCCACGCTCATATATCGGATTCCGCTGTGTAAGAAGTCTGGCTACTACATCGAGTGCCAAGCAGAAACCATCAAGAAATAAGAATAGGAGATAATCAAAATGGGTGACTATAGTAAATATAATATTGTATATCGTCTGCAGAAGTGGATGGATAGCGTTCCGGGACAGACTTTTCTGAACTATGCATATAGTTGGGGTGCGAGTATCGTTATTGCAGGTACTCTCTTCACGTTGACGCATCTTCCCGGAGCCAAACTGATGATCTTCCTGGGAATGGGCACTGAGATTATCGTGTTCTTCCTGTCAGCTTTCGACCGTCCTTTCGATAAGACTGCTGATGGCAGAGAGCTTCCTACTCATGTGACGGAGGAATATCTGGAGACGGGTAAGGTAGAATACCAGGACAAGAATGTGGCTGCTTCTGCCATAGGAGCATCTTCTTCTCCAATTGCTGGTGTTGCCAACCAGGCTTCCCCAATAGTTCAGCCGGATGCCTTGGCAGAAATGCAGGTAGCTTCTGAGGAAATGCAGAAAGTGCAGAGCAGCTATGTGGATGAACTGAAGAATCTGGTAGATACCCTTGGCAAGGTTAATGAACAGAGCTCCCGTCTGACTCGTGACAGTGAGGAGATGGAAAACCTGAACCGCACGCTTACCGGTATTACCAAGATTTATGAGATGCAGTTGAAAAGTGCCAGTCAGCAGATTGGTACCATCGACCAGATCAATGAACAGACCCGGAAGATGGCTCAGCAGATAGAGCAACTGAACAGCATTTATGCACGTATGATTGCAGCGATGACCGCAAATTTAAAAGAAAAATAAATGGCAATAAAGAAAAGACCGATTTCACCACGCCAGAAGATGATCAATCTGATGTATGTCGTCTTGATGGCTATGTTGGCACTGAATACTCCTACTGAAGAGGAGCTCGGTGTCAAGGGAAAGTCGTTGGTGGAGAAGGTGAAGAGAAGCTTGCAGGATGAACCGCGGAAGGGCGATGAGAAGAAGGATGTGAAACTCGTGGAACTGAATGTGAGTGAGATGAATGCCTTCGTGATTCCTGAAAAGACGACCCTTTATGCGGGTGAGCGATTCAACTCACAGGTGGTGATGGCGGCTATAGACAGTACCCAGCGCCCTGAAATCTATGTCAATGGCAGTCGGCTTCAGGCTGCTGATGGTAGATATAGCTTTACGGCTGGTGGGGTAGGAGAACATCAGTTTAATGGCTATATTCTGATGAAAGGCAAGAATGGTGAGGAAATCCGTCGTAACTTCAGTCAGAAATATACCGTATTGCCTGTTCCGAATTCTGCTACCGTGGCAGCCGACCTGATGAATGTGCTTTATGCAGGTTATGCCAATCCTATCAGTATCAGTGTGCCGGGTGTTCCGGCGAATGCCATCTCTGCCTCTATGAGTGGTGGCTCGTTCGTATCAAAAGGTAATGGTCATTTCGTGGCGACTCCATCTACCGTTGGCAGGGATGTTACCATTCATGTAACGGCAAGAGATAAGGGACAGGTTCGCTCGCTGCCGCCTTTTGTTTTCCATGTCAGAAAATTGCCAGATCCTACCGCTTATATCGCAATGGGAACAGACAGATTCAGAGGTGGCGGTTTGGCAAAGGCCAATCTGATGGGTGCCACGGGCATTCATGCAGCCATCGACGATGGACTTCTGGATATTCCTTTCAAGGTAGTAGGTTTCGAAACCGTCTTCTTCGACAATATGGGTAATGCCATTCCGCTGGCTTCTGCTGGATCCAGTTTCTCGGCCAGACAGCGTGAGGAGTTCAGAAAGCTGTATCGCAACCGTCGTTTCTACATCTCTCATATCAGAGCTGTAGGTCCCGACGGCATCATGCGAACCCTGCCTTCGGCAATGGAAGTTATCGTAAAATAATAACGGAGTTTTCAAATTTAAAAATCAAAGTCAATGAAAAAGATATTGTTCTTGTTCCTGCTCTTGGGAATGGTGCAGGGCATCTGGGCACAACCTGAGGCCCGCAGGCAGGCGGCAGCACAGAAGAAAGCGGCGCAGCAGAATGGCGATACTCCAACCCTGCGTGCGCAGATTTCCTTTCCTACTGCTCTCCCGATGGAAGAGGACGTGGTTTGGAGAAGAGATATCTACCGTGAACTGGATCTCAACAATGAAGCCAATGCTGCGCTCTATTATCCTGTAGAGCCGAAGGGAAATCAGATGAATCTTTTTACCACCATCTTCAGATTGATGATGACGGGAAAGATTACCGTATTCCAATATCGCATGGATGGTAATGAAAGTTTTGCCGCTGCCGACCGGGTGGATCCGAAGTCTTTCCTGGATAACTATCATATCTACTACGAGAAGCAGGCAAATGGTAGAATCAAGTTAGATAACAGCGATATCCCTTCGCGTGAGGTGAAATCGTATTATATCAAGGAGAGTAGTTTTTTCGACCAGCGTTCTGCTACCTTCCATACCAAGGTGTTGGCGCTTTGCCCTATCATGACCCGTGAGGATGATTTTGGAGATGGTGGAACCAAGTATCCCCTCTTTTGGGTGAAATATGATGATCTGGCTCCTTATCTTACCCGCCAGCAGGTGATGACTAGCAATCTGAACAATGCCGTGGTGATGAGCATTGATGATTACTTTGCCAGAAATCAATATAAGGGTAAGATTTACAAGACCAACAATCTGTTGGGACAAACCCTTTCTCAATACTGTACCACGGATTCTGCCAAGGCAAAGGAGCAGAAACGCATCGAGGCTGAACTGGTTGCCTTTGAGAAGAATATCTGGGGTAATCAGGCTCGAAAGGATTCACTGGACAGCATTGCCCATGCTGCAAAGGATGTAAAGGGAAGTGTAAGGAAGAATCGCCGAAGCACAGGATTGCGTGGCGCATCTGCCAACATCGGCAAGGTTTCCCGTGTCAAGTCAAAGCAGGCTAAAAACAGAACCTCTTTTGCCAGCGGTTCGGCTAGAGTCACGGTGAGAAGAGAGCGCCATTAAGTAAAAGATATGTTGTTTTCAACATATAGTGTGAACATATTGAATTAGTAACAATTAAAAAAGGTAAGAAAATGAAGAAGATTTTATCACTTGTATTCATGGTAGCAGCAATGATGTATGCTACTAGCGCAAACGCACAGATTAAGTTCGGTTTGAAGGGTGGTTTGAACGTGACAAGCATGTCCTTCAGCGAGGATGTATTTGATGCTTCCAACAAGACAGGTTTCTTTGTTGGTCCTATGGTGAAGGTTACTGTGCCTATCGTAGGCTTGAGCTTCGATGCTGCAGCTTTGTACGACCAGAAAGAGGCTGACGTTAAGTATGTCGGTACTAATGGTGACTTCGGTCAGGCGAACGTGAAGCAGCAGTCTATCAACATACCTGTCAACGTACGTTATGGTTTTGGCTTGAGCAGTCTGGCTAACATTTTCCTCTTTGCTGGTCCACAGTGGGGTATCAACGTAGGAGGCAAGAACTTTACATGGAATGAAACAAGCAGCTATTCTTTGAAGAAATCAAACTTCAGCGTCAACGTAGGTGCTGGTGTAACCTTGCTGAACCATCTTCAGGTATCAGCCAACTACAATATCGCTTGCGGCAAGTCGGCTGATGCCAGCTTCTCTAAGACCCTTGATGCAGTTACAAATGCAGGAAAGGACAAGAGCCATAACAACTCTTGGCAGATTGCACTCGGCTACTGGTTCTAAGCTACTGTAGCCAGTATCTCTCCGAGTAGATACATTAAAATATATAAAAGCAGGTACCTGATGATGGGTATCTGCTTTTTTTTTGCTATCTTTGCAGAACGAATGTTTAGAAAGAATAGTTGGGTAGCTGTTTCATGTGATAAACATTCTGAAGAATTAGAAGATAGAAACAATGAGATATGTAGATGTGATATTGCCTCTTCCGCTCGACGGCACCTTTACTTATTCTGTCCCCGAAGGGATGGAAGAGAAAGTCGTGGCTGGTATGCGCGTGCTTGTTCCCTTAGGAAAAAGCAAGAAATATATTGCCATGGTCGCGGATGTACATTCCGAAAAGCCGGAATTCGACTGTAAACCGATAGAGGCTGTTCTTGATTCCTATCCCTCTCTTCTTCCCCAGCAATATCGCCTTTGGCAATGGATCAGCGATTACTATATGTCACCTCTTGGCGATGTATATAATGCAGCCATGCCTGCCGGTATGAAATCTACAGAGAAATTCAAGCCCAAGATGGAACTCTATGTGGAGTTGGCTAGCAGTTATCGCAATGAACAGGCTCTGCACGTGGCGCTCAATATGGTGCAGCGTGCCCTGAAGCAATCGAAGACTTTGACCACCTTCCTGGCTCTTTCTCATTGGGATAGTCTGGAGGGAGATACGCCTAGAGAAGGTATCAAGAAGGTGACGAAGGAAGAGCTGATGAACGAGGCACGATGCACGGCAGCTGTGGTCAAGGCGCTCATCGACAGAGGCATCCTCTTTACCTACGAGTTGGAAGTGGGTAGATTGAATACGGCTGGAGAATCGCATCTAGACCAGATCAAGCCCTTGTCTATGCCGCAGCAGGATGCTTACAATCAGATACTGATGCAGATGCTGAAGAAAAACGTAGTGCTCCTGCATGGTGTAACTTCCAGCGGAAAGACGGAAATCTATATCCATCTTATCAGAAAAGCCATCGAGGAACACAGGCAGGTGCTCTATCTGCTGCCCGAAATCGCCCTGACGGTTCAGATTATGGAGCGACTGCACAAAGTCTTTGGCGACCGGCTCGGTATCTATCATTCTAAATATAGTGATGCAGAGCGCGTTGAAATCTGGCAGAAACAACTCTCCGGGCATCCCTATGATGTGATCCTGGGAGCAAGAAGCGCAGTCTTTCTGCCTTTCCAGAAACTGGGACTTGTCATCATCGATGAAGAGCACGAGACCTCTTTCAAGCAGCAGGATCCGGCTCCACGCTATCATGCCCGCAGTGCTGCCATCGTGCTTGCCAACATGTATCCGGAGGCAAAGGTGCTTCTGGGAACGGCTACGCCTTCGATGGAAAGCTATTACAATGCCCAGCAGGGCAAGTATGGATTGGTAGAACTGAAGACACGATACAAGGATATCCAGTTGCCTGAGATACAGGTGGTGGATGTGAAAGACCTCCGCCATCGCAAGATGATGACGGGTGTTTATTCGCCTGTGCTCCTGACGGCGGTAAAAGAAGCCCTGAAGAATGGAGAGCAGGCTATCCTCTTCCAGAACCGGAGAGGATTTGCACCGATGATAGAATGTAAGGTGTGTGGATGGGTGCCGAAATGCAAGAACTGTGATGTTTCGCTTACCCTGCATAAGAGTATCAATCTCCTTACCTGCCATTATTGCGGTTATACTTATCCGGTTCCTACAGAATGTCCTAACTGTGGCAGTACTGAGTTGATGGGTAGGGGTATCGGAACAGAGCGCATCGAAGACCAGATTTCCGAGATCTTTCCTGAAGCCCGCATCGCCCGAATGGACTTAGATACAACCCGTACCCGAAATGCCTACGAGCGACTGATCTCCGATTTCTCTTCGGGAAAGACAAATCTTCTGATTGGTACGCAGATGATATCAAAGGGCTTGGATTTCGATAAAGTGAGTGTAGTAGGTATCTTGAATGCTGATTCAATGCTCAACTATCCTGATTTCCGTGCTTACGAGCATGCTTTCATGATGATGGCGCAGGTGAGTGGAAGAGCCGGAAGAAAGGGCAAACGGGGACTCGTGATTCTGCAGACAAAGAATCCGACACTCCCTATCATCAGTCAGGTAGTACACAATGACTATGATTCTCTTTTCAAGGGAATCCTGGAGGAGAGAAGAATGTTTCATTATCCGCCTTTCTTCCATCTTATCAATGTGTTCCTGAAGCACAAGCACGAAAAGATCTGCCAACAGGCTAGTCTGGAATTGGGCAAGACGCTGAGAGGATGGTTTGGTGAACGCGTACTCGGACCGGATAAGCCGGCTGTAGCACGTGTAAAGACAATGAATATCCGCAAGATTGTCATCAAGCTGGAGAATGGTATCGACCAGAAGAAGGTGCGCGAATATCTGAAGTATGCCCAGCAGATGATGGCAAAAGATCCGAGGTATGGAGCTTTGCAGATATATTATGATGTGGACCCGATGTAGGGTAAAGTAGTCATGTCGGAATCCTCTGTGTGAGATAAAAAAGAAAGGCTATCCCAATCTAAAAGAGAGGGATAGCCTTTTTTGATGTTTGTAGTTATGTGTCTTGTTTTATCTGATAGTTCTGATAAACATGAGTCTAATTCTACTTTATCAACCTTGTGATTAGAAGTTGATATCAAGACCTACAGCAAACACATTGTTGTTACGGGTGTAATCAGAGCTGTAGTTGATGCTCTTCTCTGCAGAAAGTTGAACTTTCTCAGAAGTCTTCTTGTGCTGATAGAAGGTGTGGAAGTAAGCTACGTTCAAGTCCATCTTCTTGTTGATGTGATAAACACCACCGATAGCTGCAGAGTTGGAACCGACAACGAATGATTTGTCGTCCATGTACTCATCGCTCAAGCCATAGTTGGTGTTCTGCCAGCCAGTACTCAAGGTAATCTTCTTGTTTACGTCTACCTCGACACCTGCGTTGTACTCCAATGTACCACGCTTTAACTTCTCCTGTCGGTTGTTGTAAGATGTAGCGTGCTTGTCATCGAACCAGTGAAAACCTACGTTTACGCGTACTGCATTTACAGGACTGTAGCCAACACCGAGTGCCAGATAAGCAGGAATATCACCAGCAATCTTCTTGCCATCCTCATATTCACCGATAGCCTCTTCGAGCTCTGTGTCGAACTGAGTCTTCAAGCCAGCCATTGTCTTTACTACATTATCGTTAGTCAAAACTGCTTGAGTAGTATTTGCTGCTGCAGCTTGAGCTTTCTCTGGAGTCATACCCTTATTTGTGAACACCTGAGTCAATGTTCCAACCATCTGTCTGGACAAGTTGTCTGGGAGAGCACTGATACTAGGAGCCTGATTTACAGCCTTGTTCTTCAAACGTATGCGAGTCTTGAACTCATATTTTGCAGAGAAGTTCCACTTGCCAGTCTTGAAGTCTACACCGATGATAGGAGTAAAGCCGATGCCGCTCTGGTCACAGCTCAATTCAATGTTGGCTGCATTTTCCTTGTTAGGGTCGAGTACCTTGTAAAGAGGCATGTTGCCTACCTTGATGTTTTCAACATATCCATAGTAGTTTGTTGAAGCATAGACGCCACGCACGCCTGCAAATGCGCTGAAGTTGTCGCTGAATTTATATGCAGCACCTACAGAGAGACCGTAATAGTACTGACGGCCATGCATATAGCTATTGTAACTATATTCGCCTTTCTGACCGAAAGCTTGGTCGGTTGTAAACATTTGCATTCCTGGCTGTCCAAGTGTATTGCCCAATACGTTGTCAACAGTTCTTGCCAAACCGCAAGCAGCCATTGCTGTCTCTGCTACGATCTTCTCGAAAGAGCCCAGACCATTATCGAAGGTACACTTGCCACCGCCACCTGTGAGGGCGAAGCTAGCCT
>ERZ780207.1833-NODE-1833-length-17003-cov-3.455216_pt1 | contig 17003 bp, 30 predicted proteins | sample MGYA00510977_ERZ780207 | MGnify/ENA primary metagenome ERZ780207 (study PRJEB29588, sample SAMEA2151383) | human gut metagenome | biome: human gut; feature: human-associated habitat; material: faeces | place: Denmark | collected 2008/2010 ... | reverse complement strand
AGAAGTTCGTGCGGGACCCCGTCCGCCAGGCCGGCCCCAACCCCTGCCCGCCCATTGTGCTGGGCATCGGCATCGGCGGCAGCTTTGATAAGGTCGCGCAGCTTGCAAAGCATGCGCTGCTGCGCCCGATAGATCAGCCGAACCCGGATGAATACTACGCCGCGATGGAGCGGGAGCTGCTGGAGCGGATAAACGCCCTCGGCATCGGCCCTCAGGGCTTCGGCGGGCGTACCACCGCGCTCGGCGTGAATATTGAGACTATGCCCACGCACGTCGCGGGGCTGCCCGTGGCGGTCAACGTGAGCTGCCATGTGACGCGCCGCGCAAAAAGCGTACTGTGAGGTGCCTGTGGAATATGTAATGAGCTTCCCGGCGGACAAAGCGGAGCTTTCAAAGCTGCGCGCGGGCGATAAGCTGACAGTATCCGGGACGATATACACCGCGCGCGACGCCGCGCACAAGCGCCTGACGGAGCTTATAGCTTCCGGTGAGGAGCTGCCGTTGGATATCCGCGGCGCAGCGATATACTATGCCGGCCCCACCCCGGAGAAGCCGGGGCAGGTGATCGGCTCATGCGGGCCGACGACCTCCGGGCGCATGGACGCTTATGCGCCGGGGCTGCTTGACTGCGGCCTTGCCGTCATGATCGGCAAGGGGGACAGAAACGCTGCCGTAATTGACGCGATAGTCCGAAACGGCGCGGTATACCTCGCTGCGATGGGCGGCGCGGGCGCGCTGATGGGCAGCTGCGTTAAGGCAGCGCACATCGTATGCTATGCTGATCTCGGCTGCGAGGCGATACGCGAACTCAAGGTCGAGAATATGCCGCTTACCGTTGTTATCGATTCTCAGGGGAACGACCTGTATAAAAGCGGCCCCGAAGCGTATCTCAGAAGTCTGGAGGACTGAATATGGATGTTATGGAAAAATCCCTTGCGCTGCACTATGAGCGCCGGGGCAAAATAGAGATCGCCGCCCGCGTACCCGCCGACAGCAGCGAGGCACTGAGCCTTGCCTATACTCCGGGCGTTGCGAAGCCCTGCCTTGAAATTCAGAAAGACATCAACAAGAGCTATGAGCTGACCCGCCGCTGGAACACCGTCGCCGTCGTGACGGACGGAACCGCTGTGCTCGGCCTCGGCGATATCGGCCCGGAGGCCGGTATGCCCGTCATGGAGGGCAAGTGCCTGCTGTTCAAGGCTTTCGGCGATGTGGACGCTATCCCGCTCTGTGTGCGCTCCAAGGACGTGGACGAGATCGTCAACACCGTTGCGCTGCTGGCAGGCTCTTTCGGCGGCGTGAACCTCGAGGATATCTCCGCGCCGCGCTGCTTTGAAATTGAGGAAAAACTCAAGCAGCGCTGCGATATACCCATCTTCCATGACGACCAGCACGGCACGGCGGCCATAATGCTCGCCGCGCTGACGAATGCGCTCAAGCTCGTCGGGAAGAAGATGGAGGATATCAAGGTCGTCGCCTCAGGCGCGGGTGCGGCGGGGACGGCGATAGTGAAGCTGCTTGTCTCACGCGGCGTGAAGAACGTAGTCATGACTGACCGGAACGGCGCGATATATCAGGGACGCCCCGGCATGAACGGCGCAAAGCAGGAGATCGCCGCCATGACGAACCCGAACATGGAGCAGGGGAAGCTTGCCGATGTTATCCGCGGCGCGGATGTGTTCATCGGCGTGTCCGCTCCCGGCGTGCTGACGCAGGACATGATCCGCACGATGAACCGTGACGCCATCATCTTCGCCTGCGCAAACCCCACGCCGGAGATCATGCCGGACGAAGCCAAGGCCGCGGGCGCGGCCGTCGTCTGCACCGGGCGCAGCGATTATCCCAATCAGGTCAATAATGTCCTCGCATTCCCGGCAATATTCCGCGGCGCGCTCGACGCGAGAGCGTCGGACATCAACAGCGAAATGAAGATTGCGGCGGCGGAGGCGCTCGCCTCGCTCGTCTCGGATGAGGAGCTGAACGCCGATTATATCCTGCCCTACGCCTTTGACAAGCGCGTGCGCGAGACGGTCTCCAAGGCCGTGTTCGACGCAGCGCACCGCAGCGGCGTTGCAAGAATTTGATAAGATGTGGCAAGACTCACGGAAATGAGGATTACTTAATTGATGCTTACTACAACAACAATAATAAAAGAAGGATTAACATATCGTGAAGATTGATATTAAAAAGGCCTTAGAAATAGGTGCTGGTGTATTGACTATTGCTGCTATATCAATTTTGGTAATTTTCAACCAGGAAGACGAATTCGGTAATTTTTTGAAAAATGCGACCGAATTAGCTGCGAAAGTAAACTAAGCGCATTTGACACTGAAATAAGCAACAGAGCATGGGGAGACCAAAAACCGCAAGACCCCAGTTATCATAGAGAACACGGCTGGTATCTCCAAAATGACGACTAATACGCGAAAAAACGTCACATCTACATATGATGTGACGTTTTTAATAGCTCTAAAAAAGTGCCCTTACAGGATGTTCAGATCCTGTAAGGACACTCTGCATGGTCGGAGTGGGGAGATTTGAACTCGGGAAGAAATCGATATACCGATTGAAAACACAGGGGAAAATTTAGACATTCGTAAATTCATTCGTAAAATTGCGGTTATAAAACTTAGCCATGTCGTTCTGACTGTTTGCTATGTCGAGTTTAGAGACATGAGTATATATATTCCGCATGGTCTTCGAGTCTGCCCAGCCGCCTATTTCCATAGCTACAGGCTCGGGGATACGCAGATGTGCGGCGAGACTGGCAAACGAATGACGCAAGCCATGTGTCCCCACTTCCGGCAGAGCGTTAGCCAGGCATATACGATTGATCTGATTGCGCAAAGTGTTGGGCGCTACATCTACCACGCGGCCGGTCTTGTCTTCAATACGCTGTAGCGCGGCGAATAATTGATTCATCATTATTGGAACATCCCGTCGGGATGTTTTATTTTTATTCTGCTTTTTGAGGACAAGCTTGTTATCCTGGTCATACACCATGGCTCCGCGAATGTGAATCACCCGGTTCACAAGGTCGATGTTATCCCACGTTAGTGCCATGATCTCGGAGCGGCGCAGTGAAGACAGCGCGAGCAAAGCGCCAATCTCACAGGGCTGCCCGGAAATACACTCGCAGAATGTTATTATTTGCTGCGGCATCAGCCATGGGTGTTCATCGCTGACGACCTGCGCAGTCCTGATATCAAGGCGCTGCCCAGCGGCAGATTCAATAACCGTATTCACAAAGGCCCAAGCGTTATGCACTGTCTTTGAAGATTTAGTTTTCGTTTCGGCATTGACGGCAGCTTGAGCAACAGCGGGCGTGATCTTCGATACGTCCATGTCCATCAGCGTCTTGAATCTGTTTCGCTGATATCCACGATAAGTGCGCACAGATTCCGGCGACAGCACAGCGTCTTTCTGCTCAATGTATCTATCAATGGCTTTAGTGAGAGTCACGCGTTCAGATTTCACTTTCGCTTCGAGGAAGCCGGCGCGGACTGCCTTTGCCTTGATGATGCACTCTTCGGCGGTATCCTCGGTGGTGCTCCAGCCCTCGGCCTTTAATTCGATATTCCATTTTCCAGACTTGAGCTGCCGGGGCTTGGGGACCTTGATAATATCCTTCTTCTTGCGCTCCCGGAGCTGCTTAGTGCCGCACCACTTGCAGTAGATGGAGTCATTATCAATGGAGCGGGAACAGCTTTTACACTTCAAATCAATCACCTCCTGCAAGTGCGGTAAAGCCACTATACACTTTTCTCTGTGCTTCTGTCAATTACGAAATAATAAAGTTATAAATATTCTGACAAGAATCGACAAAAAAGAATTGAATTATTTGCAGAATGGTATATCTATATATATAGATGACAAACAATGTCATAAACAAGCGGGGAAACATGAACGGAGAGAGGAGGAGAAAAGTGTACAGGCCTACTTGCCCGTGGAGCTGCATGCTATGCTGCTGCCGCGGTTACTGTCCGGCGTATATCCGGTTCATCCGCAAGAAGCACCTGAAGAATCTACCACAATGACAGGAGGAGAACACTATGCTTCGAGAGATCATTGAAGCAAAGCTGGATCAAGCCACAGAGGAACAGCTGCGATACATAGTGCTCCTGCTGGACAACATGATCCCGAGCTGAACAAAGCAGAAAAGAAACCACCCGATACCAATCATTCGGTATCGGGTGGTTTCTTTTCTACGATACGTTTAGCGAGCGGACGTAGCTCTTCTATGAGCATGTCCCAGAACTCAGGCCGGGTATTTGCCATGAACTCTATGATGTCCTCCTCAAACTCACTGCGCTGATTGCCGAGAAGCTGCCCCATGTACGCGGAGATAGCATCCTTACGGGAGCGGGGACGGAACATCTCACCCTCACCATGACGCAGCCATACCTCATCTACACCAAACTCTTGACAGATATCCGAGATCGTGCGGTCACTGACACCGGATTCTCCCTTGCATATTTTTGTGATGTGAGCAGGGGAAACATTAAGCCGCCGCGCAGCTTCCACCTTTTTTACACCGACAGTTTTGAGAACCTGCTCTATACGTTCGCCGATGTTATCCATTAAACTCACCTCCTTCAGCAAGCTTAATATAACAGCGAAGAAATTTTTTGTCAAGAAAAAATTAACTGACACAAAAATTTGCTATTGACAAATTGTGTGAATCAATATATAATTTGGCTCAGTTAAAGAAAGCAGCGCCGTCAGTGCGTTTAGTCATGTTCACGCAGCACCTGATACAAATCATTCAGACCTTCAAACAGAAGATCATATACCTCGACAAGATCAACAGAATCTTCTTCCTCAAATAGGTAGGCTTCAACTCTTGACATGGCTTGCTGGATAGGTTCGACAGAATCACCTATTTCAGCGACACGATCACCATTAAGCCACACAGAATTTTCACGAGCCTTTTCGTACCCGGCATCATATCCAGCAGCGTAGCCTTTGTCATAAGCTTCCTGCTTAATTTCTTTGATGCGTTCATCCGAATACGTTTCGGCACACCCACCAAGAGTAAAGACGAACACAAGGGAAAGAAGCAGAGAGACAAACTTTTTCATAGTAACCAACCTTTCAAATACTGTGTGTATGTTCTGGTAGGGTAGGACAGTGAAAGCCGGAGGCGCTGTAATGTTCATCCGACTTCCACTGCACAGGCTCCCGGTCAGCCGCAAGCGTTTCCGCCCCGGGGCAATCCTATCCTATCACAACATGCACACAGAACACAAGAAAAACAATAGCATACGCCAAAGGAGGAACAAACATGAACGAACATAAGGCAATAGTCGGCACAGTGTCATGGGCGGACACGGGCGAGACCATGACATTCACGGATGCGAACGAGTATCTGGAGTGCATCAAAGAGAACATAGAGTACATGGGAATAATCGGGTTCAAGTTCAGGACACTGACGAGAGACCCGGCGGTGCGCAAAGCAGTAGACGACATTCTCTACGGCGAAGCGGGCGAGGAGAACCCGCACACGATCGAGTACTACGAAGGAGGTGACAACGCATGAGCGAAGCAGAACAGGCCAAGGCACAGGAGCTGGCCGATCTTTGCAAGGCAATCCCGGCAGGTGACCAGGACTACATCAAGGGGATCATGGTCGGCCTCACCAAGGCCGCACAGAAATATGAGCAGAAGGAGGAGCAGAAGCAGTGAGTGACCTGAGAGTGACGGAGGCGCAGTTCCAGCGGATGGGACTGCGCGATCTGGAGAAGTGTGCGGCGGAGGCGGAGCGCCTCATAACCAAGCGCACGGAAGAAATGTTCGAGCTGGCGGGACTCATAAGGCAGCTCGACAATGAAGCTTTCCAGAGAATCAGCGCCGCGGTCAAGGCGGAGCTTGCGAGAGGAGGCGCAGACGGTGCCGAGAGTAACGTACATACCGACGAAGAAGAAAGAGCCGGAGCCGCCGGTAGTTGACCCTGTCAAGGGGATGTTCCTTGAGCGGCAGAACGCGCTGGATCTCTCAACAAAGCAGATGGCCGTACTCTGCGGTTACGGCGAGACGCGGTTTCGTGAGATGCTCAAGACCACGCCCACATGGCAATGGAAAGTAGAGACCGTTATGAAACTGGCCAAGGGGCTGGGCATACCGCCCGGCAGGATATTCAAGGAATATGAGGGGAGCGGGATATATGGATAACCCTTTATCATGGCTGACCGTGACGGCGGCAGTCGCGTACCTTATCGGCTGCCTGTTCAGACAGGCAGTATGTGAAATCGAAGAGCGCCACGCGGCGAGTGAACGCGCGTGGAAGGAGGAAGGACTATGAGCACAGGGACAATATGCCTGCTGATCTCGGCGGGCATCATGATAATCGTGACGGTCTATCTTGACATCGTCGGCGAGCAGGTGGCGGAGATCAAGGAAATTGCGGAGGAGCAGGGCTGGGCAGACCCGGCCAAGGTACAGGAACTGGGCGAGCGCCCGCGCAGCCGCGCCGCGCACCGCCGCAGCAGACCGGCGCCGGCACCGGCAGTGACGGACGCACAGTACTTCACCATGCCAGGCGGTGAGAAAGTGAGGCGCAGATGAACAAGCCCATTTACACCATGACGGACGCAAAGCTTCAGGCCGAGAACGACTGTCTGCGCCGTGAGAACGACCGTCTCTGCAAGGCGCTTGCCGACATGGCCGAGGAGAACGCGGAGCTGCGCGCCAAGTATGACGGCCTTGTAGCCGGCGTCAAGGCTCTCAAGAATAAGATCAGAGAGGAGGAGAAGAGGCATGCCGGAGGAAGAAAGAGCGGCGGAGCAGGAGCAGGAAGAGTTTAAGCTCCGCTCCTGCAAGCATAAGAACTGTAAGTACCGTGCGGCCAGCCGGAACGCATACGGCGTGTACAACTGCGACTATGCTCTTGTGACCGGCCACACCCGCGCGGCGCAGCACCCCCCAGACAAGCGTCAGCCTGCGGACTGTATGCTGTACGAGCCGCGCACCGGCAAGAAGCCACGGCGTAAGCCCTTTGTGCAGACAGGATGAGCAGCAAGAAGAAGGATGTGTTTCGGCAGTACATAAGTCTCTGCCCCGATCACTACCGGAGATTTGATACCAAGCATTATCAACTGACCCATGAAGCAGACAACAGCAGCTGCGCATTTTGCGGACGCGCGGCAGCACAGTACAGTTTCATACCCCGGTACGTGATCCAGCAGCAGCGGCAGCGCAGTGCTCCAGTGCGCAGCCGCGACACGCGGGCACAGTACCGGGGCGACTGGAGGGAACAGATATATGGAAACAACAATGACAGCAGCGAGCGCCCGGAAGAAGATGCCCTGCCCTACTGAGGGAGTAGAACAGGCTACGCTATTCTCCTGGGCGCAGATGCGCACTTACTGGTACCCGGAACTGACCTTGATGTTCCACATCCCGAACGGCGGGAAGCGGAGCAAGGCCGAGGCCGGGCGCTTCCGCGCCGAGGGCGTGAAGTCCGGCGTGCCGGACATCTGCCTGCCGGTAGCCCGCTGCGGCTATCACGGGCTGTTCATAGAGCTGAAGCGCCAGCACGGGAACACCACCACGAAGAATCAGGACACATGGCTTGCCGACTTGCGCGAGCAGGGATATGCGACTGCCGTAGCTTACGGATGGGAGCAGGCAGCACAGATCATCACAGACTATATGGAGGGTGAATATGAAAATAAATAAGATCGCCGGTATCTGCAAGCGCGCCAATCTCATCAAGCTATACGATGAGCCGGACGGGAGCGATGTGCAGTGGTGCGGCACGGACGCGGTTATATATCCGCTTTACTCTCTGCCGGTGCTTGACGGCGATACCGTAGGTCCCGTTATGAATTTCTCCGACAAGGAGCTGAAGAACATCGTGGTTGAGCACATGCGCATTCCCTTGCGCTACGACGTCAACGACACCGCCGAGGGCGAGAAGTATATAGGTGAGCCCATATTCCGGTTCGTTATAGGCAGCAATGTCTACAACGCCTACCAGCGTCCGGGAACGCTCGGTGTGCTGTTCATCAATGCGGCGTACCTCAAGCCGCTGCTCGGCGGAGAGGATGACCCTGAACTATACCTCCGCAGCGACAACAGTTTCACGGGCGAGTACATAGCCGTGAAGCAGGGGCTCATGCTTGCAGCGATCATAGAACCAGAGCTGGGTATTCTGAGCGCGAGCCTTGTCGAGAACGTCTCGGCATTTGCAAATGCGGTGCACAGCGAGATCGACCGCATGGTCGGCATCCCCGACACAGACCCGGAGACGGGCGAGATCATATGAGCGACCGGCTCACACACCTGTCCTTATTCACCGGCATCGGCGGGCTTGACCTCGCTGCCGAGTGGGCAGGATTCACCACCGTGGGGCAGTGTGAATGGGCTGACTACCAGACCAAGGTACTTGAAAAGCACTGGCCGGATGTGCCGCGGTGGCGAGACATCAGAACCCTGACAAAGGAGAGCTTTTATGAGCGAACAGGATTACGAACAGTTGACCTTATTTCCGGCGGATTCCCATGTCAGCCATTCAGTGTGGCTGGTAAGCAAAAAGGCAAAGGGGACGACCGTTACCTCTGGCCTGAGATGCTCCGAGTTATCTCAGAGCTGCGCCCGCATTGCGTCGTCGGTGAGAACGTACCTGGAATCATCAAGATTGCCGCCGGGCAGGTGGTCAAGGATTTGGAGCGCGCTGGCTATAACGTCGTCGTGTTCAATTATGAAGCTGCGGCTGTCGGAGCTTGGCACAGAAGAAGCCGGGTCTTCTTTGTGGGCTACGCCGAACACGATGGACAGCATGGACTGCCGCAGCTACGAGGCAATGAAAAGGCAAGCGACGACTGGCGGCAGAAAAGGACGGAACCGCCCAAGCAATTTGAGGGAGCAGGTGAACCCGCTGATGTGTCAGGCATACGAGGATGCGAGCGCGGAAGCGAAGCTATGGCCGACGCCAACTGCAAGGGACTACAAGGGTGCGAACAGCTTGGAGCATCTGCTGCAGCCGAAGACACCGGGGAACATCCACCACGTGGGTCAGCTGGCGAATGCTGTGAAGTTATATACGACGCCATGTGCGGCGGACAGCCAGGGCAGCACGGGCGGGAACAATTGCAGGAGCTTGCGGACGGACGTTGCTGGGCAATTGAATCCAACGTGGGTAGAGTGGTTAATGGGCTTCCCAATCGGGTGGACAGACTTAAATGCTTAGGCAACGCTGTTGTACCACAGCAAGCGTACCCGATATTCAAAGCACTAAAGGAGGAACTGGACCGCGACCAACATTAACGCTGATGTGCTGGCGATCAACTCAGTGCGCGGCGATGAATACTTCACGCTTGAGAAAGACGTCCGCATTATCGCAGACAAGCTCATCCCGGATCTGAATATCTGGTGTCCGTTCGATACAGAGGAGAGCCACTTTCCACACGTGCTGCGGGAGTACGGCCACACCGTGACGGCAACGAGCAGCGACTTCTTCACAACGGAGCCGCCGCCCGGCTGCAATGCCGTAGTCAGCAACCCGCCGTTCAGCCGCAAGAAAGAAGTCCTCCGGCATCTGAAGGATTTGAATTTGCCGTTCGCGTTGATCCTGCCTTTCCTGTTTTTGAATGATGGCGTACCGCTTGACTATGGACACCAGATCATGCTCTTCCGGAAACGGATTCACTTTGTAATCCCGGAAATCGGAGAGCTCAACAAACCACGCACCAACTGCTTTGTATTATCCAACGGACTACTCAAGAACGATTTTACGATAGTGAGGAAATGACATGACTATGAACGAAGCTCGCGCAGTGTTTTTGCGCGGAGGCAAAGGAAGCAAGGGAAAAAAGGAGAGCACTATATGGCTGAATACATAGAACGGGATGCGGCAAAACACGCCGCCGACCTCGCATTTGATATGACAGAGACAGAATACGACATACTATGCAAAGAACTTGATCGCGTCCCCGCTGCCGACGTTGCCCCGGTGGTGCATGGGCGGTGGATTGAATACACAAAAGTGATTATCCCGGAGCCGTACAATAAATGGGAGCAGGCATGGAAATGTTCTGAATGTGGTTTTGATGATGGGTTTGTCACTTATAATTTCTGCCCCAACTGCGGCGCGAGAATGGACGGTGAAGAGCCGTGAAAACCGACAGAGAGTCTCAGGCTCCCCGCACGATAGACCTGTCTGACATTACATGGGATACTCCGATTTTGCTTCGGATTCCCATCCTCCCCGGTTTCCCGGGCATCGTGGAGTACAAGGTCTATATTTCAGATCTTGAGTTCAACTCTGGGGCGAAACAGTTGTCCTTGACGTTCGACATACCCGGCTTGGAGGAAAAGCGGCATGAGTAAGAGCGGATTACTCGCCCGGCAGAAGGCCGAACGCGAGCTATGGACGATCAAAGTGATCGCCTACACCGAGCAGCAGACGCTCGATGCGGTCTGCCTCGCACTTGCTGAGGGCTTCGGGTTCGGAGAGGAGCGGCTGAAACGCTTCCACGATGCCTTCAATGCCAAGTACGCGGAGATCCGCGAGCTGGAAAAGGGCGACACCAAGGATAACGAGTATGCCATAGCCAAGCAAGAGGCCGCACTTAAAGCGGCCTGCGGAAAATACTATGCACCGCGTGAGGTAAGATATGATATCAAAATCGTCACGCGAGACGGCAAGCAACACAAGTTGTGATAAGGAAGCATAAAGTAGATTGTAAGGTGCTGCCGGTCAGCGGCAGCACCTTAGAGCCCACTTTGAGGCGGAGAATATTGAAAAAGCAGACGCGCGCGCACGCGCGTTTGCGAGCTCGGTAAGAGCCTAAGTAATCAACCATTCTTTAATAGACAGAAGAGGAGCGCACCATGAAGGACGGATATTGGGTAGTCAGAACATACGAAGCCGGGCAGGTCGGCGAGAAGACGAAGTACTTCGTTCTCGGTGATCGCACCCGGCGCAACAGACGCAAGGAAGAATCCAGCATCAAGAAGCAGGAGCAGAATGAATACTCCGCGAAGAAGCGGCTTTCCCGCCTCATCAATGCGAACTTCACACACGGAGATATCCTCCTCGGCCTTGACTACTCCGATGCATCATACAAGAAGCTCGAGCGCTCCTCCCGAAAAGCCGCCCCGGATTATGACAGCCTGCCCGAAGATGATCAGCTGCGCTGCATCCGTGAAGCCGCTGCCCAGGAGATGGTGAACTATCTCCGCCGGGTGAAGCGCGCCCTCGAAAAGGAAGGCCGTGCCGATGAGCTCAAGTACATAGCAATCACATCCGACATGGACGGCGACACAAAGGAGACCGTGCGCGTTCATCATCACCTGATAGTCCCGGCCTCATGCGAGCACATCATCCGCATGAAGTGGGGACACGGCGGCACGTACTGCAAGCCCCTGAGCAAGCAGGAAGATTACCTGCCGATAGCCGAGTATCTGATAGCTCAGGTGCGCGGGACGCTCAACGCAAAGAAGTTCGTATCGTCCCGCAATCTCATCCGCCCACAGCCGAAAGACCGCATAGCCGTGAGCGACGCCGAGATCAGAGTGCCCCGCAACTGCAAGCTCATTCAGCGCGCAGAGTATAAGCGCGGCGCACCTCAGTACATCCGTTACATCCTGCCGGAGAAGAAAGCAGCAGACATAAGCAGCAGCGGCGGAGAGCCCGCCGCAGAAAGGAGCGAGACATGAAGAACAAAAGCAACATGGTTTACGATCACCTTTGCGCAGATTGCTACAGGAAGCTAAACACGCTGTACCGCCTGCATGACGTGCCGCTCGAACGCCAGCGCGGAGGCCGGGGCAAGTGCGGCCTCTGTGATTTTCGCGGGGAGCTGACGGAGATCGAGTACGACAGAGAGAAAGACAAGCGGTCACCGGAAGAGCGGGCGCGGCTGCGCACGGAGCTGAACGCACCGCCGAAGACCCGCGAGGAGATTAGACGGCAGGAAGAACCGGCGCCGGCACCGAAGGACTACGGCTTCACGCGACAGACCTTCCTCGACCTCGCCGCGCTGGACAAGCTTTGACAGGAGGGCGGGGGTAGATGATGGCAGACGGGATAATTATATTCACGCACAGGCTTGAGCTTGTGCGCCGCTGCACTGCGCAGGGGGTGACTGCATGAGCGGCAGCAGGTACAAGGAGAACTGGCGGGCGGCTGATGTGCAGTGCCCGTTCTTCCTCGGGGAATCCGCCAAGGGCAAGGAGATAGTGTGCGAGGGATTCACCAGCGGCATGAAGGTGAAGATGCACTTCTCATCGTCGGCAGCGAAGAACAAACACATGGGGCACTGCTGCGTTGGCCCGTATAAAAACTGCCCGATCTATCAAAGCACGATGGGAAAATACAACCAAGCGTCCGGAAAATAAACCGGGCGCTTTTAATTTTCCTACAAAAAGTGCCGTAGAGAAATTCAAGCGGGCTTGTTTATACTTAATGCAAGGAGGTGGAAAGCATGGCGGACTGGATCAGAATCAGAAATGAATACATCACCGGGGACATGGGGCTGCGAACACTGGCAGCAGCGCGCGGGGTATCTTTCAACACGATGAAAGACAAAGCCAAGCGCGAGGGCTGGAGCGCATCACGCGCAGAGTACCGGCAGAGCCTGGGCATAGCAGTCGTCACAGTAACCCCACAACACCACACCACGGACGCCACGCCACAGGCCGGGAGAGAGGTTTCACATAAAGAGGACGCGCGACCCATTGGATATGTCCCGACGGACGCCACGATCACGCGCGCGAGCCGTGTATTCTCCGCGGCCGATCAGCTGCTTGCACGGATAGACGAGATGTCGCGGAACAGACCAGATGCGAAAGAGGTGAAGCTGCTTGCGGATGCACTCAAGGACGTTAAGGAGATACACATGATACGGGATGAGCTGGACCGTCAGGCGGCGGAGCTGCGCAACCGAAAGCTTGAGCGGGAGGTCGCAGAGGCAGACAGCAGCGGAAAGAATCAGCTGACTGTCGGCATCAGCAACATGGAGATGGCGGAATAATGCAAGACTTAGTTATAACGAAACCGAGCGATAAGCAGATGATGTTCCTGCTCGACCGGCACAAGTACATAGCCTACGGCGGGGCGCGAGGCGGCGGGAAGAGCTGGGCAGTGCGCGTCAAGGCGGCGCTGCTGTGCCTGCGGTATGCGGGGATAAGGGTAATGATCGTCCGAAGAACATACCCGGAGCTGCGGGAGAACCACATCAAGCCGCTGTGTGAAATGCTCCGCTGTTACCACCCGGACAAGACAGAGCGCATAGCAAGCTACAACGACCAGAAGAAAACCATCACATTACGCAACGGCAGCGAGATACTGTTCCGGTACTGCGACAATGAGAAGGACGCGCTGCGCTTCCAGGGTACTGAGGTTGACGTGCTGTTTGTGGATGAGGCAACGCAGCAGACGGAAGAGTGCATGGATAAGCTCAAGGCTTGTGTGCGTGGCGTCAATGATTTCCCGAAACGCATCTACTATACCTGCAACCCCGGCGGCGTCGGGCACGAATGGGTCAAGCGTCTGTTCATCGACAGGCGCTACAAGGACGAAGAGAACCCGGAAGAATACAGCTTCATACAGGCGCTGCCCACGGACAACTATGCACTGATGGAGAAAGACCCCGGATATCTCAATACACTGGACGCACTGCCGCCGAAGCTGCGCAGAGCGTGGCGGTACGGAGAGTGGGACATATTCGAGGGAATGTTCTTCGACGACTTCCGTACGGAGCCGGACATGGCCACTGCAAAGGAGCACGGCTGCGAGCTGACGCCGGACGAACTGAGAGAGCAGCACAGATGGACGCACGTTATACCGGCGTTCGACCTCAACGCAGGCAACAGCCGCGGGTGGAACATCGTGCGTTCCTACGACTTCGGCTACGGTAAGCCCTTCTCCTGCGCATGGTGGGCGGTGGATTACGATGGGGTGATATACCGCATACTCGAATTATACGGCGGCACAGATACACCGAACGAGGGACTGCGCTGGACACCTGACCAGCAGTTTGCAGAGATAGCACGCATCGAGCGGGAGCACCCGTGGCTCAAGAGCAAACACATAGACGGCGTGGCAGACCCAAGCATATGGGATGCGAGCCGGGGCGAGAGCGTAGCAGAGACGGCAGCAAAGTACAGGATATACTTCTCACCCGGCGACAATGAACGGGTGGCAGGATGGATGCAGTGCCATTACAGATTGCAGTTCGACGAAGAGGGATACAGCCGCATGTATGTGTTCGATAACTGCAAGGCATTCATACGCACGGTGCCGCTGATGATGTTCTCAAAGCACAGACCGGAGGACTTGGACACGACGCTTGAGGATCATGTGTGTGATGAGTGGAGATACATGTGCATGTCCCGCCCGGTCACGCCGATCAAGAAGATAGACAAGCAGACACACTTCATAGATCCGCTGAACCAGTTCAGCAAGAGATAACAGGAGGTAATTATGGACGAAAAGAAAATAGACACCGGCATATCGAGCGGGCTGCCGGTGGATGGCGAGAGACTGCGGAAGTTTACAGTCGAGCTTCAGAAGTACAAGGCGGGCAAGGCAAGCGTTGAGAGCAGAGCAATCGCCGCGGAAAACTGGTGGAAGCTGCGCAACCAAGCGGAGATCAGAAAGCAGACGCAAGGGCTGACAGGCTTTGAGGCAAAGAGCGGGTGGCTGCACAACGTCATAGTCGCCAAGCACGCCGACGCGACCGAGGCATTCCCTGAACCTAACATACTGGCAAGAGAGCCGGGCGATGTGGAGGAAGCGGGGATGCTGTCAAAGATAATCCCCGTCGTGCTGGAGACGAACAAGTTCGAGGAAGTCTACTCGGACAACCAGTGGCAGAAGCTCAAGACCGGCACGGGAATCTACAAGGTGTACTGGGATGCGGACAAACTCAACGGGCTGGGCGACATAGCGATAAAGCGTGTGAACATCCTGAACATCTTCTGGGAACCGGGAGTGACTGACATACAGGACAGCAAGTATGTATTCCATACTGCGCTGGTGGACAAGGACACGCTGGAGAGCATGTATCCGCAGCTCAAGGACAAGCTCAAGACCACGGCGTTTACACCCGCAAAGTTCCAGACAGACGACGCGGTGACTACAGAGAACAAGGCCGTCGTCATTGATGTGTATTACAAGACGTTCGAGGACGGCAAGACAGTGCTGCACTACTGCAAGTATGTCGGCGATGAGATACTGTACAGCACTGAGAACGAGGAGGCTATGCAGAACAGCGCGGCGGCGATGGAAACGGCAGCGATGATGCAGCAGCCGGCGCGGACACAGCCTGTGCCGGATGCACCCGTGCCGAACCAGCAGTACATGGGAGAGATCGCAACTGTCGGGGGCATGACGCGCCAGAAGATGCAAACCGAACCCGGAGCGGGAGACATACCGGCAGGGATAGAAGCAGCAGGCGGCACGACGCTTGGGATGATGCCGCCCATGCCCGGAGCGGGAGCGATGCCAACGCCGCAGCAGCCGGTGCACCATGGACTCTACGACCACGGGCTTTACCCGTTTGTGTTCGATACGCTGTTTCCAATCGAGGGCAGCCCGTGCGGCTACGGCTTCATTGACCTGTGCCAGAACAGCCAGATGCAGATAGACATTATGCAGACGGCGTTCCTGAAGAACACGATGGTCGGAGCAATGCCGAGGTACTTCCAGAGAATGGACGGGGCTATAAACGAAGAGGAGTTTCTGAACCTCGCAAACCCCGTGATACACGTGAGCGGCAACCTCGGCGAGGACAGCATAAGGACTGTGGACTACAGGCCGCTGAGCGGGAACTACCTCGAAATGCGAACGAGCATCATAAACGAGCTGCGAGAGACGAGCGGAAACACCGAGACCTCCGTCGGGCTTATCAACGCAGGGGTCACGGCGGCATCGGCCATCGCGGCGCTGCAGGAGGCCAGCGGCAAGGGCAGCCGCGACGCCACGCGCGCAAGCTATCGTGCCTACGGGCAGATAATATCGATGTGCATAGAGCTGATACGGCAGTTTTACGACCTGCCGAGACAGTTCAGGATAACGGGACAGCTCGGGATAGAGCAGTTCGTGTCCTACTCGAACTCCGGGATAAAGCCGCAGTACCAGGGGATGATCGGAGACACCGACCTTGGGATGCGTCTGCCGGTATTCGACATAAAGGTGATACCGCAGAAGAAAAACTCCTACACGAGACTGAGCCAGAACGAGCTGGCGCTGCAGTTTTATCAGCTGGGCTTCTTTGCCGAGGGGCAGGCGGATCAGGCGCTGGCGTGCATGAGCATGATGGAGTTCGAGGGCAAGGATGAGCTGATGCAGAGGCTTGCATACAACGGGACGATGCAGAGGCAGCTTGCGATGTACCAGCAGTATGCGCTGGCGCTGACGCAGAAATACGAACCGGACAAGGCCGGGGCGCTGATGGAGAGCATCACGGGGCGCGCCGCCCCCGGCGGTAAGACCGCGAAGAGGGCCGCAAAGCTGAAGGGCAAGGAGAGCGGCAGAATGGAGCGGGCGCGCAGCAGCGCCTACAACGCGGCGCTGCCCGGAGGCGGACGATGACGAGGGTATGCTATTACAGAAACGAATCCCGGCTGCGCGCCGAGGGGCACGCGGGAGCCGGTGAAAAGGGGCGAGACCTTATATGCGCGGCGGAGAGCATACTGATGATGGCGCTGGAAAGGCACGTATCGCAGCGGCCGGAGATGAGGGCGGAGATCCTGAGAAGGCCGGGGGCGGAGGAGATACGCTGCCGACCGGATCGCGGCTGCGAGGGGGCGTGCAGAGAGAGCTTCGACACGGTATACGCGGGCTTTGCGCTGCTGGCGGGGGAGTACCCGGAGCACGTGAGCGCGCGGGAGATATGAGGCGGAGGACAGGAGGAAGATGATGGACAGAGAAGACACCATCGAAAAAGAGCAGGCCGGTGAGGAGCGAGCGAGGACGCAGGTGCTCCGCGCGCAGGAGACCGGCACGAACTATGAGAGCACGATGGAGACGCTGCGGCAGGCGGAGCAGGAGCTGC
>ERZ780207.1828-NODE-1828-length-17040-cov-4.459288_pt1 | contig 17040 bp, 7 predicted proteins | sample MGYA00510977_ERZ780207 | MGnify/ENA primary metagenome ERZ780207 (study PRJEB29588, sample SAMEA2151383) | human gut metagenome | biome: human gut; feature: human-associated habitat; material: faeces | place: Denmark | collected 2008/2010 ... | reverse complement strand
CATCCATCTCGTCCAGCTCCCCGGCGTTCCAGAGCGTGCCCTCGGCCATCCGGTTGGCCGTGTCGGCGATCGACTCGCCGCCGATGGCCCGGTTGATAGCCCGGGCGTCCAGTTGCCGGCATCCGATTTCGAACCAGCCGTTCTGCGGCGAGGCGAACGAGGCCCCGGTGAGGAGGATCGTATATTTCGCGTTCTCCTGCGCTGCGGCGTGTCCCCATGCGAGGGGCAGCGCAAGCAGCAGTGTCAGTAGTTTTTTCATTGTCGTTTTCAGTCGTTGCGCAGTGCGCGGGGCGCTTTCAGAGAACCGCCCGTGTTGAATTTCTGGTTATCGGGAATCCCCTCTTTTCTGCCGACGCCTTCGCGCATCAGCCTGCGGAGTTCTCCGAGGTGTTTCTGGTAGATCAGGCGGGGCGAAGCGTCGTATTTGCGGCACAGCGAGGCTGCCATGCCGACCACCTCGCCCATCATGCCCGTCGTGCGCATCACCCGCACCGTTCCGAGGGCCACGTGCGTCACGCTGATGTTCCGCCCGGCCATGAACAGGTTGTCCACGTTGCGGGAGTAGAGACACCGGTAAGGCACGGCATGGGGATAGATGTGGATGTGTTTGGTCGCGGCCTTGAACTCCCGGCCCGGGAAGCGCACGGAGTTGAGCGAATCGGGAAAATGCAGGTCGATGTCCCACGTCGCGGTGAACGAGGCGTCTTCGTGGAAGACGTTCTTGTCGATGTCGTCCTGTTTGAGGACGTAGTCGCCCAGAAGCCGTCGCGATTCGCGTTTGCCGGCCACATAGGCCACCCAGCCCAGCTCGCGGTTGCGGTACTTGGCATTGTCTTTCAGGCCGTTCTTGAGAAAGCTCCAGTTCGAATAGATCACCAGCAGGCCGTAGTCGCGGATGCGTTCGAAATCGCGGATCTGGTCGAGGTTCATGCCCGTCTCCCATTTCCATTCGCCCATCGTCACCCGCTCGCAGTTTTCGGCGTTGAACTCCACGCCGTAGCTGAACGTCGGGAACGAGGTTTTGCGGCCCGTGTCGACCGAATACCATTGGACGGACGAACCCATCGTCATCCGGTCGGCGGTTTCGGGCGCCAGCGTTTCGCCGAATTCGTCGCGGCTCTCGCGGCCCATGCGGTAGTCGGCTCCGGCCAGGAATCCGACGGTTCCGTCGCCCGTGCAGTCGGCGAAAAGCGGCGCTTCGAGCGTCGTCTCCTCCCCGGTTTCGATGTGGTGGACGATTACGGATTTTATCCGGCCGCCCTCTTTGTTCACCGCTACGGCGCGGCAGCTGGAGAACAGCTTCACGTTCTGCTCCCCGGCGATGAACGCACTTTTCTTCGCGTCCTCGTAGTTTTCGGCCGGCCGGGCGTTGCCTTCGCGCGAGTGGCCGAATTCGCGGATCATGCGGCCCAGTCCCTCGTTGGGGCCAAGCTCGATGACGCCGCCCAGATGCACGCGGATTTCGGAGCTGTTGTTGCCGCCCAGCACCGGGCGGTCGTTGACCAGAGCGACGCTGCACCCCAGCCGGGACGCCGCGGCCGCGGCGCACATGCCTGCGATGCCGCCGCCCACGACGACGAAATCGAACGATTCGGCGGTTTGCGGCGTTGCGGGGATGCCGAGCATCCGTTTGCGGAACGCAGCGAGTTCCGCGCTTCCGGACGGAGGGACGTCGCCCTCTTCGGTGGTGAAATAGACGGCGTCGCAGCGGCCGTCGAATCCGGAAAGGTCGGTCAGCGAAACGCTGACCGGACCTTTCCGGACGGAGACCTTTCCGGCGCACTGCCACATCCACTCGCTGCCCGTGCAGCCGAGCGTCGCGGACAGTTTCCGGCTGCCGACCCGGAGGGCGAACTTTCCGGGACCTTCCCCGTCGTACCAGGGGGCGACCCAGTTGAACGTCCGGACGTAGACCCGGTAGGTTCCCGTTTCCGGGAATTCGACCGTCGTCACGGCGTCCGCCACGGGTTTGCCCATGCCGTGCGCGATGAGGTAGGGCGAACCCATCTGGTCCATGAACTGCTGGTCCACGGCCCACCCGCCCTTGTCGCGGAAATTCTCGGCCTCGACCAGGACGCCGCTCCCGAAGGAGGCGGTGACGGACAGCAGCAGCGCTGCGGAAAGCAATGCAACCCTCTTCATGGTTTTTCAGGCGTTAGTTGATCTGTACTTCGTGCAGTTTCACCCAGCCTTCGGCCGTCTTTTCGTTGTTCACGGCGAGCTGGATGGCAGGCCGGTTCTCCTTCGTCGTGTCAACGATGGCGATGCCCCACGTGTATTTCCCCGCGGGAAGATCGACGGCCGGCGTTTCGAAGGTGTAGGAGAAGGGCTTGCTCTCGACCCAGGTCGAAGGCTCGCAGTCCTTGTCGACGAAGACCTTCTGCGCCTTGTCCGAAGCGTCGATCAAAGCGAAGGCCACCTTGTATTTGTAGTTCCACTGCGGCAGGTTGTTCGGGAAATAGCCCCAGCCCATGTTGCGCCAGCGCGAAGCGACCTTGACACGGCTGCCTGCGCTCACCTGGTCGGGAACGATCACCTGGTCGGGATAGAGACGGTAGCCGCCTTCGGAGACGAAGCGCTGCACGAGGCTGAAGGCATCGTTGAACCACGACTCGGTCTCCTGGCCGACACGGAAGTCCATCATGTTGACGCGGGCTTCGGCCGAGGAGTCGAATTCGCCCTGGCGGACATCTTCGGGGTGTCCCTGGCGGTAGCCGGCCGGGTCGTTCCAGTAGCTGTGGCTGCTGACGATATATCCGCCCTCCATGATGATGGGGACCTTGTAACGCCATTGTGCGGCGATTGCCTTCTCCCAGGTGCTGTAACCCCAGCTGGAGTTGTTCATGCCGAAGGCGTCGGAGCGGATGCAGTAGCCGTTGCTGATGGCCAGGGCCACGAGGCTTTCGCTGTTCGGGTTCGCCGTGCCCTGGCTCGTGGGATGGCCCAGTACGCGGTGGTAGTTGATCACCAGGGGAACCTTCGTGAAGTGTTTGGCGTAGAGCTTGGTGATCCAGTCGAGGACTTCGCGCTTCACCGTTTCCGTATTCTCATCGACAGCCGATACGTCGTCCTTGTTGTAAGCCACGCTGTGGCCCTCGCCCCACTTGCCGAGGCCGTAGCCGTCGATGAACGAGGTGTATTCCGGATCGTTGAACTCCTCGGCGAGGGCTGCGACGAACTTCTCGTAGTAGCGCTGGAAGATCGGGTCCTGCGGCATCGGGGTCTTGCGGTCGGGGTATTTCGGCTCCGACATCGCGTATTCGGCTCCGGCATCGTAGACGAACTGGGGCGTATTGGCGCCCTGGTCACGTCCGTCCACCACGACGCGGAAAGCGATGGGGAGTTTCAGCTCCCGGGCTTTCTGAACCAGTTTGTAAACCTTCGAATCGGGGTCTTTCCAGGCGTACTGCCCGTCTGCGGGATTCAGCACGGACCATTTCGTGCGGATATAGCAGGCCGAAGCGTAGTCCGCCACCCTTACGTTCTTTCCGAGCAGCGGTACGTAGATCTCCTTGTCGAAATAGGAGGGATCGTAGTCCGCGCTGACATACATCACCCAGCCGTTGAGCGGGTTGTGCAGCACTTCCGACTTGTTGTAGGCGGGCTTTACGGTCACACCGGCAACTTGGCCGCCTTCTTCGCCGCCGCCGTTGTCCTTCGAGCAACCGCAGGAAGCGGCGCAAAGAAATGCTGCCAGAAGACAGCCGGTCATCAGATTTCTCATGTGTATCATGTTGCTGTTTTTACGATTGATTGTCGTTGTAATGGAATATTGCCGTATCTTCCTGTCGGCCGGAACCCAGTCTCCATTCCGATACGGCAATATTTTTCAGTCGTGCGGTCCGGCGTTATTTGTTCCGGGCCAGGATCGTTCCGTGACGCAGATCGAAGATCAGCAGGTCGGAAGCGGGGATCGTGTAATACGAGTTGCGCGTCTCTCCGTCGGCACCTCCGTGCAGTTCGCCCACCTTGCCGAGAGTCAGCGTGAGGTTCTGCTTCTTGCCTTCTGCCGTCAGCGGACAGGTGAAGCAATAGGCATTGTTCTGGTTGTAATCCGCATCGCCGACCGAGAAATTCTGGGCTACGCAGAACTTCATGCCGCTGGAAAGTTTCGTGCCGTTGTGCTCTTCGGCGTCATAGATCAGGATCTGCGGGTCGGCGAAGCTCTGCTTCAGGTTGAGTTTGCGCACGCCCCAGCCCGTACCTGCTCCGTAGGCGTAGAGATCGAGCACTTCGATCGTTGCCTCGGGATTGGTTTCCGCACCGCTCGGGTGGAATGTGACGGACAGCGGCTTCAGGTCGGTTGCCGACGAGTAGATGCGCACCTGCTTGTTCTCCATGTCGATCAGCAGGCGGTAGTTGCCGGCGTTCGGGATATTCCACGAAACGGGGGTTTCCGTCATCTTCACGTCGACAAGCTCCCCGTCGCGGAGCGCGCCGTTGCCGTCGCTCGGAACGATGTAGTAGGTCTGGCCCTCCAGCTCGACGGGAATCTGCAACTCGCCGATGCTCAATTCGCCGTACCAGGCATAGAGGTTCGCATTCTCGACCGTCTTTTCGATCTCCGTCACGCTGCTGATGGCCGTGCCGGAAAGCGACACCTTGTCGGCATCGAAGACATCGACCTTGATCGGGGTTACGGTCACTTCCACGGTGCGCACTTCGGGCATTTCGTATGTGGGGCCGCCCGCATACTCCGCGATGACGCGGAACGCCAGCGTGAAGGTCTTGTTTACGGGCACCTTCCAGCGCTCGTTAGCCCAGTTGTTGATTTGCTCGGAGGTGTAGCTCCGGCTGAAGATGCCGTCGTCTTCGCTCGTCACGATGGCGGTGGACGAACCGAAGTTGTTGTTCAGCAGGTCCAGTTTGGTCGTGTAGGACACCAGATACTCGTCGGGCATCGGACGCGCGGGCGTCCAGTCGAAGGTCAGTACCGTAGCCGAAAGGTCGTTTTCGTCCAAAGCGATCTGGGAGGCGGAGGCGGTCAGCTCCAGAGTTTCCCGGACCGGGTCGCTGTCGTGTTCGTACGGGTCCCATTCACAGGCCCACTGGCCGAGTGCGAAAAGGGTCAGCAGCGACAGGTTGCATGCAAATTTTATCTTTTTCATAACTGTTTTTTTCGTGGTTGCTGATACGGTCCGGAATCTGCCGGACACATTCTTGTCTGATCCGCCCGGAGGCGGGGACGAAGGTTTTTAGCCTTCGTAACCTTCATATCCGGGATTCTGCGGGAAATTGCCGACATTCGCGTCGCGGATAGCCTGCGGAATGGGCCACAGCACGTGGAAATCCTGGATGAGGTCGCGCGCCTCGGGGTTGTACTTTCTCACGCGTTCGAGCAGCTTGCCCGTGCGTATCAGCGTGAAGCGGCGGCTCTCTTCGCCGTAGAGTTCGCGGATGCGCTCGTCGAGCAGGAAATCCATCGTCATCTCCTCGTCGGAAACGTCGGACACTTTGGCGCGGCGGCGCACTTCGTTCACGGCATCGGCGGCCTTATCGGGCATGTCCTGACGCAGGTAGGCTTCGGCCAGCAGCAGGTAGGTCTCGGCCAGGCGGAATTTCATGCGGTCTTTGTATGCGCCGGTAAGCTGGAGGTTTTCCTCCTTACCGAAGAAAAATTTCTTCAGCGCCGGGAAGAGCTGGGCCTGCGACCACGATTTGTCGTCGATGGGGCATTTTTGTCCCAGCTTGTTGGGCGTCAGCGGGTTGTTGTAGTACCAGTTGCGCTTGATGTTGTACTCCGAGTTGCGGATGTCGCCGTCTTCGAAGATGCCTTTTTCCTGAATATCGGGGAAACCCTCCTTTTCTCCGGCCGTCGTGGCGTTGGTTCCCTTGACGCCGATCCACCACTTCAGCGGATAGATCTGCGCCAGGCCGCGGCCGCCGAGCGAGTCGGCCAGTGCGAATCCGTCGATGGCGTGGTACTGGGGATTCCAGGCGCGGCGGGTCCAGTCGTCGGAATTCGTGCCGCCGCCGACCGTGTTGTACTGGAACTGCATGACCCAGATACCCTCGGTGTTGCCGGCTGAACGGTTCTGATTGTTTTCGACGAACATGTCGCTGAAATAGTCGCCGGGATCGTTCTTGGCGTTGCCGAAGCGGCTTTTCATCAGACTGTAATACGGGCAGTCGATCACGTCCTGGGCATTCTCCTCGGCCAGCTTATAGTCGCCTTCGGCGCCGCGCAGCAGGTACATTTCGCTCAGCAGGTGGCGTGCGGCCCACGTCGTAAGCTTGCCCTCCTTCACGTTGTCGGGATTGTCGGGAAGGTACGTCTTGGCAAATTCCAGGTCTTTGATGATGTTGCCCAGCACCTCGATCTTGGGATCGCGCGAGAACGAGAGCAGGAAGGGCTTCTGGATGGTTTCGACCCAGGGCACGTCGCCGTAGAGGTAGACCAGCGTGCGGTAGGCGTAAGCCCGGAAGAAACGGGCTTCGGCCTGGTAAAGCTGTTTGTCGGTGGGATAGTCCCAGTTGTCGTTCTTTTCGGAATAGATCAGCAGTTCGTTGGCCGAAGCGATCAGGTTGTAGGCCCAGTTCCAGTACGAACCGACGAAAAGCGTCGACGGGTTGAGCGTCATTTCGGCGAACGGAACCAGCGAACCGTCGCGGACGGTTCCCATGCGGCAGAGGTCGGTCGAAATCTGGAGCACCTCGTAGGCGCAGGCGCCGTTGTGCATGAAAGCGCCGTTTTCACCCCAGGTGTTGTATTCCGAGCGGGCGATGGCGTAGAGCCCCGTGGCTCCCACCTCGAAGCCCAGTGAACTGGTGTAAGTGTTGTCGGGGGCCAGCGAACTTTTCAGATCCTCTTCCAGGAAGGAGGTGCAGCCCGCAGCTATCGAGAGGATCGAACTCGCGATGCCGATCTTGATATAATTCATCGTTTTCATAGTCAGGTCTTGATTAGAAGGTTAAGGTTAATCCCAGTACGTAGGAACGGGCGGTCGGGAACGATGCGAACCAGGTGTTGTCGTAGTTCAGCATCTGGCGCATGTTGGAGAAGGCGCAGACGTTGTTCACGCTGAAATTCACGTCGATGGCGCTCAAGCCGATCCGGCGGACGAATTTCTGATTGACACGGTAGCCCAGCGTGATGTTGCGCAGCTGCACGTAGTTGAGCTTCTTGTAGTAGCCGTGGCTGAAGGAGGCCTGGTAACCCGGCGAAACGACCTCTGCGTCGGGGGTCTCCGGCGTCCAGTATTTCACGCCGTGGATGTAGTTGCCCGAACCGAACGTATACGAGGAGATGTTGGCCACGTTGTCCGTCATCCACTTGCCGAAGACGCCGTTGAACAGGAACGAGAAATAGAAGTCCTTGTAGGAGAAACGGTTGCCCATCGACATCGTGAAGCTCGGCTGTTTGCTGCCGATCACCTTGCGGTCTTTGGAGTCGATGACGCCGTTGCCGTCGACATCCTCCAGTTTGGCGGCTCCGGGCGTGGCTCCGGTCTGGTGGGCCACCTCCTTGCCGTCCTTGTCGATGAACGTGAACTCGTCGCCTTCCTGCCAGATGCCGATCATGTTCCAGTCGTAGTAGACCGACAGCGGCTGGCCGATGAACCACTTGTTGTTGATGTCGTCTCTGCCGTCGCCGCGCAGCGCGACGATCTTGTCGCGGTTGAGCGAGAAGGTGAAGTCGGTCTCCCACCTGAAATCCTTCTTGCGGATATTCTGCGAATGGAGCGTCAGTTCGATACCCTTGTTGCGGGTCTGGCCGACGTTGTAGAGAATCTTGCTGTAACCGTTCATAATGGGAACGGTACGCGACATCAGCAGGTCGTGCGTGTTGGAGAGGTACATGTCGATCGTACCGCCCAGACGGCCGTTGAAGAACTGGAAGTCGATACCGAGGTTGGCCGTATAGGTGGTCTCCCAACGCAGGTCGGGATTGCCGATACCGTCGCTCGGCAGGTAGGCCGAGTTGGCGGCGTCGCTGTTGTCGCCCCAAATATATTTGACACCATTGGTCGAGTAGAGACGGTCGAGCGACTGATAACGCGAAATGGCGTTGTTTCCGTTGGCGCCGTATGAGAGGCGGATCTTCAGCATGTCGATCCAAGAGGCGTTGTCCTTGATGAAGCTCTCCTCGCCGAGATGCCAGGCAACGGCAGCCGAGGGGAAGAAAGCCCATTTGTGGTTTTCAGCGAAGGCCGAGAACGAGTCGGCGCGTCCGGTGAGTGTCAGAAGGTATTTGCTGTTGAACCCGTAATTCACACGGAACATGCCCGAAACGAAGTTCTCTTTCCAGAAAGACGAACTGATGGCGATCTTGTTCTCGGCGCCGTCCATCCGGTAGAAGCTCGAGTCGTCGTTTACGAAGCCTTCGCCGCTTTGCGAAGCGGCTGTATACTGGGCCTCCTGCATGGAGAAAAGACCTGTGAAGTCGATGTGGTGTTTGCCGAAATTCCGGTCGAATTTAAGCACGTTCTCCCACGTCCAGTCCGTCGTGTGGTTGTTGGCCAGCTCGGCGCGGCCGTCGACTTTCTTACCCGTTACGGTGTTGCGGCCGTAGTAGGTTCCGTTCATCTGGCTGCGGTAGTTGTAGCCGAACTGCGACCGGAAAGAGAGCCCTTTGACCGGAAGTTTGAGATCGAGGAACCCGTTGGCCATGAAGTTGCGGCCCGTGCGTTTCTGGTCGGCGTTGACGTCCTTCATCGGGTTGGGCAGGTTCGAGTAGTCCATCGGCTCTTCGTAGTAGGCGCCGGTCTCGTCCTTGTAGATGCCGTAGGGGCTTTGCTTGATGGCATGTTCGAGGTTCGGCGTCGCACCGCCGGTCTCACGGTTCACGAACTGCGTGGTGAGACCTACGGACAGCCAGTCGTTCATTTTCTGGTTGATGCTGGCATAGACGTTCGTGCGCTGGTAATTCGAATTGTAAACCACGCCGGGGTTGTCCAGGTAGGAAACCGAGGCCATATAGGTGGTCTTCTCGTTGCCGCCCTGGAAGCTCAGCTGGTGGTCCATCGTGAAGACCGTGCGGAAGACATAGTCCTGCCAGTCGTTGGTGATGCCCTTGGCGTAGTTTACCTTCTCGCTGGCGCTGATAATCGAACCTACCAGCGGATCGAGCTGCTCGCCGCTGTAATTGTTCTTGAGCCGGCCCATGTCCTGTTTGAGGCGGATGAACTCGTTGGGACCCATGGTTTCGATGCGCTGCATCGGCTCGGCGATGGCGAGCTTCGTTTTGTAGGTGACATGGAATTCGCCCTGCGAACCCCGCTTGGTCTGGATCAGGATGACGCCGTTCGAGCCGCGCGAACCGTAGATGGCCACGGCCGACGCGTCTTTCAGCACCGACATGTTCTCGATGATGTTCGGGTCGAGGTCGGCCAGTCCGCCCGAGTAGGGAATGCCGTCGAGAATGATCAGCGGGTCGTTGCTGGCCGTCAGTGAGTTCTGGCCGCGGATCAGCAGGGTCTGGTTGCTGCCCGGCGCTTCGTTGCCGGTCGTGATGTTCAGACCGGCGACCTGGCCGACCAGACGGTCCATCAGGTTGTTGGTCGAGACCATTTCCAGCGTCTGTTTGCTGACGACGGCGAGACCTCCCGTGAGGTCTTTCTTTTTCTGCGTACCGTAACCCACGACGACCACTTCGTCGAGGGACTGGGCGTCTTCGGTCATCGTCACATTTACGACATTCGATGCGCCGAGTTTCACTTCCTGGTCGGTATAGCCCAGACAGGTGAAAAGAAGCGTCGAGGATGCGGGAGCTTTGATTTCATAAACACCTTGCGTATTGGATACGGCTCCGTTGTTGCTTTTGCCGTCCTTTACCACGACAACGACTCCCGCCAGCGGGGCGCCGCTTCCGTCGGTGATTTTACCGGTTACTTTGACGTCGTTCTGCTGGGCGAACGACGGTGTTGCAGACAGCAGGAATAAGAGGGAAATCGTCAGGCTGCCTATAAGCTTTTTGTACATGCTCATTATCATAAAAGGTTTCTTTTTGGTTAGTGCTTGTATCTCCGTTATAAAGGGATTGTCTGGAGGGGCGGGAGACATTTCGTCGCCTGGTGTGGTTTTCCGATCATCTTTTCATAGGTTTCAGGTTTTAATTTTTTAAATTTTTTATGTATTTCGAAGGAAAAGCGGACGCCGGGGACTTCGGACCCCGTATTGCAAAGGTCAATAAAACGGGGCGACCGGATGGGCGTCGTTTATTCGGAAATGGTTCCATTTCGTACGGAGGGGTAAAAAAAAGGAGCATATCCGGGCGCTGCGGGCGCTGCGCAGACCTGCGAAGAGTCCCGTCCGGACAAAATGAAACCTCCCTGCCGGTCGCGCGGGGCGACGGCGGGAAGGTTTCTGCGGGCAGATGCGGACGCTGCTCCGGCGGATACGAAAGCACGAGATATTCATAGCCGGTTCGGTCGGCTCCTTTCGTGCGGTTTGCGTCAGGATTTCTTCTTAAATTCGGATGGGGTCAGTTCGAAATGCCGTTTGAAACAGATGCTGAAATATTTGGGATTGGCGAATCCCGTCAGGACCGAGATCTCGGAGATGGTCAGGTCCGACTCCCGGAGCAGCTGGGCCGACCGTTTCAGCCGGACGTCCATGATGAACTCCTTGATCGACATGCCCGTGATGTCGTTGATCTTCTGGTAGAGGAGCGTGCGTCCGATCGACATGTCCGACACGAACGAATCCACGTTGTAGTCGCTGTTGTCCATGTTCCGTTCGATGTAGTTCATCGCCTTTTTCAGCAGTTCCTCGTCCATCGACGAAATGGTGATCTTCGACGGTTCGGCGATGTACTTCTTGCTGTAACGCTCCTTGAGTTCCTGCTGGGTGCGGATGAGGTTGGCAACCTGTTTGAGCAGGAAATCCATATCGAAGGGCTTGTCGATGAACACGTTGGCTCCGCATTCCAGCGCCTTGATCTTGTTTTCGGTGTTTTTGCCCAGAGCCGAAAGCATGATCACCGGGATATGGCTGGTCTTGATGTTCGAACGCAGCGAGCGGCATACCTCGAAGCCGTCGGCTTCGGGCATCATCAGGTCGGTGATGACGATCTGGGGGCAGATTCTCTCCGCTTTGGCGATGCCTTCGCTGCCGTTTGCCGCGGTGTATACGTTGTAGTGTTTCGACAGCCGTTGTTCGAGGTAGCTCCGCAGGTTGGGGTCGTCCTCGATGACCACGATGTTGCACGCCTTGCGGTCGTGCCGGTCGTTGGGAGCCATGACGTCGGATTCGGTCAGCAGGTTATCGATTTCGGAGACCGTGTATTCGTACGATTCGGCGGCGCTGTCGGTCTTTTCGGCGTTGAGCGTGAAGGGCAGGACCACCGTGAACGCGACTTTCGAGTTGCCCGAACGGAGGGTGATGGTTCCGTTGAGGTTGCCGACCAGCTCCTTGACGATGGCCAGTCCCAGGCCGCTGCTGCTCTCGAATTGGGGACGGCGGTCGGAGAGGTGGTTGAACGATTCGAAGATGGCCTCCTTCTTGTCGTCGGGGATTTCCGCCCCGGTGTTGGTGACCGTGAAGGCGATGTATTCGGTGCCGGCGGCCGGCGGAGCGGACTCCGGGCGCTGGTCCTGCCGCGCCGGGTAGATTCTCACGCCGACATAACCGTTTTCCGAGGCGTACTTGATCGCGTTGGAGAAGAGGTTCGTGAAGATTTTTTCGATCACGTCGTGGTCGAACTTGGTGTAGAAACTTTCATACTGGGAGTTGAAGCCGGTTTCGATCCCCTTCTTGTTGGCGTAGAACTCGAACAGCGAGAAGATGCTGTCGATGAAGCGGATCAGATCGCCCGGCTGGCGGTTCAGGGTGATCTTCTGGCTCTCGATTTCGCGGAACTGAAGCAGTTGGCTGATCATGCGCTGGATGCGCCCCACGTTCTTCTCGATCAGGTGCACGTAGGCATTGCCCGGCGCATTGGCGGGCAGGTGTTCCTTGAGCTGTTTCAGCGGGTCGACGACCAGCGTGAGCGGAGTTTTGAGGTCGTGGGAGATGTTCGTGAAGAAGTTGATCCGGGCCTGGGTCAGCTGCTTCATGTTCTGTTCCTTGATCCGCTCCAGTTCGAGCCGCTGTTCGAAAATCTTCTTGTTGGTGAAATACCGCCAGATGAAGTAGGCCACCGCCGAGAGCAGCGCCGCATAAACGAGGTAGGCCCAGCGGGAGAGGAAGGGCGAGGGGTGCACCCTGAAGCCGAGCGCCGAAACCTCGTCGCCCCACAGGCCGTCGTTGTTGGCCGCCTTGACCTCGAAGACATAGTTTCCGGCGGGCAGGTTGAAGAACTGCACCGCCTTCTGTCCCTGCGGCAGCAGGGACCATCTTTCGGAGTGTCCCAGCAGGCGGTAGGCATACTGGTTCTTCTCGGCGTTCAGGTAGCTGTTCGCCGAGAAGCGGATTTCGAAATTCGACTGCCGGTGCGACAGTTCGATCACGTCGCCCTCGCCTCCGCGGTAGGAGAGCGTGGAAATGGCTTTCTCCAGAGGCGAGTTCTTGGCGCCGGGCACGGCCGGCCGGCTGTTGATAAGCAGGTCCGTAAAATAGACTTTTGGCTTCTGGTCGTTGTATTTGATCTTTCCCGGGGTGAAGAGGATGAAGCCGTCCGTCCCTCCGAACAGCATTTCGCCTTTCGAGGTCTTGTAGCAAGCCCGCACGTAGTAGGCCCCGCAGCGGTTCGGGATGTCGATCTGCGATTTGCGGATCACCCCGTCGGTATGGTCGTAATAGTAAAGCCCGTCGTTGGTGCTGAACCAGACATCTTTCGAGGGGGTGTCTTCGAGGATGCCGAAGACTGTTTTGCCCTCCAGCCCTTCGCCGTTCCGGTCCCTGAAATTGACGTAACTGCCGTTGCGGCGCAGCAGGTTGACCCCGCCGCCGCGGGTTCCGAACCAGATGTCGGAGTCGGAGGTGACGCAGTAAGAGCAGAGGTTGTTGACCGAATAGGGGGCCTCTGCGATGTAATGGCGCTTCAGAATCCGCCGTGTGGCGGGATCGACGACGTATGCGGCGTCGTGCCCGACGAGCCACAGGTCGCCCCGCTCGTCGTGGAACAGCGTTTCGATATGGATGCGGACGGCGTTTCCCTGTGCGTCTGTCAGCCGGACCGTCTCCACGCGTCCCGTACTCGCATCCTTGTACATCAGCTCGGCGTCCGGGTCGGTCAGCCAGATGCCCCGGTCGCCCTCCTTGGCGAAGTCATAGACGCTCAAAGGCTGTCCCGAGGCCGGATGGTTCATGTGCAGGTCGGAGAAACGTCCCTGCCGTTCGTCGAAGACCCGCATTCCGCCGTTGAACGCCGAGACCAGCAGCCTGTCGTTTCCGTCGTGCCACAGCTTTTTGATCATGTTCGACGTCAGGCCGCAGCGGCTCTCCTGCGTGTAATAGACGAACCGGCCGTCGCGGCGGTCCCAGCGGTTAATTCCCCCCCCCTCCGTTCCGATCCAGAGATTGCCCTCCGAATCCTCTTCGAAACAGCTGACGATGGGATGGTTCAGCCCGCCCGGCGTGGCTTTGAAATAGTCCACGCCGTTGTCCGCGAAGGTCATGTAGGCCAGTTTGCCGCCGTATGTGCCGACCCATATCCCGCCGTCGGGATCGGGGAAGATCGACCATACCGAATTGTTGGGCAGGGAGTAGGGATAGTGGAGGTCGGAACGCAGCAGCTGCGTGCTGGCGGTAAGCGGCTCCAGCAGCAGCAGTCCCGATTGCGTCGCTACCCAGATGATGCCCTGCGAATCGAGGTGAAGCTCCTTGGCGCCGGCGGATTTCTCGTATTCGAGCGGCAGTCGGAAATACCGTCCGATCCTGCCGTTGCCGTCGCATTCGTAGAGCCCGTCCATGAGCGTGAGGACATATACCGACCCGTTGCACTCCACCACGTCGCGGATCACGCAGCTGCCGCCGCCGACGGATGCGAAGAGGACGTATTGCCCGGTCTCCCGGTTCAGGCGGTAGAGATCGCCGCCCGACGCGGCGTAAACGTACTCCTTCGTGCACACCAGCGTCAGCGTCCGCCCGGGTGCGGACATCTCCGGAGGCATCGGATAGCGGGTCACGGCGGGCAGCCGTTCGGGGCTGAACGATTCGATGCCGTTGTTGCGGATCAGCCATACCGTCCCGTCGTTGTTCGCTGTGACCGAGCCGATATTGCCCTCCAGAACGAATTCGAACTCCAGCTTCCGGTAGTTGAAGCGCAGCAGCCCTTGGTTAGTCCCTACGTACAGGCCTTTCCGGTTGTCCGTGATCACCTGTCCGTAGGACCAGTAGGAATTCGGCAAGAGGTTCGTGACCAGGTCGGTCATCCGTACGAACGACGTGCCGTTGTACATGAACAGGGCGTCGTAGCCGCTGAACCACATACGCCCGACGCTGTCCTTGGCGATGCTGTGGATGCCTCCGTAATAGGAGGTCTCGGGCATGGTGTGGAAGCGGTAGTCCGGGATGTTCAGGGCATGGAGCGCCGGAGAAATCAGCGTTGCGGCGAAAAACAGCGCCGCAAACGGAATTTTCGTATATGCCTTATGTCGGGTCATCGTTTCTTCTTTAGCACAAAGTTAAAAGAAAAAGCGAAAAATGGATGCTTCGAAGCCCGGTTTTTCGGTTCTCCGCCGCCGGACCGGGCGCGCGGCGGGGAAAGCCGGGCTGCACCGCCCGGAGACGAAAAAGACGGCAGGGAAAACTCCCTGCCGTCTTTTTTATTGAATGAAGCGTTCCGGACCGGGGTGTGATTCCGGTGGGCGTTTACCGCCCCTGAAGCCCGCTTCTCAAGCGGGCGGGCGCAGAGCTGGATCGTAAGCCAGAATGGCCCGGCATCGCCCCTGAAATCCGCTTTTTAAGCGGGTTACCAGATGATTACGCGATCCTGTTCGGGCAGGAACATCGGTCCGTCGGCGATCGAGAAGGCGTCGTAGAAATCCTGCAGGTTGCGCAGCGTGGCGTTCACGCGCCATTTGCCCAGCGAATGCACGTCGAGTTTGGTGAGGCGTGCGATCTCCTCGTCGCGGATGTTCTGCGCCCACAGCGTGGCGTAGCCCAGGTAGAAACGCTGCTCGGGAGTGAATCCGTCGATCGGGGCGGGAGCCTCCCTGCCTGCGAGCGAATTGCGGTAGGCCGTGCGGGCAACGCGCAGGCCGCCCTGGTCGGCGATGTTCTCGCCGAGCGACAATGCGCCGTTGGCGAAGATCGCAGGCTGTCCCTCCTTGGCGGGCAGAACCTCGATCGCGTCGAACTGCTTGACCAGAATGTCCGTCTTGGCCTTGAACGCGGCGGCGTCCTCGTCGGTCCACCAGTTGTTCATGTTGCCGTCCTTGTCGAAATTGCGGCCCTGGTCGTCGAATCCGTGGGTCATCTCGTGGCCGATCACCACGCCGATGGCGCCGTAGTTCACCGCGTCGTCGGCGTCGGGGTTGTAGAACGGCGGCTGGAGAATGGCGGCCGGGAAGCAGATTTCGTTGGTCGTGGGATTGTAGTAGGCGTTCACCGTCTGGGGCGACATGTGCCACTCGTCCTTGTCCACGGGCTTGCCCAGTTTCGAAATGTTGTCGGACGTATACCAGGCGTTGGCCTCGACGATGTTCTCCCAGTAGCTCTTCGCAGGGTCGATCTTCAGCGTCGTGTAGTCCTTCCACTTGTCGGGATAGCCGATCTTCACGGTGAAGGCCGCGAGTTTCTCCTGCGCCTTGGCTTTTGTGGCGTCGGACATCCAGTCGAGGGCGGCGATGTGCTGACCGAGGGCCGTTTGCAGGTTCTTCACCATGTCGAGCATCCGGACCTTGTCCTTCTCGGGGAAGTACTTGGCCACGTACATCTCGCCGACGGCTTCCGAAAGGGTTCCGTTGGGCACCGACATGGCGCGCTTCCAGCGGGGTTTCTGCTCCTGCTTGCCCGACATCACGCGGCCGAAGAAGTCGAACGACGCGTTGATGAAGTCGTCGCTCAAGTAGCTGGCGGCTGCGCCGATGTACTGTGCGGCGAGGTAGTAGCGGATGTCCTCCAGCGGGGCGGTTTTCATCAGTTCGTTGGCGTTGGCCAGGGCCGAGGGGGTCGTCACGATGATCTGCTCGAAATCGCCGATGCCCATTGTCTTATAGTACTCGGCCCAGTCGATGGCATCGTAGGCCTTCTCGAAATCGGCCTTCTTCGTGGGGTTGTACATGGCGGGGATGTTGCGCAGTTCGACGCTCGACCAGTTTTTCTCGGCCAGCTTCGTTTCGATCGACAGCACGCCGGCGACGGCCTTGTCGATGTCGGCCTCGGGAACGCCCGACAGCCGGAAGATTTTGCCCAGATACTCCTTGTAGGCGGTGCGGATCGACTCGTTCTCGGGATCGAGGTAGTAGTCGCGGTCGCCCATGATCAGGTCGGGCTGCGAGGCGTAGAGCGCGTTGATGTCGCTGTTCATCAGGTCGGACTGCACGCCCACGCCGAAGAACGGATTGGCGATCGAGGAGTGGAGCCTGGCCACTGCGGCGGTCAGCTGCGAGCGGTCGCCGATGGCGAGAATTCCGTCGACGGCGGCCTTGATCGGAGCGGCGCCCTCGGCGTTCAGGCGCACCGAGTCGAGCCCCATCTTGTAGAGGTCCGAAATCTTCTGCTCGACGCTTCCCGGCTCGGCTTTCTGCTGCGTCATGCCGGAGAACAGCTCGTTGATGCGCTTCTCGTTGTTGTCGCGCAGGATGTCGAACGAACCGTAGCGCGCATATTCGGGCTTCAGGGGGTTGTTCTTCTGCCAGCCGCCCGTGGCGTACTCGTAGAAATCGGCGTTGGGGGCTACCGACAGATCGAAGTTCGCCATGTCGAGGGCCGGGGTCTTGGGGGTATTCTGACAGGCTGTCATGCAAGCCATTGTTGTTGCGAAAAGAATGATTTTTTTCATGTCGTTCGGGGTTTGATAAAACGGGGACTTCCGTGAAAACCGGAAATCCCCGCCGTTGTAATTGTTACGGTATGCCCGGTTAGTCGCGGATGGCCGCAACGCCCGGCAGGTCGCCGAATTCGATGTATTCGAGCAGCGCGCCGCCGCCCGTCGAGATGTACGACACCTGGTCGGCCAGGCCGAACTTGTTGATGCAGGCAACCGAGTCGCCG
>ERZ780207.1826-NODE-1826-length-17052-cov-3.587692_pt1 | contig 17052 bp, 15 predicted proteins | sample MGYA00510977_ERZ780207 | MGnify/ENA primary metagenome ERZ780207 (study PRJEB29588, sample SAMEA2151383) | human gut metagenome | biome: human gut; feature: human-associated habitat; material: faeces | place: Denmark | collected 2008/2010 ... | reverse complement strand
AAACATCAACTTTAAAAAAGCCGATTAAAAACGGCAAAAAGTTCTTTTTACTTTACAGTGCAGCTTTTTTAGTTTGTGCTGCTTTATGTTACTTTTGGTTTATAATAAATAAAAAGACATTAATTATTAACAGCGACGGCTGGAGGCAGCACTTTGCCGCTTTTGTATATTTCGGCAAATACGGACGTGAAATTTTAGAAACGCTGTTTGAAACTCATAAATTTGTGTTGCCGCAATGGGATTTTTCAATAGGACTCGGAAGCGATATATTAACCACACTTCACTTTTATGCTATCGGCGACCCTCTTGATTTGTTAAGCATTGCCTGTCCTGCCAAATATGCGGCATATCTTTACAGTCTTTTATCTCTGTTTCGTTTATATCTTGCGGGGCTTAGCTTCGGTGCATTCTGTTTTGTTAAAAAGCAAAATCACGCCTCAAGCATAACGATAGGCTCGCTTGTTTATGTGTTCACCTTATTTGGAATGTTCATAGTGTCGCATCACCCGTTTTTTGCTCTTCCTATGATATTTTTGCCGTTGCTGCTTCTCGGTGTAGAGCAAATTACGGCAGGCAAAAGGCCGTATCTTTTTATTGTTACGGTATTTTTAGCAGCTATAAGTAACTTTTACTTTTTCTATATGCTAGCTTTATTCACCGCAATTTATACACTATTTTTGCTTGTTTGCAGATATCGTCATCGTGTCAAAGAGGCTTTTGGTGTTTTCTTTAAAATCGCAGGCAGTGCAATTTTAGGTGTGATTTTAAGTGCAATTATACTTATACCTGTAATATTAGCCTATATCGGCGACGGCCGTTCGTCTGAGAGTTATGTTCATACCTGGATATACAGTATGGATTATTATCGCAATTTCTTAGCTTCTATGATTACCTGTCAAACAACGCTGGGATATCTTACGCATCTTGGATATAACGCTGTTGCGCTTCCTGCCGTTTGCGTTTTATTCTTTACTAAAAACAAAAGTTGGCGCCCATTAAGATTAATATTTTTAGGCGCTACGGCTATGCTTCTTATCCCGGCATTCGGCTGGGCTTTTAACGGATTTTCATATATGGCTAACCGCTGGGTTTGGGCTTACGGGATGATTATTGCATATATTGTTGCAGTAACATGGCAAGACCTTTGCAAAATAGATATTCGCAAAGGCTTAGGTATAATCATAGCAATCGCAGTATATTCCTCAGCTGCCTTATTGATGATGAATGAAATAAATCACAACATTATTTTTTCTCTCATAACAGCGCTGTTAATAGTAATAGTTTGTATAATCGGAAATAAATCGGCAAAGAATCTTATTGCTCCCGTTTTATCAGTAATCCTTGTATTTGCCTCATTTGCAGGCAATTCGGCTTATTTTTTCAGCAGTCACGGCAATAACCATATTGCAAGCTATGTAAGTTACGGTGCCGTCAACAATAAAATTAAGCGTTCTGCGGCGAGCAAGGTAAAAAAGGCGGCAAAAGGCGACGATACATTCTATCGCTACAGCGGCGGAAAAATACATTATAACGAAAGCACTTACGTCGGTATGAACGGTACTTCGTTTTATTGGAGTATGGAAAACAAAAATTTAGCCGAGTTTGTCAGCGAAACAGAACAGCCTGCCAATGCGGCATATATGTTCAGAGGATTTAACGATTCAGTCGCAATGAATGCCGTTACAAACGTTAAATATTATGTTAAAAACAAGAAAACTTCGATTCCCTACGGTTTTGAAAAGTTAAAAGGAAAAGTTTATCAAAATAAGAACGCATTACCGTTCGGTTACACAACAAATAACGTCATCAAAAAATCTGATTATGACAAGCTTTCATCATTAGAAAAGCAGCAAGCGTTAATTCAAGGCGTTGTGCTTGACAATGTTCCAAGCGGCATGAACACGGTCACACCGACATTTACATACAAAAGTGTTCCTTATACCGTTACGTGCAATAAAAATACTGCCGTCGAGGGAGAAAAAGTGTATGTTTACAATGCCAAAAGCAGTATAAACATTAAATTTTCAGGTGAAAAAAATCAGGAAACATATTTGCGTTATACATTTAATAACTACAGCAATATTGATGAGATCAAGAGTAATTCAGACAAAAAGCAAATAGGTAAAAGCACATCAAAACATACTTTGCCGTCTAAAATGAAAATGCGTTTTTCCTCTCAAACCGATAACGGCAAGAAATACAAAACCGATTTTGTCACCTGCTATTCATCTTCTTACGTGCGTTACACGGGTGCTAAAACATATCTTGTTGGGCTTGGCTATACCGAAAATGCGAAAAACAGTATTAAAATAACCTTTGATAAACCGGGAATTTACGACTTATCCGACATCGAGGTTCTTGAGCAGCCTATAGACCAAGCATCACAACAGATTGCAGACTTAAAAGCAGACACGATGCAAAATGTCAAAATGAGTGAAAACAAAATAACCGGCACAATTGATTTGCAAAAAGCAAAAATGCTCTGCATTTCCATTCCTTACAGCAAGGGTTGGAGCGCCACGGTCGACGGCAAAAAAGCTGAGCTTTTGAAAGCTGACACGGCATTTAGCGCACTTGCTTTAGACAAAGGAAAACACACAATAGAGTTTCAATACCATACTCCTTACTTAAAAGAAGGAGCATATATCAGCACAGCCGGTGTTATCGCTTTTGCAGTTTTAATAATCATTACAGAAAAGCGCAAGAAAACGGATTATTTATCCTTAAATCAATAATATTTCCTATGGTTGAACAAAACAAAACATTATTACTTTAACCAAATGGCTAAAACTAAAGCTGTCTCGCTTCAACTGCGAGACAGCTTTTTATATACACAATAAATTTGAATTTATCAAACTCGGCGTTTGCGAAAGCAAAACAATTGCCAAACCGGTTGCGACGGTGGCAACGACAGCAATAATAATTGCTGTTTTTTTACTAAATTTTCGTTTCATCAGCTTGCAAATCAATAAAGCGCAAATTTCACAGAATGCTATAACCAAAATAATTATTGCAATTGATTTCCAAAGCCAAGACAATTCAAGCACAAATTTCATATACCGTTCTCCCCCTCTCCGGCTTGTTTAAAGCGAAATAACAGCATTTTTAAGTTTAATTATATCCTTTTCGTCAGGGTGAGATAATGCACTGTCAAAATTATCAATCAACATATCAAGATTAGCAGGCGCATTGGTTAGCTCTTTCATCTTAACATAGCGTTCTCGTACGGACTGAGGCATTTTGCCTTGGCACATATATTCCCCCACAACAACATTGCTTAAATCTAAAGACTGCTTGACCCGACTTAAAATTTTTTTGAAATACTCATCGCTTCCGCCAAATCCTGCTGTACCAAACAAAAATACTTTTCTGTTTTTCAGACTTTGCAAAAGTTTCAACGTATCACAGTCGGCACTTCCCTTGTCCGTCCAAAAACCGATATAAAGCATTTTAGATTGAGGTATCTGTGTTTTAACATCGCCGTAGAAGTCGCAATTTTCTTTTGGTAATACGTCATAAATCGCATCGGCAAGCATTTTTGTATTGCCTGTCAGGCTGCTCACTATTATTGAATATTTATTATTTTTCAATTTTCAAGACTTCCTTTACATTGTATTTTTTCACGTTTGTTATAAGCGGCACATCATCATTTCCACGCCGTAATATTTTCCGTTCATAGTCAGGCAAACCTTGTTGTTAATAATTATAACTTTTTTAGTGAAAAAAACAATTCATACCGAGCAAAATTAACCATTCATTCATAAAGTCAAAGCACTTATGCAAAAATAAAATCAAAAGTGGCACACTGCATAAAGAACAAGTGCATTTTCGTTGACTATTTGCCTATGATATAGTACGATATAGAAAAATAATCATAGATAATAAAAGCAAACTTTAAATTATTCATAAATTAAAAATCACAATAGGATAACAAAACAGAGGCACAAAAATGATTAACAAACTACACTTGGCAATGATAGATTTATACAGCGGAGATTCAAAAAGGATTCAGCATTTTTGCAAAGTTCACAGCTACGCAAAGCTGATAGCAGAAAATGAAAAGGTTGATGATAAAACTTTATTTATAATCGAAGCCGCCGCCCTCACTCACGACATAGGAATCCACACCTGCGAAAAAAAATACGGCAATTGCAGCGGCAAATTGCAGGAAAAAGAAGGTCCGAAATTGGCTGAAAATCTTCTTGCTAAATTAGGATTTAATATTGAAACATCACAGAGAGTGCAATACTTAATAGCTCATCACCACACATACGACAATATAAACAGCATAGATTGGCAAATACTTGTTGAGGCAGACTTTCTTGTTAATATGTTTGAGGAAAGCCTTCCAAAATCGGCTGTGCAAAACGCTTATGACAAAATATTTAAAACTGCCTGCGGTAAAGAAATTTGCAAAAAAATGTTTTTAATTTGAACATATCTGAATTGTAAAAATTTTTCAATTGTAAAAGCGCATACTTTTCATAAACTATACTTGCAAGAGCGATTTGATATTATGTGATAAATATTTTGAAGAAAATTTTATTCAAAATATCAGCACGCTTTGCGAATTTTTGATAAGAGAGGTGTTTTTACAATGGCAAAGAATACAGTTCCTGAAGCTAAAGAGGCTCTTAACAGATTTAAGATGGAAGCTGCTTCAGAGGTTGGTGTAAATCTCAAGCAGGGCTACAACGGCGACCTTACTTCAAAGCAAGCCGGTTCTGTCGGCGGCCAGATGGTTAATGTAATGTGTCCTGTACGAACTGTGCAATTTCAGCGTACAAATTGGGCTAAAAATAACCAACTTCAGCCGATTACATACGAATTTTGTATAGCGGTATAAAAAACTTTCGCACCCACAAAAAATGAGCCAAGAGGTATACCCTCTCGGCTCGTTTTTCTTTTGTAATCAAGTGACTTCAAACACTTCACTTTCAACAATATTAAAACGCATAAATTCGGGTATAGAATTAGTAATAAAATCCTTCAAAATTCTCTCATCATTCATAACCTTTGCCTCAGCTACAACACTTGCCGGGTAAATAACTTCACTAAGCTTTGCGGAACGATATGAATTGTATTTTTTGCAAATAGGAATATTATTTATCCTGCTGACATAATCAAGCATTGCCAATAGATACAATGCTTCAGGATACCATTTTTTATTCATATAATTGGTAATTTCATCAGTTTTCAAAACAGACACAATAAATTTTTTGAAGCCCAATTCTTTAAGTTGATGGCGAATATTACTCTTAAAAGCCTCGAAATCGTAACGAACATCATTGTCTTTATAAAGCAAATCTTCCATCGAAATATCAAAGAATTTTGCCAGCTCATAAACGGTTTTAGCATTACAATTTTCAAGCGTAGTTTTCCCATTGCAAATATCGCTTATAGTAGAGTACGGTATCCCTGTTGATTTTGATAAATTGTATTTAGAAATTTGCTTTTCGGCAACTAAATAATTAACATTCACGCTATCACCACCTTCATTAAATTATAACGGTATTCCGTGATAATGTCAAGCAATAATAGTATATGCGGTTTTGAATAAAAATTCACTATAATTGTTGATTTTGGCTTGTAAAGATAGAATAGCATTAAAACACTATATATCGTGATGCGTACATTGATTTAATACTATATATCTGTAAGGAAAGGATGTCACAAAATGCCAAAGCCTATTAAACCCGGCACTGACAATCAGCGGCCTGGGACTTATATCGAAGTTGGTCCTCGTGGTGGACAAGTGAATGATCCAAGAATCGTTCATATTGATTCAGGGGATAGGTTACCACCTACGCAAAAACCCGGAAATGGTTGGCAGAAAAAGTAAATAGCTCTACTAGACTGAGCGAGATTTGAAGTCTCGCTCTTTCTTTTTTATAAATCGCACATTCGCAAAAGAAAACCTCTTTTGGTACAATTCAAGTATCAAAGGAGGTTTTTATTTAGAATAACACATTATTTCAACAATTTGGCGGCATATATACCCGGCAGGATGATTATCTTCTGCCAAATTTAATTTTACCGGCGGAAGCAGAAACCGGTTATATTAGAGTGTGGAGACAACGCAGATTAAGCTACTTAAAGCACCACCGCAAAGTTTTGTATTATAATTTGTTCACTTCCGGAAAACTCCATTTCCACCTTGCCGATACCGAAAAACACACCCAACAACTCTTTTCTCGGCTGGTAAAACAATATTCTGAAAAAGAAAACATAACCGAAGACCCAAAATCAACCGATATGATGCTTTGGGTGCAGAAGATGAATAATATCAGTAATCGAGTAACTGAAATAATAAATAATGAAATCATCTATGTGTAAAAGTAATTGTTTTACACTTTCGACATATACTTCAACAAAGTGAATATTCACTGAATTTTCACTTTGTTCGTTGACAAAGAATGAAAAATGGGTATAATTATAACTGTAAGGCTGAAACTTATTTGAAGGAGTAGCGATATGAATTTTGAAACAGAAAATATTGAATTCAAATCCGGATTCACCGAAGATATATATAAAGAGGTTATCGCATTTGCAAATACTGATGGTGGTATTTTATATATCGGCATTGATAACGACGGAAATGCTGTCGGTTTGAAAAATGTTGACGATGAATACACTCGAATTACAAACGGGATTCGTGATGCTATTCTTCCTGATGTTACGATGTTCGTGAAATACACTATTCAAAAAAATAAGGTCGTTCGAATTACGGTAAGCGAAGGTGCGAATAAACCATATTATCTGCGTTCAAAAGGGTTAAAGCCAAACGGCGTTTATGTAAGACAAGGAACTTCAAGTGTGCAGGCATCAAGCGAACAAATTCGTCAAATGATTAAGGATAGCGATGGTGACGATTTTGAGTCAATGCGTTCTCTTGAGCAAAAGCTGACGTTCACTTCTGCCGCTACAGCATTTAAGAACTATGGCGTTGATTTTTCGGAAGAAAAATATTTGACTCTCGGTATGATTCATAAAAATGACGGATTATTTACCAACTTAGCACTGCTTATGTCAGACCAATGTCAGCATTCAATTAAAGTTGCAATATTTGGTGATGACGAAAACACAACTTTTAATGATAGCCGAGAATTCAAAGGCTCGATATTTAAACAAATTGACGAAGCATTTCAGTATATTATGCTTAGCAACCGAACATCTTCTGTTTTCAAAGGGCTTGAACGCATAGACAAATCTGATTATCCCGAAGCCGCTCTGCGTGAAGCGTTGCTTAATTCGATTGTTCATCGTGATTACAGTTACAGCGGAAGTATAATTATCAACATCAATGATAAACAAATGGAATTTGTATCTATCGGCGGACTTCTTCCTGGTTTAACAGCAGATGATATTCGTAGCGGTATTTCAAAACCAAGAAACAAAAATCTTGCCGAAGTATTCCATCGCCTAAAACTTATTGAAGCATACGGTACAGGGATACGAAGAATTTATAAATTATATGAATTTTGTTCTGTACAGCCTCGTATTGAAGTAACGCATAACACATTCAAAATGATTTTGCCAAATATGAATGCTGTCGATCCCTTGGAACGTAAAATTTATTTAACGCCGCAAAAGGAACAAATTTTGGACTTTATTTCAAAAAAAGGACAAATAACAGAGGCAGAAATTATGGAATTGCTCGGCGTTAAAAGAACAAGAGCATATACAGTTGCGAAGCAAATGTGCGATGAAAGCCTGATTGTCGCTGTCGGCAGGGGTGCAAATAAAAAATATATAACAATAGGTTGAATGTGAGACAATTTCCAATAAATTGAACATTACTGATTCAACTGAACTTGTTTTTTAAGAAAAGCAAATCAGCAAAAAATAAGCTATACAATTATTGTAACGAAAACGGTTAGATACCTTTGTTATCGTTAAAAAATATTCCTCGCAATGGAGTATAGCCCGAATTACAGATGCAGAAATCAAAGTGTTGCTTAAAAGACTAAATATATATATGAAAAGCATATACCAAAATTATTACTAGGAAGGGTTAATGGCTTTTATAACGAAAAAATTGTAAAAGAGGTATTATAATATGAACTTAAAATCATTATCTTCAGAAGGCAAAATTGCATATTTGATAAAGCCTATTTTGAGGGTTTTGCAGGAAGCGGGTGGTCAGCTTGAACGTTCTGAAATAAAAGAACGCATTTCTGATTTAGACGACCGGATTGCAGAATATGCCGAAATAGAAAAGAAATCAAAGAAAACTGGAAATGTTTATAAAGAGTTTAATTTCAAGTTCAATTTTGCTATAAAGGATTTGTTTTTTGCAGAGTTATTGACATTCACAAACTCTTCTCCAATCACATTAACTGAAAAAGGATTATATCTCGATATTGATGGATTGGATGTTGAGAAGGATATTATTGAAGTGTCGGCTAAGTATTGGAGCGAATTAAGTCAAAAGAATAAGAAAAATAAAGTTTCTGATACTAGTGAAAACGAAGAAGAACCAGAAGCTGAAGAAAAAATCAAAGATGATTTTAAGGAACGGCTACTTGCGGCAATATCTAAAATGTCACCTAAAAAATTCGAAGCGTTTTCGAGGGCATTGCTCAACCGCATGGGTGTTGAGTTCACCGGAAAAGGTGTCCAAATCAGTAATGATGGTGGTATAGATGGTTATGGTTACCATATTGATGCAAATGATTTCAGAACAACGAGGGTTGTTATCCAATGCAAGAGATATAACGCCGCACCTGTAAGAGAACCCGAGATAAATCAATTCTTAGGTGCAATGAACAAGTATCAAGCTGATTATGGTGTGTTTATCACAAATGGTAGATTTACAAATTCCGCAAGACAAGCTGCACGTGAAGGTTCACCTATCACATTGATTGATGGTAATGATTTGGTTAAGTTAGTTACCAAGTATGAACTGTATATAACTCCTGTAAAAACCTATGTACTAGATGAATTTTACAGTACAGAAGAATAATAATTAATATTGTTCGGCTGTTTACCCAGCCAAGTGGAGAATGAATTATGCTTACATCTAATCCTGAACAAATTCAAAGACATATAAAAACGCACACTGTTCATTCAGCAATGGACGAAGCGGCAGTAACTACTTTGAAAACATTTCTTCGTTCTAATGGCAGAATTAATACAAACTTTGCTTCAAATGACAAATGGCCAAATACAGATGGTACCTTTGAATTTGTTACAAATCCTACGATTTCAAGGCAACCTAGACAAAACTTTTTTGTACAAATCAAGGGAACACATTCCTTTCAAGAAACAGATGGATGTATAAAGTATTCGTTGCGAAGTTTAGCTTTTCCGGCGTATATTGCTAATAATATAACACTTGATCCGGGAATTTTATTTCTTGTACTTAATCCAGATGAACGAGGAAATGAACGGGTGTTTTGGAAATATATTTCAGCAAATCTTTTAAATGAAATTGATTTTTCTAAAGATAGTACAACTATTACATTCTTTCCTGCGGATGAGATTAAAAATACAGAAGAGAGTGTTGAGATATTCTGTAAAAAATTGTCTGAAGTATTAGCAAGACATTTATTCACAAATAAACTTAATTGCCACTCGTTTACTCGTAAAGAGGTAGAGTATATCATTAATAGATGCGATAAAGATATATCCGAGAGTATCAAAAACCTCACACATCCTGACGAAGATTTTGATAGTATTTCCGAACAAATTCTTCCTCGATTAGATGATATGTGCAAAGCTGCCTTAATTATGAATTCAATGAGACTTGGCGTTGCACAACCTGATCTTAAATTGGCTTGGGAACAGTCTCTTTTGAATATCAATACAAAGTACCTATCTGTATTTTATAAAGGACTAAAGTATATTGAAAACCGAGTTCCAGAAGCTGGTCAATCTGGACGACTAATGTTAAAATATTATAATTTTTTGTGGCAAATTAGAAAAGACTTAAAAGACAGCCATGGCATTGATGTCCTTAAAAACCTTGAAGAATTAACACCACCTATTGATGAATTAGATGAGCACTATTACGCAAGTGTTGCATCATCAGTAGAAAAAGCTGATTTTTCTAAAAGTTATCATTCAAATTCGAGGTACTATATTCAGAAAAAAGTTCCATTTTTTATTGGAACAGAGCGATATTATGAAATCACATTACAATTGGCCAGCATCTATGCGACTAAATATAACCGAATTACGGTTTATACGAAAGAAGATATGCCGACTAATTATTCTATTCAAATCAGTTATACAAACGAAAATATAGATTTGTGGGGAGTAGAGTCTAAAATTAAGATAATTTCAGATTGGACGGTTTCTATTTCACCTGCAAGTTTAAATAAGTTTGCAAAAATATTAAAGTTTCCTTGTAGGCTTAATTCAAGATATGGTGAATACCAAACTTTAATGAACTTCTTGACAAATACGGGCATTAATTTACTCGATTTTATAGATTTGAGTCAAAAAAAGTTTGACTCGACGATTGAAAGAATCTATGCGAAATCAAAAACGACTCTATTCAAAGATATTCTCATTCATCTTAATCAATTGTATTCGAAATCATCCGAATATACCTCTGGAAAGAATATTATTCGTTATTTATTGCAGAATTTAAAAGAAGAAACAATAGAAGGTGTTCTGCCAAATGCTTTTAGGAAATGTATGAAAGGGGATTTATATTTAGCAAGTGGTTGTTATCCATTTGAGAATAGCCCGTTGCTATCTGATATTCTTGGCGGAAAAACAACAGAAGGGCACAATCTTCGGCATACATTAAATGCTGTCGGGTATGGTGGACTTGAAGAAGTCAGACCATATCTTACACTGAAAAATGCAATTAAGCAAACCGGAGAAATTTATTTTGAACAAGCTGCTATTTCAAGTTCTAATGCAATTGATAATTATAATGCACAACTTGATCAATGGGAAAAGCAAAAGGGTTACTCTATTTCAGTTGATAATGGCTTTGTATTTATTGATGCCTACGAGAAAAATACATTATTTATACTGAAAACACTTATAAAGCTTTCACACATTGGAAATAGCGGACAGAAAGAATTAAATAACAGATTCTTACGTGATAATACAGGCGTAATTGAAGATCCTTTAAAGATTGAGGCAATACGAACTGCATTTGTAAATTCACGAGTTTTATTGGTTTATGGTGCAGCAGGCACCGGTAAAACAACCCTGATCAATTATATATCAAATTTGATGTTTGGGCGCAAAAAGTTATTCTTAACAAAAACGCATACTGCAAAGCAAAATCTAATTCGCAGAATTGATAATCCGGGTACAGGTAGCGAATTTGTTAGTATTGATAGTTTTAATCGTAAAGTCAACCTACTAGACTATGATATAATTTTTGTTGATGAATGTAGCACTATTGATAATCGTAGTATGGCTACTTTTTTTTCAAAGATTCGTCCGGATACTTTCATTGTTTTAGCCGGAGATATTCATCAGATTGAATCCATAGAATTTGGAAATTGGTTTAGATATGCCAAAGATACTATATGCGTACCAAGTGCAAATGTAGAGTTACTAAGCACTTGGCGAACAGACGATCAAAATCTTATAAGTCTTTGGGATGAAGTAAGGAACCACGGAGATTTAATAACTGAAAAACTTGCAATAGACGGACCGTTCTCTGAGGAAATTGGGCCGAAAATATTTGATAAGGCAGATGATGACGAGGTGGTTCTGTGCCTGAATTATGACGGAAAATTCGGATTAAACAATATGAATACCTACTTGCAAAACACAAATAACACCTCGAATGCTGTTTCGTGGCAAGAATGGACATACAAAATTGGTGATCCGATTTTGTTTAATGAAAGTCAAAGGTTTTCATTGTTATATAATAACCTGAAAGGAAAAATCATTGACATTGAGAAAAACGATGATATGATTCGTTTTACCATTGATGTTGCAATGCTTTTGACAGAAAACGATTGCAGACATACTGATATGGAATATATAGAATCATTTGAAGGAAGTACACGTATTCGCTTTTGCATTTATTCAAACAAAGATGACGAAACAGATGAGTCAATTAGAGAGAAATGTATTGTTCCATTTCAACTTGCTTATGCCGTGTCTATTCACAAAGCTCAAGGTTTAGAGTATAATTCGGTAAAAATTGTTATCCCTCAAAGTAATTCTGAAATGATAACGCATGGAGTTTTTTATACAGCAATTACTCGTGCAAAGAAAAAACTGAAAATTTATTGGAGCAAGCAGATAATGCAAGACATTGTCAGTGGCTTTGCAAAGGAAGTTTCTATGCACAAAAGCATTGATATTGTCAAAAAGAAGCTAAACTTAGATATGTAAAGTAAGTTAATTAAGAAAAAGTCCAAGATATTTCCTTATTGCTATTATTTTGTGAGGTCTTGGACACTTTCTTTTACTGTAAGTAACCTATAAAAGCAATATCAATATACAGTATTGTCATTTGAATCAAATAAGTGCATTTGATAATAAAAAGTACCGTATTTTGAACAAGTCCGTAAAAAATGGACAATAGAAAAAAGAGACCTCCTATGGTAGAATTAAAGAAACTACCATAGGAGGATTTTTTATGCCAAGAAGTTATCGACATATAAGTCAATATGAAGACGAAATAATGGAATTGAGGAGACAAGGGATAACTAAGCGAAAAATTTGTGAAAAGTATGGTTTTACCATGAAACAATTAACCAATTTCATTACACGATACAATGAAAAGCAAAGAAAGATAAAAGCAGGCATTGCAATTAGAGCAAAAGGCAGACCGCCAAAAGATTATGAAATTACAGAAGATATGAAAATCAACGAGTTAAAATACATTATTGCTCGTAAAGATTCAAAGATAAAACGATTAGAAATGGAAAACGAGTTAATGCAGGATTTTCTCTCACTAACAGAAAGTAAGTGAAGCCGTCGGTTAAATATCAAGTCATCTTTAAGCATAAGAACGAGTATAGCATAAACTCAATGTGCAAATTCTTCGGAGTATCAAGGTGCGGATATTATGCGTTCTTAAAACGAATGGATATACCTGACAGAGATTTGCCTTTAGCCGAAAAGATAAGAGAATGTCAGGAAGAAAGCCACAGAACATACGGCTATCGCAGAGTACATATATGGCTTGAAAGACAAGGAATATACCGTAATCCTAAAACTATTCTTCGTGTAATGCAAAAGTATAATTTGTTGTCAGTTGTACGCAGAAAGAAATTTCATTATTGCAGTCAGCACTTGCACAGATATCCAAATCTACTTAACAGAGAATTTAATGCCGAAAGACCTAATCAAAAGTGGGTAACGGATATATCATACATACCAACTGCACAAGGTAACTGTTATCTGTCGGTAATACGAGATCTTTATAACAACAGCATTGTGTCATATCAAATGTCAAAAGATAAGACAGTTAAACTTGTACTTGATACTATCAAAAAAGCGATGAAAAAAAGAAAATGTCACTGCGGAGATGCAGCTCCACAGTGACCAAGGGTCGCAATATGTCTCCCACGACTATTTTGTAACAACACAATCATACGGCATAACGCCGTCAATGTCAAGGCGTGGTAATCCATATGACAATGCTTTAGCCGAAAAACAGAATCAGTTTGTTGCTTAAAATTTAATTTTCTACCTTAGGTAGTCTTTTTTTGTACTGTCTGCACAACTTGGGGCAGTTCAATTTCTACAATGCTTTTTACACAGATATAAAATTATTTTCTATGTTCCTAAGTCCTATTGATAATTTACATTATGAGAAATTCTCCGATGGTACTGTAAAATGTATTGAATTTGAATCTGATTTCGATATACCATCAAATTGGGCGTGGTGCAATTTAGGACTATTATTCAATCATAATACAGGCAAAGCGTTAAATTCTGCAAATTCGGACGGAAAGTTTTTAACTTACATAACTACATCAAATGTTTATTGGGATAAGTTTGAACTTAAAAATTTAAAAACAATGCCTTTTACCGAAAATGAAATAGATAAATTTACTGTCACAAAAGGTGATTTGTTGGTTTGCGAAGGCGGAGATATTGGAAGGTCTGCGATTTGGAATTTCGATGAAGAAATCAGAATTCAAAATCATCTTCATAGATTAAGACCGTATAGCAGAATATATACAAAATTTTATTATTATATTATGTATCTCTACAAGGCTAATGGAAGAATAAATGGAAATGGTATTGGCTTACAAGGATTATCATCAAATGCTTTACACAAAATAATAGTTCCTGTGCCACCTATTGAAGAACAAAAAAGAATTGTAAACAATATTACTTCTGTTTTATCGTTACTTGAACAGATAGAAAGTCAAAAGCAAAGTCTTTCGTCACAAATTGATAACATAAAATCAAAAATACTTGACCTTGCAATTCGTGGCAAACTCGTCCCACAGGACCCGAATGATGAGCCTGCTTCAGTTCTTCTCGAACGCATACGAGCCGAAAAAGAAGAGCTCATCAAGCAAGGCAAAATCAAGCGAGATAAAAAGGAATCCGTTATTTTCAAAGGTGACGATAACTCTTATTATCAAGATTTGCCTGAGAATTGGCAATTTACATCATTGAGAGAAATAACCACACCTCTTACACTCAATGATGGTGATTGGATTTTATCTCAAAATATGTCTAATATTGGAGACGTAAAATTACTACAACTCGGCTCTATTGGGAACATGGTCTATATTGATAAAGGTTTCAAGTATCTTACTAAGGATACTTTCAAGGAGCTTTCTTGCACAGAAATTTTTTCTGGATATTTACTCATAAATCGAATTATTAGCGATAAAATGTGTTGCTGTATTGTGCCTGACATTGACGGCACTATAATAACAACAGTTGACACTTGTTGGATTGCTCCATCAAATGCATCGTATGATATAAAATTTCTTATGTATCAACTTGCATCACCTACTTTTCAAAAAGAGGTACTTTTAAAAGCTTCTGGCACAACTAGAAGAAGAATAAGCAAAAATAATCTTATCAATATTGCCTTACTTTTACCACCACTCGCCGAACAAAAACGAATTGTAGACGAAATCGAAAAAATATTTGCTGTACTTGATGATATTGCAAACCAAGTAGCATAAATAAAGAACCGCTCTCGTGTGAGGGCGGTTTTGATTTTACCAAGTTACAATTTTATCAACAAGAGCCTGCTGTTCGCTTGCAGTGCGGCGAAGGTATATTCGTGTTGTTTCAATACTTTCATGTCCCATGAGGTCGGCAAGTAAGGCAATATCATTATATTTCTCAAGAAAGTTCTTTGCATAACGATGACGAAACGAATGCGGATAAACCACTTTTTTATCCAAGCCGTATTTATCCGCATAGTTTTTTAATTGTTGTGAAATACCACGAGTTGTAATTCTGTCGCCGTAACGATTTAGAAACAGATAGCCAGAAGAACGGTTTGTTTCCTCCAACCATTCAAGAGTTTCTTTTCTTAATTTTTTCGGTATGTATAATCGACGAAGTTTTCCGCCTTTTGTGTATAAATCAAAATATCCGATTTCGATATGTTCAATTTTGATTTGTATTAATTCACTTACTCTTGCTCCAGTAGCAGCCAAATACCAAACAACAAAATACCATTCCATATTATCGTCCTTTTTCAACTGCTTTTTCAGATAATTGTAATCAGCGTTACTGATGACATTTTCAAGAAAGTTCTTTTGTTGTACTTTTACCGCTTTCAATTGCAATTTTTCTTTACCTAAAAATTCAAGGTATTTGTTGATTGCTTGTATGCGTAAATTCACTGTCTTTGGCTTGAAAAATTCCATAAGATAACCTTTGTATGCAAGCAAGTTTTTTTTTGTTACGGCGTCATAGTGGTTTGTGAAATAATCTACAGTCCACAAATATGACGTGATGGTGTTGTCGGAAAGATTGCTCTTTCTCAAATGTTCTTCAAATGTTTGATTTGTCTTCATAAAAAGACACCTCCGAAATAATATTATTTGCGACATAGCCGCTTTAATATTATAACGGAGATGTTTACACTACTCTTATTATGAGAAGTATGGTGAAAAGTTGCCTAAAGGTTGGGTTGTAACAAACTTTGAAACATTGCTCTCGTATGAACAACCAACAAATTACATCGTAAAAGATACAAACTATAAAAACGAATATAAAACGCCGGTGCTTACCGCCGGAAAATCATTCATTTTAGGCTATACTAATGAAAAAGATAATATCTTTTCTGAGTTGCCTGTAATAATTTTTGACGATTTTACTACCGAAAGCAAATTTGTTAACTTTCCTTTCAAGGTAAAATCATCAGCAATGAAGATACTTCATATCAATACGGATTTTGTGTTGCCTAAATTTGTGTATTATCTTATGCAAGCAACTGAAATTGACCACGAAAATCATCAAAGATATTGGATTTCTACCTACAGCCAGGAAATTGTAGGCTTGCCGCCGATAAGCGAACAAAAAAGGATTTTATCAACATTGGAATATTACTTTGATTTGTTAGACAAATTGATTTGATTTATTGATCCCATAATGAAATCAATTTTATGTATCAATCGCTGTTGTTCTTTAAACGGCGGAACGGGAATTAAGATTTTATTCATATTTTCTTGAGTGAGTTTTAATCTGGTAGTCCCGTAAACATAATTCAAGTAATTTATTGAATTAAGGCAATGTGTTAAATATTTTGAAAGAATAAGGGACTTTAATATATGAGCGTGATTATTTACCCATGACTTTCCGATTATCATATATGCTTTCTGTGCATTTTTATCCAAAAAAGGTGCAGCATCTTCTCCTAAAAGTATATATTCACCATCGAATAAATAGTCGTCAATTAATCCGACTTGTCCAGTAGCTCCGTAGTAAGGGTATAATTTACTTTTTTCCTTGCCTACAATTCTGTTTTTCCTATCTGATGAATTTATTGGCTTTCGATAACTATCATGATTTATAGTAATATGATTTAATCTTGTCCAACACCAACTTTCAGGTATTTCAAAAGGTATTTTATCGTCGATGCAAGTTACTGTATCGCCAATCTTCTCATAATAAGAGTTATCGTCACCTTTGAAA
>ERZ780207.1802-NODE-1802-length-17224-cov-4.142117_pt1 | contig 17224 bp, 19 predicted proteins | sample MGYA00510977_ERZ780207 | MGnify/ENA primary metagenome ERZ780207 (study PRJEB29588, sample SAMEA2151383) | human gut metagenome | biome: human gut; feature: human-associated habitat; material: faeces | place: Denmark | collected 2008/2010 ... | reverse complement strand
CAGATATGCTTACAAGAATCCGTAATGCAAATACTGCAAAACATGATACAGTAGACATCCCAGCTTCTAAGATTAAAGTAGCAATCGCTGGAATCCTTGTAGATGAGGGATTCATCGAGAAATACGACATCGTTGAGGATGGAAAAATCAAGACAATCCATGTTACATTAAAATATGGTGCTGATAAGAACGAGAAGGTTATTACAGGCATCAAGAGAATTTCTAAGCCGGGTCTTCGTGTATACGCAGGCAAGGATGAGATTCCTTCAGTACTTGGTGGACTTGGAATCGCTATTCTTTCAACTAACCAGGGTATCGTAACTGATAAAGAGGCTAGAAAGCTTCAGGTTGGTGGCGAAGTTTTAGCATTCGTTTGGTAACCCCTAAAGATCTTAATTTATATTAAGTATAATTTATTAAGTATCCATATTCGATGCATCCATGATGTATAGTAGGGATACAGCAAGTAACATCTTAAAGTATAACCTGACCACAAGGTCAGAAATACTAAATAACTATTAACCTAATATCAAAATATAGGAGGTACGGGCATGTCACGTATAGGAAGAATGCCAATCGCAGTTCCTGCTGGAGTAACAGTTGAAATTGCAGAAAATAATCATGTGACTGTAAAAGGTCCAAAGGGTACTCTTGAGAGAACTCTTCCATCAGAGATGGATATCAAATTAGAGGGTGAAGAAGTAGTAGTTACAAGACCTAATGATTTGAAGAAAATGAAATCCTTACATGGATTAACAAGAACACTTATCCACAACATGGTTGTTGGTGTAACTGAGGGTTATACAAAGACTCTTGAGGTTAACGGTGTTGGTTACAGAGCTTCTAAGGCTGGAAAGAAACTTACTCTTAACTTAGGATATTCTCATCCGGTTGAGATGGAGGATCCGGAAGGACTTGAGTCAGAGGTTCAGGATAACAAGATCATCATTAAGGGTATCGATAAAGAAAAAGTTGGCCAGTACGCAGCTGAGATCAGAGATAAGAGAAGACCTGAGCCATATAAGGGCAAGGGAATCAAATATGCTGATGAGGTTATTAGACGTAAAGTTGGTAAGACTGGTAAAAAATAATTAAAGGAGTGGACAAGTAATGGTTAGTAAGAAATCAAGAACAGAAGTTCGTGTAAAGAAACATAACAGAATGCGTAATCATCTTGCTGGTACAGCACAGCGTCCTCGTTTAGCTGTATTCAGAAGTAATAACCATATGTATGCTCAGATTATTGATGATACAGTTGGAAATACACTCGTTTCTGCATCAACACTTGACAAGGATATCAAGGCAGAGCTCGAGAAGACTAATAACGTAGATGCAGCAGCAAAGCTTGGTACTGTAATCGCAAAGAAAGCATTAGATAAAGGTATTTCAACTGTTGTCTTCGATAGAGGCGGTTTTATTTACGCAGGAAAAGTTAAAGCATTAGCTGAAGCAGCAAGAGAAGCTGGCTTAGATTTTTAGGAGGAGACAAACATGAAACGTGAAATCATTGACGCTAGTCAATTAGAATTAGTTGACCAGGTAGTTGACATCAAGCGTGTAACAAAGGTTGTTAAGGGTGGACGTAACATGCGATTCACAGCTCTCGTTGTTGTTGGTGACAAGAACGGCCATGTAGGTGCAGGTCTTGGAAAAGCAGCAGAAATTCCTGAAGCTATCCGCAAGGGTAAAGAGGACGCCATCAAGAGCATGGTAAATGTTAAGTTAGACGAGAACAACTCTATTACACATGATGTAACAGGAAAATATACAGGTGCTTCCGTATTATTAAAGAAGTCTCCTGAAGGTACTGGTATCATCGCTGGTGGTCCTGCACGTTCAGTATGCGAGATCGCTGGTATCCAGAATATCCGTACAAAGTCTTTAGGATCAAACAACAAGCAGAACGTAGTACTTGCTACTATCGAGGCTCTTAAGCAGTTAAGAAGCCCTGAGGATGTTGCAAAGCTTCGTGGTAAATCTGTAGAAGAAATCTTAGGTTAGGAGGAACGCTAAAATGGCAGATAGAGTTAAAGTTACATTAATCAAATCTACAATCGGTGCTGTTCCTAAGAACAAGAAGACTATTGAGGCTCTTGGTCTTACTAAGTTAGGCAAAACTGTAGAGTTACCAAACAATGCAGCTACACAGGGAGCTGTTCGCAAAGTAGCACCATACGTAAAAGTAGAAGAAGTTTAAGAATAAAATAAGGAGGTACCGTGATGGATTTATCTAATTTAAAAGCGGCTGAGGGTTCAGTTCATAGTGATAATTTCAGAAGAGGTCGTGGACACGGCTCAGGAAACGGTAAGACTGCTGGTAAGGGACACAAGGGACAGAAAGCTCGTTCAGGAGCACCAAGACCAGGTTTCGAAGGTGGACAGATGCCATTATATAGAAGATTGCCTAAGAGAGGTTTCAAGAATAGAAACACTCTTACAATCGTACCTATAAATCTTTCAGCTCTTGAGAGATTCGATAACGATGCAGTAGTTTCAGTTGAGACATTAATCGAGGCTGGAATCGTTAAGAATCCTAGAGATGGCGTAAAGATTCTTGGAAATGGAGAACTTACTAAGAAGCTTACAGTTCAGGCTAACGCTTTCAGTGCTAGTGCAAAAGAGAAAATCGAAGCTCTTGGTGGAAAAGCAGAGGTGATCTAATGCTTAAAACACTCCGTAATGCGTTTAAAATAAAGGATGTCCGTAATAGAATCCTTTTTACATTCATGATGCTTATTGTCATCAGAATCGGAAGCGAGCTTCCGATTCCTGGTGTCAAGGGCTCCGTATTTCAGAGTTGGTTAAACAGTAAATCAGCAGATGGTTTAGGCTTTGTTGATGCTATAACAGGTGGATCATTCTCACAGATGTCAGTATTTGCGCTGAATATTACACCATACATTACATCTTCAATCATTATGCAGTTGCTTACAATTGCTATACCTAAGCTTGAAGAGATGCAACGCGATGGCGAGGATGGCAGAAAGAAAATTGTTGAGATAACACGTTATCTTACAATAGCATTAGGCCTTCTTGAGTCAGTCATGATGGTAATTGGTTTTTACAGACAAAATTACCTTACAGAAAAGACACCATTGACTGTTATTATGGTCGTTACTTCACTTACAGCAGGTTCAGCTGTACTTATGTGGATTGGAGAGCGTATTACAGAAAAGGGTGTTGGAAACGGAATATCAATAGTATTGACAATCAATATTATTTCACGTATTCCAGAGGATTTAAGTACACTTTGGTCACAGTTCATTGCTTCAGCAGCGAACATACCAAAGGCGATTGTTGCAGGTCTTATCATAGTAGCAATAATTGCTGCAATGGTAGTATTTGTAGTATTGCTTCAGGATGCACAGCGCAAGATTCCTGTACAGTACTCAAGCAAAATAAGAGGCAACAAGCAGATGGGCGGTCAGCAGACATGCATTCCACTAAAGGTAAATACCAGTGGAGTTATCCCGGTGATCTTTGCACAGTCTCTTATGCAGACACCTGTTATCATTGCCAGCTTCCTTGGAAAAGGCAATGGAAATGGAATAGGCTCTAAGATATTAAAAGGATTATCACAGTCTAACTGGTGTGATCCAAAGGAGCCGGTATATTCAATCGGACTTATTGTTTACATTGTGTTGATTATAGCATTTGCTTATTTCTACACAAACATTACATTCAATCCGCTTGAGATTGCAAACAATATGAAGCGTTCAGGTGGCTTTATACCCGGTATCAGACCTGGAAAGCCAACCAGCGATTACTTAAATCAGATATTAAACTACATTGTATTTATTGGAGCTATTGGACTTGCGTTTATCGCATTTGTTCCGATATTCTTCAATGGAGTATTCAACGCAGATGTATCCTTTGGTGGAACTTCAATCATCATCATTGTCGGAGTTGTTATTGAGACATTGAAGCAAATTGAATCACAGATGAGAGTTCGATACTATAAAGGATTTTTAGATGATTAATTGTACATTGGAGATACTGAATTCAGTATCTCCATTCGTGCTATCAACAAGTTTTGTATAAAAGGAGAAAATTTTTATGAAGATCATCATGTTAGGGGCACCTGGTGCCGGCAAAGGTACACAGGCAAAACAGATAGCTGCAAAATATTCTATACCACATATCTCTACAGGAGATATATTCCGTGCAAACATCAAGAACGGAACAGAGCTTGGTAAGAAGGCAAAGACTTACATGGATCAGGGAGCACTTGTTCCGGATGAGCTTACCTGTGACCTTGTTATGGATAGAATACAGCAGGATGATTGCAAAAACGGATTTGTATTAGACGGTTTCCCAAGAACAATTCCACAGGCAAAGGCGCTTGATGATGCTCTCACAAAGATTGGGGAGAAGATGGATTATGCCATCGATGTAGATGTTCCTGATGAGAACATTGTTAACCGTATGGGTGGAAGAAGAGCCTGCCTCAATTGTGGTGCAACATATCATATCGTTTTCAATCCAACAAAGGTTGAGGGCAAATGTGATGCATGTGGCGCTGACACAGTACTTAGAGATGACGATAAGCCGGAGACAGTTCAGAAGCGCTTAGCTGTATATCATGAGCAGACACAGCCACTTATCGAGTATTATGACAAGCAGGGCATTTTAAAGTCTGTAGACGGAACAAAGCCTATGGATGAAGTTTTTTCAGCCATTGTAGGTATTTTAGGTGAATAATAATGTCTGTAACTATAAAATCAGAGCATGAGATAGAGCTGATGAGGGAGGCCGGCAGGATTCTGGCGGCCGTTCATCAGCAGCTCGGTAAAGAAATCAAACCGGGAATGTCCACTAAGGATGTGGACCGGCTGGGCGAAGAAATGATTCGTAGTTATGGATGCGAGCCGTCTTTCTTAGGATATTGCGGATATCCGGCCTCCATATGTGTTTCAGTAAATGAGGAGGTTGTACATGGTATCCCGACTGATGAGCGTATCTTACAGGAGGGCGATATCGTGAGCCTTGATGCTGGTGTTATCTACAAAGGATACCACTCAGACGCAGCCAGAACAGTAGGCGTAGGAGAGATTTCAGAGGAAGCAAGACTTCTTATAGAAAGAACACGTCTCAGTTTTTTTGCAGGAATAAAGAATGCAGTTGCGGGAAACAGACTGTATGATATTTCAGGAGCCATACAGCAGCTTGCCGAGTCTTTTGGATACGGAGTTGTATATGACCTTGTAGGTCATGGCATAGGAAGCCATTTACATGAGGATCCTGAGGTGCCGAACTTCAGACCACAGGGCTTTAGAAAAGGGCTTAGACTTAAGCCGGGCATGACACTGGCGGTTGAGCCAATGATTAATGCAGGTTCACCGCATGTGGTGTGGATGGATGACGAATGGACAGTTGTGACTGAGGATTTATCGTTGTCGGCACACTATGAAAATACCATACTTATTACAAAAGGAAAGCCGGAGATACTTTCTCTGACAGAGGATGAAAAAGCAGCCGGATTTCTGGAGCTAATCTAATAATAATCATAACGAAACCCAAGGATTTATTTACAGGAGGAATCAAAATGTCAAAAGCAGACGTTATCGAAGTTGAAGGTGTTGTAGTTGAGAAGTTACCAAATGCGTTTTTTAAGGTAGAGCTTGAGAACGGACACCAGATTTTAGCTACAATCAGTGGAAAGCTTCGTATGAATTTCATCAGAATTTTACCGGGAGATAAGGTAACAATTGAGATGTCACCATACGATCTGACAAAGGGTAGAATTATCTGGAGAGATAAGTAATTTTTACAGATAATTTTTTAAAAAAATATATTGACTTCCCTTAAGTGTCCGTGTATAATGCTATCTGGACACTTTTGGAAAAGTACCTGAAAAGGACTTTTATAGAGAAAGGAGGATTTGCTGTGAAGGTAAGATCATCAGTTAAACCTATTTGCGAAAAGTGCAAAGTTATCAAGAGAAAAGGAAGCATCAGAATTATCTGTGAGAATCCAAAGCATAAGCAGAGACAGGGTTAATTAGTACAAATATTTGACCCTGTTATTTGTGCGTTTGGTTTATTAAACCTTTTTTCACATCATTATGTGCGGCTGCAGCGAGATATTTATCATCGCTGTTCATAATAAACAGAGGCATTCTGGTTTCATATTATAATACCGAGTGATATGGAACAAAATGCAAATATGGGAGCGCATATGGCTACACACATTTCAGGACGTGCAACCGTAGCTGTAGATACATATGTGTTTCGGAGAGTATACGTCAAGTTGCAGATGTATCGTTACTATAGTAAATAACTAAAAATTATGGAGGTGTAAACACACATGGCTCGTATTGCAGGTGTAGATTTACCAAGAGAAAAACGTGTAGAAATCGGCTTAACTTACATCTACGGAATCGGAAGAGTAAGTGCAGACCGTATCCTTGAAGCAGCTAATGTTGATCCAAGCACTCGTGTTAGAGATCTTACAGATGACGAGGTTAAGAGAATCAGCGCTGTTATCGACGAGACAATGACAGTTGAAGGTGATTTAAGAAGAGAAATCGCTTTAAATATCAAGAGACTTCAGGAAATTGGATGCTATCGTGGTATCCGTCATAGAAAGGGACTTCCGGTTCGTGGTCAGAAGACAAAGACTAATGCAAGAACTCGCAAGGGTCCTAAGAGAACAGTAGCAAACAAGAAGAAATAATCACTTAGATAATAAGTGAAAACGCCACTTGAACGTAGTGTGCGTTTAGTTCTGCGGACGAAGAAGCAGAGCTTCATTATAACTTAAATAAAGTTTAGAAAGTAGAAAGTAGGTTAGTTTAAATATGGCTAAGAATGTTGCAAAGAAAACAACTAAAAAGCGTGTAAAGAAAAACGTTGAACGCGGACAGGCACATATTCAGGCATCTTTCAATAACACAATCGTTACTTTAACAGATGCTGAAGGAAATGCTTTATCATGGGCAAGTGCCGGTGGTCTTGGATTTAGAGGTTCAAGGAAATCTACTCCTTATGCTGCTCAGATGGCGGCAGAGACTGCAACAAAAGCAGCTCTTGTACACGGATTAAAGACAGTAGATGTTATGGTAAAGGGACCGGGTTCAGGTAGAGAAGCAGCAATCCGTGCGCTTCAGGCATGTGGACTCGAAGTATTAAGCATCAAGGACGTAACCCCTGTACCACACAACGGTTGTCGCCCGCCAAAACGCAGAAGAGTTTAATTAGGAGGTAAGTCTAAGATGGCAGTAAATAGAACACCAGTCTTAAAGAGATGCAGATCTTTAGGTTTGGATCCGGTTTATTTAGGATATGATAAGAAATCAAAAAGAGAATTAAAAAGAGCAAACAAGAAGATGTCTGAGTACGGTCTTCAGTTAAGAGAAAAACAGAAAGCAAAATTCATCTACGGTGTATTAGAAAAACCTTTCCGTAATTACTACAAAAAAGCTGATAGAATGAAAGGTCAGACAGGTACAAATCTGATGGTTATTCTTGAAAGCAGATTAGACAACGTAGTATTCAGATCCGGTTTTGCAAGAACAAGAAGAGAAGCAAGACAGATCGTAGACCATAAGCATGTTTTAGTAAACGGCAAGCAGGTAAACATTCCTTCTTACTTAGTAAAAGCAGGCGATGTTGTTGAAATCAAAGAAAAATGCAAAGGAATGCAGAGATACAAAGATATCTTAGAGGTTACAGGCGGAAGATTAATTCCTGAGTGGTTAGATGTAAATCAGGAAGGCTTACAGGCAACTGTAAAAGAGTTACCATCCAGAGAAGCAATTGACGTACCTGTAGACGAGATGCTCATTGTCGAGTTATATTCTAAATAATATGTAAAGCAATGATACCCGAAAAGGAGGGACTTTGTAGTGTTTGAGTTTGAAAGACCCAAAATTGATATCGCTGAGATTTCAGAAGATAAAAAATACGGCAGATTTGTCGTAGAACCTCTCGAGAGAGGGTATGGTACAACACTTGGAAACTCTCTGAGAAGAATTATGCTTTCTTCTTTACCAGGTGCAGCAGTAAGTCAGGTTAAGATTGATGGTGTGTTACACGAATTTTCTTCCATTCCGGGAGTAAAAGAAGATGTGACAGAGATTATCATGAACATCAAAAATCTTGCCATTCGAGATAACAGCACATCTAACGAGGCGAAAGTTGCTTACATTGAATTTGAAGGCGAAGGCGTAGTAACCGCAGCAGATATTCATGTGGACGGAGACGTTCAGATCATGAATCCTGAACTTGTGATCGCACACTTAAATGGCGGTCCGGACTGCAGACTGTATATGGAATTAACCATTACAAAGGGCAGAGGTTATGTCAGTGCCGATAAGAATAAGAGTGAAGATGTACCGATTGGTGTCATCGCAGTAGATTCCATCTACACACCGGTAGAGCGTGTAAACCTTACCGTTGCCAATACTCGTGTTGGTCAGATCACCGATTACGACAAATTGACATTAGATGTATATACCAATGGTGCTATTGAGCCGGATGAGGCAGTCAGCCTGGCAGCAAAAGTATTAAGCGAGCATTTGAATTTATTTATCGACCTTTCAGAGAATGCTAAGACAGCAGAAGTAATGGTAGAAAAAGAGGATGACGAAAAAGGCAAAGTTCTTGAGATGAACATTGACGAATTAGAGTTATCCGTTCGTTCCTACAATTGTCTGAAACGTGCAGGAATCAACACAGTAGAAGAGTTGACCAACCGCACACCGGAAGATATGATGAAGGTTCGTAACTTAGGACGCAAGTCTTTAGAAGAAGTATTAGCAAAATTAAAAGAATTAGGTTTACAGTTAAATCAGGGAGAAGAGTAATCCATCCCGGTAAACCATAACGCACATATGGAAGACCGAGCCGGTAAGACCATTCAGGCACGGCAAGGGATATCCATGAGTGGCAGTCAATGACATTCGGTAAGTAAGACCAAAGAGCGTGGCCGGATGTTCCACAAATGGAGGATAAGCAAATGGCAAAATATCGTAAATTAGGCAGAACCTCAGATCAGAGAAAAGCCTTAATCAGAAACCAGGTAACAGCATTATTATACAATGGAAAAATTGTTACCACAGAAGCAAAAGCGAAAGAAGTTCGGAAAGTAGCTGAAGGTTTAATCGCCTTAGCTGTAAAAGAAAAAGACAACTTTGAAGAAGTAACCGTAACAGCAAAGGTTCCTCGCAAAGACGCTGAAGGCAAGAGAGTAAAAGAAGTTGTAGATGGTAAAAAAGTTACTGTATATGATGAAGTAGAAAAAACCATCAAAAAAGATATGCCTTCCCGCTTACATGCAAGAAGACAGATGTTAAAAGTTCTCTACCCTGTAAAAGAAGTTCCAACAGAGGGTGCTAAGAAAAACACAAAACAGGTTGATTTATGTGATAAATTATTCACAGAGATCGCACCAAAATATGCAGACCGCAACGGTGGTTACACAAGAATCATCAAAATCGGACAGCGTAAAGGTGACGGTGCTTTAGAAGTTGTACTTGAGTTAGTATAAGAGACCGTAAATATGACCCGCATGAGGTATTTGAAATGTACCTCATGCGGGTCTTTTTATGTGATGAAATATCAACTCTGAGTGAAGTATCTTGAAGGGATTGTAAAATAGGATCATTGTATTGTAAGTATCCTAAAGGTATTGTAGAATATAAATAATATTTAATAAAGATGGAGGTAGTAAACGTTATGAAATTATACAGTGAGCTTTTTTGTACATATTCCATGGAAGAGAAAACCCGAGTAATTCATATTTTAGAAGAACATCAGATACCGTATAAAATATCTACGAATGGAAATACGATGAGGAATCTCGGCAGCAGGGGAATGGCGTTAGATCAATTCGGTGAAAAGCCGGAGGTATCCTGTGAATACAGAATCCGTGTACCGAAGGAACAGTTAGAGCAGGCACAGCATTTATCTAACCTAGGTTAAGGTCAGCGTAAAAATAAACTCTGTGCCAACGCCTTCCGTACTGATGACGTTGATATTTTCATCATGCGCTTCGACAATTTCTTTTACGATCGAAAGGCCGAGCCCGGTGCCGCGTTTGTCCCTGCCACGGGAGAGGTCTGTCTTGTAGAAACGCTCCCAGATTTTGGTGACGCAGTCTTTCGGAATACCCATACCATAGTCTTTGATGGAAATATAGGCTTTTCCATTGCGGGAGATCGTTTCAATCGTAATCTTAGAATCAAAGTGGGAAAATTTGATGGCATTGTCGATCAAATTATAAAGCACCTGCTGGATCTTTCCCATATCGGCATGGACACGAAGAGAATCGGAAGAAAGTAACAGCTCAAAAACAAGATGTTTTTCTTTGCAGGTTCCTTCAAAGGTTTCGCAGATCTGCCGGATCATGCCGTTGATATCAAAGTCCTTCATCTCTAAAATCACTTTTCGAGCTTCATATTTATTTAATTCTAAGAGGCTTTCCGTGAGCTTGGTCAGCCGTTCCGTTTCAAATAAAATGATATTTAAGTATTTTTCCTGCATCTCAGGCGGGATCGTTCCATCGAGCATAGCATCGACATATCCGCGGATGGAAGTCAGCGGGGAACGAAAATCGTGTGAGACATTGGAAATAAAATTGCGCTGTGTCTCTTCAATCGTGTCTAAATTAGAAGCCATGTAATTCAAAGAGGCGGCAATGTAGCCAAGTTCATCGTCGTTGCCATGAACAGGAATTTTTTTACTGTAATTGCCTTTTGCAAATTCTTTTGCGCCGATAGAAAGTGTACGAATCGGGCGGTAAACTAAGATAGCAAAGCAGAGAACCAGCACTGCAGAGAACACGAACAAAAGCCCCCAGGACATATAGGAGATATTTAAAAGCTCATTATGAAATTTGTAAAATTCCTGCAGGGGTTTATGTATGATGACATATCCTGTGGAATCTGTTCCCCATTTGAATTCAGAGGCAACACTCAGATGATTTTCGCAAAAATAGCCGTAAAAGTCACCAATTAGAAAATGGGTAGAACCGAAGTCGTGAATGGAGAAAGTCGGGATCTTTTCCGTACAGGAGGTATCCGTTTTGCCCGTAAACGTATAGAGAATGGTTCCATCCTCTTTTAAGATCCAGATAGGGGATTCTAAATAACGGCTCAGATAAGAAAATGAAGATTTTTCCTCCTTAGAAAGGATCAGCCGCTCTTCGGTATGGGAATTTAGCACATCAGCAACGGATGAGGCAGCCTCTGTAAGATTGGTCACTTCATCGTGTTTTAATTTGTCAAAAGAAAGTTTGGATGTAAAGGTTGCCACGATCAAAAAGCCAAACAGCCCAAAGAGCAGAAATCCAAGAAAAATTTTTGTCAGGAGTGTCCGTTTCATATGTCATCCTCATTTCACTTCAAACTTATATCCAATGCCCCATACCGTAGCGATCCGCCAGTGGTCATGGTCCTTGATCTTTTCACGCAGACGTTTGACATGGACATCTACGGTTCTGGTATCACCGATATATTCATAGCCCCAGATGTTGTCTAAAAGCTGTTCTCTGGTAAATACCTGATTTGGTGAAGAAGCCAGAAAATAGAGCAGTTCTAATTCCTTTGGAGGCATCTCAATGGCTTTGTCATAGTAGAGAACCGAGTAATTCGAAAGATTTACGACTAAGTCATCATAGCTGACACATTTTAAATTCGGATTCTGTACGGCGTTTGGACTGACCGGCTGATAGCGGCGTAATACGGCTTTAACCCTTGCAACCAGTTCTTTGGTATCAAACGGTTTTAACATATAGTCATCAGCACCCAGTTCCAGTCCTAATACCTTGTCAAAGACTTCGCCTTTGGCAGAGAGCATGATGATCGGCGTGTTTGATTTTGCACGGATCTCGCGGCAGACCTGATAGCCGTCAATGCCCGGCAACATCAGATCTAAAATAATCAGGTTTGGCTGGTAGTTGTCAAAGACCTCTAATGCCATTTCTCCATCATGTACCATTCTGGTATCAAAACATTCCTTCGTTAAGTAGAGTGCGATCAGTTCCGCAATATTTGCATCATCGTCAACGATGAGAATTTTTTGCTTGTTCATAGTAGTTCCCTCTTTCTATTTGAATTCGGCAATCGTTACTCCGGCATCGCCTTCGCCAAATTCTGCTAAATGATAATTCTTGATGTATTTTGATTTTTTCAGATAACCATGTACGGCATTTCTGAGTGCTCCGGTTCCCTTTCCGTGTACGATACGCACGGAGGAGAGATGTGCAAGGTAAGCATCATCCAAATATTTGTCCAGTTCGCTGAGTGCCTCATCCACGGTCATGCCAAGCAGTTTGATCTCCGTGGAAATGGTAGCACTTTTATTCATCTTGATCTTACCGGCACTGGTCTTTCTGAATTTTTTCTCATTGGTATTCGTATCATCGATTAAAAGCACTAAGTCATTGATATTGACCTGTGAGCGTAAAATACCCATCTGTACGAAAAGGTTGCCTTTGGCATCCGGAAGCGTGTGCACCGTTCCCTTTAAGTTCATGCTTAAGACCTTGACAGAGTCACCGATACGGAGGTTTTTCGGAGCCTTCGTATTCGCAGGGGCCTTAGGCTTCATTGCCATATTCTTTTCGACTTCGTTCATCTTATTACGCAGCTTGGTACGCTCTTTTTCCATGGTCTTGTTGTCCGCATTGACTTTTCCGTATTTCTGGAAATTGCGGATAGATTCATCTGCGACTTCTTTTGCTTCACGCAGGATCTTGTGAGCTTCTTCATTTGCTTCACGCAGGATTTTTTCACGGCTGTTATCCAGACGTTCCTGTTTTTCCTCTAAACGTTTTTTCAAGGTCTCAATTTCTGCTTTGTAAGACGAAATTTCTGCCTGTTCTTTTTCAATCGTTAAACGGCTGTCCTCTAAACGTGCGATCAGATCCTCAAAGTTCTCTTCGTTTTCCGTAATTCTGGACTTGGCATCCTCGATAATGGAAGCGTCTAAGCCGAGCTTTCCGGAGATGGCAAATGCGTTACTTTTTCCCGGAATACCGATTAAAAGACGATAGGTCGGGCTTAAAGTCTCCATGTCAAATTCACAGCAGGCATTTTCCACACCTTCCGTAGAAAGGGCAAAAACCTTGATTTCGCTGTAATGCGTCGTTGCCATGGTACGGATGCCGCGGCTATGAAGCTGTGACAAAATGGAAATAGCCAGTGCCGCACCCTCCGTCGGATCGGTTCCCGCACAAAGCTCATCAAAGAGCACTAATGACTGCTCATTGACATGTTCTAAGATCGAAACGATATTGGTCATATGGGAAGAGAAGGTACTCAGGTTCTGTTCAATACTCTGCTCATCTCCAATATCGGCAAATACGTCTGTAAAAACGGACAACTCACTGTTATCGTTTGCCGGAATGTGAAGCCCTGCCTGTCCCATTAAAGTAAAAAGTCCAACGGTCTTTAAAGAAACGGTTTTACCACCGGTATTCGGTCCGGTTACGATCAACAGATCAAAATCGGTGCCGAGGTGGATGTCGATCGGCACCACCCGCTTCGGGTCTAACAACGGATGACGACCCTTGCGGATGCGGATGCGTCCGTCGGTATTAAAGACCGGGGCAGTTCCGTTATAATCTTTTGCAAGCAATGCCTTTGCAAAGATAAAGTCAAGTTCCGATAAAATACGATAGTCTTCTAAAATATATGGGATATATTCAGAGACTAAATTGCTTAGATCAGCGAGGATCTTTTCAATCTCTTCCTGTTCCTTTAAGTAAAGTTCTTTTAATTCATTATTTAAATTCACAACAGCAAGCGGTTCGATAAACAGTGTGGAACCGGTGGAGGACTGGTCATGTACCATACCGGAAACCTGATTTTTATACTCGGATTTTACCGGCAGGCAGTAGCGTCCGTTACGCATGGTAATAACGTTGTCCTGTAAGAGACCACTAGCGGAAGCAGAATTTAAAATGCTGTTCATCTGGGAGTGAATCTTATCCTGCATCCCTTTCATGCTGCGGCGGACGGCTTTTAATCCACTGCTGGCTTCATCACTGATCTCATCAGAAGAAATGATACATCTGCGGATCTCTTCTAAAAGTGGAGTCAGCGGTTCGATACCGTCAAAAAATTCGTCCAAGGAATCGGAAGTTTCGGCTTCCTCTGTGCGGTCATTTCTGGAATATGCTTTGGCACGTTTTGCGACCTCTAATAACGATGCTAGATGCAGCAGTTCCTCGATACTTAGGGATGCTCCGATTTCAAGACGCTTCATGGAAGCGGTAACATCGTGGACGCCTAAAAAAGAAAGACTTCCTTTTTTGAAAATACGGCTTAAGGCATCCGCGGTCTGTCTCTGTGCTGTTTCGATATCTGCAAGAGATGTCATAGGTGTTAATTTTTTACAACGCTGCTTTGCTGCCTCGCAGTTTGCGTGGCGCACGAGCAGATCTATAATTTTGTGATATTCTAAGGTTCTTAATGCTTTTTCGTTCATTCTGATTCTCCATACATTTATTAAGGATATTTTACCCCAAATTGTTTTGAATGAAAAGGAAAAAGAAAGGAAAAAAAGGGACATTAGAAATTTCTTGCAACAAATACGGCAAAACCGTATAATAAAAAGGAAAAAACGAGATTTTTTAGAAAGGATGCACAACGTGCAGATTGATTATGAAATATATTGAATCACTCCGAGAAGGAGAAAGAATTAGTGAGATTTACCTTTGCAAATTTAAACAGACCGCATTAACCAAGGCGGGAAAACCTTATGAAAATGTGATCTTACAGGATAAGACCGGAACTTTGGATGCAAAAATCTGGGATGTCGGTTCAATTGGAATCGATGAGTTTGACGCTCTTGACTATGTTCAGGTCAATGGAGATGTTACCTCTTTTCAGGGGGCATTGCAGTTAAACATTAAGAGAGTACGTGTGGCACAGGAGGGAGAATTTGATCCGACAGAATATCTGCCGATCAGTGACAAGGATATTCCGCAGATGTATTCGGAACTTTTAGACTTTGTCCACAGTATTAAAAATCCATATCTGAAGCAGCTTGCAGGCAGCTTTTTTGAGGATGAGGAGTTTGCGAAACGTTTCCAGTTCCATTCCGCTGCGAAGAGTGTCCATCACGGATTTGTTGGTGGCCTGTTAGAGCATACGTTAAGCGTAACAAAGATCTGTGATTTTTATGCAGGCAACTATCCGATCATCCACCGCGACCTTCTGATCTGTGCAGGAATGTTCCATGACATCGGAAAGTTAGAGGAGATTTCAAGATTTCCACAGAATGATTATACGGATGAGGGCCAGCTTTTAGGTCATATCATTATCGGTACGGAGATGATCAGTGAGCATATCCGGGCAATTCCGGATTTCCCGGTGCAGCTTGCAAATGAATTGAAGCACTGCATTTTATCCCATCATGGGGAACTGGAATTTGGTTCTCCGAAAAAACCGGCGCTGGTCGAGGCAATGGCGCTCAGCTTTGCCGACAACGTTGATGCAAAGATGCAGACCATGAAAGAGGCATTAGCAGCAGTGCCGCAGGGAAATACCGAGTGGCAGGGCTTTAACCGTTTCTTAGGCACGAATATCCGTAAAACGGCAGAATAAAGGCTGGGGATCGCAATGAAGAAAAATGATGTTTTGACAATCAGAATAGAAGATATGGGAGTGGATGGGGAAGGCATTGGAAAAGTGGATAACATTCCGCTTTTTGTCAAGGATGCGTTGATCGGTGATGTGGTCAGCGTGAAGATCATGAAGATGAAAAAAAATTATGGCTATGCCCGTCTGCTTGAGATTTTAGAGCCATCGAAGGATCGTGTGACTCCACCGTGCGAGTTTCACCGCTCCTGCGGTGGCTGTCAGATACAGGCTCTTTCCTATGAAAAACAGTTGGAGTTCAAACAACGGAAGATCCGAAATAATTTAAAACGCATCGGCGGTTTTTCGGAGGAAATGTTAGAACAGGTCATGGAGCCGATCATCGGCATGGACGAGCCGTATCACTACCGCAATAAGGCACAGTTTCCAGTGGGGAGAGACAGAGAGGGAAGGACTGTTACAGGATTTTATGCAGGCAGAACTCATACGATTATTCCAAACCGGAATTGTCTGTTGGGAATGCCGATGAATGAAAAAATTCTGGAAACAGTTCTTTCTTTTATGGAAAAATACCGGATCGAGCCTTATGATGAAAAAACGAACCGGGGCGTAGTGCGCCATGTGCTGACACGTTACGGTCATACGACAAAAGAATGGATGGTCTGTCTTGTGATCAACCGGACGAAGCTGCCGCATGCAGACGCTTTGGTGGAAGAGCTTGTAAAGTTGGAGGGCATGACCAGCATCTCGATTAATATCAATCAGAAGAACACGAATGTGATCCTTGGTGAAAAAGTGAAAACTCTCTGGGGCAGTCCGTACATCACGGATTACATTCATCTGAGAACCGGAGCAGACTGGCAGGTGGAGGGTGAGGGCATTGCCTATCGCATTTCTCCACAGTCTTTTTATCAGGTGAATCCGGTTCAGACCGAGAAACTCTACTCGACGGCACTTGCTTACGCCGGCCTGACCGGCGAGGAATCTGTCTGGGACTTATACTGTGGCATCGGAACGATCTCCTTATTTTTGGCACAACGGGCAAAACAGGTTTACGGTGTAGAAATTGTTCCGCAGGCAATCGCCGATGCAAAAGAAAATGCAAAACTGAACGGTATTACGAATGCAGAATTTTTTGTCGGAAAGGCGGAGGAGGTTCTGCCGGAGTTCTATGAGCGGATGCGGCGGGGAGATGCCGGGATATCTTACGGTATATCTTCCGGTGTATCGGGTGCTGAGGCATCAGGAATGGATATGCCGGAACATAGTTCCGGTGTACCGAAGACTGTTTTCGCAGATGCGGCTACGGATGTACAGATGCTCACCCCGGATGTCATTGTGGTTGATCCGCCACGCAAAGGCTGTGATACAAAATGCCTGGAAACGATCGTGCAGATGTTTCCAAAACGCGTGGTCTATGTAAGCTGTGATTCGGCAACGTTAGCGCGTGACCTGAAGTTCCTGTGTGAAAACGGGTATGAGGTGAAGCGGGTGCGGGGCTGTGATATGTTTGGGCAGACGGTGAGTGTGGAGACGGTAGTTCTTTTGTCCCAACAGAAACCAGATGACACGATAGAGATCGACTTAGACTTAGATGAACTGGATGCAACCAGTGCAGAAACGAAAGCAACCTATCAGGAAATCAAAGATTATGTGCTGAAAGAATTTGGCTTGAAG
>ERZ780207.1797-NODE-1797-length-17262-cov-4.101645_pt1 | contig 17262 bp, 15 predicted proteins | sample MGYA00510977_ERZ780207 | MGnify/ENA primary metagenome ERZ780207 (study PRJEB29588, sample SAMEA2151383) | human gut metagenome | biome: human gut; feature: human-associated habitat; material: faeces | place: Denmark | collected 2008/2010 ... | reverse complement strand
TGAGGTCTATAGGCTTGAGTGAACTCGCCTCAGACACACTCAGTGAAACACTACCAGATGAAGGGGTATTATTACCTTTGTATCAGTTAAGTAAACTAAGTTAAACCTAAATAAAACTCTCCAATGGCGACTGTAAAACGCACTTTATCGACGAAATCGACTCCTACAGGGATTGTCGAAATCCACCTGAGAATTTTCGGCTGAATCTTAAAAATTCATCCACGGAAGTTTGGCGGTGTCCCGTCTTGCCTGACTCTTGACAATTATCTGTTTGACCACTGCACGTCACTCTCCACAGTGTATTTGCCGTCACAGCTTGAGACACTGCCGTTCGGAATCTTCGCTTACTGTACGTCGCTGCCGTCAATATGGATTCCCAATACGATAAAGACAATCATGCGCCAGGCTTTCGAAAACTGCTTCGGGCTCGAGACTATCAATCTCCCCGAGTCGATAGAATTTATGGACGAAGGCACGTTCTTCAAGTGTCTTTCGCTCAAGAACCTTACTTTTCCGACATCCATGAAGGTTCTTCCCTACCAGGTGTGCCAGCTTTGCGAGAGCCTGGAATGGGTGAAGCTTCCGCCGGCTCTTGAGGAGCTCAGCTACGGCGCGTTCCAGAAATGTGAGAGCCTGAAGGAGATAGAGATTCCGGAGACTGTGACGAGCATTGGTGATTACGCTTTCGTATGGTGTACAAGCCTCAAGGAAATCTCGATTCCCAACAATGTGACATATTACGGCGACATGATATTTGTGAAATGTACGAGTCTGGAGAAGGTAAAGCTCTCCGACGGCAATGGTGGCCATGTGCCCAACATCAGGGCAGGAATGTTCACCCAGTGTGATAATCTTACCGAGATAGAGATTCCGGAGGGTGTCACTACAATCGCCGAGTATGCCTTCGCGCTCTGTCCGAAGGTGAATGTGAAGCTTCCCTCCACTCTTACCACAATCGGCGGCATGGCCTTCCGTGGCTGCAACGCCCTGACGACTGTGGATTTCGGTCCCGAAATGAAATATGTAGGCTATCAGGCATTCTTCAACTGCCCGAATCTCGAATATATCAACAGTGAGAATACTGTTCCTCCCACGCTTGACGGCCCCTGCTTCGAGCCGGAAGCTTATTCCACCGTCCAGGTCACTGTCCCGGCATCAGCTCTCGAGGCCTACAAGCGTGCCACAGAGTGGAAGGAGTTCCTGAACATCAAAGAGACCAACGGAATAGAGTCCGTGGAGGCCGGTGAGATAATCTCGGTAGGGGGACTGGATGTTACGGTCCATGATGCCGACGCCTTCCTGGAAATCTATAATCTTTCCGGAATGCCCGTCTATAGTGGCGTGCCCGGCGGCGAAGCCGTATCACTTCCCTCTGCAGGCGTTTACGTGTTGAGAATAGATGGCCGTCCTGTCAAGATCAGCGTAAAATGATGTGGAAACAATCCTTGAAATAATGTTGAGCCAGTGCCGAAAACCTTCGGCACTGACTTTTTAGTTTGGTGCAATTCTTTATCCCTTGATACGGTCAGGACCGCCTCTGTGCCGGTCCTGCCTTTTCTATGTGAGAATGTCGGGGATTTACTTAGTGACGAGGGCGGGAGCCTGGTTCGCTACGTCTGCGACTTTGCCTTTGAAGATTTTCTTCTTGGCCATTTCGGCGTGATGGCGGCAGGCGTGTTCCACACCCTGGCCGGTGGCGTAGGCGTCGGCGACGCGCTGGGCGGCCTGCGGGTTGAGGAATACGCTGACGCTGTCGTAGAGGGCGATGGCTTTGGCGAGGTCACGTTCCTGGCCGAAGATTCCTTCATAGGCGATGTCGCCCAGACGGATAACGGCGCGGTAGTAACCGGCATCGGCCGATGCGGTGTAGTATTCGAGGGCCTTTGCTTCGTCGGCTTTCACGCCGAGCCCTTTCTCATAGCAATATCCTATGCGGTAGAGAGCCTGTGCATCACCCGCCTTGGCGGCTTTCTCGAAGAGTTTGAACGCCTTTTTGGGGTTGTTCTTCGGATTCTTGTCGTTGAGGAGCACCATGCCCTGGAGGGTGACGGCTGCCGGAACGGCCTTCTCGATTTTCTTGCAGAGCTTGGCCGCTTCTTCGTATTGTCCTTCCTCGTAGAGGCGGCGGGCCTGCATGTAGATGTGGAAGTCAGACTGTGCGAGACCCGGCTCTTCCTCCTGGAAAGCTTTCTTGAGGGCACCTGCCTTGCCGTTGGGAACGGCCACCATCAGCCAGTTCAGGCCCATGTCATAGTCGGCGGGGTCCCCCTGGATGAGCATCATGGCGAGGTCATACTGCGGGTTTCCGGGCTGCGGCGTATGGTTGTGGATAGCGGCCTTGGTGAAGTATTCGCGGGCTTTGGCGGTGTTGGCTTTCACACCTTTGCCGTCGCGGTAAGCCTGTGCCAGGAGGTAGTATGCCATGGGGAACTCCTGGTCGGCGGCGTGCATCAGGTAGTCGACGCCCACCGAGGGGTTCACTGGGAACGTCTGGCCTGGCATGTCGCCGAAGAGGAGCATCTTGCCGGCGTAGAACTGGCCTGTGGGGTCGCCGTTGTCGGCGGCTTTCTTGAACCATCTGAAGGCGTCGTCTCCCTTCTTCATGTTGAGCAGCATTACGCCGAGGTCGCGCTGTGCCGGCACATTGCCGCGGTCGGCGGCCGCCGTGTAGAACTCCACTGCCTTGTCGAGGTCGCGGGCCGGGGTCTTGTCATTGCGGAAGAAGTTGGCCAGCAGGATGTTGTCGAAGATTACGCCGGTGCCGGCGGTCTGGATTTTGTTTTCCAGGAACTTCTTGTTACCGTTTACGAGCGAGGTCAGCTCATACTTCATTGCCTGCAGCGAGTCTTTCTCCACGCCGTGGCCGTACTGGTAGCAGAGTCCGAGGTTGCCGAGGGCGATAACGTTTTTCTGCTCGGCGGCTTTCTGATACCATTTGGCGGCTTGGGTATAATCCTGCGGCAGACCGTTCTGGCCGGAATAATACCAGTTTCCGAGGAGCACCTGGGCGGTGGCGTCGCCGCCCTTGGCGGCTGTCTGTATGGAGTCTACGTTGACGGCGGCGGGAGCCTTGATGTCTTTTTTACGTTTCTTCTTTTCAGGTTTTTTCTGCTCGACTTTGGGAGTTGGAGTTCCCTTTTGGGATTTGTTGCCCTGGGCTGTTGCCGGCAGTCCGGCTGCTATGAGACCCGCGAGGGCAAGGATTGCTATTTTCTTCATATTGTTACTGTTATTTTGCGCAAGTTGGAAGGTGTCGGTGATTAGAAATCGACGGCAGGGTCATAAGTCTCGGGTTCGACGGCATCAGCATCAGCAACCGGCTCTTCGAACGAGGGTGCGGGAATGTCGTCTATAATGTCATTGGCAACTGCATCGGCATTGATGTCGTGAGCAGCCATTGGTGAGGGAGCATCATTAACATCAGGTTCAGCGTCCACTATCGAAACAGAGGGTTCGTCTCCGTCGGCGTGGAAGCCGTCATGCCCGTGGCCGTCGGCTGCGTGGACCGGCTCAACCGAGTGGCCGTCTGCCGGGTGACCGATGGCGTCTGTCACTCCACCGGAGGGATTGTCGCTGTGTGCGAACATATTGCCGAAGAAGGAATCATCTTCGTTGTCGGCGGGATCGACGTCCTCTATCACTTCGGCACTCTCGTCATCGTCAGGCATGAGTCCGTCGTAGTTTGCGGCGGCATAACCTGCGCCGATGGCGGCTGCTCCCGCTGCACCGGCTACGATGCCACGTTTAAGCGATTTGTGGCTGCTTTCCTGCCGGTCAAGATCTTCTTTTTCTTCTTTTTTCATAATTCTGATTTTTAGTTTTAATTTCTGATGCGAAATTACTAATCTTTGGCGGACTCTGCAAATAATTAGTCGCTTATTGGATGAAATATTGCAGTTATTTGACGAACCTCCCCGAATCGCAGAGATTAAGGCTGATGTGCCGAATACGCCGGATATACCTGATAAACAGCCCTCGCGTCAGGCCGCTTATCGCGACAGGCGGACTCGTCAGGCCTAAAATCATATAGGTGTTTGGCCAGCGGAGCAAATGCGCGAGCACCGGCGTCATCATCATGGTGCCGGTGCCCCGGTGCGGGCTTATGTGTCAGCGGGTTTATTGATTTCCGTTTATCTCGTCAAGGATTCCGAGAAGCATCTCTTCGGCGTCGGCATGGCCGAGTTGGGCGGCTTTAGAGAGGTATGAGATTCCGCTCATGATAGCGTCTTCGTCGCCGTCGGCACCGGCCAGGAAGATTACCGCTACTGTGTACATGGCGTCGGCGTTTCCGAGTTCTATCCCCTGGAACAGATAGTCGGTGGCTGAGTCGAGATCATCGGTGTCGAGGTATCTGAGGCCGAGGGCGGTGGCGGCGTTTCCGTCATAGTCGGCCATTGAGGCCAGTTGTGAGTCGGTCATGGATTCGTATGGAGTGTAGTCTACATGCCAGACTTCGTCGGTGAAGATTCCGGCCTGCGCGGTGAAGGAGCCGCAAGCCAGCAGCATCAACGCTGCGAAGAGGGTGAATATCTTTTTCATAATCAGTCGGTTGGGGTTAAAATGTTATTGTGCCGGTAAGTCAGTTGGTTCTCGGTGTTTATAAGGGTGATTGTCGGTAGGAGTGAGGCTTACTCTTCGCCCAATGCTTCCAGGAGGGTGTAATACATTTCGTAGGCCTCTTGCTGACCCATGTCGGCGGCGGTTTCGAGAAGGAGCATTGTTGAGATGAAGGATTCTTCGTCCATGTCTTCAATATCTACGTTTTCAAAATAAGTACGTGCCAGGACGTACATGGCGTCGGGGTTGCCCAGGTCGCTGGCGAGCGAGAGATATTCGAGGGAGGTGTCGAAGTCATCGATCTGGATGTAACGGCAGGCGAGTTCGAAGGCTGCGAATCCGTCGCCGTCGTCGACAAGGTTTTCGAGGCTGCGGATGGACATTGCTTCATATTCCGAGTAGTCGGGAGCCCAGACGTCGGTGGATTCTTCGTATCCGTAAGACTGCGATGCGTCAGCTGTAAAGAGGGCGCCGGAGGCCATAATCATAATTGCTGCGAACAATGCTACTAATTTCTTCATGGTGATGTTTTATTTAGGGTTTACTGCGCCTTCTATAAAAGCGGTCGGGAGTGGCTAACTTCCCCTTAATTTTATGCACAAAAAAATCGGCCACTTTTCACAAAGAAGCCGATCAAAACCTTAATCTTAATTTAATACTATGAAAAACACACCGCAAAGTTACTGCTTTTCTACGCTTTCCGAAAAATAATTTCCATTCTAATTTTAATATATTAATAGACTTTAACATTTAGTCGCAAATATTAAACAATTTTAAAGTTTAATTTTTGCTTCTTTTCTCGATTTTTAGCGCCTATCGTTACTTTTCACCTTTTTCTACCCATCGGTATATTTCTTGCAAGTGGCTGGATGTCGGCATACTTCCTACTCTCCGGTTTGTATATCTTACCCCTTCAACCCTCGGGCAATAAAGCTATTAGCCACGGCGTTATTATGGTAAACTACTTCATTATGAAACGGAATATCACCCTCCTGCTCCTTTGTATCATCCTGTGCGTCGGAGCCGCCACGGCCCAGAAATCCGACCGTGTTCTCTGGGGCGCGAAAGTCAACGCCAACATCGAACTTCCAGGAAAGTGGAGGTTCGACAACGGCGGCTCAACGAAGATGTACAAGCCGGGCTTCGGCGTCGACCTCGGCGCCGTGTGCAACATCTACCTCGGCGCCGGATTCTACTTCGAGCCGGGCATCGACCTCTTCTACGAAGGATACCGTTATGATGACATCTACATAAACCAGGGACAGAAAACAAATCCGAAAGTCACGAAATTCGGTATGCGCTTGCCGTTGGTTGCTGGCTACACCTTCAACCTTTCCGACCGCATGGGCCTGAGCATCTTCGCCGGCCCGCAACTGAGCTACGCCTTCGCCGGCAAGGTAAGTGTGGAGGGCAACCTCGACCTGGGCGAAGATTTCCCGAACGACGACCTCTTCGGCCGCGCCGGCCAGAACCGTTTCGACTGCGCCTGGAAAGTGGGTGTCGGATTCCCGGTGGACAGCTATATGCTCTCGCTGGAAGCCGACTTCGGACTGACCGACCTCCAGAAAGGTCCCGTCAAATTCCGCGAAAACCGCGTAGGCCTCGCCTTCACCTACTACTTCTGACACCTTTCTCCTCAAAGCACAGCACGGCCGGGAATACCGCGATAACGGTATTCCCGGCCGCGACATCCACAGAGCCGACCGATTGTTAAAATCCGGAAGAAAACCGGAGAAAACGTGTCGGGATTTGGAGAATCAGGGAATTATTAGTAATTTTGCAACGAATGCACGGCGCCTGAGCCAAGCGAGGCCAACCGTCGGCAAGACATATCAAGAACAATCTTGCTTTGTCCGGCTATCGAAAATCGCCATATTCTCAATAACTGCGGACAGCCACAGCAACCCGACTTGTTCCCTGCATCCCGTTGCCAACGTTGCGGCTACCGTTCCCGAAAGGAAAGTATCCGCTTCCGAAATATGGGACCGCGTGGGGGTGGACTGTTTATTCCGCAGTGGGTGTTTGGCGATGCCCCGATAGCAATATTCCGTTCATACCCACGCCTTTATTTATGGAGCATTACCTGTATTTACTGCGCGTCGCAGTAGAGAAACGTTTCGGCGCACCCTTGCAGACTTCCCGCGACTACTACGCCCTTTCCGACGAAATCTCCGAGTCTAAAACCGGGTCGCTTTCGGCCTCTACGCTGAAACGCCTTTGGGGTTATGTCCACGACTCCCATGGAAAGCACCGGAGCACGCTCGACATCCTGGCGCGCTACGCAGGCTATGAAGGCGGGTTCCGCGATTTCTGTTCGCACTGCGACGCCTCCTCCAGTGGTTTTGAGATGGAACGTGTACTCGATGTCTTCGCCCTCCCCGCAGGGGCAATCGTTTCCGTTACATGGGAACCGCAACGTAGCCTCCTGCTCCGCTATATCGACCGGTGTGTCTTCACCGTAGCGGAGGCCGCCAACACCAAAATCCCAGCCGGCACAAAGGTCCGGTGCGCACGCCTGATTGACAGCGAGCCGCTCCTGCTCGACATCCTCGACAAAGCCGATAGCCCGGTAAGTCTATATCATGCCGGCAAAATAAACGGCATACACTGGGAAATTATCAATTGATTTTCCCCGCCGCTTCATCATACATTTTCACAATCTTTTTTCCCACAGCCTTAATTGCGTCTACATATAAGGTCATGGCTTGCTGCACTTCCATTTCCATTCCCGTACCCCAGGTTTCATGTTTTTTCAATACATCTTCCGGACATTCCCGGAGATAGTCCCTGATTATAACCTGCGGCATCAACGGTTGCTGCACGAGTTCATTATATCGATCCCGAAGCTCTTCTTTTGACATTATGTCATCTTCAAGCAGAGCCTGGAATTTCTTTGTCCGGCTTTCAATCTGCCGGACTGCTCCATCAACCCCTTTATTATGGAGCCTTATCCATTTCTCCTCTCCCGGCGCCCCTTGGGGAAGAGTGGACGTTTCGGGGAGGGCGGCAACGTCGCCGGCAGTCTTGACGACAGGAACAGAATCCGGTTTCCTTTCGCGCCAAAGCGTGTCGGTGCGTACTACTGTCACAGGCTCAGGGGGCGGCGCGATGAGCGGAGGCACTACGGCAATGGCTGTGAATATGAGCGCACCGGCAGCGGCGAACAACCCGGCGCACCGCAAGACGAATCCGGTCCGGCGTCGGGCAGCAAGCATCGCGGACGCGTCTGCAAAACGCTTTTCCGGCTCCGGAATCATCGCCCTGCGCACTATGGGGCGCCAGGCCAGCCCCGGACGTATCTCCTGTAACAACTTCCCGAGACTCCACACGTCGGCGCGCGGCGAGGCCACATATCCCGCTTCCCACTGCTCCGGTGCCGAGTAGGCGCGGTTGCCGCCGACGGTCTTGCCGCGCGAATATTGCGCCGCGTCGCTGAGATTGAAGTCTATGACGGTGACACGCGGATTGTCGGCCGCGCCGCTGACCAGGATGTTTTCAGGCTTCAGGTCGAGATGCGCCACACCTTTCGAGTGGACGTATGCCATCGCCTCCAGCAGCAGCCGCGCCAGCAACGCACGCCGGCTACGCCCCGCCTCATGCAGGTATTCGTCGAGATGCACGCCGCTGACATGCTCCATCAGCATACTGAGGCCTACCCCCGGTATCCCCTTGAGCGCCACCACCCTTACGATACCGGGATGGTTGAACGACAGCAGTATCTCGTACTCCTTGAGCAATAGCATCCGCGCCTCGGAACTCTGTCCCAATTCGGCACAAAGGCTCTTCACGAACCACACGTGGCCGTGCCAGCACACCGTACCGAGCACGAACACGCCATGGCGCGAAAGTTCCTTGTAGCCACTGAAAACACCGTCGGTCTCAGCCGTCGGCAGTGACATTATTTCAGAGCTGTTATCCTCCATACGCCACAAAATTAATAAAAATCTTAGTTCCCGGCTATACTTGGACTAAAAATGAACCAACTAAATTCATTCCCAATGCTTAACTTTGCGGCGAAATTGTTATCGGAACCGCCATACCCAGTTCACTGACAATCTAACAATCCTCTCATAAGCCCTACTGTCACGGCTAACGACGAAAAACGCCCGGCACCGTTCTATCGGCGGTGCCAGGCGTTTTTTCGTTGAATGTTTTCCTAATATTCTGCAGGCTCCAATAGGGTGCTTCACGCTCCCGAGGTGGCCGGCGGCTATCAGAAATTATGATAATTTTGGGTTATTCTACGTCTTTATAACGCACACGCTCCCGCAAAGGTTCATTTATTCTCAAGTACCGGGCGAATGCGGCGGTTTATCTTCTCGAAATGCGCTTTCTGGCCGGGAGTCATCTCCCCTTTGAGATGTACGAGACGCCGGTAACGCTCCATCGCCGGACGGTAGAAAGTCTCCATCACCGACCCTGCGCCGGGATGGAATTTCCCGTCGGCGGAGATAAAGTTTTCCAGATCCATCGACAGCTTGTCATACTCTCCAAGCAGCGTGGCGATTTCGGCAAAATGCGGCGAACGCGGTGGCTCCACGGATTGCGCCTCGGCTTGTGCGCGCCGCAGCGAGTCGGCCATGCGCAAGGAGTCGAACCGCGCCGTCTCCAGAGCGTCACGCAGCGAATCGAGCCGCGCCAGCGAATCCTCGGCACGCAACGAATCCACACGGTAAAGCGAATCCCAAATAGCGCCGGAATCCACCGCCGGGCGCCCCGGCTTCTTTCCGCCACACGAAGCCAGCAGCAACAAAGCCCCGGCAACCGCCAAAATCTTTCTCATACCGCAAAATTACTAAAAACTTCTGATTTAAACCTAATGATTATCATATTCCGCGCCCAAAACTTGCCGATAACGGCAAGTTTTGCTATCTTTGCACTAAATTTTAACCAAATTACCTGCCGATAATGGAATATATCTCAGTTAAAGAGTGGGCGCGATCGCATGGCGTATCGGAGCGGACAGCACGAAACTATTGTGCGCAGAACAAAATCGAGGGCGCGTTTCTCGTAGGGAGGACATGGAACATTCCTGCTGATGCGCAACCGCCGAAACGCTCGCGAAAATCCTCACCATCACCGTTACTAAGTATGCTGAGGGAGCAAAAGTCCGGGAAAACAAAGGGCGGCATCTACCACCGCATACAGATTGACCTCACCTATAATTCCAACCATATAGAAGGCAGCAGGCTGACCCATGACCAGACCCGCTATATTTTCGAGACCAACACCATCGGCCTTACAGACGGCTCGGTCAACGTCGACGACATTATTGAAACCACAAACCACTTCCGTGCGATAGACTACATCATCGACAATACTGACGGAAAGCTCACTGAAACGTTCATCAAACACCTTCATTTCCTGCTTAAATCGGGAACATCCGATGAACGTAGAGCATGGTTCAAGGTCGGTGATTACAAGAAACTGCCGAACGAGGTTGGTGGCAACGACACGACGGAACCGGAGAATGTCCACCGCGAAATCAAGGCGCTGTTGAAAGAATACACCGGCAGGAAACACCCTACGCTCGAGGATATTATTGATTTCCACCAGCGGTTCGAGGCGATTCATCCTTTTCAAGACGGCAATGGCAGGGTAGGAAGACTGATAATGTTCCGCGAATGTCTCCGTTTCGGCTTCGTGCCGTTCATCATAACAGACGAGCTGAAGATGTTCTACTATAGGGGTCTGCGCAACTGGCCTAGGATAAAAGGCTACCTCATGGATACGTGCCTGACCGCCCAGGACAACTTCAAAATCCTCCTCCATAAATTCCGCATCAAATACACCGACTGATTTATCCGGGTTATCCCGAACCCGCGCATGAGTTTACAATAAAATATGGCCAAGCAGAAAAAGTCATAGTCTAATAGTCGTAGTTTGAACTATTATTGCTATATATGCAGCCTAATAGACGCAAGTACGACCATTAAACAGAATATCTAATATTGCCGCACAGAGACCTCATTTTACAGATTTTCAAAATTGCAATTCGCTGAAAGAGTGAGAGTTACGGGCGGGGATTTGCAGGAACGGTTTTTTTTTACTATCTTTGCGGTTTCAAAAGGACTTTCACATGGAGAAGAAATTCAAGAGAACACTTATCACCACGGCGTTGCCTTACGCCAACGGGCCGGTACACATCGGCCACCTTGCCGGCGTCTACGTGCCGGCCGACATCTACGCCCGCTTCCTGCGTCTCCAGGGACGCGACGTCCTGATGATTGGAGGCAGCGACGAGCACGGTGTCCCCATCACCATAAAGGCCAAGAAGGAGGGCGTGACGCCCCAGGACATAGTGGACCGTTACCACAACATCATCAAAGATTCCTTCCAAGAGCTCGGTATCTCGTTCGACGTCTATGGCCGCACCACTTCCGACACACACCGCCGGACCGCCTCCGAGTTCTTCCGCAAACTTTACGACGACGGCCAGTTCGTGGAGCAGACTTCCGAGCAGCTCTACGACGAGGAGGCCGGGCAGTTCCTGGCAGACCGCTACGTGACGGGCACCTGCCCCCACTGCGGCGCCGAGGGCGCTTACGGCGACCAGTGCGAGAAATGCGGAACGTCGCTCAACGCCACCGACCTCATCAACCCGCGCTCGGCCATCACCGGTTCCGTGCCCGTGATGCGCGAAACCTCCCACTGGTACCTGCCCCTCGACCGCTGGCAGAAGAAGCTGGAACATTGGATTCTCGACGAGCACAAGGAGTGGCGCCCCAACGTCTACGGCCAGTGCAAGTCGTGGCTGGAGATGGGCTTGCAGCCGCGTGCCGTGAGCCGCGACCTCCCGTGGGGTATCCCCGTGCCCGTGGAGGGCGCAGAGGGCAAGGTGCTATACGTGTGGTTCGACGCCCCCATCGGCTACATTTCTAACACCAAGGACCTGCGCCCCGACGACTGGGAAACCTGGTGGAAAGACCCGGAAACACGCATAATACACTTCATCGGCAAGGACAACATCGTCTTCCACTGCATAGTATTCCCCGCCATGCTGATGGCCGAGGGTTCCTACAACCTGCCCGACAACGTCCCCGCCAACGAATTCATGAACCTCGAGGACGACAAGATTTCCACCTCGCGCAACTGGGCCGTCTGGCTCCACGAATACCTGCGCGAACTCCCCGGCAAGCAGGACGTGCTGCGCTACGTGCTCACAGCCAACGCCCCTGAGACGAGGGACAACAACTTTACCTGGGCAGACTTCCAGACACGCAACAACTCCGAGCTGGTGGCCATCCTCGGCAACTTCGTGAACCGCGCCATGGTGCTCATCCACAAGTACTATGACGGAGTAGTTCCCGAGCCGGGCGAACGCACAGAAATGGAGAGCGCCCTCTTCGACGAGATACGCCGCGCCTCGGAGCGCGAAACCGACTTGCTGGAGCACTTCAAGTTCCGCGACGCCCTGAAGGAGGCCATGGAGATAGCCCGCGCCGGAAACAAATACCTGGCCGACGCCGAGCCCTGGAAGATAATCAAGACCGACCCGGAGCGCGCCGCCGTCATCCTCAACGCCGCTATCCAGGTTTGCGCCAACATAGCCGTGGCATTCGAACCCTTCCTCCCCTTCATGGCCGAAAAACTCCAGAAGATGCTCGGCCTCGAAAAGCTGGAATGGAGTATGCTGGGCAACGACACCCTGATTCCGGCGGGACGCACTTTGGCCAAACCGGAACTCCTCTTCGAGAAAATCGGCGACGAAGTGGTGGAGCAGCAACTCGCCAAGCTCGCCGAGGCCAAACGCCTCAACGCCATCAACAACTGGAAGCCCGAACCGGAGAAACCCGCCGTTCCATTCTCCGACTTCGAAAAGCTCGACATTCGCGTGGGCACCGTGCTTGAGTGCAGCAAGGTGAAGAAGGCCGACAAACTGTTGCGCTTCCTCATCGACGACGGCATGGAGCAGCGCACCATCGTGAGCGGCATCGCCAAGTTCTACAAGCCGGAAGAGCTCGTTGGGCGCCAGGTATGCTTCATCGCCAACTTCGAGCCGCGCAAACTCAAAGGCATAGAATCACAGGGCATGATACTGAGCGCCGTCAACCCCGACGGTTCGCTGACGCTGCTCTCCCCCTCGCAGCCGCTGACCCCCGGCTCCACCATCGGATAAAAAAGCGGTCTTCCGCCTCAATATAAACAGAGCGGGGTGCATCGCGCGATGCACCCCGCTCTGTTTATGTCTTCGAGATTCTCGGGTTTCTCCTGATTAATCACGATTAATCGGGGAAGGGAAAGCGCCTTAGTCAAGCGCGACGTCCATTGCCATGTAGTGCTGGTAGGGATGGTCGCAGCCGGGGCATTTCTCCGGCGGAGTAGTCCCTTCGTAGATGTATCCGCACACGAGGCAACGCCATTTCACCGGTTTCTCGCGTTTCCATACAGTGCCCTCTTCCACCTCTTTAAGGTAACGGTCAAAGCGACGGCGGTGCGACTCCTCCACGGCGGCGATGGCGCGGAAGTGGTCGGCTATCTCGGGGAAACCTTCTTCATCGGCCACCTTGGCAGAGTTCTTATACTGCTCCACGCCTTCGGCCAGCTCTTCGGCGGAGGCGATTTCCAGGTTCTGCGCGGTGGTGCCTATAACACCGGCGTCCACGTTGAGCGTAACGTCAACCTTGCCGCCCTGAAGCATCCGGAAGAACACTTTGCCGTGGTGCAGTTCGTTGGCTGCCGTTTCGCGGAAAATCTCGCCGATGGGGAAATACTGCTCTTTGTCGGCCTGCTGTGCGTAATAGGTATATCGGGTATAAGCGGTGGATTCGCTCACGTAAGCGGCCACGAGGCATTTTTCAGTCCTCGTGCCGCGAATATCTTTTGTGTTTGCCATAATAATAAATTTTCAAGTATGTGTTCAAGATTAAAACGGCACACACAAACAAAGGTTCACTAACTCTTTACATATAATCCTTCAAGGCGTCACAGGTGCGGATGTAGCGCGGCAGTCCCGTTGTGGCCTGGATACATTTCAGGGCATTGCGCTGCCCCCCGGTCAGTATGCGTTTCCAAGAATTCCATGTGTATCCGTCCTCGCGGTGAGTCTGTTGCCGATAACGGGGAATAGCCAGGAGGCCGTAGCCGGCTTCAGCCCTGAGACACGGATCGGTGCTGTTCTGCGCCACCTGCTCCAGGAGTTCCTGTGCACGCTGCGCCGTGGGGTCTTCGTCGTAATCGTACACAGAGAAAGAATAGGAAGTCAGCGCCCAGAGGTCGCCCCAGTGCGAGGCGTTGAAGAGCAGGAGCGCAAGGTCGTACTGCTTGCGGGCGCGCTGTTCCCCCTCGGAATCTGCAATCTCCTGCTCAAGAGCGAGGACCCGGCGTGCGAAGTCGGCCTTGTAATTAACCCGGGCGACTTTCGGCAAAGCGGATTCCTTCGGCGTCTTGTAATACTGGCGGTTGAAGGGATTCCGGGTCGACACTTTGCGCCCCACGAGGTAGGGGAAGATGTTCTGCTGCGCGATGAACGTCAGCGGCACGGCGTCGAGGTATTTCAACGCTTCCTCGTACTTTCCGGCGCGCAGGAGCGCGGTTCCGGCCATGTCGTCGGTCAGCGCCTGCGGCAACCCGGCGAGATCCATGAAAGCCTTGTCCAGCCCGGTGGCGCTACCTGAACGAACCATATCGGCGAGAGCGAGGCATGCCTCCAGGTTATCCACTATCGCGTAACCTTTCTGATACATCCACGGGGCATTGACCAGGTTTTCCGACATGGCGCACATCAGGTAGTGCGTCACCTCGCGGCCGGGCGCGGAAGTCATGGCATTGAGACGCGGCAAGATACAGTCGGTCAGGAAGATATGGTCATCGGCACCGGTGGTGTCGTAAGTAATCCATTCATAAGAGGTGCCGTCGGAGTATGTTTCCTTGTTCACCTTTCCCTCGGCTTTCATCTCGGCGTTGGCACGCGCTACAAGCTCTTTGAGCTGCGCGATGAACCGTTCCTGCGCCGCTTGGCTCGGGTCATAAAGGTTAATGAGCATGTCCACGCGTTCAAGGTTACGGCACATCGCTTCGGTGCCGTCGAGTAGCCGCGCCTGCGCGAGTGCCTGACGCGCCTCCGCCGACTTTCCTTCCACGCCGAGCACAACGGCTTTCGCAGAGGCCCATGCCATCGGGTCCTTCACCTTCCCTCGGGCCAGGACCTCGTCGGCCAACGCAATGAAGGAGGCACACTCGCCGGTGTCTGGCAATGTGGGACCATCGTAAAAATACTTTTCGTAACCTTCATATTTTTCCAGCGAATGGTTGATGCCGCCGGTGAGGTAGTTCACGTAATCCTGGAGCAGATAGAGCGTGGCGTCAGACTGCGGATTCCCGGCCACCGCCTTCTCCAAATTGCCGAGTCCCACCAGTTTGGAGACACACCACTCGGCCGAGACATTGTCGCCGAGGCGGTAGAAGATTTCCAGCGCGCGGCTATAATCTTTGAGTCGGTAATAAGCACCGGCGAGGTAACCCTCGAAACGATCGCGGAGCGGCGACTGCTCCATGCCCGCGCAATCCTTCTCCCAGAGCGCCACTACCGCGCGATAGTCTTCGGCACGGTAAAGCGCACGCATTTTCAGGAAAAGCTGACGCGGACGCAGCGCTCCCGCCGGCGATACCTGCACGGCGTCGGCCAAACGGCGGAAACCCGTAACCGACGGCTTTTCGTATTCCCACAACTCGCTGTCGTAGGCCGAAATGAGTTTGTTTAGCTCTACGCACTGCGACAGCAGTTTCAGAGCCGCGCGGTCGTTGCGCTTCCTGAGACAGGAGATGAACTTGCCCGGGCGATTGCCGGTCAAAGCCGCGGCCGGGTTGTCGCTGTTCAGCCAGGTTTCGATGGCCCGCCGCGTCACTTTACCATTGCAGTAGCCGTACCAGAAATCCACGGTTTCCTTATTGCCGGCGCTCTCGCCGTCCGGCCGGAAACCCAGCGGCGTCATGTAGAAGAAAGTATAATATTGCGACTGCGGCTGCGGCAGGTCCGCGCAAGCTTCCGCTGTCTGCGGCCACATCACGGCCAACAGGCTAACGGCCGCTATCAAGAAGTTCCTTAATTTCATCAATCTTATAGCATTTTAGTGAATTTTCATCGAGATGATAGAGCACTACCGACCGGACGGCGCCGGGACGCTCCTTGGCCAACCGTTGTTTCACCGCCATAAGGATGGCATACGGCGCCCCTTCGCGGCGAATGGTGTTGCCGGGATACAGCCGCACGTTCTCGCCTCCGGGATTGAGCGGCGACGGCACGCTGTGGTAACTCTTAACCAGCAGGTGGTTACGGTCGAGTGCACGGTAAAGCGTGGTGTCGTCGGGCTCCGGGATTCGGCAAATCTGCCGGAAGTCCGGTCCGGCGAACACAAGGTCCCAACGGTACACCGGCAACGCGGTGCTCAGCGGCAACGGATAGCCTTTAAGGTATTTCATGAACGGCTCTATGCTGTGCTCCGTGAGGATGGAGTTCGGTTCGCCGGCGTCCTTGAAGTTGCCGGTATTGTAGACCATCAGCACGCCACGGTCCACCGGCGGCGGGTCCTGCGCCAATTGGTGCAGCCGGATGGTGGAAGAGACTTCGCCGCCGCGCTCGTGCATCAGCCCGGTGGCGCGCTCGGCCAAGCGGAAGAAACTCGCGCGCGTCGACGGTGTCCAGTCGCAGTCCAGCTGAAGCTCCTTCACGGGCGGCAGCCCGTTATGCTCCGCCATGGCGGCCACTCGTTTCACTATCAGCTGCGCCAGCGTATCGGGTTCGGCTGCCGGGAAAACCCTTCGGTCGATGAAAACCACCGGTACGGCCTCGACGCCCTCCGGCCACGGTTCCGAGAAGCGCAACGACCCTTCCGGCCGGGGCTTGCGGTCCTCACCGGCCACGACGTCGAACATACGGACATACAGCCGCCCCACGCCATAGTCGCGCAGCGCCTGCCGTTCCGCCGCCGAGAGCGCGAACGTGGTGCGCCAGTAATACATAGCCGCCGGAAGCTCCGGGTCTTTCCGCCCGCAAGCCGCCAGCAGCAACAGCGCCGTCAACGCTATCATCAAAATACGTTTCATCGTTCGGGGAGGGGTTGGCGCTCGAAGGCATCAATCATAGAGCCGGGGGTGGCGTTCAGGATTTCCTGGCCGCGGCTCGCGGCGTAGTCTTTTATGGCGAAGTAGCTGCGGAAAGCTACCGTCAGGCTCCCCAGGATGTCGTGGAGATGGTAACCGGCATACTCTGCCGCCACGCGGTCGAGTTCCGCCGGATTGTCGGAGTAGAAGTGCGGCTGCACGCTGAGCACGCGGTTCTTGTCGTCGACGCTCAGCGTCCGGCTCCACGAATGGTCGGCGCCGACGAGGTAAAGGCGCCCGTAGCCCATGTTTAGCGCCACCATTATGGCGGCGATGAGGACGTTGCGAGGGCGCGGCATACCAAGTCCGTGGCGCATCAGCAGGCGGCACAGCGCGCCGTGCCCTTCCAGCGGCGTTAGGTTGAAGGTGCTGAATTTCAGCAGACTACCTTCGGCGAGTTGCTTTGCTTGCGCGAGACGCGCGGCCGGCACGTGGAGTGTCATCGGTTCCTCCACGGCACGCAAGTTTACCCACAGGCGCCGCACGTTAGGGTCACTCTCCGTGGCGTCGAAGAAATGCGGGTCGGCCAGGATGTAGTGGTCCGGCGACAGTTCGCGGAACTCCGGCGCGTTGGCGGCGAAGTTCACCGCCATTGTCTCCCGG
>ERZ780207.1796-NODE-1796-length-17264-cov-2.411413_pt1 | contig 17264 bp, 9 predicted proteins | sample MGYA00510977_ERZ780207 | MGnify/ENA primary metagenome ERZ780207 (study PRJEB29588, sample SAMEA2151383) | human gut metagenome | biome: human gut; feature: human-associated habitat; material: faeces | place: Denmark | collected 2008/2010 ... | reverse complement strand
TTGGCCGCCGATATGACTCCAGACGAATATCTGGTTAACTATTATAAAACCTATCTTGGATTCAAAAATACAAATGAACATGGAACTGCCATTTCATTATATGATTATGGATGTAAGTTTCTGCATCAAGAAACTGCATGTTTAAAAGAAAAACGGAAAAACTTCTTCGACCATTTCAATCCTGACGAAGACGCCGTATAATATTTAAAGAAACAGCCTATTCATCACATATTAAATTTTATTATTAGTCTGATTTTGGGAGCTGTTGCCGGATGGATTGCAGGACAGATCATGCATGTAGAAGGTGGCTGGCTTAAGAATATGATACTTGGTATTGTGGGTGGAGCCGTGGGTGGCGTTATCCTTGGTTTGGTTGGAATATCCGGCAATGGTGTGATTGGCAATATGATCGTATCTGTGATCGGAGCGTGTATATTGATCGCGGTAGCAAGAAAGATTGGATGATGTTTACTACCATCCAAACAATCCACCAAGATAATAGATCAGTCCAAGCACCCAGCTTGTGAAGATACCGTAGAGAATGACAGGTCCTGCAATGGTGAAGATTTTAACACCGATGCCGAAGACCTGTCCTTCTTTTTGGTATTCGATCGCAGGCGCTGCAACGGAGTTAGCAAAGCCGGTAATCGGAACTAAGGCACCGGCACCACCTAATCGGGCAATGTGCCCATAGATATTGAATCCGGTTAAGATAACGCTTGTCAGTACCAATAACATGGATTCATAGCTTGCGGCATCGTCTTCCGGTAATCCAACCGAATTTTTGAAAAATGCAAAGATGAATTCTCCAATCACACAGATGAGACCACCTACCCAGAATGCATTCAGACAGTTCTTCCACACACTGTAGGTAGGGGTGATCTGTTCTACATATTCGTTATATTCTTCATTACTTATTTTCTGTTTCATAGAAATCTCCTTTTATTAGTTGATGGCAAAATGTCTGTTAATATGAAATCTTACAACCGTATGTGATCTGCTTATAATTGCGAAAAATACAGTGGTTTCATACATGCTTAGTATCCCGTTAAAGTATGATATTATGCATCAGAGCATATCAATGACAAGATATTGGATGAGCAGTGCCACTCCTTTACCGAGTGCAAGAAAGAAGATGACAAGGGAAATCCGTTTCTGGATGTGTGCAATCTTGGCATAAGTAGGGATAACATTTAGTACTTCAGACAGACCGCCGATCAGGAATCCGGTATAGATACCGCCAAATAGTCCAAGTAGAATGAGGATCAGAATTCCAATTGCGGGAAGTGGCAGGGCAGGGGAACCTTCTGTGGGAGTTGTGACAAAGAATTGCAGCAGGGTAGCGATAAGGATTCCCAAGATCAGGCAGTTTTCGTACAGGATACATTGTCCGGCGGTTTTGGTCTTTGTGGCAACTTTAGGGAACACGCCGAGCATGGCAATAAAAGCAACATAAGCAGCCGCCGTAACGAAACCGGCGGAAATACCGCATATAGTTAATAAGGTATAGGATAGGAAAGACATGATTCGCTCCTTTCAGCAATTATCGGGGAATGTCAATATTTTCACCACGCCGGCTGATATCTTTAATGACAGTGGTACTGATATCTTTTTCGTATAGCCGCATTTGAATCTCTAATGGGGTAGGGGATGGGGTCAGTTTCCTGTTTCCGAGATGATTGAAGAAGAGCAGCATACCAACAGTCAGGCCAATTGCATATGCGATTGCAACGTAGAGAACGCCGCTTTTGGCATTCCCAAGGAATAACATAGACAGATAGGTAAATAATTCTCTGGCTCCGACATCGGTATTGTATGCCATGATCGCATATCCACCGCCAAAGAAGGCAACCAGGCAGATGAAGAAAGTAAAGATCATTTCTTTTGCTTTTGCAAAGGGTTTTGGCGGATCGTAGGAGAGGATGAAATCACCTTCTCCAAGATTTTCAATCTGGGCATCCGGATAGTGTGTCAATATCATTTCCATTATTTTCAGAACGGAGACAACAACCTGCGCAGACTCTCCGGCAGGAAATGTATAGAATTGCAGATTGTTTAATTTGTTTTGAATTTTGGTATCGGTGCAGTAGATCGTCAGAAAGTCTCCGAATGTAACGGATGGGTCAGTAATATCAATGCATTGGGGTGCTTTGATGTAGATGATTGGTTCCATAGTGCTATACTCCGTTTCGTATGTTGTATGATTCATAGGGATAATCTGTGCGGAAATAGGTTATTTTATTCTCTTTTTCTTTTGTCGAATGGTGTGTTATAATTTTACATGAAGGAAAACAGACGCAAATGATAGTGCTTTTTTAGAAAAATTTTGATGATTTGACAGAAAAAATAATAAGGAGATAAGTAAAGTATGAGAATTTTGATTGTACGACATGCAGAACCGGATTATGCGATAGATTCATTAACACCCACAGGCTGGAAGGAAGCGGAACTGGCAGCGGAATATCTGTCGCAGTTGGATGTGAAAGCATTCTATGTATCACCGCTTGGAAGAGCACAGGATACGGCAGGATGCACATTGAAGAAGATAGACCGCAAGGCAGAGACCTGTGGCTGGTTACGGGAATTTGATGTACCGGTTCGCCGGCCGGATCTGCAGGGGGAGATGAGTAACATATGCTGGGACTGGCTGCCGACAGATGTAGAAAAGGATAGACAGAATTATGATAGTTTCTGCTGGGCAGATACTGATATTATGCGGGAGGGAAAGGTAAAAGAAGCCTATGAGAAAGTATGCGCAGGACTGGATTCATTGTTAAAAAAGCATGGATATGAAAGAGAGGGGCTTCATTACAGAGTGCTACAACCGAATAATGACACGATTGTGTTATTCTGTCATTTTGGAGTGGAATGTGTGATATTAAGCCACCTTATCAATGTATCCCCAATGATATTATGGCATGGATTCTGTGCAGCTCCATCTTCAGTTACCAGTATCTATACAGAGGAGCGGCGGGAAGGTATCGTATGTTTCCGGATCAATGAGTTTGGAAGCACGCAGCATTTGTATGTGGCAGGACAGAAGCCATCCTTTGCGGCACGGTTTTGTGAGTGTTATAAGAATGAAGACCAAAGACATGACTAGAATTGCATATTATCATCTTCCTGGATTGTTTGAGTTTTTTGAATTGTATCGGAGATTCCTGCCTTTGTACCGCAAACATCGGGAGTATTTTTATGATTGGTGTGAGATTGGCTCCATATATGGTGCACCTATGGATTGTATCTGGGGTGGAGGACGTGTGGAATGGGGCGAACAGGAACCGGAAGAGGTGTTGGCATTTTTACGGGAATATGGAATTTCAGCCCGGTTGACATTTAGTAATTCCCTGCTGACGGAGGAGCATCTTACAGATAAGCGGTGCAATCAGCTTTGTGGATTATTGGAAGAAAACAGCAAAGCAATTCAAAATGGTGTCATTGTTCATTCTGATCTGCTGCTTAATTACCTGAAGATCCATTATCCGGGACTTTATTATGTCTCTTCTACAACAAAGGTGTTGACAGAGTTTGATGAGTTGGAAAGAGAATTGCAGCGGGAAGAGTTTCGGTATGTGGTGCCGGATTTTCGTCTCAATAAGATGTATGATAGATGGAATGCATTACCGCAATCTGAAAAAGATAAGGTGGAATTCTTGTGCAATGAATGTTGCTGGTTTGGATGCCGGGAGCGAAAAGAATGTTATGAGACGGTCAGCCGGAAGAATCTGGGAGAAAATGCAGAGCATTACTGCAAGGCACCGAATGCAGCAACCGGATACCGTTTCTCAGATGCTATGAAGAATCCGGGCTTTATCGGAATTGATGACATTTGCAATACTTTTCTGCCAATGGGATTTTCAAATTATAAGCTGGAGGGACGAGGTCTTGGAAGTGCACTCATTCTGGAATTTCTGCTTTATTATATGACGCGGCCGGAGTATCAGCTTCAAGTTCGGGAAGAGATCTATCTGGATAACATGTTGGATTTGTTTTGATATTTCTTTTCTTTGAAAATAAAATGTGATATAGTAAATAGGAAGTTAGCGACGACTAACTGACATTGTGTTATGAGGAGGATAATTTACTATGTTACAATGGAAAGTATTTATGGTTATGGCTTTGATCGGTCATATATTTTGTGGCATTTCGGACGGATTGCTTACCTATGCGCCGAATGGAAAAGTTGATTTAACCAATTTTAAGGATTATGAGAAGTCCAGGGTATCCTTTCAGGGAATGCCACTTAGGAATCTGTCAATTGCAATGTTACTTGGTGTATTTGCTATGACGTTTGAGATTTTCGGTTATCTGGCATTGTGCGATTGGATGAGACAGTATTCCGAGACGTATTATATGATTATGTATATTGCAACCATTGTTATGTTTATTAATCTTGCATTGCATCACTTGTTCTGTTGTCTTGTTGAATGGTTCTTTGTGAAGTTGAATCTGACGGAAGAGGCATTACATGCCGTTTGGGATTTCTTCAAGACAACATGTTATACAATGTACTTAGGATATCTCGGTATGCTGGTGTTTGCAGTTGCTTTTTTTATCGCAGTTGTAACAGGAACAACATCCCTTCCTGCATGGGCATGTATCTTTAATTTGCTGCCACTTGCAATTGTGATTATGCCGACCAAGCTGCCTGCAAAGGCGAATGTAATTGGAGCTATTATGTTTGCAGGACTTCTTTTCTTCATCTAAATTCATTACCCGTGCACAGCGTAAGTGAGACGGACGCACGAAATGTTAGGTTGTGAATCGGTTGCAAGAATAGTTGTCTGCTCGTTCTGGTTGACCAGAAAAATATCAAATGCAAGAGCAATACAATTAGCATCCATAAACAGTCCAATGGTAATAATGGGATTCGGACGGTTTTCATTGTTTTTTCTCTAGTGCTTACATTCGTTTTCTTCCTTAATCACAGATAAAACCATATAAACATCTTGAATCTCATACTTTGGCGGTTTCCTCTTTTGCACATGCATCAGTTTATTTTCATCACCATCAATCTGATTTAAAAGAGTATTATATTTCCCAAGTTTTTTGTAAATATGGGATGGAGATTTACCATCCTTTTTCTTTTTGTTACAACATGCTAGTACAAACAAGTGTGTAAGAAAACGAAAAAAATGACAAAAAAAGCAGGTTTTATGCGACCTGCAAGTGCCTTTTGGTGATTTAACTGTCAAATTCTCGGTTATCTGTTTTTCGCGTGTATGAAAGTACATAAACCTCTGTTCGTTTTGTTTACAATATTTGTATGGACTTTATATTACGTCTATGATATAATTTGTAGTAATTAGCTTTGGAAAACGTAATTAAAAATATTAAGGGGGTACATATGAGGGGATATAGGATTATTAGTACATTATTTATTACTATTACATGCACATTAGCGATTACATTTGGTACAAGTGCTGCAACAACGAAAGAAACAAAATATCAATATGATCGGGTTGGCAGATTAATCTGTGTGGAGTATGCAGATGGCGTAATATACACATATTCGTATGATGAAAATGGCAATATTACAAATGTTGTTAAGAGTAAAGAGCAGAGTAGTACAAATGATAAGGAGTTGGATGATGCAGGAACGGGAAAAGTGAGCGATAAGGGCTCGGATAAGAATGCATCTGGAGGCGAGATCGGATTAGAGGGTACAACAGAGGAAGAATATCAAGATAAATTAAAAGTACAGAAGGCACTGGAATTGAGACGCATACAACAATTCAGGAAGAAACGACCGGTATTAAAGAAACTCAAAAAGTATAAGAAAAAAGGAAAATATTATATAAGAGTAGAGATAGTTCAGATGTTTCCAAGAAATCTTGTTGGTGAAAGTGGATATCAGGTTGAATATGCAACAAATAAAAGGTTTAAAAAGCGGAAGAAGATATCAGTTAAGCGAATAAGGAAGGGGACTATCACAAAAAGGGGATGGAAGGTAAAGAAGAAAACATATTATGTAAGAGTTAGGGCATATCAAAAAATGCAAAATGGAAAGACTGTATATAGTAGATACAGTAAAACGAGAAAAATTCGGATTAGAAAATAGTGGGGGAGAACATATGAAGACACAGATGAGAAAATGTGTGGCAGTTGGAATGGCAATACTGATGTTATTTCAGGTGGCGCATATAGAAAACTATAGATATATTAAGGAAGTATTGGCAGAGGCAGTGGAAGAACAGATTACGATTCAAGGAGGAGAATTGTCGGAATCTCTTGAAGTTGTTCGTCCGACTACGTTAGAGGGTGATCTGACGGTGAATGGTGATCTTACTTTATATGCGCCGCTGGATCTTAATGGTTATACATTAACAATAAACGGATCATGTAATCAGTGTAAAAATTTGTCTTTAAATGGAACACTTGTTGTAACAGAAGATTACGACTGGCAGATGGGAACACTTAATTTTGAACAAGGCAAACTTTGTATTGAGAAGAATTTTAATTTGTGCAATGGTGGGGAAAAAATATGGATCATGCAACAGGAAGATGCATATTTGTTTGTAGGACAAAATATTAATTTGGAAGCACACTGTAATCTTACAACACAAATAACAGATGGAGTGATTGAATTACAGGGAAATTTTATTCAAAATGTAGAAAACAACTTTGGTAGATTATCTTATTATTCAAATGATTTTATTGCGGGCGAAAACAATAAGCTATTATTAAGTGGAAATGGAAAACAGAATATTTATATTTCCAAAGAAGATTCAACATTTCAGAATGTGGAAGTAGCTACAAAAGAATGGGAATCAGAAGAAGTGGCAAATGAACAGGAAGTATCATTTAGTCAATATTGTAATTATGTCAATTATGAGAGTAATGGATGTCCGACTAATTATGGATTTGTATGTGTGGATGGAGAATCTTTGACAAAAGATACTTACCTGTATGGAAATGCATATTTAAAGGAAGGCACCATGAAATTGAATGGAAATGCATTGTATGTGCAGGGAGATCTTGTACAGAATGGGAATATGATTTTAGATACAGGTAGCTTATATGTATCAGGAGAATACAAAATAGCAAAGATTATATCATCCAATCAAATGAATGAATATAAGGAAACAACTGCAATTGTTGATTCAACAGATAATTGCAGAGTATATATATATCAGGATTTTACAACAGAATCTGTATCAGATCATAGTGATTTACTAACCAATGGACAGTGGTATTTTTATGGGGATATTATACAAAAAGGAACAACGGCAACTAATTTTGCTACAAGTAGAAGTTGGAAAGGATATATGCAAGAAAGTAGTCCTAAAAGGGATGAGAGGAAGATTCACTTGGATAATCCGATTAATAATCCATTGAATGCCTTAACGGTGAATGGGGTAGGGGGTGAAGTCAAAGCTGATAATGGTATTATGTTGACACAGGCTACCCAAGACGCTGTATGTGGAATTGAAGGTACGATGTATTTAGATAATCGAAATTTCGGGTTGTGTTATTACAACAGACAGGGTGATTATGTTGTTGTGGGTCCCGTTGATCTTAAGGGAGAATATGTGAATACTTCACAAAAACTCATTGTCCGGTCTGATATTCAGATAGAAAGCGGCTCTTACAATTGGGGGGATTTGATTGTTGAAGCAGGAACAATTACGATTGACAATGCAAATATATATGCGGGCAATATTACATTTACTGATGGTGGAAGCGGAACTCTATGTATGCAGAATGAGAATGCATATTTACATTGTAAATCACTATATATTGGAAGTGACACAGTATCTGGTACGTTGTCGGCAGGAAATATAGATATTACAGGAGATTTGACACAAAAGGATAATGGTACACCGAATAATTTTGTTACAACGGAACAGATGCAACTATGCATGACGAATAATTACCAGGCACAGATTGTACATTTTGACAGTATGGAGTCTGAAATTGAGAATATGTATATTAAAAATGGTTCTGGTGGCTGTACGGTGTTTGAAACAGATGTTAATGTGCATAATCTGTATGATGATTCGCATCGTGTCAGAGGAAAGGAAACATTGGGTTATGTGTTAGATAAAGATGTCGTATATTTGGAACGGACACAATTATGTGCAGGAGTAATGGATCTGAATGGGCATACATTGACCGTAGAGAATGACTTGATCTTGTCAGGGGGTGTAATTAAGTTAAATGGCGGAACGTTAATTGTAAAAGGAGATCTTCGATGCCAGGATATGTATGAGGTAGATGGCACACCTGTATATGGGGCGACAACTGCGCAAATTATCATGGAGAAAGAAGAAGATCATATGATACTTCAAAAGGATTGGTATATGCAATTACGCACTATTAAACTGGATACTATGAAGGCAGGAACGATAGAACTTGCAGGTAATTATGAAATTCAGAATGATGCATATAGATATGATCCGGTTGGCTCGACTGTAATAGGTGGTGCGGGTCTTATATTTAATGGAAATCAAAAACAACGGGTAACATGGAGTGGAGAAAGTGGACACGTTGTTATAGGTGATTTATGTGTAGAAAATCTGAATGGGGTAGAAGCTGATATTGTATATGAAGCAAAAGGGAAAGTAATGGTAAAACAGGGAGAAAGTATTTTCTGTAAATCCATTCATGTTGATTCGGCGGAACAAATTGCATGTAAGAAAATAGAAGGGGATGTGTATATTCATAATGATGGTGCATTTTCACAAGATGTGACTATTAAAGGAATGCTTACAAATGCTGGAGTTAGCGACTTGGCAGGTTATACATTGCGGGCAGATACGATTTGGATGAAAGCTTATTTTCGTATGAATCGACCGGAGGACACAATTTATGTTAATGATTTAAATATAGAATTGAATCAAGTGGATAATGGGTATATGACGGATGGGACCATTCATATATATGATGATTTTTGGGAACGCTCAAGTACGCATTGTATATTCCATCCATCCGGTAAACATACTGTTGTATTTTATCCGCAGGAGAAAAATAACGGAAGAATATACTTTTCCAAAGAGGAATCCAAATTCAATATAGCCGTGTTAAAGGGAAAATTAAACAATTATGTTCTTGATCGGGAAAAAGAGGAGATTGCGGATAAGGTAATATTGGATTATGAGGATGAGGATGCCCCTCAAATGTTGGATGCACCGACGTGCATAGATAAAACATGTCGGTCAGTTACGCTTACTTGGAATGATGCAGAGGATAATATGGAGATAGAGAAGTATATTGTCTATCGAGATGGAATACGGATTGGTACAACGCATAAGACGGGCTATGTGGATCTGTTGTTGGAACCGGATACCTTGTATAGTTATGAGATCCAGGCACAGGATGCAAAAGGAAATGTTTCGAAGAAAACTAAAGTTAAGAATGTGAAGACAAATGATGATCATGTCGTTCCATATATGACACATAAACCAAGGATTTCGGCATCGGATAAGAAAGTTACCATATCATTTGGGGGAAGTTTTACAGATGATGAAAGTTATGTGGATCATTATATTGTTATGCGTGATGGAAAGATTATTGCAAATATTCCGGCGACGGCATATCTGACATACAAAGGTATATTAGGAGAAACTATGCGCTACACAGTACAGGAGGGGGAAACAAGTTACACGGATACATCTGTTGTTAAGAGACAGGTGTACCAGTATATGATTTATGCGGTAGATATGGCGGGAAATTGTTCGGAACAATATCAGATGGAGGCGATTACGGACCCGTTACCAGAAGCGGCAGAGGAATTTACATTGACTTCAGAGGATAAACGCAATTACATCTCATTTGTAAAGAGTGGTCTTAGAGAGTGTGGTTATTATGAGATATATCGCAGACCGGATTATATTAGTCAATATACCAAGATTGCGACGATTGTCAATGATAAAAATGAAGAGGAAATCTATGAAGATGTAGATGTTTTTTCTGGGGGAAAGTACTATTATTATATTGTGTCATATAGTGCGGATGGAACAACAGGAGGTAAAACTAACGAGAAGTCGGTTCTTACAAGCAAAGATCATACTCCGCCTGAAATTACAGATATTCAGTATCAAATTGATGGAGACATTGTGAATGAAGATTTGGAATTTATTGTAAATGCAAAAGACAATGGAAATATAAAGGAGATTCGTTCATACTATACAAAGGATGGTGATGAAGAAGAATATAGTATTGCTGTTAAGGAAAAATTAGTTCATGGGAAAAATGCAAGTTATCGCTTTTTGTTTGAGACAGATGGACTGAAAGGCACTTATGTGGTACATATGGTGGCAGAGGATGGATGCGGCAATTGCACGGAAAAACAAAAAAGTGTACAGGTTAATTGTGCAGGTCTTGATGTGGTTACTATTCAATCAATGTCTGCTACATCGGATAGTGTTACATTGAAATGGGATGCAGTGAATGGTGCTGAACAATACCAGGTGGAAATGTTACGCGATAATTCATATGTGATTTGTAATAAGATATCCGAACAGACAGATACTATAAGAGGATTATACTGTAATAAAGAATATCAGTTTCGTGTAGTGGCATATGATAAGGCAGGAATTCGGGGAAGAAATGCCGGGTATATATCGGTTAAGACAAAAACAGATACGGAAAAACCTGTGATTAAATCAGTTGATTCGGAAGATAAGGTATATACAGATGAAGATAAGTTATATTTATCTTACATAGATAATATAGAAGTAGCAGAAGCATTTATCCATTATCGAGCAGAGGGAGAAGAAGAGTGGAAGGATGTTGGAACGACTCGGATTCGTGGAAGAGGTGGATCTGTGCATATTGCATGGGATAAGACAGAATTACCATCTGGTAGATATGAAATAAAATATCAGATCAGTGATACAAGTGGTAATTTGAGTGAATCAGTGATTCAACATTGTATAATAGACAAAGATGCACCTGTAATTCATGAATTTACGCTAATACCAGGTGATTGGACTATTACTTTGAAATGGAAAACTTTTGATGAAACAGATTATGACAGATATCGCTTATATCGGATAGATCAGACAGGTAAAGAAACTTTTCTGACAGATGGAACAAAGGATACGTCTTACACGGAGATTGTATCACCAAAAGAAACTTACACATATCGGTTATATGTATGGGATGTGTATGGAAATGTAACCCATGAGGATATACAAGGAACTTCCATAGATAATGATACAATTTGTCCGACTGTAGGAGATATACCTGATATGTATGCTGCGGTTGACACAATTATGAAATTGACAATACCGGAATGTAGTGATAATGATGCAATTGCTTCTTATATATGGGATATGGGCAATGGAGATACAGTAGAAGGAGAATATTGTAACTATATATATGAAGCGGAGGGAACTTATACAGCGTCATTAGCAGTGACAGATGTCAGCGGAAATCGTTCAACGAAACAGTTCCGTGTGACTGTTGAAAATGATACAGGACTATTGCAGGTGACTGTTCGAGGAAATAATCGTGTGTTAAAAGATGCGGATGTGGTTTTACGATCGAATGGAGTGACATATCACAGCAGTATAGGAACTACGACTGACGGTAAGGGAATCATATCTTTTCCTGTTGAGGAGGGAACATATCAGATTGCAGCGTATAAGGATGGGTATAAACCCAAAGATATGACGGTTACTGTTGAAAAGGGAAATAAAAAAGAGGTTACGATTGAATTAGAGCAGAATTCTCTTATAAGTGCATCAATTACATCAAAAAAGATGACTCATGAAGAGATGGAAAAAGAAGGGATTGATACAGATAAGAATCGGGCAGTGTATGATTATACATTGGCGTTAAAATATGAAAAAGAAGAGATACCAACATTAAAGTTTGATAATAGAAACGAATCAAAAAACAGATGGACATTTGAGGTGCCAATATATAATGAAAGTGGAGATGGGATGCATGAGTCCAAGGAGAAAAAAAGAATTGATATAACGGATGTATCAGATGATCCGGAGAATCCTGTTTTTATAGTTACACAGACAGAAAAAATATCGATCAGTTGGCTTTCAAATGTATATAAGGTTACTATGATGTTGTGTAATGAAGCCGGGGAAACTTTTGGGTTAAAAAATGTAAAAGTCAAACTTTCTCTTCCGAAAGAATTACAACTTGCACAAATGGAGGAGGGCAAGAAGAATAGTAAAACGTGGAAATTGGATAATCTATCAGGAGGGGAAAGTGTAGATCATTCATGGTATGTAACCGGACAGATAGCAGGAACTTATGATGTTAATGCAGACGTTGAAGCATATCTGCCAACAATGGAAAGAAAGATACATAATGAAGTTGTCGCTAAAAATGCGGTTACTGTTACGGTAGGAGAGGGACTTCATCTGTATATTTATCCAGAGGAGAATGCATATATAGGAGAAAAATATTATATTCAATATAAATTAAAAAATGAATCGGATGAGTCATATTATAATGTAGAGACGAGTTTTGGTAATTTTGAAAATCCAGATTATGTGATGGAAAATATTACCCTTTTACAATATGAAGAAGATGGAAGAGAAGAGGCAGAACCTAATCGTTTTGTAGTACCCGCTAAAGTATATGTGCCAAATTTAGATGAATCTGATAAGAAGGTAATTAAAGTAAATGGAAATCATATGCGAGTTAATAAGTTAGCACCGGGTGAGGCAATATATGGTACGACTGTAAGAAACTTTAATGCAGCGGGAAATCAGTATGAGGAATATTATAAGTTACTGAATCAATATGTTGATGAATTAAACGATAATCAGACGAATGTAAGAGTTACGGTTTTACCAATAAGTAGTCATATTATTAAAACAAAACAGAAAGTAACAATACCGAAAAAATCCAACTATATTATACATGATCCGGCGAGGGAAAACACAGAAGATTCGACTACAGAAGAGAGGACTACAGAAAGGAGGACTACAGAGACTCCGACAAAACAGGTAAAAGATCCGGTTCAGCTGATGACAGGAGCATTTCAATCTACGCACACCTTGGCGTCAGTGGCAGATGGTGAGAAAACAGTGCAATTTGATCTTGGTTATGATTCTACGGGCACCGATGCGGAAGGAGATATAGGACGTGGCTGGAGTCATAATTATGAGATGCATATTGAAAGAATGGGGGATTTTGTCACTCTTTATATGAATCCGAGTCAGCGTATTTGCTTTTCAGAATCTGAGGAGACCAGATGTCAGGTGAGCGGCAGTGTTGATGGAGATGAGATTACGCTGACAGATGATGTTAGTATTGAAAGAACTTATTACCAGACAGGAGGTGGTACATACTACATTATAAAAAATAAAAACGGTTATCAGTTAAGAATGGGGACAGACACCTATCTATTTGATACGAATGGTGAATTAACGGAGTGTGTGGATGAGAATGGACGCCAAGTTACCGTGAAACATACAGAGAGACAATTGATTATAACGGATGTTGCAACAGGAAAGAGTATTATAGCGGATTATGATAAAGATGGGCATATTGTACTGGTGACGGATGCGGCAGGCAATAAGGCTTCGCTTGCATATAAAGATGGAAATCTTGTTCAATTGGTTAGTAAAAGTGGTCTGACATTGCAATATATTTACGACGATAAAGGGCATATTCTGAAAGGAATGGAAAGAGATGTCGTATTTGTCGAAAATACATATGATGAAGAAGGTCGGGTTCTTAGTCAGATATCAAATGGAAAAGAGAACGAAAAAACGATATTTTCTTATCAGGAAGATTCGGAGAATGGAAATCTACAGGTTTGCATGACAAATTCGGATGGAACAACAAAGAAGGCGGTGTCTGATCGGTATGGACAAGGTATATCTTATGAAGATGAGCTGGGTGGTATAACCACTTATCAATATGATGAAAATCATAATATGATAGCATATCGTGCACCGGATGGTAGTGGAAAATCATATACTTATGATGATGAGGGCAATCTGGAATCCATTACAGAGACGAATGGTAAGAAATATCAGTATACTTATGATGAACAAAGACATGTAACGTCAATGATTGGAAATGACGGGACGAATGTGAAGTATACTTATAACGAGAAGGGGCAGAGAAAGGCGGTTACAGGACGCAATGGTTTGTATGCGGAATATACCTATAATGAACAAGGTCAGGTTCTTACAGAGAAGTCAGGGTTGGGAACACTTGCTTATCATTACGAGAATGGAATGCTTAGTACGTTATCTGATCGTAGCGGAAGAAAATACGGTTTTGAATATGATGCAAATGGGAATGTAATTCGGTCAATCGATGGGAATGGCACGGTTCGGGATTATAAAGTAGATGTATCAGGAAGGGTGTTGTCGGAAGCAGTTGAACTAGAAGATGGGAAAAAAGCATTAACCATATATACATATGATCTGCATGGAAATGTATTGACGAGCACAGATCCGATGGGAAATGTGACGAAATATACTTATGATGATGAAGATCGTGTGACGAAAACTATAAGACCGGATGGAAGTACGCTTTGCTATGACTATGATGAGAATGGAAATTTGACGGAGGTGATTTATCCGGACTGTGAAACAACTGTAAAAGCGATATATGATGCAGCAGGGAATACGTTGGAACTTACAGATACGCTAAAAAGTATACAGAAAGGAATTTATAGTCCGGGTAGTCAGATTCTTTCGCTTACGCAGGCAAATGGAGGAGAGGTAAGTTATACTTATTATGAGAATGGTTTGCTATCAAGTCAGACGGATGCGAATGGAAATGCAGTAGTTTTTCGGTATGATGATGCCGGCAGGGTGTCGGAAACAGAAGATGCAGACGGTAATCGTACAATATATCGTTATGATGTAGATGGTAATTTGAAAGAAATAGAGGATGCACTGGGAAATATTATACAGTTCGTATATAATGCATATAGGAAGATTGTGAAGCAGACAGATGCGAATGGAAATGTAACAACTTATGATTATGATAATGATCTGAATTGTATTCGTATGACAGATGCAGAACAGGGTATTACGGAATTCACTTATGATGGAAACGGACAGATTCTTTCATTGACAAAAAAAGGAGATACTGCTGATATTTCTATGTCTATGACGTATGATGCATTAGGAAATTTAACTTCGATCACAGATGGAGAAGGAAATATCCATAGTATGGAATATGATCTAGTTTCAAATCTGACGGCAGTGTATGATGCAAAAGGAGTGAAGACAGAGGAATATGCATATGACTCATTAGGAAATGTGGTATCTGTAAAGGATGCAGATGGAAATGTGACAACGAATATGTATGACAGCTTTGGTAATCTTATTAAGCAGATGAATGAGTCTACGAAAGATGTAACTACATATTCTTACATTGGAGGAAGATATCTTGTAGCTTCTTCGGACACATTAGGAAATACAGCAACCATGACATATGATTCCATGGGAAATGTATCAACACTAACGAATCCTAATGGCGGAGTAACAAGTTATACTTATGATTTAAACAGCAATCTTACAGAAGAACGGATTGGAGAAGATTATCATATTGGGTATACATATAATGCACAGAATCTTGTGGCAACTAAGACGAATAGCCGGAATCAGGGGACTGTGTATGTGTATGATGCATTGGGACGAATTATTCGACAGACCGATGAAGCTGGGGTGATTGAGTATAGTTATGATGCGAATGGAAACGTGCTTACAGTTACAGAGACAAAGGGAGAAAATGTTTTTACAATTACAAGAACCTATGATGGCTTAAATCGTGTTACATCCTATGAGGATGGCAAGGGTAAGAGAATTGGCTATGTTTATGACAAGGTTGGTAATTTGACAGATGTTATCTATCCGAATGGCAAGAAAGTGACCTATGTCTATGATAAAAATGGAAGTATTAAGAAACTGACAGACTGGGATGAACGCATAACAACATATGATTATGATGTAAACGGAAGATTGATTAAGACAACACGTCCGAACGGAACGGTAGAAACGAGAGCATATGACAAAATGGGGCGTCTTACTCTGATACTGGATAAGGCAGGTGGAACAGAGGTCAACCATCAAGAATATTGTTATGATGCGGCGGGAAATATTACAGAAACAAAAAGTCTTGGCAATAAGACATTAGAACATTCAGATGTATCTGATGTGAAGATGACGTATGACAAGAACAACCGACTGATTACATACAATGGAAAAGATGTGGAATATGATAAAGATGGCAATATGGTCTATGGACCGTTGCAGGGGAAAATGGTATCATTCCTATATGATTGTCGTAACCGATTGATTCAGGCGGGGGATACCACCTATGAATATGATGCGGAGGACAACCGGATTGCAGAAATAAACGGAAACAGCCGTATAGAGTATGTGATCAATACGCAGCCGGAATTAAGCCAGATCCTGCAAAGCATATCCATTGTGGGTAACCGGAAAGAGGAAACCTATTATTATTATGGCAATGGATTGACCGCACAGGATAATGGAACAGATTATCTGACATATCATTTCAATAATGTAGGAAGCACTATGGCTGTGACGGATGAAAAAGGAAATATTGCCGGAACGTACGAATATTCACCTTATGGACAGATTCTTCATAAGGAAGGAACTGCTAATATAACATTTTTATATAATGGGCAGTATGGTGTTGCCACAGATGAGAATGGCTTATATTATATGCGAGCCAGATATTATAATGTTGACATTAAGAGATTTATCAATCAGGATGTTTTAACAGGAACATTAGAAAGAATCAGCAGTTTGAATAGGTATGCATATGTGGAAGGCAATCCGATTAATTATTTGGATCCGTTCGGATTGGAAGCGTATGATACTTCAACATTACATACAATATCAACAGTGCTAAGTATTATAGGTGCATTTGTGTCGTTTATTTTTCCTTTCTCAGGTGCTGGAAATATCATATCTATTATCTCAGGTATGGTTGATATTACGGCTTATGTTTACGATTTGATTAACGATATAAGGGAAAAGAAAATGCTTCAAGCACAATCAGATGTTTGCTATATTATAATTGATATAATTGGTATAGCTACTGCAGGAATGGCTAATGTATATAAAACTGAAGCACAAGGAGCGGCAGCATATAAAGGAATAATGGATGGATATGAGTGGAAGACAAGTATGTCGTATGATAAATATAATTATTATTCGCAAATTCAATCGGCAGCTTCGTTTGTTGTACAGGCATTAGATACATGGTTGAATAGTTAGGAGTAAATATGAGACGGAGTTATGATATATTAAAAATATACAAACGTGTATTTCAGGTTATATATTTATGTGTAT
>ERZ780207.1785-NODE-1785-length-17354-cov-22.516735_pt1 | contig 17354 bp, 17 predicted proteins | sample MGYA00510977_ERZ780207 | MGnify/ENA primary metagenome ERZ780207 (study PRJEB29588, sample SAMEA2151383) | human gut metagenome | biome: human gut; feature: human-associated habitat; material: faeces | place: Denmark | collected 2008/2010 ... | reverse complement strand
AGCCAGACCTATATCCGCACGGTCCGGGGCGGGTACGTGTTCTCAGCGGTCTCCGTCACTGCCTGAAGTGATCCCCTCAAAACAAATCGAAGCAAGAGCAAAGCCTGCGGAACTCGCTCCGCAGGCTTGCTTTTTGAGGTTGCGCAAAGGTGCAAATTATCGCTCCCGTTCTGCGTTTTTTGGTCGGATCCGGTCGCCTTCGTCCGGCTCATCCGCCATGACGGGGCGATCCTGCTCGTTAAGATTCAGCAGCACATTCAGCTCGTTCAGCCGCCGCGTCTTTTCGGCCAGTTCTGCCTCCTTCGGAAAGGGTGCGGTCATCTCTGTGCGGGCATTTTCAAGCTGCTCGGTGGTATGGGCAAGCTGCGACCGGGCGTTGGCCAAGTGCTCCGTGATCTTTTCCAGTGCGTTGTCGATACGGGTGACATTGCCGCCTGCATCCGCTCCCAGTACAGCCGTATGGGACAGCTTGCCTTTGAGTACCATGCGAAACTCGTTGGCAGCACCGTCGTAGGAAAGCAGCATGGAAAATCCGCGGTAGCTGCCGATAGAAACGGTCTCCGCGCCATTCATGTGCGTGCAGGCTTCAATGATCGCCTTACCGGCGTTCTCACGCTCGGCGTAGGTGACATCGTTTAATACCATCGGTGTAATGCCCTCAGCGGGCTTCGGATGCTCGGCCAGCCGTGCGCTGTCCTGCTCATATCCGGCGATGCGTTCGCTTAGTTCCTTGATCTCTGCCGGATACTTCCGCAACACCAGCTCCTCCAGCGCATACCGCTGGCTCAGATGGCTGGCACGGAGCATATTCAGCTTGCTGACCTCCATATCTAAATTGCATTTTTCGATGATCTGCGGGTTTCCTGTGGCCAGTGCCTTGATCTCGGCATAGGACAGTGCCGTCTCGTCCACATCCTCCGCCGCACGGGCCGGTGCTTTGGAGGTCATGATCTGGGCAATAAACCGCTGCTTGGATTCCACCAGCTGATAGAGGTAGGCATCGAATGTGCCCTCGGTAACATAGCGGAAGATCTCCACCTCCGGATTTTGGTTGCCCTGCCGCACGATGCGCCCAAGGCGCTGCTGCAAGTCGCTGGGCCGCCATGGGCAATCGAGATCATGCAAGGCGATGAGCCTGTCCTGCACATTGGTTCCGGCTCCCATTTTTGCGGTGCTGCCCATGAGGATACGCACCTCGCCGCCGCGCACCTTGGCAAACAGCTCCTTTTTCTTTTGCTCGGTGTTGGCGGTGTGGATATAAGCGATCTCGTTTTCCGGAATGCCTATCTCAAGCAGCTTCCGCCGCAGATCGTCATACACATTGAAGCTGCCGTCCGCCTTGGGAGTAGACAGGTCGCAGAAAATCAGCTGCGTGCTGCGCTGTGCGGTACTCTCTGCCCATATCCGATAGACATTCCGGGCGCATACGGAAACCTTGCTGTTTTCATCGTCCGGTGCCAGAGAGCTTAGCAGCCGCATATAATCGCCCTGCATGGGATTCAGCCGCAGCAGATAGGCATATTCCGGCGTATCCACCCGGAATCCGTACTGCGGAATAAAATCCTCGGCAAACACACTTTCTTTGTGTTCATAGCAGTATCGGGAAAGGCTGCTGCGGTTTTTGAAAATGCCGTCATAGCGCTCGTCAAAACGCAGGGCATTGATAAAATCATCAAACTCATCCTTGAACGCCTGTGTTTTCAGCTCCCCGCAATGATCCTCCCATGAGGTGAAAAAGCCGCTGCCGCTTCTGTCCATGTCCCCGCGCAAATGACCGATGCAGCCGGCCTGCTTGTCGAGTTGCTGGCTGCCGGTATAACAGTAGCTGCGCTCTGCCGGGGTCATGATCTTGATCTCAAAGTCCATTACCGTTCACGCTCCTTTGTCGCTTTTGCCGCCTGTACAGAGAGCCGTTTCTGCCGTGCACGCCAATAAGCCGGGTTCCAGCGCTGCAGGCTCCTGTCAATGCAGGCTTCATACTCGCCGGGGCGGAAGTAGTTATCCGTCCGGGGTGCGATAATGCCGCTGTCCACCAGTTCCCGTAGGACCACCGGCGCATCGCAGTCCTCTTCAAAATTCAGATACCTGCCTGCCTGAAAGCCGACGGCCTGGGCCTCCGGGGACAGCAGCCGCCGAGCTGCGTCGGTTTGGACCATAATGCCGCCGTGGCCTGCCGTGGACACGCTATACACACCGGTGCAAAGGGTATCGCACCGCACAACAACGCCCCAAGGAGAATCACTTGGTTCTCGATACATCATCGTTCACGCTCCTTCTGTAAGGATGAAATAGAAAGCTGCTGTGTTTCCGCTGCAAATCGCTGCTCCAACCGCTCAACGGTCCAATCCTTTTTGAACTGTCCCAGCGGGCCGGAGCCGAACTGTGCCAACGCCCGTTTGTCCATTTCCTGCAGCCGCTCCCATAACTCTGGGTGATGCTGCCGGAGCTTTCGCAGCTCCCCAATGCCCTGCAAAGGGCAGCACCAGCAGGAGCAGCGGTGGTAGATCTGATACAGCCCACCGAAGTCATAACCCCGGTCATAGCAGATTTGTAGGGCTTCCTTCTCCGTGATTCCCCAATCCACCAGCGGATAGCGCTCGCTTTTGATGCGCTTCGGCTCATCTGCGGCGATACCCACATAACTCACGGCCCGGTATTGTCCTTTCAGCCGGTTGATCTCCTTATGGATGAGATGCGTTTTCAGCTGCCCCGTACACCAGCGCACACGGGGACCGGGCCAGCCGTTTCCGTATAGAGAAACACCCAGCCGCTGCCGGTTTTCAATGCTGGCCGGTCGCTGCTTCTTTTCCTCAAACATCAGCCACTCAAAGCCTTTGGGATGGCGCAGCCACGTCAGATGCAGCCCTCGCTCTGCAAACAGATAGTCGTTCAACTTTTGCAGATGCTCATACATTTCCGGGAATTCCATGCCTGTATCTGCCGTCAGGACCGCTTGGATCGGCAGTCCCCGCTCAATCATGAGCAGCAGCATAGCGGTGCTGTCCTTACCGCCGGACAGGGATACCGCATGGAACAGCTCCTTTTCTTCCGTTTGATTGCTCATACCCATTCCGTCTCCTTTCACCTCGGTATGTAAAAAGGGACGGCCAATCCGGCCGCCCCCTTGGGATTCGTTCTTTGAAAATGCAGGAGTGCAAACACAAGACCGACACTGCGACGATTTGTTCCACTCCATGAAACTGCCCCCACACTGAATGTTCAGCATGGGGGCGGCGCTTTTATTCTGTAATGTACATTTGACTATAAATATCCAGAATAGAGTCTTTCGAGCGGCGAATACCTATATCCGTTAAACGAATGTCCTCCTGCCGCATTTGTGCTATAAACCGAGTAATATCCTCCATTATAGACTGCGGGACAGGTATTCTCTGATTTTCCCGTACAAGTTGGAACAGACGAAACACATCCAGACGGTGTTTCTTGATGTCACGTGCGTTTACATGGATTCCTTCTGCTTTCTTGCTTTTCAAATCCAGCCAAGCTCTCATTTTCAGCGGAATAATATGTTCAGCATCTAATATGGAGATACCATCTGTAACTGTTCGTCCATCCAGAAGAAAGTGGTAATAATCATCATTGAGCAAAATCGCTGACAAGCTGGAAACTTCATCATCAATATGCAGCGGCATCAAGTGTGTATCTGGCTGCAAGACCACATTGCTTTGTGGCCTTGAAAATAATTCAATCATCTTGGGGTAAGCAGGGTTCGTTGGGTCCACAAAACGATAGAACTCCGGTTGACCGTTACTGCGTTGCCTGGCCTGATAGCCACCAGCTTCAATAAAAGCCCAAAAGGCTTTTGCAAAGTCTGTCGTTAAAGCCTCGACGATCAGCACCATGTCGATGTCAACGGTTTGCCTGAAATCAAGTCCTGCATCGTTCATCAGAAGATCACAGGCAAAGCCTCCAATTACAGTATATTGCTCCTTAAAATGATTGAAGTGCTCTCGGAATATATCTATGCCATTTACCATTTCGTTCTCCTTTATTCTTCCTCTTTGATTGGTAGTCCGTGCTTTTGCCGAATTTCATCCAAGCACGTCTGAACTCGTTCGTTTGGGTCGTTGTCCATGCTGAGCAGCAATGAAATGTCATCTACACAGCCGTCTCTCTCCAAAATGGTCGGGTCATAGGACCACACTTCAATAACAGCACCGCCAAAGTCTTCAAAATACTGTTTTGTGCAGATATCTTCTGCTGGGATTTTTGCCGCCTCCTTTTTGGAAATCGCAATAGCACCATCCTGATCGTTTACCCCAATCATGGATTGCCGTGCCAGCGCCCGTATTCCACTTGCAATTGGATGCTCGATTTGGGCGGTTCCTTTTACGTAAAGAATTCGATCAACAGGCGTTTTCAGTCGCCCGTATGCTTTTTCCAAAAGTTCTGATTTGGTGTATGCCGTTGTGATCCATTTATTCGTGCCTTCTGCTGTTTGCGAGATCAGACCCGAAGCAGAGAGGTCATTGATTGCCCTTGTACAGGTCGCCTTTGAGAGCGAAAGTGCCTTTGCAATCTGTGTCAGATTTACGGACCCAGTATTCTCTGCATAGTATAAATATAGAAATACAAGCTGTGTACCGGGTGCCATTTTTGCCATAATGGCAGCGTCCGCCTTGAATTGCTCATGAAAAGCGCACCCCCAAAACGGAAGGTACACCTGCTGCGAAAGAGACACAAACGGGATGTGTTCTTCCAGCATACTCCGTCGTTGTAACGCAGACAGGTTGTCTAAGCACAGTGCACAGGGAAGAGAACAAAGTTCCTGAAACTTCTTCAACTGCTTTTTTAATGTAGGCAATCGCCAAGAAGAGCCATTTGGCTTCAAAAGAACACACGCATGGTCTCCCCAACTTAACAATTGGGGGGTATATCCGTCCTTGATATAGTAGGGCGTGTCATCCGTGTAGTCGAATCCCTTCACTGTAATATCGGGGCCGAATACTAATTTAAGGAAAGATAGCATATCAGAAAGACTCCTTCGCTTCCGTCTTTTGTTTCACTTTTTCTTAATTGTACCGTTAAAACTGAAACTTGTCAAGTGAATACGAAACAATTGAGTAGATGGCACACAAACAGTATAGCCATTTATTCACAAATACCATCCTGTTATTGTTGGTTCACGCCGAAAAACTTTTCTTTCCCATAGAAAAAAGGGCGGCCGGTCTGGCCGCCCCTTGGCGCTTATTTTTTACGCTTGCGCATCAGCAGCACAGTCACAGCGCCGATGCCGGAAAGGCCCAGCAGGGCCAGCCACAGCGCCGCATGGCTGCTATCTCCTGTCTGCGGCACCTTCGGCGTGGGCTTCTTTTCGTTGTGCATCTCCACCTCCGTCACGGCTCCCTCAAAAATGGATGCCATCTTGTCAGCCGGGAGGAGATACCCGTCCGAACTGCCGTCCTGTACCTCAGACACGGTGTAGTCCCCGATACGCAGGCCCTCGATGAGAATGACACCCTCCGCATCGGTCTGGAACACCCGGTCATAGCCGTTGGCCCCGGTAACTCGGAAGGAAAATCCTTCCAGCTTTCCGTCCGAGGAGGTCTTGGCGATCCGGAGAGAACCCACCTGCGCCGCATTGACAAAGCCCTTTCCGGCTTCATTTTCCACGGTCACGGTTTCGCCGTCCGTGGTAATGGCAAAATAGTAGGCGCTCTCGTCCAGATAAAAGCCCTCCGGGGCTTTGGCTTCTTTTGCAAAATAGCCACCGTAGCAGAGACCGGTCAGGGTGTACTCGCCGCCGCCCAGTTCTTCCATCGTGCCCAGCAGTTCGTCCTCGGCATCCAACTCCTGATTGCGGTTACTGTCACGGTAGACCTCGAACACGGCTCCCTCCAGCTTATTTTCCGGGTAGTCCTTGTCCACTTTCGTGAGGGCCACGCCGCCCTGGATGACCTGCTCGGTCACGTCCAGCGCAATGGGATTATATTCTTCCGTATAGTGCTGCGGCTCTGCGCCGACGGGGTACACGGTATCATCCAGCAGATAACCCTCGCTGGGGGAGAGCTCCCGAATGGTCCAATCGTCTCCGCAGACATAATCCGTGGTGGTGAACTGGCCGCTTTCGTTGGTGGTGTAGGTGTCTACCAGTTCCTCACCCCTGTAAACGCCGTAGACGGCACCGGCAAGGGTAGCGTCTCCCTGCGGCAGACCCGTTTCGGTATCCCGCTTGGTGACGGTGGCGCTCCACTTTTTCAGGACATTGCGGACCTCTGCCTGCGTGACCGTATTCCACTCCACCGCTGTTGCCTGGTCCTCCGGGACAACATAACGGATGCCCGTATCCACCTCGGAGAGGATGTAGTCCGTGCCAATCAGCACGTCGGAGAACACAGCTTTTCCGTTGCTGCCGGTCACGGCGTATTCGTCCACCGGAAGCCCTGCAAAGGAGGTGCCGGTCAGATGGAACTTCACGCCCTCGTTCAGACCGTCCTCGGCGGTTTTGACCACCTCCAGACTGCCCCGTTTCAGCGTGTTATGGAAGGTCACGGTGGCGACCTGACCGGAGATCACGGTCACTTGGCGCACCTCCTGGGGTTCATACCGGTCACTGTTCTGCTCCGTCACGGTGTAAATGCCGGGACGGAGGTCATCGAGCTGCATTTCGCCGGCTGCATTGGTCGTCACGGTCTGCTCCGTGCCGTTGCCGGAAACGGTGAAGGAGATGCCGGATACCTCGCCGTCCTCACTGGTTTTGACGATTTTGACGCTGCCGTAGCCGACCTTCAGATGCAGATAGGCGTACATGGGGTCGCTGACGGTATCCCGGAAGGTGACGACATCCTGCATGGTGCCGTCGGGGCCATAGTGGCCGTCGCTCCAGACCACCACGCCCTGCCGGGTGTTGTTTCTGACGGCGGTGATCGTCACGCCGTCTGCGGGAGCCGTCTCGGCGGAGATGGTCAGGTCGTTCTCACTGACTGCAAAGGTCATATCCGACTGAGCCGAAGAGAAGGCATATTCGCCCAGAACGCCGTTGGTGTCCGTCAGGGTGGCCGTGTAGCGGCTGCCGTCCCAGACCAGTTCAACCGTCTGTGCAGCTTCCTCGCTGCGGTCCATGAAGCTGGGGACGATGGTGTGGTTTTTCACGCTGGCTTCGATGCTGTCATAGTAGGCAGAGAAGCGGCCATAGAGCGGATGGGAGGTGCGGTAGACGGATTTTACGGCATCGGCGCTGCCGGGGTCAACGTGGTTGAAGTCCGCATCCCGCTCCCCGACAACCGTTTCCCACACCAGCACCTGCGTGGCCATCATGTGGGCCAGCTTGTCGGCGTCGGCCTCGTTCTGAGAGCGCCAGTCGAGGGAGAGGTTTCCCTGATAGCCGTATTGCATGATGCGGCCGAGGAGCGTTTTCATGGTTCGGCCATCAATGGTGCGGTTATATTCGGCTGGGAACGTGTCCCAATAGTCCTCTCCGTAGCTTTCGTAAGAACGGTACAGGTTGCGGGGAACGCCTGGTTCGATGCAGTAGCAGGCAGGGCCGCCGAAGGAGCCAATGGTGTGCAGCGTGGTCATCCATGTTGCCTCGCCGGATGTCCAGCCGTTCATGTAGTGCAGCTCGTCGTGGCCCCAAGTGCCGCTGTAATCCAGATTGGCGTCGCCGTCTCTGGGGAATGCCACCGAGTACGAATCCGCAGTTTCTCCGGTGAATGCGGCGGCATAGGCCGTCATGCCGCTGCCGAGGATGGCGGTGAAGCAGATCAGCAGAGCCAACAGCCCGGAAATGCTTCTGCGATAGAGTTTTTTCATTTGTTAGACCTCCTAAGAGTAAAAATAAAAAGCACCATCCGGAAAAGGATGCTGCTTTCTGTACGATATGGACTTGTGAGATAATCTCTTTTTCAGCCGGTACAGCCGGTAGGAAGGGGGTGAGGTGTGGAGAGGGGGGAGCGGAAAAACCGGCCCTGGCACACAGCTTGTCCGATGGGCAGACTTTCCCCTGGGCGGAAGATTCAGCGTTCCATTTCCCGCTGCCGCTTTCTGTAATAGTCCAGTGCCTTGATGATCGTATCCTCCATAGTCCGTGCGGGCGTCCCCGGCTTGAAATATTTGCTGATACGCTCCTTGGGTATCCGAAATTGTTCCTTCTGGTTGGGCTTTTCCTCCTCCATGATGGACAGGATCACCGCATCGGTCAGCTTTCCGTCTCGGCTGAACGCCTTCATCTTAATGGCCTGTGCAAGCGACGGCGTGCAGTCCTCGCGTCCCATGGTGTCATAAAGCGCGCTCTGCTCCTGTTCGGTAAGGTAAGAAAGCTCCACCGCAGGGCGAAAGGCGATCCGACCGTCATCCACCATGTCCAGAATTTCCGGGATGAGGTTGGTGAGGCGGATATAGCGCTGGATTTGTGTATTACTGTCCGGTGAATTGTCTGCCAAAATCTCTCTTGACTTTCCTTGCTGAAAATGGTGTCCCAGTGGGACACCATTTTCTTTACTCGGTCTACCCGCCTGCCTTCGCATGGCATCCAGCTTCATTTTGTACGCAAAAGCCTTTTCCGACGGCAATACGCGCTCGCGCTGGAGATTGCTGTCCACCATGATAATAACGGCTTCATCGTCTGTGAGGTCGCGCACGATGCAGGGGATCGTGTCCCGCCCTGCCAGTTCGCTGGCCAGCTTGCGCCGGTGCCCCGATACCATCTGATAGCTGCCGTCCTCCAGCTGCCGCACAAGCCCCGGCACCAAGACACCGTACTGCCGCACGCTCTCCGCCATTTCCAACATGGCCTCGTCCTGCTTTACCTTGAAGGGATGCTCAGGAAAATCGCTGATTTGGGAAATCGGTATATCCTGCACGCTGTCGCGCTTGGCTTCGTCCCGCTGCTCCTGCGTGGTAAACAGGCTATCGAGCGATGTCAGCAGGCCGGATGCGTTGCTTTTCGCCAATGCCTTCCACCTCCTTCACCAGGGTGCCGTAGGCTCTGGCGGCACGTCCGTTCGGCTCATGCCGGAAAATGCTCTTGTCTGCCGTGCTGATCTCCGCCAGCCGCACCGTAGCGGGAATGACGGCATCCAGTACGGGCAGGTGCTTGCCGAAGTTTTCTTTTACCCCGGCCACAATGTCTTTGCGGAAGTTCGTGTCATTCGCCATCGTCAGGAATACGCCGCCGATTTTCAGCTTGGGGTTGATCTGCTGCCGGATGCTATGCACCGTGCCCACAAGCTCCGTCATGTCCTCGGCTGCCAGATAGTCCGCCTGCACCGGGATGAGTACATGATCCGCAGCCGACAGGGCATTGATGACCAGCATACCCAGCGACGGGCGGCAATCCAGCAGCACATAGTCGTAATTCTTCTTGATACCGTCCAGATAGCGTTTGAGCACGGTTTCACGGCTCATGACATTGACCAGCCCCACCTCCACCGCCGATAGGCTGCGGTTGGCAGGGATAAAATCAAAGCCCTCATGGTGGTGCAAAATTTCCGGGTGCTCCGGCTCGGCGCTGTGCTGCACAACAGCGTTCATCTGCTCCGCCAGGGTATGAGTCAGCTCATGGGGCTTGCGCTGACCGAGCATCTTGGTGAGATCACCCTGCGGGTCAACATCCACAAGCAAAACTCTTTTGCCATCCATGGCAAGCCCCGCACCGATGCAGTAGACACTGGTGCTCTTGCCGACGCCGCCCTTTTGGTTGGCAACGGCGATCACTTTACAATTCGCCACTTTGGGATTCCTCCTGTCTGTAAATTTAGCTGTCTGCGGCGATGGCGGACAGCTATGTAATGCCGGGTATAGAAAAAGCCGTGTGGCTTTTGACAGCTACACGGCTTTCCTTATGTACACGATATTCAGATGTAGACTCGCTTCGTCTTGGCATCCAGCAGGGCAAGGATAACTTCATCTACGATGTCGGTGTACCGCCCCTGTCGGGTGAGCTTGTTTTTGAAGCGAATAAGTGCGTCGAGGATCACACCGTATTCCTCGCAGCTGAGATACAAGGTACAGGTTTTTCGTTTCATGTGTCATCCCTCCTTACACGGACAGCATAACAGATTGCGTTCCGTTTATCAATTCTGCGGCGGCATTTGCCCTGCGAAAAAAGATAAAGTTCATTCGGCTTGGTCAAACCGTTTCAAACCGTGCCAAAGCCATTATTTCCGAAAAGGCGGGGCGCAGTATTCATTTTCTATGCAGAGGCGATCTGCTCCGAGTGGCCACATGAGCAGCCCGAAAATTAACCCATCCGTTAACAGTTTCGGGGTCAAAAACGGCATTTAGCCCATCGTTAACATGTAAAAAACACGTCAAACCTTGTCAAATTCCATCAGATTTTCCGAAAACAGAACAAATGCTGCAGATATAGGAAAATCCCGGAAAACTCTCGTTTTCCGGGATTTTGATTGCTTTGAAGTTGTAAAATCGGCAGAAATCAGCGCTTGCTGAACTGAGGTGCGCGACGAGCGGCTTTGAGGCCGTATTTCTTACGCTCCTTCATACGAGGATCGCGGGTCAGGAAACCGGCCTTCTTCAGGACGGGACGGAACTCGGGGTTCACCAGCAGCAGGGCGCGGCTGATGCCGTGACGCAGGGCGCCGGCCTGGCCGGAAACGCCGCCGCCTTCCACGGTGGCAACGATGTCCACCTTACCCAGGGTATCGGTGGCGTTCAGGGGCTGGCGGACCACCATCTTCAGGGTCTCCAGGCCGAAGTAATCGTCGATGTCGCGGCCGTTGATGGTGATGGAGCCGGTGCCGTTGGGGAACAGGTGCACCCGGGCCACGGAGGACTTTCTGCGGCCGGTGCCGTACAGATAGGGATTCTTGGACTGATACATGTTTCTTTTCCTCCTTACTTGACCAGCTCGGGCTTCTGGGCCTCGTGGATGTGCTGCTCACCGGCATAGATGTGCAGGCGCTTCAGGGAATCCTTGGTAACGGTGTTGCGGGGCATCATACCGCGGACGGCCACGCGCATGGCCAGTTCGGGCTTCTCCTGCATCAGCAGGCGATACTTGGTCTCCTTCAGACCGCCGATCCAGCCGGAGTGGGTGCGGTAATACTTCTGCTCCATCTTGTTGCCGGACAGGGTGGCCTTGCCGGCGTTGATGACGATGACGTTATCGCCGCAGTCGGCATGGGGGGTGTAGGTGGGCTTGCCCTTGCCGCGCAGCAGGTCGGCCACGATGACGGCGGTCTTGCCCAGGGGCTTGCCGGCGGCATCAACGACGTACCACTTGCGCTCAATGGTGGCCTTGTTTGCCATATAAGTGGACATGGTGTTTTTCCTCCAATTTATAGAATGTATTGCTTTACTTTTTCAGGCTCCCTTGCTATGATGAGGGAGAGAAACGCGCCGAACGCGCAAGGATATTTATAGCATATCCCGGGGAGATTGTCAACAGCATTTTAATTTATGATAAAAACATCTGGCATTTTCTCTTGCTTTCTCTGAATAGCTCTTATTTTCTCAAATGGCAATTTTATTTTCCAACCCTGGGAGGGATGTCACATGCAGAAGCTTTTGGGACAGGTGCGCCGGTGCGTGGAGGATTACCGCATGATCGACGCGGGGGACACGGTGGCCGTGGGCGTATCCGGCGGCAAGGACAGCCTGGTGACGCTGACCGCGCTGGCCCGGCTGCGGGCCTTTTATCCCATTCCCTTCACCGTTCACGCCATCACCCTGGAGACCGGCACCCCGGGTATGTGCTTCGACGCCGTGGCGGACCTGTGCCGGCAGCTGGACGTGCCGTATACCCGCATCCAGGTGCCGGTATACGACATTGTGTTCAATGAGCGGAAGGAGAAGAACCCCTGCTCCCTGTGCGCCAAGCTGCGGCGGGGCAGCCTGAACACGGCCCTTACGGACCTGGGCATCCGGAAGATCGCCCTGGGCCATCACTATGACGACGCCATCGAGACGCTGCTGATGAACCTGCTGTTCGAGGGGCGCATCGGCTGCTTCCAGCCGGTGACCTACCTGGACCGCACCGGCATTACCCAGATCCGTCCCCTGCTGTACTGCCGGGAGGAGGACATCCGCCGGGCGGCTCAGCGGCTCCGGCTGCCGGTGGTGCACAATCCCTGCCCCGCCAACGGCCACAGCCGCCGTCAGGAGGTGAAGGAGCTCATCGCCGGGCTGGAGGGCCGGTATCCGGATATCAAGCAGAAGCTGTTCGGCAGTCTCCAGCGGTATCCCCTGTACGGGTGGAATCTTCACGAGGAGGAGCGGTGATATGAAAGCAAAGCTGGGCGGCCGCACCTGGGCGGCGCTGCTGACCTTCGGTCTGGTGGGTCAGATCGCCTGGGTCATTGAGAACATGTACTTTAATGTGTTCCTGTACAACACCATCTCCGGGGACACGTCCATGATCGCGGCCATGGTGGCCTGGAGCGCCGTCACCGCCACCGTCACCACCCTGGTGATGGGGGCCCTCAGCGACCGGCTGGGGCGGCGGAAGGCCTTTATCGTGGCGGGCTATCTGCTGTGGGGCGTCAGCATCGGGGCCTTTGCCCTGATCAAAAGCAGCCCCGTGGCCGCTGCCGCCCACAGCGCGGCGGTGCTGGTGGTGGTGCTGGACTGCGTTATGACCTTCTTCGGATCCACCGCCAACGACGCAGCCTTCAACGCCTGGGTCACCGATGTCACCGTGCCGGAAAACCGGGGCCGGGTGGAGACGGTGCTGGCCATCATGCCGCTTGTGGCTATGCTGGTAGTGTTCGGCGCTCTGGACGGCCTGACCCAGGCGGGAAGCTGGCGGCTGTTCTTCCTGATCGTAGGCGGCGTCACGGGGCTGGGCGGCGTGCTGGGCTTCTTTTTCATCCGGGAGCCGGACCTGCCCCGGGGCCAGGGGACCACATTCTCCAACATTCTGTACGGCTTCCGTCCCGCCGTTGTCCGGGACAACCCGCGGCTGTATCTGTCCCTGGCGGCGCTGGGGGTATACTGCATGAGCCAGCAGGTGTATATGCCGTATCTCATTATTTATATCCAGCGGTTTTTGGGCATCACGGACTACACGTTCCTGCTGGCCGGGGTGCTGATCGTCAGCTCTGTGCTGTCGGTGCTGGCCGGGCGGCCCATTGACCGGCTGGGGAAGCTCCGCTGTCTGATCCCGGCGGGGATCGTGGGCTTTGCGGGGCTGGTGCTGATGTACTTTGCCCGGAGCCAGTGGTTCGTGCTGGCGGCGGGCATCGTGATGCTGGGCGGCGGCATGGTGATCTCTGCCTGCTGCAATGGGCTCATCCGGGACTATACCCCCGCCGGAAAGGCCGGCCTGTTCCAGGGCATTCGCATCGTATTCCAGGTGCTGCTGCCCATGGTCACGGGGCCGTATATCGGCGCGGCGGTGATCCGGGGCACCGGCATGACTTACGAGGATCTGGGCACCATAAAGCAGGTGCCCACAGCGGAAATTTTCCTGGCGGCTGCCGCCGCCCTGGTGCTGCTGGCGATCCCGGCGGCGCTGCTGAAGCGGAAGGAGGCTGCGAAATGACGGCGCTTTATACTCCCTGGGGAGAGCAGCTCGACAGGAGCTGCCCTCTGCCGGAGTATCCCCGACCCCAGCTGCGGCGGGACAGCTATCTCTGTCTCAACGGCCTGTGGGATTACACCGTGGAGGACGGGGACGAATACTCCCGCCGCCGCAGCGGAAAAATATTGGTGCCCTTTTCACCGGAGAGTCTGCTGTCCGGCTGCGATTTCCGGCTGCAAAGCGGGGAAACGCTGTGGTATGAGCGGACGTTCACCCTGCCGGAGGGCTTTCGCCGGGACCGGGTGCTGCTGCACTTCGGTGCGGTGGACCAGTGCTGCCGGGTGCTGGTGAACGACCGGCCTGTGGGCGGCCATGAGGGGGGCTATCTGCCCTTCACCCTGGACATTACCGGCGCCCTGGTCCCCGGGGAAAACCGGCTGACTGTGGCCGTCACCGACGACCCGGAGGGCGGTGTCCACGCCTTCGGCAAGCAGCGCACGGACCGGGGCGGCATCTGGTACACCGCCCAATCCGGCATCTGGCAGACGGTGTGGCTGGAGAGTACAGCGGACAACTACGTCCGTTCCCTGCGCCTGACCCCGGACTTTGACGGGAAATGCCTGCGGTACGCCGTCCGGGCGGAGGACCCGGCAGGAGCCCGGGTCACGGTGCTGTGCGGCGGGCGGGTCGTTGCCCGCAGCTGGGCCGATGAGCGGGGAGAGGGCGTGTGCCCCATTCCGGCGGAGCACTTCCGCCCCTGGAGCCCGGAGGATCCGTATCTGTACGATCTGGAGGTGACTCTGCCCTCCGGCGACCGGGTAGAGAGCTATTTCGGCATGCGGCAGTTCTCCGTTATGGAACACCGGGGCCGCCGGGTGCTGGCCCTGAACTACCGGCCCTGCTTCCAGTCGGGGCTGCTGGACCAGGGCTACTGGTCCGATGGGCTGTACACCCCTCCGGCGGATGAGGCCATGGTCTGGGACATTCAGACCGCCCGGGACATGGGCTTCAATATGCTGCGCAAGCACATCAAGATCGAGCCTCTGCGGTGGTACTATCACTGCGACCGGCTGGGGATGATCGTTTGGCAGGACATGGTATCCTGCTTCGAGGGATGGCGGACCCTGACCATGCAGGTGCTGCCCTTTCTGGGTCTGCACCTGCATGACGCGCCGTCGGCCCGGCTGGGCCGGGCCGGGGAGCCTGGACGGCAGCAGTTCCTCCGGGACATGGCCGACACGGTGGACCTGCTGTATAACTGCGTGTCCCTGGGCCTGTGGGTGCCCTTCAACGAGGGCTGGGGCCAGTTCAGCGCCCTGGAGGTCGCGGACCGGCTGCGGACCATGGACCCCACCCGGCCCATCGACCATGCCTCCGGCTGGCACGACCAGGGCGGCGGCGACCTGAAAAGCCGCCACATATATTATCGGCCCGTGCGCCTGAAAAACGACGGGCGGCGGGTGCTGGCCCTGACGGAGTTCGGGGGCTACAGCCTGCAGTGCCCGGGTCACCTGGCGACGGACAAAAAATTCGGCTACCGCATGTATGACGATGCGGCAGCCTGGATGGACGCGGTGGAGCGCCTGTATGAAACGGAGGTCCTGCCCCTGATCGAAAGCCAGGGCCTGTCGGCGGCGGTGTATACCCAGCTGTCCGACGTGGAGGACGAGGTCAACGGCCTGGTGACCTTCGACCGCCGGGTGTGTAAGATGGACCCGGCCCGCATGCGGAAAATCAACAAGAAATTGCATTTTTAGCACAGGATATTGCGCTTTCGACATGCGATAGCCCGAAGAGATAGGGCCGGCAGAGTCGTCGGCCCCTATGGAGCGTCCGAGAGCTTGACAAAATCGTGTGCATGACGTATAATGAACATGGAAAGGGCGCTGCGACAAGCGGTTGGCCCGACTAAGTTAGGGTTTTACAAAGAAAACCGTCACCGGCCAGGGTGGCGGTTTTCGCGTCTCTTTACGATAATCGTGACCGTATAGGGTCCGATATGTAAGGTAATACGCATTGCCTCACCCCCTTTCGGGTGGTGTGGCCAACCGCCTGCCGTTCGTGCAGCGCCATGGGTATTATAACATACGATGTGGCAAGATGCAACAAAAAGCGGGAAAGCGTGGCCGTATAGGGGGGCGGACAATTCTGTCCGCCCCGCAGGATGCCCCTATGTAAGCACCCACTGCAGCAAAAGCAGCAGGCCGAAGCCGGGAAGGCCCAGCACCCCGATCACCAGGGAGTTGAACACGTTCAGGCCCAGGTGCAGCCCGGGAACGGTGCGGCCTAGGAGCCACAGGGCGCCGAAGCCCAGGGCCGCGTTGCCCGCTACCCGGAATACCGTTTTCAGGGGGCTTTTCGTCAGACGCAGCACCCCCAGCAGGATAAACAGCGCCCCCACGCCCAGGGCGGCTTTTTCTAAGACGGACACACAGTCCCTCCCTTCACGGAGGACGCCGCCACGCAGGGGCCCTCCCCCAGCTGGGTCTTGATGCACCGCAGCAGATAGTCGCTGCGGGCCTTCAGGGCGTTGATCTCGTAAATGCTGGCCTCTACCAGCTCTGGGGCGGTGACGTAATTGAACTTATCATAGGCGTTGCGCAGGGCTTGGTTGGTCTGATACAGCTCCTGCCGCAGGTCCCCCAGGGTGGGGGAGGCCGTGTCCTTGTTTTTCATGGCGATACCTCCTGATGGCTATTGTACGGTTATTTTGGACAGATATGACAGGCTTTAATCAGGGGGCAGGAACATTTTTCCGGGGAGGTGCGCGAAATGCACGAGGAATACATGCGCCAGGCGCTGGACCTGGCCCGGGAGGCCGCCGCTGCCGGGGAGGTGCCGGTGGGCTGTGTCATCGTCCGGGACGGGGCGGTGGTGGGCCGGGGCCGCAACCGGCGGGAGGAGCGCCAGGCCGCTTGGTCCCACGCGGAAATGGAGGCCATGGCCGAAGCCAACCGGACCCTGGGCACCTGGCGGCTGGACGGCTGCACCCTGTATGTGACTCTGGAGCCCTGCCCCATGTGTGCCGGGGCCATTCTCAACGCACGAGTCAGCCGGGTGTACTTTGGGGCCCGGGACCGGGAGATGGGCGCCTGCGGCGGGGTGATGAACCTGTTCATGGAGGACTTCCCCCACCCCCCTGCCCTGGTGGGCGGCGTGCTGGAGGAGGAATGCGCCCGGGTCCTGCAGGATTTTTTCCGGGGCCTGCGCAAGAAGTAAAATTTCCCTTATTTTCCCGTTGACAAAACCGGGAAAAGTGGCTATATTATGTCATATCGAGTGCAAATGCAGTGATGGGGACCAGTAGCGCTCCCTCCCGATGCCAAGAGAGCCGCCGTTTGGTGCAAGGCGGCCACGGGGGAAGCCGCGAATATCACCCCGGAGCATCCGGCTGAAACGGCATACCCGGATTAGGTGCGGACGGCGGAGGGCCGTTATCATCCCTCGCCCACGGATGGTGGGGCAGAGCGGCTGCGCCCCGGCGCGGCAACAAGAGTGGTACCGCAGAGGTTTTCCGGCCTTTGTCTCTTATGGGAGACAAGGGCCTTTTATTTTTTGCAATATATAATGTTATGTTTATAATGGAGGTAACACATGGAGTACAAAAAGACGCTGAATATGCCCAAGTCCGGCTTTCCCATGCGGGCGGGCCTGCCCAAGCGGGAGCCGGAGATGCTGCGCTACTGGGAAGAGCTGGATCTTTACAACGAGCTGCTGAAGAAGAACGAGGGCAAGCCCCTGTTCTCCCTCCACGACGGCCCTCCCTTCTCCAACGGTGCCCTGCACATGGGCCACGCCCTGAACAAGGCCCTGAAGGACTTTATCAACCGCAGCTATGCCATGCGGGGCTACTACACCCCCTATATCCCCGGCTGGGATAACCACGGCATGCCCATTGAGTCCGCCATCATCAAGC
>ERZ780207.1784-NODE-1784-length-17360-cov-3.488760_pt1 | contig 17360 bp, 10 predicted proteins | sample MGYA00510977_ERZ780207 | MGnify/ENA primary metagenome ERZ780207 (study PRJEB29588, sample SAMEA2151383) | human gut metagenome | biome: human gut; feature: human-associated habitat; material: faeces | place: Denmark | collected 2008/2010 ... | reverse complement strand
CCGTCGATGGTGAGCCACGTGGGCTGCGCCTTGCCCATCGGGGTGACGCGGAAATGGTTGCGGCGGCAACTCCCCGCAACGGAGATTCCGGCTTCGCGCAACAGCGTCTGCGCCCGGTCGGCATACAAACCGCACGCCTCGGCGCCGATGAGTGCATAGGGATGCTCGGGCTCGGTCCGCTCCAGGGCGGCGATGCCTTCGATCGGGTCTTCGACCCGCGTGCCGTCGGGCAGCCGGCCCAGCAGGTCGAACGACCCCGAGGAGAAATGGAGCGCGCTCTGTCCCTGCGAGACGATCGCGCAACGCTTGCCGGCCTCGGCCAGCCGGATGCCGCAGGCCATGCCGGCCAGGCCTCCGCCGATGATTACCGTATCGAATTTCATTTTGCTGCAGTTTTTTGCGTTTCATCCGACAATCCGCACACGCTCTCGTAGACCCAGGTCGTGTACTCGCTTTCGCGCAGGGTGTCGCCCCACGCAATGGGGGCCATACCCTTCCAGCGCTCGTTGAGGAAAGAGACCAGATCCGCCTTGGCCTTGCGTGCACAGACGGGATCCTTGCGGCCCATGAGGCCGGCGGCCCGGCAGGCGCACAGCTCGCCCTGGCAGGTGCCCATGCCGACGCGCGTGCGGCGGCGCAGATCGACCAGGTTATTCACCGAGAGGTTTTCGAGCGCATACTCCACCTCGCCGATCGAAACCTCCTCGCATTCGCACACCAGGCTGTTCTTGATCGAGTCCGTGCCGTCGATGCGCGTGGCCAGCGCCCCGTGGCGGGCGATCGACGAACGCCGCTGGGCAATGGGCTTGTTGCGGGTCTTGCGATCGACCTCCTCGCGGCTCTCGGTCGAGCCCGGCAGCGGGATCTCGGCCGTGCGGCACTTCCCGTCGTTGCCGATCTTCTTGCAGATGAGGTCGGTGGCCCACTCGGCCATCAGGCGGTAGGTCATCAGCTTGCCGCCCGTGATGGTGATCAGCCCCGGCACTCCGTCGCGCGTCTCGTGGTCGAGCAGCACGATGCCGCGGCTGATGTTGCGTCCTGAAGGATCATTGTCCGCTGCGACAAGAGGGCGCACGCCGCAGTAGGCACGGATGATGCGGGTCTGAGCAAGCACAGGAGAGAGCTTCTGGCCTTCTTCGAGCAGAATTTTCACCTCTTCAGGCGTGACGCGGAGTTTGTCCACCTCTTCTAATCCAACTCTGTCGGACGTTGTTCCTATTAGTGAGATGGTTTCTCCTGGCACAAGTATGTCGGCGTTTGCCGGCTTGCGGCAGCGGTTTATGACGACATTGTTCACGCGGTGCCCGAAAATCAGCAGTGAGCCCTTTGCTGGGAACATCGTGATGCTGACTCCTGCCATCTGTGCGATGCCCTGACCCCAAATGCCTCCGGCATTGACCGTGACAGGGGCATAGAACGTGTCCACCTCACCTGTGCGCTTGTTTTTGATTTTCACGCCCTTGACTATGTTCCCTTCCTTGACAATCCCAAGTACCTCGCTGTAGGTGAGCACTTTCGCTCCGTGGAGTTTTGCATCGGTCATGTTCGCGGCCGTGAGCCTGAACGGGTCAATGGCTCCGTCTGGGACAACGACGGCTCCGATAAGGGATGGATTTACGGACGGCTCCATCGCAATGGCTTCCTTCGGGTCAATCACCCTTGCCTTGATTCCGGCCTTGTGGCAGGCCTCTACAAACTTCGCCTGATAGCAGAGGTCGTCTTCCGGAAGGGTGATGAAAAGCCCTTCTGTCTTTTCGACGCAGCCTCGTGCAATCTTCTTGAGAATCATATTCTCCTTGATACATTCGGATGCGGATTCTGCATCGTTCACGGCATATCTGGCACCACTGTGCAGCAGTCCATGATTTCTTCCTGTCGCGCCTGTCGCGATGTCATTCCTTTCAAGAAGCAGAACTTTCAGCCCGCGGAGCGCACAATCTCTTGCTGTGCCTGCGCCCGTGGCTCCACCACCGATAATGATGACATCAAACTCATTATTTCTAAGTTTGTTCATACTGACTTCAGTTTCCTACAAAAACCAATCTGAGCCCGGTTGATGCCCGTGTTTTTCTATGTGTTCGCAGTTTTCCGGCATTTCGGAGAAAAAGCAATGCAAAAATAATAAATTTTTTGCCTGTTACCAATTGGGCCGGGTCAATGAGCGGAATGTCGCTGAGTATTAATAATTCTTGTTTTTAACCCATAATTGTTGCGCAGAGGAAACTCAGTCCCGTGAGCAGCAGTCCTGTGAGGCTTTCGTAGGGAATCAGACGGAGTCTTTCCTCGATGTCCAGTCCTACACTGCCGGCGGTCGCGTGGAAGAATGAGCCGTGCGGGAGGTGGTCTATGACTGTGGCGCTTGCGTTTGTGAGGGCTGCGCTCCACAGAGGGCTTGCTCCTGTGGCGAGGACTGCCTGGCTGAAAGATGCTGAAGAGATTGTCGCTCCTGCTGTGGTGGAGGCTGTAGCCGCAGTCATCAGAATGCTGGAAACCATTGCGAGGAGGTAGCCGGCAGTGTTTCCGTCAAGTGAAGACATCGCTCCCGAGCTAAGCGCCGAAATCAGAATATCCTTTATGGACGAAGCCTTGATTATTCCTGCGATTGTTCCCGTCGCCACCAAAAGAATCGCAACTCCGGACATCTTTTCCAGTCCGTAGGAAAGGCAACTGGCGGTTTCGCGCCATTTCCTTGTGGCGAGAATACCCGCGAACCCTCCGAGAGGGAGAGCGACCGCCGGGTCTATTGCTATTCCGAAAAGCGGACGGAGCGACAGAAGAATCACTGCCGTGAGCGGTCCGGTGATGGATGCGAGGAAAGACGGCAGCTTTCCCCCGGGGCTTGAAGTCTGGTCGGCATAGCTTGTCACAGTCTGTCTTTCCGGGATGAAAGGTATAACCAGATAGACGATTACCAGCAGAGTGATGACTGCCGGAATTATGTTCGCCGCCATCACAGAGGGAAGGCTTGCCGCGTAGTTTTCCGCAGCTACAATCGTGTTCGGATTGGGAGAGATGACATTTCCGCATTTGCCTCCCGCAATCATCGCAAGCAGCACCTTTGGCAGCGGGAGTTTCAAGTCCTTTTGGAGCGAAATCGCTATTGGAGCGACAGTTATGACCGCCACATCCACGAAAACTCCGGCTCCGCAGAGAATCATCGTCGAAATCGCGAGTGCCGTATAGACCTGTTTCTTACCGAGTTTGCGGACTATGCTTGAGGATATCGAGTCCGCCGCTCCGGTTTTGATGAGAACTCCCGAAAGCACGCCTGCCGCAAGAATGCGAAGAATAGCCGGGGATATGTCCTTTATGCCCGAAATCATCGCCTCCACCGTTCCCGTCATTCCCCAACCGGAGAGCAGACCGCCCAGAAGTGCTCCCGCCATAAGGCTGTAGACGGGAGATATTTTCTTGATTATCATTATGATTACGATAACAAGAGCTATGACTGATGCAATGGCGCTGTTCATTTCGACTGATTTTTAAATATTCCTGCGACATTGAAGGCTGTGCGTCGCAAATTCTCCCTTGCCTTGTCTTCCTTCATCGCTTCTTCGAGACTGCAAGGTCCCGGAACAATCGGAAATACCGCTGCAAAATCCGATTCCTCCAAAAGGGCTGCGTCTTCGACCTTGCCGCAAAGAACCACCACAGGGATGTCAATTCTTGAGGCATAGGCTAAAACTCCCGCAGGGGTCTTGCCCTTGAGAGTCTGGCTGTCGGTTTTGCCTTCGCCGGTGATGACAAGCGACGCTCCTTCAATCTTTTTGCTGAAATCCACCGCATCGAGCACCATATCGACTCCCGGCTTGAGCTCCGCTCCGAGAAAGGCGCTGAATGCCCCTCCTAGTCCTCCGGCCGCGCCGCTTCCAGGCATAGAGTGCAGGGAAATGCCCTTGCTGCGTTCTACCAAATCCGCAAAATTGCGCATGCCATTTTCCAATTCCTCCACGGCCTCCGGGTCAGCTCCTTTTTGAGGCGCGAAAACCCTTGTGGCCCCCTCCGGACCGCAGAACGGTGTGTCCACGTCACAGGCGACGGTGAACCGGCAGTCTGCCAATTCCTCTGCCACTCCGCTGCAGTCAATCTCCGCGATTTTCCCCAGTGAAGCACCGCAGCCTTCAAGAGGCCGTCCTTCCTTGTCCAGAAAACGAAATCCGAGGGCGGAAAGCATACCTGTGCCGCCGTCGTTGGTGGCGCTTCCTCCAATGCCGACGAGAAACTTGCGGCAGCCCCGGCGGATTGCGTCCAAAATCATCTCTCCGGTGCCGAAAGTGCTTGTCAGCAGGGGATTGCGTTCTTCTTTAGAAATCAGGGGGAGCCCGCTCGCCTGGGACATCTCGATAATGGCTGTCCCGCCTTCTGCGATTGCATATTCAGTCACTACACTCTCTCCGAGCGGCCCCCTGACTTTGACACTTAAAACTTCTCCGGAAAGTGCCCCGCAGAGAGCCTCTGTCGTTCCTTCGCCTCCGTCGGCAACCGGAACAACAATAACCTCAGACTCAGGCAAGGCCTTCCTCACTCCGCAGGCGATGGCATTCCCTGCCTCCATTGAAGATAGAGAACCTTTGAATGAATCAGTTGCTATGACGATTTTCCTAAACATAAGCTTTTTCCGCTGCTTTATACTCTTTGTCGTCGGCGAGTTCGTCTAATTTCTCACCATATATTTCCATAATCCTTTTGCAGGCTTCGATTTCGTCGCCTACAGCCTCTTCAGGATACTTTTCATTCGAGAAGGTCCATTCCCATTCGAAGTCCTTGCATCTTTCTTCAAAAGCCTTGAAGTCAAACTCCTCTCCTTTTTCGAGGGCAGAGATTGTCTCGTTGAAGAACATCTCCCAGCGTTTGTGGTAATATCCCGACATCATTCCGTTCCACTGTCTGCAGGCGTAGTCTTTGATTCGGCAGTTGCGGTCGCCCCAGCAGCCGATGAGATTGCGGGCGTTGTGTTCGTAGAGATTCTTTTCCTCCTGCGTTTTGCCCATTCTGCGTGCGTCGCCGAGCCAGCGTCCAAGAAGGAATTCTTCCCTTGTGCCGAGCAGCTTTTCGAGTTCGTCGATGAGAGTGAGGAACTCCCCGGATGCGGTCTTATATGCCTGAATATCACCATTTTTGAAAGCCCGGGCCGCGTTCTGCTGAAGAACGGATGCGTAGTCGGCGAGCACCTGGCGGGTGAGGTCTACGATGTCGTAGCGGAAGCCGTCGCTTGAAGAGAGGGCGTCGCAGCAAGAGAGGAGTTTTTTCCAGGCGGCCACGAGCTCTTCACTTCTGTAGCATTTTTTCGTGTTTGTCGTTCCACCCGGATTTATCTTGAAATTCGGACGTCCCGTGATGATGGATTCGTGCCCTCCGTTATTCGTTGTGTTCTCATAAGCCGTCGAGAATATAATCTCCCAGGCCTTTTGCGCGTCTTCGTTTTCTTGCCCGTAACGTTCAGTAAGATAATTTTTTATAAATGAATCTATCTCGATAGGGGAGTCTCTCCAGACATTTTCAAGCATCAGGGCGAAAATCGCAGGATTCTGGTTTATGCCTTCCATCGTGAGGCCGATTCCGCTGAATTTGCCCCTCTCAGGCCTTGTCAGAGTCGATGCCGGGTCGTTTGCCACTCGGGAGGCGTTTCCGGAAAGTACGATGTTCTGACCGAAGTTCTGGAGCATACACCAAATCCACGGTTTGCCGTAATAGGCTTCTGTTCTCTCCCAAACCGGATGGCGCTCGCTCCAAAGGTCGAGAATCACCATTCCGTCGTCCGGTACGGCTCTCAGAAGCGCCTGTATCTGAGGCTCGTGCCAATAATCCCTTTCGTGGTAGAAAAGCCATCCCTGCATAAGCCAGACCGCCTTCGGGTCGGCGGCTCTCATTGAGTTGAAGAGCTTCGAGCTTATTGCGCTGAGGTAGCTTGTGTCGCTGGTCTGCGGCCTGTTTTCGTTGAATGTATCGGCGGAATAGATGTGGTTGGTCCCGTAGATGCGGGTCTGTTCTTCGATGAACAGGCGTCCTATTTCGGTGAACATCTCTTCACCCGGGTCGAGAACTGAAACCTCCGGAAAATTCACCCAGGAGCCTGTGCTGATTTTTGCCTCCGGGAATTTGTCCTTGAATGCCGGCGGCACGTGTCCGGTGAATGCCGGAAGAACCGGGGTCATTCCGAGTGAACGCTCAGCGTAGAGTATTTTCTTTGCGAGCTTTTCCTGCTTTTTCATACAGCTTTGAGGAAGCGGGCCGCCCCATCCGTCGAGATTGCCCATCCAGAACCAGTTGTAGTAAGCCGGTCCGCTGAAGAAGGACTCCAGCTCGCTGTCGCTGAATCCGAGCTTGTTATAGACCCTTTTCCAGACTGAGTTCTGACCGGTGAGGGCGAGCGGCATATTGATTCCGTTCAATGCCATCCAGTCGATTTCCTGCTGCCATCTGTCGAAGTCCCACCAACTCATCGAGTAATTGAATGTGCAGTAGTTCAGGTAGTAACGCCATTTGTAAGGTGATGTCTTGGCGGTTTTTTCTTCCGGAAGCGGAAGTGTCTCCGGAAGTGCGCTGCTGTTTCCGCACCAGCTCCGGTGGAATCCGCAGTACTCTCGCAGATAGTGCCCGAGGGCGCTCGCTATGCTGACACCGTTGTTGCCTCCAAGTACGATTTTTCCGTTTTCTGCGCTGAACTCGAAGTAGTCGAGACTGTCCTGGCGTTCCGGAAGAAGACGGAGTTCAAATTCGGAAGACCTGCCTCCTGTCACACGGTCAACGAGGGAGCGGACCGCCTCAATCTGTTCTTTTTCTGCAAATACGGTCTGTGTCGCCTTGTCCGTGCCGCAGCCGGCAATAGCTGAAGCGACAAGTGTCAATGTCGTGAAAATTATGGCTGCGCGTGATATCCGCATCATCCCGGATGTGCTACTTTTCATTTGCTATGAGTTCTTTCGCGACCTCCAGAGGAGAGTCAAATGGTTTTGTATTGCTGTGATAAGGGGTGTTAATCCATTCTTCCTCCCATTCGTCGAGCATTCCGGCTTTTTCGGAGAAATGGATTTCGAGTCTCGGAATGTAGTAGTCGCGTATGAGTCCGGACCAGAATCTCGCTGCATAGTCTTCCTGCCATCCGCCCCAAGTGGTGATGAGCCTCTTGGCATTAGATTCCCTGCGGTCTTTTTCAAGTGCGCTGCCTTCCTCGCCTCTTGCATCCGAAATCCATCTGTCAAGCCTGTGGAGAGGATGTGAAGCGAGCAGACGGTCCACGTCGGAGAGTATGGCGACGGTCTTTCCCAATTCTTCCCGGCCCTTTTCCGTGCGTCCGAGTTTGAGAGCCTTCTCATAATGTCTGTCAGCGAGTTCCGCAAGATAGAGAGCCGAAAACTCGACGGCATCGTTGAAATAGAGAGGGGAGTCGCATTTGTCCGAGAGACTGAGGAATATCTTCACTGCCTTTCCGAAATCGTCGTCAATTCCGTGGCGGCTGACTCTTCTTCTGTCGTGGGTGACTGTCTGCCAGGTGAAACGAGGGTAGGAATAGAGCGAACTGTATACGCTCTTGTGCAGGAGCTTCCAAGCCTCTCTCATCTGATTGTCACAGAAACCGTAGCGGGCGCGGCAGTAGCTTTCGAGCCATCTGTCGATGTCGATGCTCTCCCTTGTCCAGCCCATATCTGCGAGCAGTTCATAGACAATTTCATTGTTTTCAAGACCTTCCGGCGCACTGCCGAAGCCTACGAGATTTTTGGAGTATTCCGAAGCGAGAGCCTCTGCAGAAGCAGTTGCATACATATCCAAATCTCCTGTCGGGAGAACTTTGCCTCCGAAATTCGGCACATAGCTGAATATCCATTTCTTGCCGTGGAAACCTTCCTGCACTTTCCAGGTCTGCTCTGTGTGCCAAACCCATTTAGGGTAGTCGTTTCCCAGGTCGATGATTATCATCTTGTCGTCAGGAACTCCGGAGAGCATAGCCTTGAGGCTTTCCGGGTCCCAGAAATCGTGCTGATATCCGAAAGTCCATCCTTGGGTGACCCAGATGGCATCGGAGTCGCCTGCGCTGATAGAGTTATATATTGCCTTTCCGTATTCTGCAAGAAGTTTGTGTTTGCCCTCGTCGTCGCCTTCCTCTACAGGCAATTTCATCTCGTTGAAACTGTCTGAAAGCCAATACTTTGCCTTGCCAAATTCTTTTTCCCACTCCCGTACGAAAAGTTTTCCGATTTTGGTGAACCACGGTGAGTCAGGGGAGAGTACGCAGGCATTGTCCTCCAGCGGGAAGCCTCCCCAGGTGAGCTGCCTTGCCTGGATTTCAGGATGTTTTTTCATCAATGCGGGCGGAATGAATCCTGCGAATGCCGGGGCTACAGGTTCCATTCCGAGTTCTCTCATCCTGTCGAGTATCTTGTGCTGGAGTTCAATCTGGGAGTTGTGCCAGTTGTCGTCGAGAGGACCGTCGAAGCGGTTCAGATTGCCCATTCTGTGCCACGGAAGGTGTGCGGCTCCTGTGAAGAAACTGTCGATTTCGTCGGCTTCAAGTCCGAGTTTAAGCCATACTCTCTTTGCAATCGCCTCGGCTGCAACGCTTGCAAGCGGCATATTCACTCCGTGAAGAGCCATCCAGTCAATCTCTTTCGACCATCTCTCCCATCCCCAATAAGGAGTGGTGTAGCCGAAGGTGCAGACATTGAGGAAGTAGCGCAGCTCATAAGGAGAGACGGCTTCTTCGTCCCAGTCCGGCCAAATCTCGGGAATGTCCAGTTTGCTTCCGCTCCAGCATATCATCGAGCCGCAGGCTTCGCGGAGGTATCTGTCCATAGCATAACAGATTGCGCTCGGACTGCTTCCCCCGATGCTGAGCAGACCGCCGGTCGCTTCGATTTCAAATCTGTCCAGTCCCTCTTCCGTAGTCGGGATGGTTTTGAATGAGACATTTTCGAGTTTTCCTATTGTCCTCTCAATCACCCCTTGAGCGGCATTAATGCATTTTTCTTCAGCGCTTTTTTCCCCTTTACAAGAAAAGAAAAGCGGGACGAGAGCGAATGAGACAAAGATTCCTATGACTTTTTTCATCATCGAAGCGAGTTTTGTGTTAAAAACTATTGTGTATTCAATTTGGAAGACGGGGAGAAGGTCAGTCCTCCCCGCCTTGGGGTTTGCAGGGCTTATTCTGCGATTTCGCACTGAGTCTTGATGTCGAGCAATACAGGTTTCATAAAAAGAGCCTCAGCAGCTTCTACCGGGAGGAACTCTTTGCCACCGGCATTGGTTTCTCTTATTGAGTCGTCGCCCTCGAACAACTGAATTTGCATAATTCCATAGTAGTAGCGAGGGTTTTCTTCTCCTTCTTTCTTCCTTTCTGAACGGAAAACGATGTAGTCACCGGTGCGATAGTTTTCTTTAATCGCATCCTTACTACTATCTCCGGCGTTGAGCAATTTGCGAAGAAGACCGCTGCCGCCTATATTGGTGACTTTCTCTGGATCTGTTTCTCCGAGAGTAGAGTTGTCGAGTTTTCTCTGGATTTCACCGAGAGCATAGAATGCCTTGATTCTTTCAAGATTTGTAGTCGGGTTCTTGAGCTTGAAGAAAATTGCGTCGACTGTCTTGAAGAGCTCTGCCTTCTCTCCCCAGCCCCATTCGCCTCTGATATATTGCATTTTGAATACTTTATCTGTCTCTGCTTTAGTTTTGTCGAGTTTGTGTTCTCCATATTGATAAATATCGCATTGACGTCCAACAGTTCCGGCACCGAGTTTGTCCACAGTGCAGAACGTATAACCTCTCTGACTTCCTATCAAACCGGTCTCCTCAGGTTTGATAAGTGTAGTTTTTCTCAGGACATTTGCAAAGCAGAAGCTGACATCTTTTCCGTCGACAGGGAGAATATCGTTGAGGCTGAGGATGTGCTCGACCTTGCCGTTTACCTTCACTCCGTGCATTGAGAAGAATGATTTGGTGTCAGAACCTGCTCCGGTGAATTCTTCCGGGTATTTCTCCGGATTGTTCTCGTGGTTCTCAACCTTGTTGTCTGCGTAGAGCGCTACAGCATCGTTGAACCAAACATCACCCTTAGGCTCTCCTGTTACCTTTGGAGCGTCGAAGTAGAACTTCTTGGCAGCGCCGGAAGCTGAAAGCACAACCTCAATTGCGTCAATTTCCTTTGAATCAGCAAAGAACTCTACAGATGCAGTAGTGCCTTCAATGGTTCCTTCCTGGGCCTCACCAACAACTGTGAATGTGCCGTCCTCTGCTTTCTTTGCACCGGTGAAAACAGCCTTTGAAATAGCTGTTGTGCTGGTGAACGAACCGCTGAGTTGCACCGGCTCACCATAAGGAAGTTCACTGACTGTCTCAAGAGTAAATTCTGCCTCGAGAGTCTTCACTTCGTCATTGTTTTTCGTGCAGCTCGCGAACAGCATAGTAAGCGCCGCTGCAAAAAGTAATGATTTCTTCATTTTTTTGTTGTTTTAATAAGTGGTTAATAATATGTTTGTTGTTCACTTTACAATAGTGTCATTTATTTGATTTCGACGTCCGCATAGATAGGGAAGTGGTCGGAAAGAAGCCTCTGGCGATCCACTGCGGTTTCGATGAGTTTCACTCCGGAACCTTTCTTTGCATAGATGTAGTCGATTTTGATTGAAGGCGACATTGTGCTGAATGTCAGTTCCCTGTTGGTAAGATCATCCCAGCCTTTTCTGAGGAATTCCATCTCGGGACTGTCCGGCTCCGCGTTCATATCTCCTGCCAGGAAAACAGGATTCTTGATGCCCTTCACCTTCTTCTGGATGAATTTGACCTGCTCAAGTCTCAATTCTGCTGAACTTACTTCCAAGTGAGTACAGATATAGGTGACAATCTGTCCGTCAGGAAGTTGGATGTCAGCTAAAAGCATCGCCCTCTGTTCCTTCTTTCCGATGTTCGGGAGAAAGACTCTTTCGCTACGGACGATAGGATAGCGGCTTAGAAGTCCGATGCCGTAATAGCCGCCACGGTAGTCTATGGCCTTGCCATAGATTCCGAACATTCCTGTTTCCTGAGCGAGTTCATTGATGAACTTGACCCCGTTCTGTTTCGGAGCTCTTTCACGATGTGTGTCCCAATCGCATTCCTGAAGCGCGACAATGTCCGCGTCTAAAGACTTGATGTAGGAGCCTATTTCCTCCATAGAGGCGAGTTCTCCGAATCGGAGGTTGTAACTCATCAGGCGCAGTTTTCCGTTTCCGGCGAAGCCTGCGCTGCAAATGAGAATGGCTGCTGCAAATGCTATAAATCTGAATTTTTTGCTCATAATTTTATTTTCTCGATTGTAATTCTGTAATATCCGAGATTCACCGTTTTTTTGCTTTCAGCACCACGACAGACGTATTCCGGCGGACAGATGACATAGAGACTCCATCCCTCTGCACCTTCAGAAATGAACGAACGGCAAGAATACGATGCGACTTTCGATTCAAGTTCTTTTTCAAGCCCGTTCTTCACCCGCCCTATTATGACTGCATTTTCCGAAAGCTTCACGCTCTTTTTGCTGAAGATTTCATCCAGCTGAGACATCTTGTCGATTCTGCCCGTGTAGATGGTCGTTCTGCCGGGGATGCCTGTCTGGATGTGTATATCGGCACCGCCGAGGAATACATCTGAATCATATATGCCGTCGAAATCGGCAATTGATGTTTTCGCTATGATTCCGCAGCCTTTCGTAACCTTCATTCCGGTCGGTTCCTGCTGGACGAAATAAGGCCAGATATTGTTGTCCCTACAAATCTTCATAAATGGAGTTGAATCTCCAACGGTGAAATCCATTCTGTCAAAGAAGAACATCACTGCCTTTTTGCCTTCTGCACCGAGGATGTGGTTTTTTGCTATGCTCACGTCCCTGCGTGCAAAATAACTGTCCTTGTCTTTGAGGTCGGTAAAATAATCCACTGCAAACGTGTTGTTGGCATTCATCTCTGCCGGCGGTTCGGGCAGTTGAGACGAAGGCGGAGTCGGGGTCGTCGGTTCATCCGGATTCTTTTCGCAGGCGCAAAACAGCGCGGCGGCAAGTGCTGTTGTAAGTATAATCCTTTTCATCTCATTTCTCCTCATAAATTACATCAGCCATCACAAAGCAGTGGTCAGACAGATCCGGTCTTGCGATGATTTCATATTTTGTGTATTTCCATTTCTTCGGATAACCCATCACATAGTCGAGCTTCTTGTTCGGTTTATTGGAAGGAATGGTGAAGCCGGTTCCTTCTCCGATTTCCTGCCATGTGTTTTTGATATACCTGATCGGGTCACTGTCTTCAGTGGCATTGAAATCTCCAATCAATAGCGTGGGAGTAAGTTTATCCTGTTCGAAGATACTCTTTTTTACATCGGCGTAGTGGCGGATTGTAATTTCTGGTGTTTCGAGTGCGAGATGTGTCGTGGCAACTCTCACCGTTCCGCCCTCAGGCAAGCGGACATATATCCATCCTGTGCTTCTCGGCTCACGCGAACCTGCGATTGTGCTGACAATCTTTTCGGCTTTGAGGAAAGGATATTTACTCAGAAGAGCCACTCCGAAACCGCCACCTTGATAGGTGAATGACTTACACCAATAGGGGAACATCCCCGTAGCTTGGGCCAAAGCGTTGAGAAAATCCGTGTTCCCGTTGCGTTTTGTGAAATGATCCACCTCTTGGAGGCAGACGACATCAGGAGCATATTTGTTGATGAGCTCAGCATAAGGTTCCACCTTATGGCCGGCGTAGAGTGCACCTTCCTTGATATTCATCGACATCACCCTCAGGCTAAGCCTCTCTCCGGCAGACGCCTGCCGAAAAGAGGAGCAAATAGCCGTGATTGTGAGCATCAATGCAATTGTGATATTTCGTATCTTAATCATTTCTTTCTTGTGGGCTTAATCAGTTCCACCCCGGGTTATTTGGGGCAAGATTCGGGTTCATCTGCATCTGTTTAAAAGGCACAGGAAGGAGATAATTCTTGTCCGGGTCAAATGTTCTGCCAGATTCGAGAATAAGGTACTCCTTACCGTTTACGGACTGCCACTTGAGGTCTGAGAGTTTAATCTTGAGCCTACTTGGGTCAAGATAGTCTTTTCTCACTCCGAGAAGAGGCTGTCCGAGAAGTTTGCCCTGTTTCCATCTGATGATGTCAAAGTATCTATGGCCCTCGAAGAAGAGTTCCACGCGGCGTTCTCTCCTGATTTCGCTGCGGATGTCGGAACCTGCAGGAGGAGTGAGAGTCATATGAACCATTCCGACGCGGTCGCGAAGAAGGTTGATGCTCTTGTCGAGGTCGTCCTGGGTGAGCTGTCCGAGCATTTCCTTTGCCTCGGCGTAGTTCAGAAGGACTTCGGCGTATCGGATGAAAACGATGTCGTTGTCATCGTGTTTCACGAACTGGACAGTCTCAGGTTCGATATATTTTCTCATATAGTAGCCGGTGTAGGTCATACAGCCATCTTTCGAGTTGTCGAATTTCGGGTAGGTGAAAATTGTCTTGTCTGTGTTGAGCTTGTCTCCACTCTCTCCGCCTTCCCATTTTGTCCCCGGAGGAAGAATGGACATAGTCATTCGGGGGTCTCTGTCCTTGAAGACATCTTCGTAGCTTGTAGCGCTGTCCGGATTCCAGATTTGTCCGTCCTTAGTGAGATAGCACTCTATCATACTTGCCGTAGGAACGAATCTGGCATAGTCATTTGGTACCCAACACTCCCTTGATAGGTTGTGTGAAGTTCTTGCCGTCTCTCCGAGGTCATAGTTGTAGATGAAAGAGAGAATTGTTTCGTGATTTGCATTGTTTCTTGACGCGCGGCCTTTGTAGGTGAAGAGGTCGAGGTAGTCGCTTTCCGGGTGACCGGTGTTGTAGAGTTTGTAGTAGGTGGAGGTCATTGCTCTTTCGCAGGCAGAAACAGCATCACCATATCTTCCGTTGTAGAGATATATTCTGCTCAAGAGGGCGAGAGCTGCAGTCTGCGAAATGTGTCCGAAGTCTGCAGAACCGGCCTCTATGTGTTCCGGGAGAGCCTTGTAGTGGTCTTCGAGGTCTTTTGTGATTCTTTCAATCACATCCTCCCTCTTGTCTCTTCCCCTGTACACGTCCGGAGACTCTAAATTGAGTTCCTCAGTGATAAGAGGAACATCACCGAAGAAACTGGTGAGAATCCAGTAGTTGTAGGCTCTGTAGAAATAGGCCTCGGCTGCATATCTTTCCCTCACCTCTTCTTTCACGCCGGTTGCGCGATTGTAGTTGTTGAGGAAGTAGTTTGTTTTGCCGATTCCGCTGTATGCGGCATACCAGACGGAATTGATTTGGCTGATGTCGGAGGAGAAATAGCCTCCGCCGATGTTTCTCCAAGCTGTTGAAATCGCCCACGGAGCGCTGTCTCCCGCGATTTCGGTCTTATTGAGCCATTCCTTCCCGACAAGACTGCCGGTGAATGTGTTGGTTACACTGCGAAGGTGCTGTTCTGTCTGCCAGAAGTTCGCGTCCGTCAGCTTGTCGTGCGGCATCCTGTCGAGGAAGGAATCATTGCAGGCACTCACGAGCAATGCTGCGGACATCAGAAATATATGTATGTTCTTTTTCATATCTGACTGTGTTTTCAAATTTCGTGATGATTATGTTTCTACTTGAAACTGAGGTTGACACCGAATACGACTGTTTTTACGAGCGGGTAGTATCCTCCCTTGGATACAGGGGTCTCAGGGTCGTATGCGTAGAAGAACTTGCTGAAAGTGAAGAGGTTGTCTGCAGAAACATAAAGTCTCAGATTCTCGATTCTGGCTTTCTTCATCCATTTTTCAGGGAATGTGTATCCAAGTTGGATATTCTTTACCCTGAGGTAGGACGCATCCTCAAGCCAGTATGTAGAGAAGGTGTTCTGGTTGAAGTCCTTGTTGTAGGTAAGACGCGGATAAGCGGCATTCGGATTGGGATTTGTCTCCACATTATATCTGTCCAGATGGATTTTTTGAGGATAAGCCGCCATATCCTGGAAAGCGTGTCTTGCGGAGCCCTGAAGGTAGCCGTCGCATTTTCCGACTCCCTGGAGCACGAAACTGAAATCGATGCCCTTCCATCCGAGATTTCCTCTGATGCTGTAGGTGTAGCGCGGGATGCTGCTACCGATGACAGTCTTGTCATATTCCGGCATAATTCGTCCGTCAGATTCTCCGTCCGGACCGCTGAGGTCTTTGTATTTGATATCACCTGGCTGGTATTTGTAACCCAAAACGACAGGAATATTCGGGAGATTGTAGCTGTGGGTCTCCGGATTGTTGATCTTGAAGTTTTCAGGAGTCATAAGACCGTCTGCGATATAACCGTAGAAAGCATCGATAGGGTAGCCTTCCATCTTGATCTGATAGCCGCTGAGGTCCGGCTTGTTTCCTCCGAGGTCGACAATCTTGTTTTTCACGTCAGAGAGATTGAAGCCCACACCGTAGTAGAAGTCTCCAATCTGGTCCCTCCAGTTCAAATCCATTTCCCAGCCCCTGTTGCTCACTTTTCCTGCGTTTTGCTCAGAAGGTTTTGCTCCCAACTGTGCAGGGTAGTTGAATTTGAGAAGGATGCCTTCTGTTTTCTTGTCATACCAGTCGAAGGTGAAGGTGAGTCTGTTCTGGAACATTGCGAGGTCCAATCCGAGGTCAAACATCTTGATTTTCTCCCAAGACAGGTTAGGATTGGAGAGGGTTGACTGGACATATCCTGTTGTCGCTTTGGTTCCAATCATCGAAACATCTGAGGTGTATGCCTGAAGGACAGAGAGATATGGGTAGTTGGAGGAACCCACATACTGGTTGCCGAGCATACCCCAGGAAGCCCTGATTTTCAAATTGTCGAGGTATGGCCTTGTTGCTGCCATCCATCTTTCCTCGGTGATTCTCCAACCTGCTGAAACAGAAGGGAAGAGACCTCCGCGGTTGTTTTTGTGGAAGCGTGATGAAAGGTCGTAGCGCAGGTTGCACTCGAGGAGATATCTTTCGTTCCAGTTATAGCTGAGACGGCCGAAGCCCGATCTGATTGCCCAGGAAGAATAGGCGGAATCGTTGCTCATAGTCTCGGGGTCTCCAAGACTGAGAGTCGGCTCATATTCTGTGCTTAGATTGTTTCTTGAAGCTTCGAATGAACGGGCTGTGTACCATTCCTGAGACATTCCGACAACTCCGCCGAGGCTGTGCTTTCCGAAGTGGAAATCAAAGTTGGTCTGAAGTATGAATGTCTGCTGAATGTTCTTATAGTCAATGTTTTTGATGGAGTTCGGCGACTGGTATTGGTTGGTTTCCCCATTATCCGGATTGACAAAAGTGATGGTCTTTCTGAGAATATCCTTCAATCCGTTGTAGGATGTGAGGTTATATGTTGCGCTGACGTCCCATCCCTTGAGAATGTCTACTTTGACGGTTTCCATTATCGAGAGTTCGTCGGCATCGGTTTTAATCCTGCCTCCGTCGTAAAGGACAGCCACAGGGTTGGTGTTTCCTCCGCCATAAGCCCAGGTCCCGTCGGTGAAACGCAGAGGTGAGTTAGGAGCGATTCGCATAGCATTGTAGATGGCTCCGCCGCCGCTGGTGAGCGAACTTACAGGGGATGTCACCTTTGTGGTGGTGTATCCGAGGTTGGATGAGAGGGTGACTCTGTCGATGAGTTTCGTGTTGATTTTGAAGCGGATGTTGTGTCTGCGCTCTCCAGTGCTGTTGCCGGCTGTGAGACCATCCTGGTCGAAGTATCTGTAGGACAGCATATAACCGCTGTTTCCGAGAGTTCCGTTGAGGCTGACAGAGTAGTTTTGCTGAGGAGCCAGCTTCTTGAGGACTTCACCGACCCAGTTGGTGTTTCCGAAATAGTTGGGGTCTGAGTTGTCGCGCACCTTGTCGAAATGTTCCGGAAGCCAGGCTGCCGGGCTGCCGACATTCTTTCTCGCCTCGTTGTCGAGGGTCATAAACTCAATGGCGTCGCACATCTCAGGCAGTCTTGTCGGAGTCTGTATTCCGGCATAGGCGGAGAAGTTGATTCTGGTGACGGCATCTTTTCCTGTGGCGAGTTTCTTTGTTGTCACGAGGAGCACACCGTTTGCTGCCCTCGCTCCGTAGATTGCTGCGGAAGCCGCGTCTTTGAGGACTGACACGCTTTCGATGTCTTCCGGATTTATGGATGTGATGTCGCCTTCAACGCCGTCGATGAGAATGAGAGGGTTGGAGTTTCCGATGGTTCCCACACCGCGGACCCTGATGGTCGTGTTGGCCTGGCCCGGCTGTGAGGAAGAGTTTACGACTGTCACGCCCGGGAGAAGTCCCTGATCTCCCGGGAGGCGGCGAAGCTCATCCGCCACGGCAGCGTTCAGAACCTCGTCGAGCGACGGCTGAACCGGCTCCGGCGCGGATTTCGCGAAC
>ERZ780207.1774-NODE-1774-length-17437-cov-2.759809_pt1 | contig 17437 bp, 15 predicted proteins | sample MGYA00510977_ERZ780207 | MGnify/ENA primary metagenome ERZ780207 (study PRJEB29588, sample SAMEA2151383) | human gut metagenome | biome: human gut; feature: human-associated habitat; material: faeces | place: Denmark | collected 2008/2010 ... | reverse complement strand
AAATGACGTTGCACCTAAGGATCGCGACATCGCGATGGTTTTCCAGAACTATGCTCTTTATCCTCACATGACCGTTTTTGACAATATGGCATTCGGTCTTAAACTCCGTAAAACACCGAAGGATGAAATCAAGCGTCGTGTTGAAGAAGCAGCCAGAATCCTTGATATAGCTCACCTTCTCGAACGCAAGCCTAAGGCTTTGTCGGGCGGTCAGCGTCAGCGTGTTGCTCTCGGTCGTGCCATAGTTCGTGAGCCTAAGGTATTCTTGCTTGACGAACCTCTTTCCAACTTGGATGCTAAATTGCGTGCACAAATGCGTACCGAAATTTCTAAGCTTCATCAGCGCTTGGGTACAACCTTTATCTATGTAACCCATGACCAGACCGAAGCTATGACAATGGGTACTCGTATCGTTGTTATGAAAAGCGGTCTTATTCAGCAGGTTGATACTCCTCAAAATCTTTATCTCTATCCCTGCAATCTTTTTGTTGCAGGCTTCATCGGTTCTCCTCAGATGAACTTTATCGAAGCAAAGATTTTGAAAGACGGCGACGATTTCTATGCAGAGTTCGGCTCTGAAGACACAAAAACAAGAGCAGGCGTTAAATTTAAGATTAAGCTTCCTGCCGAGAAGAATAAAGACGACCGTCTTGTTCCTTATGTTGACAAAGAAGTTATCATAGGCATTCGTCCCGAGCATGTTCATAATGAAGACGATTTGCTTGCCGCTAATCCCGAGGGTATAGTTGAAGCAAATGTTGAAGTTACCGAGCTTATGGGTGCCGAAACATATCTTTACATGAACTGCGAAGGTCAGGCAATCAATGCGCGCGTTGCTCCTACAAACACAGCAAAGCCGGGCGACAAGATTAAGATTGCTCTTGAACCTTCTAAGATACACATCTTTGACAAAGACACCGAAGTTACAATTTGCAATTAAAATTATCATTGCTGCACCGCAACAGCGGTGCAGTTTTTGTTATAAAATACAACAGTTATCAAAAATCAAGACTTTTTTTATAAAAATGTAAAAAAGGTCTTGATTTTTTTGCTATGTGGCATTATAATACATTTAAGTGGTGAAAAGTGTATTAAAAAACCATAAAAGTGTATTAAAGTGTTGAAAGTGAGGTGGCAACTGTGCTTTATGGCGGATATGACCATTCAATAGACAAGAAGGGCAGGGTTGCCATACCTGCGAAACTTCGTGCCGAGTTCGGAGAAACCTTTATGATAGCCAAAGGTATTTTCGGTAAAAACTGTATTTGCGTTTATTCCAATGAACAGTGGGAAATACTCGTCAAAAAAATCGGTGATTTGCCCTCTGCAAAATCAAGTGCCGTAAAGCGTTATCTTTATGACGGTGCATTCAGCGTGGAATTTGACTCACAGGGCAGAATACTTATTCCGCAAACACTCAGAGAGTTTGCAGGTCTTGAAACCGAAGCACATATAATAGGCGTTGATACCAACCTTGAAATTTGGGACAAGGCAACATGGCAAAAGGCCAATTCCGAATACACCCCCGAAGCAATAGCCTCTATTGTAGAGGAACTTGAATTTTAGTCTATGGAATTTAAACATATATCTGTTTTGCTTAATGAGGTTATTGAGTCGCTCAATATAAAGCCCGACGGCATTTATGTTGATGGCACCGTCGGCGGGGCGGGGCATTCAACTGAAATTGCAAAAAGGCTTGTTTCGGGCAGGTTGATTGCTCTTGACCGTGACCCCGATGCCGTAAAAACTGCCACCGAAAGGCTCAAAGGCTATAACGCAACCGTTATACAGTCTAACTTTGCCGATATGAAGCAAGCGTTAGAAAGTATAAATATATATAAGGTTGACGGCATATTGCTTGATTTGGGTGTGTCATCTTATCAGCTTGATTGCGGTGAACGCGGATTTTCTTATAAATACGATGCTCCGCTTGATATGCGCATGAGCAAAAGCGGCACTGCGGCGGCGGATTTGGTTAACACACTGTCGGCCGAGGAGCTTGCAAAAATTTTCAGAGATTACGGCGAAGAAAAGTTCGCTTACAAAATAGCTTGCAGCATAGTAAAACGGCGAGAAAAGGGAAAAATAGGAACAACAACCGAGCTTGCCGAAATAATAGCATCTTGTTATCCTGCGGCCGCCCGTCGCGACGGCAACCCTGCACGGAAGTGCTTTCAGGCGCTTAGAATTGCGGTTAACGATGAATTCGGCAGTCTTGAACGCCTGCTTGATACCGCATTTGATATGTTGAACGCGGGCGGGGTTCTGTCAATAATAACCTTTCATTCGCTTGAAGACCGAATAGTAAAACAACGCTTCAAGCAATACACAACGGGCTGTACCTGTCCGCCCGATTTTCCTATATGCGTGTGCGGTAAAAAGCCGCAGGGTGAATTGCGCTTTAAAAAACCGATTACCGCTTCAAGCGAGGAATTAAATCAAAATTTACGCAGCCGAAGTGCAAAGCTGCGTTCTATAGTTAAATTGTAGTATGGAGGATGTAAAGTGGATAACTTAAAGTATTATAACGATAGCTTGGCATACGACTTTGAAATGTTTATGCCGCGTCCCGCACAACAGCAGAATAAAGATAATATTGTTAAGTTGCCACAAATAGGTCCGCGTCAGCGCGCAAAAAAAAGAGCGGCGGTAAGGTCACTTTCGGTATCGGCATTTGCTGTTATGGCAACGGTGTTTATGGTAGCGGCAATGTGCGGCAACATTTTTTTGCGATTGCAAATAAATGAAGTTAATTCTAAAATAAATGATGTTAAAAAAGAAATAAATGTTTTGCAAAGCGAAAGGACAGGCCTTGAGGTAGAATTTGAGCGCGTTATATCCTATTCGAATATTGAACTTGAAGCAGCCGAAATAGGCATGCAGAAAATGGATAAGAGTCAGGTTAAATATATAAGGGTGAACGATAAGAATACCGCCGTAACAAAGGACGGAGAAACTATATCGGGTAAGGATAACTGAGTTATAGTTTCGTTTTGCATTTAATATAATAATAACAATGAATACGAGAGTTGAGGCAGACGCCGACTCTCGTTTTCAAGCATAAATAAAGGAGGTTGGCACATGCCGGCAAGACCGAATAAGCAGATGGTAAAACGCTCTGTTATTGTTATGACGGCGGTTATTTTGTGCCTGACCGTAATATCAAGCGTGAGCCTTGTGCGAATAATGATAGTCAAAGGCGAAGAGTATCAGGCTAAGGCGAGCGAACAACAGCTTTACGACAGTTTAATTACAGCTCCGCGCGGAAATATTTATGATAACAATATGAATTTGCTTGCTACAAGCTCTCCTGCTTGGACTGTTTACCTGACCCCGAACGGAATAAACAAGGAAACCGATAAAGAAAAGGCAGAAAACATAAGAAAAACAATATCAACGGGACTTTCCGAAATTCTCGGAATGGAGTACGACAGCGTTTATTCGCTCACACAGAAAAAAAACTATTATGTTATAGTAAAAAAGAAAATCGAAAAGGATACCGTTGATAAAATAAGACAGTTTATATTAGATAACGACGACCTTGAAATTGCTGATTATATAGGCATTGATGAAACGACAAAGCGCTATTATCCCAATGACAGCCTGGCTTCGACAGTTATCGGATTTGTGGGCGATGACAATCAGGGTCTTGCCGGTCTTGAAAGCTATTATAATAACGAGCTTACAGGCGTTGCGGGCAGGGTGGTGTCGGCAAAGGATGCAAACGGCACCTATATGCGTTTTACATACGAAAATGTAGTTGAGGCAAAACAGGGTAATTCGTTGGTGCTGACACTCGATTCGTATATTCAGTATGTTTGTGAAAAATACCTTGATATAGCGGTAGAGCAGGAGCAAATCCGAGAGCGCGGCGCGGTTGTTGCAATGAATGTAAACACCGGTGCCATACTCGGTTTGGCTGTAAGCGGTGATTTTAATCCTAACGAACCGTTTAAACTTTCCGATGAGGACCAAGCCGCAGTAGATGCTATTGCCGATGAGGAGGAAAAAAACTCAAAGCGAAGCGAACTGCTTAACCGTCAGTGGCGTAATAAGGCCGTGTCCGACACATATGAACCGGGTTCGGTTTTTAAAATATTTACGGCTGCCGTAGCCTTGGAAGAAAACCTTGTTACAATCAACAGCACCTTTACATGCAATCATACCTACATTGTTGCGGGTAACCCGTATCATTGCCATGATCACAAGGGCGGTCACGGTACACAAACACTGCAACAGGCCATTTCAAATTCGTGTAATCCGGCTTTTATTCAAATCGGTCAGTTAATAGGAGCAAATACCTTTTCAAAATATTTTAAGGCTTTTGGGCTTTCGGGTAAAACCGGTATTGATCTGCCTGGAGAAGCGGCACCGTATTATCATGCGGAGGACGATATGGGTCCTACCGAGCTTGCGTCGTCATCGTTCGGTCAAACCTTTAATATTACGCCTATACAGATGATAAGCCTTGCGGCTACCGCAGTAAACGGCGGCTATTCGGTTAAACCGCATCTTGTGGATAAAATAATAGATTCCGACAATAATGTAGTAGAAAGTTTTTCAAACACATCGCGCAGACAGGTTATATCCGAAACAACCTCGGCAACTATGCGTACAATGCTCGAATATGTAGTTCAAAACGGAGCAAAAAACGGTATTGTATCAGGTTATCGTGTAGGCGGCAAAACTGGTACATCACAAAAGGTGGCAAAAATAAATGCTACCGGCGACCAAAGGCTTTATATAGGTTCGTATGTCGGTATTGCGCCTATTGATGACCCCGAAATAGCAGTTTTTGTAATGCTTGACGAACCCGCCGGCGCTAATTATTACGGCGGCGTAATATCAGCGCCTGTCGGCTCAAAGGTTATGACCGATATTCTGCCTTATTTAGGTTATGAACCGCAATACAGCGCCGAAGAGCTGGCTAAAATTTCGGTATCGGTGCCCGATGTTACAGGCGAAGAAATTGCCGCGGCAAAAACCAAGATAAACAGTATGAAGCTTTCATACAAGGTTATCGGCTCTGGTGGCACGGTATTAAAGCAGCTTCCTCAGGCAGGCAGTTCGGTTTACAACGGCGGAACAGTTATTCTTTATACCGAGGAAAGCGAAAATCAAACGGCAACAGTTCCAAATCTTACAGGGCTTACCGCTTCCGAGGTTAACGCGGCTGCGGCGGCCTCGGGTATAAATGTTGAATTTTCCGGCAGTGTTACATCACCTACGGTTAAATCATACAGTCAGAGTATTAATGCGGGTGAATCGGTACCGCTTGGTCAGATTGTTACGGTCTATTTCAGAGATGAGGCTTCTGCCGATATGGCTGAGGATCGATAATATACTTTAAAGGAGCAAATAATGTTACTAAAAAAGCTTTTAGCAAATGTAAATGAAAACTACGCTGATATTGACATTAAAGGTGTAACCTGCGATTCAAGAAGGGTTGAAAAAGGTTTTGCTTTTGTGTGCATTTCGGGTTCTTCACAAGACGGTCACGATTACGCCGAAAAAGCAGAACAAAGCGGTGCCGCCGTAATAATTTCACAGCGAAAAATCGGGGTTTCAAATGAAATAACGGTGCCCGACACACACGAGGCCTATGCCGATATGTGTGCCGCATGGTTCGGTCACCCCGCAAAAGCTTTAAAGCTTATCGGTGTAACAGGCACAAACGGTAAAACATCGGTAACATATATGCTTAAAAGCATTTTGGAAAATGCGGGTCATAAGGTCGGGCTTATAGGTACCATACAAAATATGATAGGCGATACCGTAATAGAAACAAAAAATACCACACCCGACGCGTATGAGCTTAACCGTTTGTTTTCTCTTATGAAACAGCAGGGTTGCGACTATGCTGTTATGGAGGTTTCCTCTCACGCGCTTGATCAAAAAAGAGTATGCAATCTGAATTTTGAGGCTGCTGTTTTTACCAATCTTACCCAGGATCATCTGGATTACCATATTACAATGGAAAACTATCTGGCGGCAAAAAAGAAGTTGTTTAAAATGTGCAAAACGGCAATTATAAATGCCGATGACCGCTATTTTGAGCAACTTGTCGAAGGCTTAAACTGCCGTGTGCTAACCTATTCTATGGGCGACAGCGCAACTTACAGCGCAAAGGCGGTTAATTATTACCCGACAAGTGTAGAATACGAGCTTGTAAGCGATACGATTCTTAATCATATCAGGTTTAATACCGGCGGAAAATTTTCGGTTTACAACTCAATGTGTGCCGCGATTACTGCGATTGAGCTTGGGATCCCCGTGGCTGAAATTGCCGAAACGCTTGCAAATATGTCGGGCATTAAGGGCAGAGCAGAGTCGGTGCCTACGGGCCGTGATTTCAGCATTATAATAGATTATGCTCATACGCCAGATGGGCTTAAAAATATTCTCTCAACATTCCGTGACTGCAAGAAAAACCGAGTTATCGCACTTTTTGGCTGCGGCGGTGACCGCGACAAAACAAAGCGTGCCGTAATGGGTAATATTGCTGTAAGATATGCCGATTATGTCATAGTTACAAGCGATAATCCCCGAAGCGAAGACCCCATGAGCATTATAAATGATATTCTTGTGGGCACTGAGGGTATAAACACACCGCTAAAGGTTATCGAAAACAGAATAGAGGCAATTAAATACGCCGTTTCGATAGCAAAAACAGATGATATAATAGTGCTTGCGGGTAAAGGTCACGAGACCTATCAAATTCTTAAAGACGCCACTATTCATTTAGATGAACGCGAAGTGGTGGCGCAAGCACTTTCGGAATTGTAAAAATAAAGATAATAATGAGGGGAATTTTATGAAGGACTATACAGCGGTTATCGCGGCGATAGTAGCCTTTGCTGTTACATCGGCGCTTGGATTTATAGTTATTCCGTATCTCAGAAAGTTAAAATTCGGGCAAACTATTCTTGAAATAGGACCTAATTGGCACAAGGATAAGCAGGGCACTCCTACAATGGGCGGTGTTATGATAGTGGCGGGCGTGCTTTTGTCGGTTGCCGCCGCATATTCGTTTTCTTATTTTACAAAGGGCGATTTTGCTCTTGAAATGAAAGAGCCTTATAATCTTACGGTTCTTTTATCCGGCGTAATAATGGCGCTGTGTATGTGTGCCATTGGCTTTTTGGATGATTATATTAAGGTTGTAAAAAAGCGTAATTTGGGGCTTACCGCAAAACAAAAAACTTTTTTACAGTTGATGGTATCTGCGGCATACTTAGTGTCACTTGCCCTTGTGGGAATGCATACAACATATATTCCTTTTATCGGTGAAATAAGTATTGTAAAGGGCACGGGATTGCTGTTTTGGCCTATTGCCTTAATGTTTATTTACGGTTTTACCAACGCAGTCAATCTTACCGACGGTCTTGACGGTCTTGCTTCAAGTGTAACACTTGTTGTAGCATGCGCTTTTATGCTGGCGTCGGGTAGGCTTGGAATAGGCGCAATAAATTCTTTGTCTGCCGCTTTGGCAGGGGCGTGCGCCGGATTTATTGTGTGGAATTCTAAACCCGCAAAGGTTTTTATGGGTGACACAGGCTCAATGTTTTTGGGCGGTATGGTTGTAGCATTATCCTTCGGTATAGAAAGACCCGTGCTGTTAATACTTATGGGTTGCATATACTTAATTGAGGCTTTATCCGTAATGCTACAGGTGGCTTATTTCAAAAAAACAAAAAAGAGACTGTTTAAAATGGCCCCGCTTCATCATCATTTCGAAATGAGCGGTTTTTCGGAACAATCGGTTGTTTTACTGTTCTCGTTTATAACCTTTATAGGTTGTTTTATTGCGTTACTTTCAATTATTTTTAACTGGTAATAATTTTAAAGAAGGGTAGGTTGTATATGGCTAAAAATGCAACTAAGTCAAAAAGAGGCGGTTTTATACAAAACGGCAAGCTCGATATAACCTTTCTTTCTTTTGTTTTAATACTGTTGACGGTGGGGCTTGTAATGCTCTTTTCCTCAAGCTATGCTTATTCTTATGAGCATTACGGAACAAGTTATAAGTTCATTGTAAAGCAGTCTTTTTTTGCAATAGGCGGTATTATCGCAATGATGGCGTTTTCAAAAATTGATTACCGCATTTGGCGAAAGTTCAGTGGGTTAATCTACTTTGTCACATTGGGCTTTTTGGTATTATTACTTGTATTGCCGCCAATGGTAAGCGGCATGAGCGTAAAACGCTGGTTTGCGATAGGACCCTTGAGCTTTCAGCCGTCCGAAATTGCCAAATTTGCGATTGTTATACTGTTTTCAACCCTGATAACTGCAAATCAAAAGTTGATGAGCAGTTGGAAATTCATTGTTTTCTTGTTTGCTTTATTGGGTCTTACCTGCGGTTTGGTTATGTTAGAACCGCACCTGTCGGCAACCCTGCTTATTGCCGCAATCGGCGTTGTTTTAATTTATGTGGGCGGTCTTAACCGCAAGGTCGTTATAGGCGGAATTGTAATAGCCGCAGTAGGAATAGCGGTTGTTATTGTCACGCAGTCAACAGGCTTTATTAGCTACGGTGCCGACCGTATAAAATATTGGCTTGACCCATGGGCCGACGCTACGGGCGAGGGCTTTCAGACAATTCAGTCGTTGCTTGCAATAGGCTCGGGCGGAGTGCTCGGCAGGGGCATAGGAATGTCGAGGCAAAAATATCTTTGGGTGCCCGAACCGCATAATGACTTTATATTTTCGATAGTGTGCGAAGAATTAGGTCTTATAGGTGCGGTGATTATAATATTGCTTTTTGCCTTGCTTGTATGGCGCGGCTTTACAATCGCTATGCGTGCGGCCGATAAGTTCGGTTCTATGTTGGCAATAGGGCTTACCTTTCAAGTCGGGCTTCAGGCAATGCTCAATATATGGGTTGTAACAAACACAATACCGAATACAGGTATCAGTTTGCCCTTCTTTAGTTACGGTGGCACATCATTGCTTATTCTGCTTGCAGAAATGGGTATTGTTCTTTCGGTGTCACGCGGTGCAAATATTGAAAAAGCAAAATAGGAGGAATTCTTAATGCATATACTTTTTGCAGGCGGCGGTACGGCAGGTCACATAAATCCGGCGCTGGCTGTTGCCGGTTATATAAGAGAAAAACACCCCGATGCACATATAAGCTATATAGGCACCCCCGATAAATTGGAGGCGAAATTGGTACCCGAAAAGGGATATAATTTTCGCACTATTTCGGTTGCAGGTTTTCAGCGTAAGCTGTCGCTTAAAAACATCGGAAGAAACATAAGCGCCGCCGCTAAAGCCGTTACATCTTCTATTGACGCAAAGAAAATATTAAAAGAAATACAACCCGACATTGTTGTGGGTACGGGCGGATATGTAAGCGGTCCTGTATTGCGCGAAGCGGTAAAACTTAAAATCAAAACTGCCATACATGAACAAAACGCATACCCCGGCATTACAACCAAAATGTTGGCTTCAAGCGTAGATGCGGTAATGCTTGCTATGCCCGAAGCAGAAAAGTATTTAAAGTTAAATAAAAAGCCATTCATTACCGGCAATCCCATAAGAAGCGAGCTTTTAAATATGTCACGCATAGCTGCGCGGGAAAAGCTCGGCCTCGACAGCCGTCCGCTTATACTGTCATTCGGCGGTTCGCTCGGCGCGCTTAAAATAAATCAGGCGGTATCAGGTCTTATAGAATGGCATAACGGTTCAAAAAAGTTTTACCATATACACGGTACGGGTAAATCGGGCTATGAAAGCGTTAAAAATCATTTTGGCGAAAAAGGCATCGAGCTGTCCGATGAAATTGATATACGCGAATATATAAGCGATATGGATGTATGTATGGCGGCGGCGGATCTTATAATATGTCGCGCGGGTGCAATAACTTTAAGCGAATTGCTTGCCTGCGGTAAACCCGCAATACTTATTCCGTCACCCTATGTTGCCGAAAATCATCAATACCATAATGCAATGACTTTAAAAAGATTGGGTGCCGCAGAGATAATTGAGGAAAAGGATTTAACCCCTGAAAAGCTTATTGAAACAGTAGAAAATTTAATTGAAAACAAGCCTAAGCTTGAAGCTATGGCAAGCGCCGCGAAAAAAGGTGCTATAATTGACGCAAATGAACGAATTTATGAAATTATAATGCGTTTATACACAAATGCATAGCATAATAACACTTTTTTGCGATTGGCATAGTATGACATTGTAACACCTTGATTTAGGGGGAGCTTCAATGTCAAAGCTTATAATAACCGGCGGAAAAAGACTTTCGGGTGAAATTTCGGTGCACGGAGCAAAAAACAGTGTTTTGCCTATTTTGGCGGCAACGGTTTTAAACAGCGGAGTCAGCACAATACATAACTGTCCCGATTTGTCCGATGTCAAGTCTGCCGTAAAGATATTAAGGCATTTGGGCTGTAGCTGTTCTTTTGGTAAGAGCACAGTTACGGTTGACAGCAGCACCTTAAAATGCAGTCAGATTCCCGATGAGCTTATGCGTGAAATGCGGTCTTCGGTTATGTTTTTAGGTGCAATACTCGGCAGATGCGGCAGGGCTTCGATAAGCGCGCCCGGCGGATGTGAGCTCGGCCCTAGACCTATAGATTTGCATATATCGTCGCTTATAAAGCTTGGCGCAAAGGTGCGTGAAAAGCACGGAATAATTGAATTTTCGGTGCCCGAAAAATTAAGGGGCTGTGAAATAAATTTGTCTTTTGCAAGTGTGGGCGCTACCGAAAATATTATTTTGGCGGCGGCTGTTGCCGATGGCGTTACGGTAATCCACAATGCGGCAAAAGAACCCGAAATATGTGACTTGGCAGATTTTCTGAATAAATGCGGTGCAAGAATATACGGTTGCGGTACCGACACGGTAACGGTTTACGGTTCACAAAAATTGAACGGCTGTGAGCATACGGTTATCCCCGACAGAATAGCGGCCGCTACATATATGGCGGCGCCTGCCGTAACAGGCGGCGATATTGTTTTAAAAAATGTAAATCCTCAGCATCTTAAAGCTGTTAATTCCGTTTTCGAGGAAGCAGGCTGTGATATAAAGCTTACAAATAATTCGTTATCACTTTATGCGCCGAAACGGTTAAAACGCGTTTCCACCGTAAGAACGGTTGTGTATCCGGGATTTCCTACCGACGCGGGGCCGTTTGTGCTTGCAATGTTGTCAAAGGCTTGCGGCACATCTGTTTTGGTAGAAAATATTTTTGAAAACCGATTCAAATATGTTGACGAGTTAAGACGCTTCGGCGCAAAAATAAGCATACAGGGCAGGGTGGCCGTAATTGAGGGAACCGACATACTGTCGGCGGCACCGTGCAAATGCACCGATCTTCGCGGCGGTGCGGCGCTTGTGGTAGCATCGCTTGCCGCTTGCGGTACATCGGTAATTGATGAAATACATCACATTAAACGCGGATATGAAAACATTTCTGAAAGACTGGGCGCGTTAGGCGCAAACATTTACGAGGAGTGAAAAAATGCAGGAGCAGGATGTTCAAAAGCGCAGAAAAGCGCGTCAAAGAAAAGCTCGCCGCAGACGGCTTAAAATATGTTTTGTTTTTTTTCTGCTGATAGCAACGGTTGCTTTTGCGATAATGTGCTTTACGGTGCTTTTTCCCGTTAAAAGAATAAGTGTTTCGGGCAGTGAGTTGTATTCAAAAGCCGAAATTATAAAAGCGTCGGGTCTTACTACCGATGATAATCTGTTAACCCTGTCGCAAGAAAAAATCGAGCAGAAAATAAGAGAAAGCCTGCCGTATGTTGACAGCGTCAGAATCAAGCGTAATCTGCCCGATGCGGTGGTATTAACCGTTACCGATGCAAAAGAGTATTCCTGCTTTAAAGTATCCGACGAATACTTTATTGTAAGTGAAAACGGCTATGTGTTGAGCAGTAGGCCCGAAATACCCGAGAATGTTTTTGAAATAGTTGTAAGCGGTGTAAACTGCAAAGTGGGCAAGGCGGTCGAATATAAAAATTCTGCCGAAGCCGAGCTTGTAAAAACGCTTGTTTTATTGCTTAATAAAAAGGAAATCAATATTGATAAAATAGATGTAAGCAACATCTTAAATATAACATTAGAAATCGAAAACAAATTTACCGTAAATCTGGGAGCAAATGAGTATTTAGAACAAAAAATATCTCATTTATCGGGTATGATAGACTCAATAGGGGAACGTAAAGGTCAAATAAACTTAAGCATGTGGTCGCCCGATAACAGTCAAGGCTCTTTCGTAGAAAAAAGCGAATAAAAATATTACAAAAGTGTAATAAAACTATTGAAATTTATTTTAAACTGTGATAATATGTATTTGTGTACTAATGCGTATTATTATAATTAAGTATATAATGGAGGAATTTTAAATGCCATTCGAAGTTGCAGACGATATGGAAAATGTAGTTCAAATTAAGGTTGTCGGCGTGGGCGGCGGCGGCGGTAACGCCGTTAACCGCATGGTAGCGGCCGGCGTTCGCGGTGTTGAATTTATTGCAATTAACACCGATAAAGCGGCTTTGTTTCTTTCAAAAGCCGATCAAAAAATTCAGATAGGCGAAAAGTCGGCAGCAGGCATGGGCGCCGGCGGCAACCCCGATAACGGTCGTGCCGCAGCCGAAGAATCGCGCGATGAAATCGCGGCTGCTCTTCGCAGCGCCGATATGATATTTATAACCGCAGGTATGGGCGGCGGCACAGGCACAGGTGCTGCTCCTGTTGTTGCGGCTATTGCTAAAGAGCTCGGTATTCTTACCGTTGGTATCGTAACCAAGCCTTTTGCTTTTGAAGGCAAAAAGCGTATGACACAGGCCGAAGCGGGTATTGCGGCTTTGGGTGAACAGGTTGACAGCCTTGTTGTTATTCCTAACGAAAGACTCAAATTTGTTTCTGAACAAAAGATTACATTCAAAAATGCCTTCAATATCGCCGATGATGTTCTTCGTCAGGGCGTTCAAAGCATTTCTGAGCTTATCAATGTTACGGCACTTGTTAACCTCGACTTTGCCGATGTTAAGGCAATTATGGCAGATGCAGGCTATGCGCACATGGGCGTAGGTGTTGCTACCGGTCGTGACAAGGCAGAACAGGCCGCTCGTATGGCTATTACAAGCCCGCTTATTGAAACCTCTATGGACAACGCCCGCGGCGTAATTATAAGCATTACCGGTTCTGACGACATCGGTCTTGAAGAGGTTGAGCAAGCTTCTACAATCATTGCCGAAATGGCTCATCCCGATGCTACCATTATTTGGGGCGCTCAGCTTGATGACAGCATTGAAGATACAATTCGTGTTACTGTTGTTGCAACAGGTCTCGGTGAAGACAAGAAAAACGAAAAGAAGGATGACCTTGCGGCACTTCTTGGTGACACAGGCGACAGTGATGATGATAACTTCGGTTCTGTATTAAAGTTCTTCGATAACAACAACTGATTGTTATACATAAAAATAACGGGGGCAGTGAAAACGTGTTAGCGTTTTTACTGCCCCCGAGTTTTTTAATCAAATAACATTTATAAAAACTATTGAAACGGTTATAAGGAACATACCCAATACACTTTGCAAATTTATCTTTTCTTTAAAAAGCGTAGCTGCCATTATTGCCGAAAGTATGAGATTACTGCCGAATTTTAACGGATATATCAAAACTGTATTGCTGATAAATGTATTTGTCAGCGTGGTGAAGTAGGAATCGAAGAACAATAATGCGGATATTAACAGTATATAGATCCATAACTGCTTTAAAGGAAAGGTTTTTGCTACATTTATAATATTACACTTGTTTTTTGTACATATCAAAAAAATTGCAGCCAACAAAATTATAGCGGCAAAAGCAAATGACATTAGACTGAATACTGACAAATCACAGTTTAAAACTGTGTTTTTAATGTGATGTGAAAAATACTTTTCACAAAATCCCATCAGACCGTTTGATATTGCAACGCACAAAAGCAGTAAAATTTCGGTATATTTGATTTTCTTTTTGGTGATCGCTGAATTGTAACCGTTCATTACAAAAACAGCAATCAGCATAATAATAATACCTATGTACTGTAAGGCTGTTATTTTATCGCCGAAGAGCAGCGAACTCAATATGCACGGAATAAGGATACCACCCGATGTAAGACAAATATCTACAAATAAATATGCTCCTTTTTTAACTGCAAAAAGCCAACTTAGTAAAAACACAGCATTAGCAGTACCGTTTAAAAGAGAAATAAGGACAACGGTAAAGTCTATTTGTGTACTATTATTGAAGGCAAACAGAACCGCGCCTATTAAAACGCACAGTATAAGCCTCATTGCTTGCATAATCAATCCGTCTGTGATGCCGTTGATATATGTGCTGCTCTTTTTGCCGCAGTATCCTTTTGAAACACCGATAAAAACGGTGATTGCCAAAAATATATAGCCAGTCATTTTATGTCAGTAAAAACCTTTCGTTTAATATATTCAAAATTATAAAGAAAACCTTTGATTATTGTAAACATCGGCAATAATTCTTTCAAGGTAAGATTTAGCGTATCTTATATCCTAAATCTGCTCTTTGACATTATCAATAAACCGTTAAATATTGACACAGCAGTGATTTTCTGCCGATTCATATATAGCATCAAGTATGCGTTGACTGCGTAATCCGTCGTATATAGTCGGAAGAATACGGTCATTTTCGTTATTTAACATTTTAATAAATTCGGCTTCCTGCGTGGTGTGAAATTTTTTTGGAACATTTACGGTGTGAATGGTTTCGGTAGCAAGATCTACCTCGCCCGAGCACACACCCAAAACCTTTGGGTTGTTCAAGTCAAAGGTAATAACGCCTTTTGTACCGTAAATATCAAAATTAATGCTGTTCAATTTTCCTAATGCACAACGTGAAATTGTGAAGGTTCCGTTTGCACCGTTTTCAATATTACATAAAAAAGAACAGTAGTCATCGGTTTCAACATTGGCAAGCTCCTCGCTGTCAATGCGTTTTCTTTGCTTTACTATAATATCGGTTACCGCGCTTACCGATGTGATTTTGCCCACAAGAAATTCAGCCATATCAATTAAGTGTACGCCAAGGTCGCCTAAAACACCTGTGCCGGCCTTTGCTTTTTCAAAACGCCATTCAAGTCGACGACCCTCGAAGAAGGCGCTGTTTTTTAAATAGGAGACATCAATATTTATAATGTCTCCTATGAGTCCTCTGTCGATTATATGCTTAGCGTATCTTACGGCAGGCATAAAGCGGTATGTAAGTGACATCATATTCGGAACAGGCTTTTCGCTCAATATGTTTTTAAGAGGTTCACATTCTGCGAGATTTATTGATAGCGGCTTTTCTACATTAACAGGCTTGCCTGCCTTTATTGCGGCGATTGCCATGGGTACATGCAAATAATTCGGTGTGCATATTTCTACCGCGTCAACTTCGGGTGAGTTGATTAAATCATTATAATCGGTAAAACGCAGGTGTTGCGGAATTTCAAGATTGTCACCTACGGTTTTCAGTCTGTTTTTGTCAATATCGCATATAGCGGTTATTTTACATCCCGCAACCGCTTTGAGTTCGGGTATGTGCCTTCCGCAAGCAATACCTCCTACGCCGATTATTCCGATTTTCTTGATTTCCATATCAGATTGCTCCTATCATTTATATAAGTTTTGGTGAGTGCGTTCTTCGTCGGATTTTCCTGAAAATTTATCTTTGACATTTTCAAGCGCTTCATAATGACCTAAGGTCGGCTTTGGACCGTTAGACGGTCTTGCCCAATCAATTGCGTTTTTAAGAATTTGAGTTATGTCTTTACGGTAAAAGGTTGGATATTCTTCGTGACCCGGACGAAAATAAAATATCTTGCCGAGACCTCTTTTATAGCAACAGCCGCTTCTGAAAACCTCGCCGCCCGAAAACCAGCTTATGAAAACAAGTTCGTCGGGAGTCGGTATTTCAAAACGTTCGCCATAGGTTTCTTCCTGCTCAATTTCAATATATTCGGGTAAATCGCGCGCTATCGGGTGCGCAGGTTCTATTACCCAAATTCTTTCTTTCTCATCGTTTTCACGCCATTTTGAACGGCAGGCGGTTCCCATAAGCTTTACAAACGGTTTTGAGAGATGCGCCGAATGCAATACTATAAAACCCATTCCGTCGAGTACGCGTTGCTTTACTTTTTCGGCTACCTCCTCAGAAACACGGTTGTGTGCAATATGACCCCACCATATAAGCACATCGGTATTGTTAAGTACCTCATCGGTGAGACCGTGTTCAGGCATATCGAGGGTAGCTGTGCGTATGTTAAGCCAATCTTCTCCGCTAAGCATCTCGGCGATTGCACCATGAATACCGTTTGGATATATTTTTGCTATCTTTTGGTCTTTTTCGTGTATAAATTCGTTCCATATAGTTAAATTCAAATGTTCCATTTTATTCCCTCCGATTGTACTATACAATAACGCATAGGTTAATAACAATGGAAATATCGGTATAAGTATTGTACTTTTCGTTCAAATAGATTGCTTAATATGAAAAAGTGTGTTAGTATAATACAGGTGATAAAAATGAAGCAAATAGAATTTGCCAAACTTTATGAGCTTGATTATAATTTAAGCGATCTTTTAGCAATTCGGCAGTTTTGGAAAGATAATTTTACATTTAGAATGAACTCCCCAAGAAGAACAAGCTGTTTATTATATTTTTGCGGAAGCTCGGCAATATATAAATTAGACGATGGGGAGGAGCTGTCGATTTCACGCGGCTCGATAGTGTATATTCCTGAAGGCTCGGTTTACGAATCAACATTTTTTGAATGTGATTCCTCACTTCACTCTACTATTCTTTTGGAGTTTTCGTTAAATCTGCCGTGCGGTGATCATTTTCGTGCTTCTGAGCGGCCGTATGTATTGACAAATAAAAGCAATGTCAGTATTGATGATTTGTTTAATGAAGCGACGGAGTTGTTTTCGTCAGCGGTAATATCGTTATCAAAAATTAAATCGTTAGTTTACCGATTGCTGTCAGATTTAAGCCATACCGAAAGGCAGCAAAGCATTCATTCAAGGGGATTTCATACAATATCACAGGGTATAGCGCATTTAGAAAACGATTTAAAAAGCAAAAAAACCGTTAAAGAGATTGCAGAAATGTGCCATGTAAGTGAAAGCACTTTTCGCAGACTGTTTAAGCAATACACCGGTAAAAGCCCTGCCGAATACCGAATAGAACGGCGCATTATGTATGCCAAAAAGCTTTTATCAACCGAAAGTATGACCGTTATTGAGGTTTCAATAGAAACAGGATTTGACGACCCTGCTTATTTTTGCCGTGTGTTTAAAAAGTATACGGGTATTACGGCGGGTGAGTATTTGCGAAGCCTGCAAAATTATTAAAACTATAAAAATCATTAATAGAGTAATTTTTAACTTCTATAAATCGATATTTGTTTAAATTTTTTAT
>ERZ780207.1772-NODE-1772-length-17439-cov-6.338645_pt1 | contig 17439 bp, 17 predicted proteins | sample MGYA00510977_ERZ780207 | MGnify/ENA primary metagenome ERZ780207 (study PRJEB29588, sample SAMEA2151383) | human gut metagenome | biome: human gut; feature: human-associated habitat; material: faeces | place: Denmark | collected 2008/2010 ... | reverse complement strand
ATCCGGGTGTGGCGCAGTTGGTAGCGCGCTTGACTGGGGGTCAAGAGGCCGTGAGTTCAAGTCTCGCCACTCGGACCAACGAAAAAGCCTGTAACCGCAATGGTTACAGGCTTTTTTCTTGCGCTTTTGCAGGGCGTTTTCCCTTTAGTTTTCCCTTTACAGGTCAAAAAAAGGTGTCTGACGGCTCAACCGCCAGACACTTTTTCGATAAACTTTTCCATGTGGTCGGCGCTGCTCTTTTTCATCTCCTCCGTCACATGTCCATAGACATCCAGCGTAAAAGAAGATGTCGCATGTCCGAGATTCCCTTGTACCGTCTTAATATCATCACCGGCATGAATCGCGGCAACTGCGTAGCTGTGTCGAAGATCGTGGAAGCGAGCCTCGGGCATACCGATCGATGCGACAATGCGTTTATAGCTGTGATACACATTGTGCGGTGAAACATGACGGCCCAGTTCGTCCGTAAAGACAAAGCCGCTATTTTCCCACGCACTGCCCGCACGGATCTGCTCTGCGCTTTGCTGCGCCTTGTGCTTTTTAAGCAGCGAGACGACAAAAGGCGCAACGGCAATGCTGCGGCCTTTTCCGTTCTTAGAGGAAATAAGCCGATACTTCCCCGGCTGTCCGGGAATGTTTTGCAATTGCTTGTTAATGAGAATCGTGCCTTTTTCCAGATCGACACAGTCCCATTGTAAGCCGCAGACCTCGCCGCGCCGCATTCCGGTAAACAACGTCAGTAAATAGAGTGTTTCATAGCGGGAACCCTCTACCGCTTTCATAAAAGCCGTGATAGCCTCACTGTCCAGCGGCTTGATCTCCTTACGCTCCACACGAGGCAGCTTGCAGGCATCGGCAGGATTGAAGCGCAGATAACCGACTGCCACCGCCTGCTGCAGCGCTTTGTGCAGAACACCGTTTACGCACTTGACGGTCTTTGCAGACAGCCCCGCCTTGTCGCCGTGCGGCTTTTGCAGGTCGTTATAAAAGCTTTGAATTTCGTGGGTGTTGAGCGCTTCCAGTTTGATCGCGCCGAGCGCAGGCTTGATATGGTTGTTGACGTGCTGCGTGTAGTTCAGCACTGTCATCGGCTTCACGCCGCCCAAATACTCCGTGAGCCAAATATCGAGCCATTCGCTGACGGTCATTTTGAGTGGCTCCTTGTAAGTTCCGCTGTTAAGCTCTACAGCTGCAGCCTGCATCTTCTCGCGCACCTCTTTTTGGGTTTTGCCTGAAAATGACCGTTGAATCTGCTTGCCAGTGCCGGGATCATACCCCGTCGTGATGCGGGCCTCCCAGTAATTGTATGTCTGCCCATTGCGTGTGACAGTCTTCTTTCTAATCGTACCCGCACCCTGCGCGGCGCGGGAATTACTCTTCTTTCCCATTATTTCACTCCCCAATCATTGAAATAAAAAGGCGGGAGTCACTCCCGCCTTTTCCTCACGCACTCAGAAATTCTACAATCGCGTCGCGAGGTACGCGGATCATCTTTCCGACTCGAATGCTGCGCAAACGTCCGCAGCGGACAAGCGCATACGTCGAGCTGCGGCCAATACGTAAGACCTCCCCCGCCTCGGCGACAGTAAGCGTCAGCGGCAGTGTATCCAAAGAGATGGAACCCTTGCAATAAATTTTGCCCATAATTACCCTCCAGCTTTATTCAAAAATTCATATGCTGTTCCACGTAGCTGCGAGCTGCGTCAGTCCGCAAAACGAGCATGCGAGGACGCCCCTCGATGGACGCTTTCTTGGTAAACACAATCTTTGCTTTGTCGGACGCCCCTTCCTGAGAAACTTCAATCAACCCATTTGCGCGGAGGAGCTTGCGAATGGCACCCTCCTGCAGATGAAACTGCAGGCCTTTTGCCCTCAGATGCTGACAGATCAGCTCATGCAACGGCGCGTGGAGCAGCCAACAGTGTCCCTCCTGCTTAAAGCCAAGATAAGCGGACGGGGTGTAAGCAGCTGCGCTCGGAGCCAGAACAACCTTACCGGCATCGATGAGATTGAAAAACTCGCGCAAGTAGACTGCGAGAGGATCCGCCTCACGGGAGAAGGCTTCGCTGATCCGAAGGGCCTGAATCAGAGCAGAGCGCCACATTTCCAGCGTTGCACCTGCATCAGGAATCGTCGTCGCACCAATGCTGACAGCATATTTCAGCAAGATTTTTGCAGCGACGATCAGCGCGGCACCGGTGTCCGCAAGGCGGCGTTCATGCAGCACCTGGGCAAAACACTGACGTTCGCCGAGGCACTTAACCGCGATGAAATTAAGCAGCTCATTGCCGTGCGCTGCGCAGTAACTCAGGAAGAAAGAGAGATGCGTGGAAATCGCCTCCGGGTGGAGCTGAAAAGCCTCCAGAAGGTGCCCGTCGATATCACCCTTCTCGACCGCAAGGATGAGACAGCGCAGGTAGCTGGAATGACTGCCGCCGGTCAGCTCACCGGTGACGAAGGCGCATCCGCTGGGCGGATACTCTGCGGCGCGGGAGAGGTTCGCCTTGCAGCGAGACTTCGAGACGCCGTCTCCGACAAAACGGATTACCGCCTCAAGTTTAGCAATTTTCTCCTTGCTTGCGGTGGTCGTCACGGCAGGACAGAAATCGTCGATGACCAAAACGCTTCCGTTGGCGTGGCCGAGCTTCTGCTCAAGAGCGGTCACGGTGTCGTTGAAGGTTGCCGGAGGCGTATGGGAATCTTCGGCGTAGATCCTGAAAAGCGCCAACGCGAGCGAGGTCTTGAGAGACCCCGTCGTGCCAGCCAGGAACGTCACAAATCTCGGCTGATGCCCAGCCGCCTGAAAAAGCGGAAAGAGCGGGCCGAGGTGCATCAGGAGCAGAATCGGAAGCATCAATTCCAAGCGCGGCGACAATTTCAGAACGTCCAGTACCCGGAAGAATGCCTGCGGCGCGGACAGCTGCGGGTCCAACATAAGATGCCTGCCCGTCTCCAGAAGCACGTCGGGGTAAGACTGCGCCCCGTTATCGCAGCTGAACAGCCAGCCGGCCGGAAGCTGGATGAGGCCGGAAGCACGAAGGACGAAGACCTCCGCACAGCGGTCAAGCTGATCGCGAATGAAGGCGGCAACGTGCGCGGCACCGTTTTTGGCATCCGGAGCGAGGTGACACGACGGCAGCCTAGCCTGGATAATCCTCACTGCATTGTCGATCTCCGACGAGTTGAGCACGATCTCCGCGGATGCAGAGAATCCACGCGTCACACGAAGCAAAAGTTCAAGACGAGGCTCCTGACCATTTTCAAATACAAGGCGGCGCTGGAGTACCTCGATACGGAAGTTCGTGAGGCGAATGGGGCCCTTTCCCGTCTGGAGAATCAGACCGGACGGCATGGGCCTGATGCTTCCTTCCCAGTCGTCGAGTTCGTCATAAACAGAACTGGTTGCCGGGAGAACGGTGCCTAAGTACGGCTGCAAGGACGAGCAGCCTGCAGGAGTAAGCTCATTTTTGGCGCGCTGCAACAGGGCCTGTTCGATCATCGACAAGTTAAAGCGCGGTTCGTCGTAGCAGATGGCGTCAAAGTTAGAGCCGTCAAAAATCTGTCCGGGCCGAACATGGCCGCGCTCATAGGTGTAATTGGGCGGCAATTTGCCGCCCACGCAGTCCTCGGCCATAATCATCGGATCGAACGTCCCGTCAGGATGAGGGTGAGCACACGGGAAAAGCAGCGTTTCCGGCGGCTCATCATCGAAGAACATTCCAATTTTGTGTCCATCCAGAGTGCGCGGCTCGAAGGCGACTTTAAGATTGTGCATGGGATCATCATTTTGATGGGGTGACATATTTTTCATCTCCTTTTTTATGCCCGGGCTTCTGACGTCGAGGCCATCATAGCACAAAATGACTTCTTGCTCCATTTTTGCGCCATTTATTTTTTATGGGTCAAGCTGAACGGCGTAAAGGAAGGGGTCAGGAGCTTTCTCCTGACCCCTTGCTATCTTTTTCATACTTGGCCAGTACGGATTCCAGAGCAGAATACTGGTCCATGATTTCTGCGGCGCATTTATGAATGAGGTGCGCTGCAACTATCTGAGCATTTGCGCGAAGCACTGACGCTGCGGGAGAAAATGCTGCAATATCATCTCCCCTTATTTGGAGCGTGTGGATCCGATCCATCAGCTTTTCCGTGTTGAGGGCGGCATCTTTAAATACGGGCAGAACTTCTTTCGCATAGAAGTCAAAGAACTCATCTGTGGGCTCGGCAGATAGGCTCTCCATGAGAGGTAATTCGCAAAAGCTGTCCGAGAGTTTTCCCAGCTCAAGGTCAATGTGATGATATAGCGTGCGAAGAACAGCAAGCGTATCTTGCTTACTTTCCTCCGATGCACCCTCCAATAGGCGATCCACATGAAACCCTTTAATGAATACGTTGAGCTTTAAAAGGCGAAAAGGTTCGTTGAGTGCTATCCAAATCTGGTCGTGTGCTCGTTTTGTGCTCTCTGTGATAAAGGCGCCGCTGGAGTGATCTGAGGTATACTTGGAGTAAGTATAAGGAATCGATTCGAGCTTATTGATATCTTCGAAGATGTCGCAAACGTATTGCTTTAGCTCGCCTTCCACCTTTTGACGCAGGGCATCGTCGGGCTCCCCTTTTTGAAGATAACTGCGGATATCAAGATAAGAATCTTTAAACTTCTGAACAGTCTTAAATAATTCAGAGTGCTGCTCTGAGAGGTACGCGTTATACACAGCCTTCAGCGCGTTCAACTCTTCCTTGCTTGCTTTCGGGGGCATTCTGTTGAGGCATTCTTTCAGAGCATCAGAATGCTCATTGACCTCAAAATAAAAGACCTTATCGTCGTTGGCGCGATTGCCCTCGCAACGGGGACGGATCGATTCCAGATTTGTGTAAACGCCTTCAATTGCGGATGAACCAATGGTTGGCGCGGAAATGGAGGGTTTCATTTCCTGCAGCAAATCAATGAGCAGCTGGTCCAGAACAGGAATGGCATACCTCATATTTTTAGAAGAGATTTCAGGGGGCTGACACAGCGTTGCCTGCCATATGAGATTCAGACGGGCCATAATTTGGGGATAGTACCCGTAGATTAAGTGAAATTTGACAATATCGCTTTGCAGAATTGCTGTCGTCCGGACATCTTTCAGGATATCTTCATTGGGCATGGAGGATATGTCATTTACTAAAATGTCAAATGTCCTCTCAATAAGGTCATTACCGCGCAGGCGCTTTTTCGTTGACCGGGCCCGTGCAGCAGCCTTGACAAGGGGTTCTACTTCCCAATCAATTGTAGCAGCACGGGTATCGCTCGGTCGATTTGAATTTTCGGAATCAACGTGTTGGCGAAACAGATGTTGATACATCGGGTGATCGGTACCAAGCTTGGGTTCGGAATTTTCACCTTCCGCCGGACGATCGGTACCAAGCTTGGAATCAGAATTTTCACCTTCCTCCGGATGATCGGTGCTGCACTTGGAGTCGGAATTTTCATCTTCCACTATAAGGAGGTCACGCACAGCACACTGAATCATTTTTCGAGAAAAGTGCTTGTGCTGTAAATCCGGATATTCAGAGCATAGCTCCTGTTGGAGCATATTCAGGCTCTTGTCCAAGGGCAATTCATAAACGCTCCCGGCGCGAAAAGTGAATCCCTCTTTATCAGCCATTATTGCTCCTCCTGTTCTGTGTCCACTTTGTCCACCATGTCCACCAAAATATGATATAGGGAAAAGCCCATAATTACAGCATTTTTCTATATTGAAAAAAGGTGGACATGGTGGACAAGATACCGTCAGTATAGCGCAATGCGTTCGTTTAGGCAACATAGAGCTTTTGATGCAGCAAAGCAGAGATAAAGTCTTACAACGTTACGAACATTTCGGTAAAGCTTGGGGACCCGTAGGGGAGGAACAGTTTCCTCCCCTCGCGGAGAAGTCCCACAAAGAAGAAAGGAATGATCACTATTATGGCTTATATCAAATTTGTTGAAAGAACTTTCCCATATAAGTATAAAGATAGCTCTACATATGAAGACTTACTGTGCTATTGCGGCAATCCGGAAAAGGCTGTTGCTGCGGGAACTCTTCATCTGGAATCCCTGACAACAGCAGCGGCGGAAATGCAGTGTACCGCACAACAGTTCCATAAAGACTATGGGACCCGTATTCAGCACATCATTATTACGTTTACCAAGAGGGAAACTCCCTCTCTGTCGATGGTGCAGTTCATCGCAGAGGCATGCGGTCGATTCTTTGCAGACCGCTATCAGGTGGCCTATTACATCCATTGGGAGCCGAATCCCCACATCCACATGATTGTCAATAGGGTTTCTTTCGTGGACGGAAAGAAGTATCCGGATCGTTTTGCTGACAGGCAGGCATTTTGGCAGCACGTTCGTTATGTCCTGAACGGGTACGGCATTTTCCTCTGCAAGTAGATACATATTAAATAGTATAAGCACATGCCGCGAAATAGGAGAATGTCGTGTTACTTCTTCCGCCCCTTGAGGTAGCCCTTTCCACCGCGGATCATGACGTAGACGTTCGCACCCAACAGCGCGCCAGCGGCGAGGTCGTACAGCGGTGTGCCGACTGCGGCAAAGAAAATGGGCATCAGGAACCGCCTCCTTTTTCCCTGAGCGCTGTGCAGATACCTTCTGCGATAAACAACACCAGCAACGTCAGGACCATGCCGACCGTCACATATCCTAAATCCATTCTGCTCTCTCCTTTCATCTCTTCTTGCCGCCGCGTTCGCTGGTTTTGCCTCGCATTTTGCTGCGACTTTTGGACTTGCGCACACTGATCGTGCAGAAGCAGTCGAAGCTGCTGCCGCTTGCTTTGTAGCTACTCTTTATTTTTGCTTTCCTTGCCATTTTAATATCCTCCGTCATAAAGTAATTCTTCGATTTCCATTGTTGTAAAGCCCTGGTCAAGAAGTCTGTCAATCATCTCACTTGTAAAGCCAAACGCCTTTGCAACCGACTTCAACAGTGCGAGATGCTCCTCTTCAGAGTGAGGTGCTTTTGGGTACAGCGGCGTGTCCCAATACCCCCACGACGAGCGGTAGAACTTGGAGACATCGAATGTGCCGTGGGTGATATGCCCCCTGCTATCGATCTTCACAATATCGCCCATCGCAATATCGACCTTTTCTCCACGCCCAAGCCAGTTTCCGCAGCGAGCCAACGCCTTGTTCAGAATCTCAGCGGTGGAGGCGTAGACATAGACGCCGGCCGCCGGAAAGTGGACGATGGTGAGAGGGTTGTCGCCCTTGACCAGCCACAGCGCATCCTGCTCATCCAGCACCGCAAATGAAAAAGAGCCCTCGACCTGTTCAGCCATTTTTGCAAGGCTGTCAAAGTCGAGGGCTTTTTGCTGCTCCAGAAGCTGCACCGCCACATAGCTGTCGGTCTGGATTTTTGTTTTCGGCAAATGCTTGGTATGACGAAGTCCACGGTCATTCCACAGCACACCGTTGTGCGCCAGTGCAAAGCGCTTTCCCTTTACACAGCCGAAAAAGGGGTGGTTGTTATAGTTCTTCTTCGCACTGCCCTGTGTTGTCATCCGCGTATGTCCCATAACGACATGTGCTTCCGCTGGAATACGCAGATGCAGCCGATGCGCCGCCAGCGGACGCTTATAGATCTGCAATCCGCGCGATGTGTTGTAGGCGATGCCGGTGGCATCGGTACCACGTACTTCTGCCGCAATTGATAGCTCCCGAATCAGACGACACTTTTGCTTGACGCTCAGCGAGCCAGCGTAGTCAACAAACCCAAACAAACAGCACATATTAGATTTCACCTGCGCTTTCGACTGGCTCGTTGATGTAGAGCCGGCGCTCTTTCAGATACTGGATCAGTTCAGGCTTCGTACAGCCAAGCATGAAGCTGGACCAGGACATGGCTTTCAGGTCATCGTCCGTCAGGTAGATCGCGGCGTCGATGATGCAGTCGAGCAGTTCAAGAGTTGCGATCAGCGTGTTGTACTTCAGAGTGCCCCGGAACATCCGAAATTCCACGGTGTCTGCGTTTGTCAGATTGACCGCAGTATACCGTCCGGCATGGCGACCGCTTTGGGCATGGTCAAGAATTTCCTTTGGCTGATCTTTGTAGCCGTACCTTGCGGCCCACTGATTCAGCTGCCCCTGTGTTCTACGACTGAACTTGAGCAGCTCATCCCAGAATTTTTCAACGAAGAATAAGACGCGCGCAATCGCCGCATCCTGTGCACTCTCGCTATTACCAAACGCAGCGCGGTTGACGTGAACGTGAAGGCCGCAAGTCCCTGCTTGATGACTGGTATACCCCAGCCGTTTTGCTTCTTCCACGATCCGCTCCCACGGCATGCTGCGCAGGTGGAAATCGAGGGTCATCGGGTGGGTGACGATCTCGAACCCCTCATCAAGGCTGCCGTCGTGCTTGCAGTAGGCCAGCGGCTGTTCAGCATTGGCGATGTGCAGGATCTCGGCAGCGTTGTCACTATCTTCGCCGGCGCCGTCGATCTCAAGCTCGACGCCGAAGAAGCGATTACCGTCGCCGTAGAAAATGGGTGTGGGTTTGAAATAGTAATCGTGGATAGCGTCATTATCGCACAGGGCGAGATAACATTCCTGACAGTAGGGGGTATCGCCGCGGTACATTGCATTGTCTCGGGAAATGAGTTCGTTACAGTCAGAACAGCGCTCGTAGTAGCGGTCAAAGCAATTCTGACAGAGCGGCTGATCCTCACTGCCTGCATCATCGTCCCGCCAGATACGATCTCCGCAGCAGGAACAAAGAACAGTTTTGGTTTCCAGACAGTCCGGACAGAGCAGCTCGCCGTTGAATGGGTAGAGCTCGTCCTTGGGAAATTCTTCTCCGCAGTCGGTGCAAACGAGTTTTGGCAGCGCGAAGACTTTGCTGTATTTTTCAATCTGCTCATCTGAAAGCGACTTGAAGTTTTCGCTGTCGGCTGGCGCGGAACATACGAAAAACGTACCATAGATGACATCGTAGACTTCTCCGGTTTCAGGGTGTTTCAAGGGGCGATTCTGCGGCAAACCGATCAGCTTGCCTTCATCGTTGCAGATCAGGGCGACGGGATCGTTGAATGGGTAGACGGCTTCGATGAGGCCGCCGACGAGGGACTGCATGGATGCGAGGGAGCCATCGATTTCGACGGTGCGGGGTTCAACATTCGGCTCGACAAATAAAATTCTCATGGTAATATCCTCCAAAAAAGATAGCAGTCAGAATTGCTTCTGACTGCTTCACAGGAATGATATCCAGTTGAAAAAATACACTTTTACGAACGGAATCAAGCAACATCATGGTAAGAAGAATTAAGTAAAGCGAGGTAAATTACCATGATGGACAACAATTTACAACAAAGCCTGCGCGAGCTGCGCAGCCATAGAAAACTACCTGAACGTGAGGGGGAATACTGGAGCGATGAAGAGCGGGAGAATCTGTCTCAAAAATTTAATGAAGGCGCTGGTATTTCGGAGATCGCGGTCGCATTGCATCGCAGTGAACCGGCAATTATGCAGCAGATTGAAAAGCTCGATCTATTTGACCGCAAGGAGAATCCGCGGCGTCAGCGTGCCGCAAGACAGTTGAATTGCTTATGTGGCCGCTGTGGCAATGATCCGACATCGTGTCCGCTTCGGACACAGTGCGAGCAGGGAAAGGAGTGCAACTGAATGTTTGAAAATTACGATGATGTGCTGGCGGTCGAAGAGGCCTGCGAAGCCTTGAAAATCGGATACAATGCGATGTATGAGCTCTTAAGTACCGGTAAGCTCAAGGGCTATAGAAACGGTCGTGTGTGGAGAATCCCAAAGGCCGCGCTGGTAGAGTACATTCAAAGCAGCTCCAAACTAAAATGACAAAGGTGCAGGGAGAAATCCCTGCACCTTTAAAATAGTTTACTTTGCAATCCTATAATTTTTTCTGTTTTCAGGAATTGGCTTTAAATGCGGTCGCCCAAATGCTGCGCTGATTATGTAATTTGTAATCGAGCACAAAACGGCGGTCATCTTTCCAGGCATAACAGGCGTCTTCCATTTTTTCTTTCCCGTAGTTCATTTTTATCAACAGATCCAAATGAGATATAATTTTACTTTTAGGAATCAAGCCTGAATCTATAAGTTGAGCTAGTCTTGATTGTCTTTGAGCGGAGGTAAGCCCATCTGCTTTGCTTACAGAGTAGCCATACATTTTTAATTCTGATTCTGCACGAAGATTAAAGTCAGAGAAAACGCCTTGATCGATACACTCTAATCTCAAAAAAGGTAGTCCGTATCGCTCACGATAATCTTCATAGGTGGAAGCATTTAAATAGTATTTCTCCTGTTTTTTTGAGTACAGCACTGTCATTGGAACAAGGTCATTACTTTTTATACACCACGTCCAGGCTGTTACGGCTTCGAAATCTGTAGAATCCGACAACGAAATATTCTTTTGATTATAGATATAAATTGTCTTAGGATATTCAGTATTGCAGAAATAGGACATATGTGTTTGATAAGTTTCCCACATCGGGAAAGCGAACATAATTTCTGCGGAGTAAGTACAACCCTTATATGTAAATGCATTCTGCCCCAAAAGAAGTGACTTTAGAATATGCTTTGAAATAGAACGTTCCGTCCAGTATATACCTTGTACACTATTCTGTTCTTCCTCATCAGCAACAACTAGTATCTTGGCTACGAGTCTCGTACCGGCGTTTATGCGGACGACCAAAAGTGAACTTTGAGGAGGAAGAAAGCCCTTACTTGGCGTAAATGTATGGATTGAGGGAAAAGAGTTGCTTTTGGCCTTTGGCAACTGCTGATAACGTGCATTAATTTGCTCAGAAAAGAATTTCTCAATGGTGCGGCGAAAGCAAGTATCATTTTCGGAAGATAGTCCGTTAGAAGTTTTATTGTAGATAAAAACAACTTGGGCACATATGTCCCAATCAGCATAGAGTAACTGCCCTTTTATTGGCCCTAAGAACTGATATATTTGGTTTATTGAGTCTTGAAAAGCATGAACTTGTTCCACTTGATCAGATGGAACAAAAACTGCACCTCTAGTACGCTTATTAAAATCTACATGTTTGCACTTATCTGCGGATACACGCAGTTGTACAATAAGCTGTCTCCAGTTGTTATATAATTTATGATTTATTTGATTTATACAGACAAGACGTGCATTACCATCCCGATAGTTGGATGCCAATACAAGAGCAAACCCTGATAAGGTCGACGCTTTTTTCTTCATAGATACAGTCCTCGCCATCATTAAAGGCATGAGATAAGAAAAATCCAACTGTTTGTGAGTAACAACCTATATTTACAATTATAATAGCATTGCTCGTAAGAAACCGCAAGCCAACAAAAAGAAGGCGCAGGGAGAAATCCCTGCACCTTCTTTTTTATAATATTTTCCAAGAGTGACAGTTGCTGTCTACCCTGTTTGCTACAATATAGACAAATACGGACCGAGCTTACTCATCGTCAAACATTAAGAACTTGTGCGGCGGAACATCGAGTGCTGCGGCGATATCAAACAGCGTATCGAGCGAAACGGCCTTATTGATATTCGGTGCTTCGACGTGGCCGATGAACGCAGCAGATACACCGATCTGCTCGGCGAGCATTTCCTGTGTCAGTCCGCGCAGTTTACGGTAGTATGCTATTTTCAGCCCGAGTTGCAGATACTTGTCAGCATAGATATCTTTCATCGCACTTCATCTCCTGCCATTATGTTAGCGGAGAGAGACAATATTTGACATGACTGTGTAGATATATTATTATATTTATCAGATATAAATATGTGTTTTGCAGTACATGATTTGGGAGGGCATCATGGAACAGAACGGTGTTAAATCAGCTCGCTTACTTGAAATCTATTCCCGCTTGAGTGAGGGAGCTGTTTTGAAGAAATCAGAATTGGCGCAGGATTTTCATGTCACGCAGAGAAGCATTCAGCGTGACATTGAGGACTTGCGCTGCTTTTTCGCCGAACGGCACTTAGAGCAAGATGTCATTTATGACACCAAGCTGCGCGGCTATCGGCTGATACAGGCCACACCGAAAGGGCTGAGCAACAGTGAGATCCTTGCGGTCTGTAAAATCCTGCTGGAAAGCCGCTCCATGCGGAAAGATGAAATGCTTCCGATCCTTGATAAACTGATCTTCTGCGCTGTACCGGAATCGAGTCAAAAGGCGGTCAAGGCATTGATTGCAAATGAGGAACTGCATTATGTAGAGCCGCACCATAACCGCCCGATTCTGGATGGGCTGTGGGAAATCGGGCAGGCAATCAAAAATCAGCAAATCATAGAGATCGAATATGAACGCATGAAAGAGCCGCGGTTGGTCCGCCGTCGGGTGCAGCCGGTCGGAATCATGTTTTCAGAGTATTACTTTTATCTGACCGCCTTTTTGGAAGACAAGACAGATTTTGAGAATCCCGACGATCTATTCCCGACTATTTATCGTATCGATCGTATTCACTCCTTCAAGGTGCTGGACGAGCACTTCCGTATACCGTACACCAGTCGCTTTGAAGAAGGTGAATTTCGTAAGCGCATTCAGTTCATGTATGGTGGGAAGTTGGAGCGTGTGAAGTTTCGCTACAGTGGGCCATCCATCGAAGCGGTGCTGGACCGTCTTCCGACAGCGCGCATCCTCTCGCAGGATGAAAACGGCTGGACGGTAGAAGCCGAAGCGTTCGGCAAAGGAATTGAAATGTGGCTGAGAAGTCAGGGAGAATATATCGAGGCCGTAATTTAGAGGAAGAATTATCTGTTTGCGGCATGGTATTAACTTCAGAAACGGTTGAAATATTTTTATGAACCAATGCAAGTTGCAAATGACAACGGGTAAATATCGCGAGTTACGGGGCACGATATCTCTAATCAATATCATATTAGGAGCGAAGATGTTTAAATGCGATCACTGCGGGTGTTGTTGTAGAAGTCTCTTTCTATCGCCCATTTATGCAAATTTAGATCGTGGCGATGGTGTGTGCAAATATTTAGACGAAAAGGCCTCACTTTGCCTGATTTATGAATTCCGTCCACTTGAGTGCAACATTGACGCTATGTATGAGGCATATTACTCAAACATAATGTCAAAGGCCGACTATTATGAACTGAATTACAGTGCTTGCAAAGAATTGAAGCAGAATAAACTCATACTAAAGAATAAAGGAGATACAAAATGTCAGAGAGAGCTTCAGAGCAAAAAATAATGCAGAATTATGAAGTCGATACGGATAAGAAAGAGGCAAGGGAAAAAAGTTCGATTGCTACGGCGAGTGGAATTGCTGTTGATGCTTCTGTGCGTGAGTCGACTGTACAGGCAAAAATAAAATACACCCGACCTGAGTACAATCCAAAAAGCAGGAAAGAGTACTATGATGACCCCAAAGCCCATAAAGCCGCAATCGATAATGCGTTTTCTTCTGGTAGTGTGGTAAGAGATCCGTATACGGGCGCTGAATTGGTGAAAAAGCAGAGAGATGCTAAAATAGAGTATGGGCCAAGTTGGCAAAGTCATGCGGCAGAAGCGGACCATATTGACCCATTGAAGCAAATTGCCGAAAGGACAAAGAAAAATCCTTTTTTGACCACGAGCGATGTCAAAGAAATTGGAAATGCAGAGGACAATTATCAGGTACTATCTCGAAAACTAAATCAGACTAGTAAAGAAGCAGGAAAAGGGGGGAGTACGCAACAAGAATGGGCGAACGATCCGATTAGAATGGATGGCGTTGCGGAACAAATCGAGTCAGGAGAGTCAATAGAAGTTGTTTCAAAACGAATCAAAGACACCGGAAAAATTGCCGAAAAGAGGAACGATAAGAGGGCTCTCAATAAAAGTATTAAAAATGCAGTTTCGACTACCCACGAAGCAGGAAAAGCAGGGGCACAAAGCGCTGGTGTGATGACTGCAACGATGTCTGGAATCCTAAATATCACTGCTGTAATCAAAGGTGAAAAAACTGCGGAGGATGCCGTAGAAGACACTATTGTTGACACAGGAAAAGCTGCTATTACGGGATATGCAATGGGTGGCGGACTAACAACTCTTTACCAGACGTTATCTGGATCATCATCGAAGTTTATTAAGACACTGTCAGAATCTAATATTCCCGGTAAGGTTATAACATCTGTAATTGTGACTGGTGATACTCTAAAGCGTTATGGAAATGGGGAGATTACAACGCAGGAGTGCATCATTGAGCTCGGAGAGAGAGGCGTCAATTTTGCAACAGCAGGCTATTCAATGGCCATGGGGCAAGCATTGATACCTATTCCGATTGTTGGCGCTGCTGTAGGTGCCTTGGTTGGCTCAATGGTAACGAGTAGTTACTATAATCGACTAATTACTACGCTTAAAACTAAGGAGCTTGAACACCAAGAGCGACTGAGGATTACGGAAGAATGCAAACTGGCAGCACAACAGGCTCGTGAATTTCGTAATGAATTAGAATCCTATCTTTCGTCTTATTTTAAAGACCATCAAGATTGTTTTGATGATGCGCTCGAAATGATCCAATCTTCACTTTATGCAGGTGATGCCGACGGAATAATCGCGGGTGCTAATAAAATAACGAAAAAACTGGGTGGACAAGTACAATACAAAAACGTAAAAGAATTCAAAGAGTTTCTCTTTGATGATTCTACAGATATCTTATAGGAGGAGAGAATATGCCAGTACCAGCCATTTTAGCAGGACTTGCAGCAGCGGGTGCCGCCGCCCTTGGAGTAGGTGCACAAATGAGTGCAAAAGAGAAAAACGAACTTGCACAAAAAATAGCTGATGAATCCAAAAAGCTGTATGATAACTCGAAACTGTCCTTAGAAAAGGCTCAAGGAACGGCGGAGACGTCATTGTTGAACTTAGGAAATCTAAAAAAACAAGTATTGGAAACATCAGTGAAACAGTTTCTCACCGTGTATGAGCGTATTAAAAATATTGAGTTAAGTGAGTCAGTTGGGTTTGATGAAATAAAAAATTTTACATTCGAAAAGCAAGATGTATTGCAACTTAGGGAGATGTCAAATATCTACCAAACAGCACTTTCCAGCGGAACCGCTGGTGCTGCTACAGGCGCAATTATTGCTTTAGCAGCAAGCGGTTACTTGCCATTTGTCACAAATACGTTATCTATTGCAGGAGCGGCATTGTCTGCTGGTGAGATTGGAATGGCTGCTAGCCTAGCCGGATCTGCGCTTTTTTGGGGCGCAGCAATGACGCCCTTAACGGCTATCGCTGCGCCTGCTGTACTGTTTTCTGGTATAAGCACAAACTTAAAAGCAGATGAAAATCTAGAAAAAGCTCAGGCAATGTGCGCAGAAGCAGAATCAACATCAGAAAAGATGAAAACTGCAGAGGTCCTTTGTAACGCCATTGCTGACAGAGCAGATATGCTTGATGACTTGCTCTTGGAGCTAAATAAACTATTCTCTTGTTGTACAGATAATTTGGACAAAGTTACCACAGAAAAGCTGAATGCTATTGGGAGCGAAAGCGTAGATGCGACTACATTTAATGAAGATGAACTAAAAATGATAGCTGTAGCCCGAGCGCTAGCAGGTGCTGTGAAAGCAGTTATTGATACTCCGATACTTACCACAGAAGGTTCAATTTCTAGTGAATCTCTAAATGTATGTAACAATGTTGGGAAGCTGCTGCCAGATTTTAGCAAGATTATAAAAAGTGAAAATAGCGGTATTACTTCTGAAGGTATAGAAATCACTGCGGGAAAAATCAAGATTCCAACACAGAGTGCCGAAGAAAGTGTGAGTCGCGTGATGGGCTGGATTGCGGCACATCATGGATTCGATAAAATCGCAGTATACGAGGTAGAGGATTACTTCATCATGCGACTTCTGAACCGTGGAGATTCTGTTTATACTGCCGGAGAAGGAAGTGTCTCCCCTGAAACAATTCGTATAGATAAGATCACAGGTGCCGTAGCCGTGGACGCATATGTGGACAATTCCGTTATAAATGATGTGTCAGAGATGTCTTGGAAAATGCCCGAAAGGCTGTTTTGCAGAGGAAACGAACTCTATGCGTTTGATGCAGGAATCAAAATGTTTGATGCGGCTACATTAACGGGATTTGATTTAATTGCAAGCAAAGAACATTTAGAATGCGATGACGGTAATCACGATGTAACTAACCGTGTTCTAAATGTATATAAGACAGCGACATCCAGAGGCTATAACTTTAGCGGATGTGAAAGCTATTTAGCATTTGTTAATGAAGGAATTCTATATCGGTATGACATTGAGAATCAGAATTGTCAAAAGCTGTGCAGGACATCTGCCGACAGTGTCTTTGCAACAGATAAAGGAGTATATCTGCTTACAAGAGACGTTCCCTCCTCTTGGTTAGAGTTTTATGACTATGCAGAGTGCAAAATTGTCAGAGGCTTCTCAATAGATTCAGCCGACAAAATATATCACGTTTGCGGAGACAGTGATTTTTATCTCGGGGATCGTTCAGTAGTGAAGCATATTCATAAAGAAAATGACGGTGGGACTACAGTTACTCTATTCAGCGATATGGCATCTTCCATCGTGTATGCGTACGACGATTGTATTATGTACACAGCAAACGGATTTCTTAATATGCTATCCTATACGACCGGCAAAAAGGTCACCCTTACCAGTGGTGTAGTATGCAGGAAGGCCGTTGATGTTGGAGTGATTCGCCATAAGGTTAAATATGAAGCAATTCCCGCGGGATTTGTCCGAATTGGGAAATGGGTATATTACTATGAAGATGGGAGACGCGATTTGCCGTATAGAGTTGCTATCGACACGCCTGATAAAGTCAAGGCTGTTCCAAACTATAGAGTTTTAGAAGATGCAGAGCGAATTTGAGCATTCGGTTTGCGGCAGAAGTTTTCCCTTACGTTTTCCCTTGAGGTGCTGATATGTACGCACATGAGTTATCACGAAACATCACGAAAAAGTTTTATAATCCGCACAAATCAGCACAAAAAAATAAGAGGCAACAGTCCCTGAATACTCATTGGTGAATTCAAATCTGGGTGTCACCTCCAGAGCAAAAGTCTTGCAATCTCAAGGGTTGCAAGACTTTTTGTGTTGCTGAGGAGGACGTTTTTCCCCTATTTTTCCCCTACACGGTCGGCGGCGGTATCCCCGTTGTGCGCAAGGACGGCAAGCTCTACGGCACGCCCGCGGTCATCGACAAGGACTTTGCCTCCGCCAAGCTCGCTGAGCTCCTTGACGCGGACATGCTCGTCATCCTGACGGCGGTCGAGAAGGTCGCCATCAACTTCGGCAAGCCCGACCAGAAGGGTCTCGACACCCTGACGCCGGACGAGGCGCGCAAGTATATCGACGAAAAGCAGTTCGCCCCCGGCTCCATGCTGCCGAAGGTCCAGGCCGCCATGTCGTTTGCCGAGAGCAAGCCCGGCCGCGTCGCGCTCATCACGCTGCTTGA
>ERZ780207.1758-NODE-1758-length-17562-cov-4.080596_pt1 | contig 17562 bp, 8 predicted proteins | sample MGYA00510977_ERZ780207 | MGnify/ENA primary metagenome ERZ780207 (study PRJEB29588, sample SAMEA2151383) | human gut metagenome | biome: human gut; feature: human-associated habitat; material: faeces | place: Denmark | collected 2008/2010 ... | reverse complement strand
CGAAAATGCCGGGCACTTTGGTCCCCCGCACGCCTGGCGGCGTACGGGGCTACGGATAAATCTGCCTCCTACGGAGGCGCTACGCAATACATATACGGCAAACTATTGGCTTGTACTTCAGGAACTTTGGTTAACCAAAATGCACATATACTTATGACCGGCTTTTACGGAGGCCGGGAGGCCTCCGCCCCCGTGGCTGCACGGTTATTTGCCGAAGCGGAGCGGCATGGCGGCGTCCCCGTTCTCGCCGAAGGGATATACACGACGGCCGTTCACGTATGTTTCCGACACCTTGTGGCTGAACGTCTCCCCCTCGAAGGGGGACCAGCCGCATTTGCTCAGGATGCTCTCGCGCGTAACCTCGGAGGGTGTTTCCCCGACTATGACAAGGTCGGCGTAATAGCCGGGACGCAGGAAGCCGCGGCGCTCTATACCAAAGAGTTGCGCGGGGTTGTGGCACATCAGCTCCACGACCCTTTCGAGGCTCCACCAGCCGCGCCGGGCGCCTTCGAGCATACACGGCAGCGAGAACTGCACGAGCGGGATTCCGGAGGCGGCGTGCAGGGCGTCCCCCTCCTTGTCCTGGGGGAGATGCGGCGCGTGGTCGGTGGAGACGACGTCTATCAGCCCGTCGCGGACGGCACGGCGCAGCGCGTCGCGGTGCTCGGCTCCCTTCACCGCAGGGTTGCACTTAATCTTGGCGCCGAGGCGGTCGTAATCGCGGTCGGAAAACCATAGGTGCTGCACGCACACCTCGCCCGTTATCTGTTTCTCCGCCAGAGGGACAGAGGGGGTCAGGAACTGCAATTCATCGGCTGTGGAGATATGGCAGACGTGGAGGCGGGTGCCGCGGCGGCGGGCGCGCTCCACGGCCTTGCGGGTACACTCGCGGCAGGCTTCGGCGGAGCGTATCCGGGCGTGCTCGCGCATCGGGATTCCGCCTTCGGGATACTTTTCACGAGCGATGGCGGCGTTGCGGTTTATGATAGCCTGGTCTTCGCTGTGGACGGATATGCGCCGTGGCAGACGGAAGATGCGGTCAAGGTATTCCTCGTCCTCCACCTGCATGCCGCCCGTGGAGGCGCCGAGGAAGAGCTTCACGCCCGGCACGCGGCTGTAATCGGCGGTTGCCAGCACATCGAGGTTATCGCGCGTGGCACCTATATAGAAGGAGTAATTGACGAGTGAATCCCCGGCGGCGCGGCGGAACTTGTCATCAAGCGCCTCCGGGGTGACGGTCTGCGGCACGCAGTTGGGCATGTCGAAGTATGAGGTGACGCCCCCGGCGGCGGCGGCGCGGCTCTCGCTCCGTATGTCGGCTTTGGCGGTGAGTCCGGGTTCGCGGAAGTGCACGTGCGTGTCGATGACGCCCGGCATGAGGAGGCGTCCGCCCAGGTTGCGTGCGGGCAGGTCGCCATGGTAATCGCCCGCGCCCACTTCTATAATATAAGGAGGGTCCACGGCCACGAATCCGCGGTAAAGCTTCCCCTCGTTCAGGATGCGCGCGTCGGCAAGTACGAATGCTCCCATAGTGCCGTCAGAGTTTACCGGTGAGGGCTTTCCAGCGCAGTTTGATGACACCGAAGACGGCCTCGCCGAAGATGGAGCCGTTCATCTTGCTCGTCCCCAGCACGCGGTTCACGAACACGATGGGTATCTCCACGATTTTCAGCTTCTTGCGGAACACGCGGAACTTCATCTCTATCTGGAATGCGTACCCCTTGAACTGAATCCTGCCGAGGTCCACGGCGCGCAGTGTCTCCGCACGGTAGCATACGAACCCGGCGGTAGAGTCGCGCAGCGGCATCCCGGTGACCAGCCTCACGTATGCCGAGGCGTAGTATGACATCAGGACGCGCCCCATAGGCCAGTTCACCACGTTGACGCCCGAGACGTAGCGCGAGCCTATGGACATGTCGGCGTCCCCCTCCTTGCAGGCACGGTAGAGGCGCGTGAGGTCGTCGGGATTGTGCGAGAAGTCGGCGTCCATCTCTATTACGAATCCGTATCCGCGCTCCAGCGCCCACTTGAAACCGAGGATATATGCGGTGCCGAGGCCGAGTTTCCCCTCTCGCTCCAGCAGGTGTATGCGCCCGGGATAGCGCTCCATGGCACGGCGCACCGCCGCGGCTGTCCCGTCGGGCGAATTGTCGTCTATGACAAGCACATCGAACCCGTCGGGCTTCTCCATGACGGTGTCGAGCATCTTAGGGATATTCTCTATCTCGTTGTAAGTAGGTATGATAACAACGACGTCACTCATCTTTGCAAAGTATGCTAAAAGTAAGGAAACCGGGCGCCCCGGGACACGGTGTGCATCGGCGCGTTCCTCCGGTCGGGATTTACGGTTGCAAAGTTAATGAAAAAATACGGGAGAAATAAACAAATCGCCAAAAAAAATTCTTCACCGCGTTATGGAACGTGGCATGAATTCCTGCGCCCCATGACCGTACGCACCGTACGCACCGCACCGTCGTATTTTCTATAATACCCCCTGTATCCCCCGTATCCTCCCTTTTATATATATCCCAGAGTAATAGTATATAAAAGGGTGCGTAGGGTGCGTAACAGAGCAAACCCGGTGGTAATCAACGCATTCCGCCTCGCACCGTGTCTACGCACCGTGGCGCGTAGACGGTGCGTATGGAGGGTGTGGGTGCGTAGGGGTGAACCCCGAAGGAGATAAAAAATACGCACCATGCCATGGCAAGGTGCGTATTTCAGCCGTCCTGGGTGCGTAAATCAGGATGTTTGACTTTGATATTCAGAATCGTCTTGAAGAACCCAGCGGTTTGCATCTACAGTGAAGGGTCTGATTTTTCTTCGGCCTTGGTTCTCCCAACGTCCTATTTCCTTAAGGTAGCCAATGGCTTTCTTCTGCCAGTTGCCCGAGCACATCTTCCCTTTTGCTTGTTTGGCGTCTGAGGGTGAGGTCAGTCCCCAGAACTCCGCACACATTTCATAAATGGAGAAGAATTTCCGCGGCACGAGGTTTTCATCTGCCACGCGGCCCGAGTCTGCGCAGCGGTAGAAGTTGCGCCTTTCCGAGGGGGAATAGTCGTCCCAGTTCTTCGGGATGCGTCGCATTATGTAGTCGTAGACGGCCTCGCGGAGGGGGTCTATCCGGTTAATGTTTGCGCTTTGGTTTTCGAGGGCTTGCACTTCGGCGGTCATCTTGCTGAGTACGAGGGGACGGTCTTTCCACCCGGTCTGCCACAGATGGTATGCTTCGGCCCAGAGCTGGTCTTTCTCGGCCTTCATTTGTTCCGGCGGGTTGTCGTAGAGGCGTAGCGAGGGCTCTATAGTGATGACGAAGAAGCGTCGGTTCTCGTCGTCGACGAGGAAATGTTCGCTGTTGGTGGTCCCGGCGAATACGCACTGCCGTGGATGCACCTCCATGTTTCGGGCGTATGGTGGTCGGTAGCGGTCTTCGGCCTGTGTGATGAAACGCTTGATTTGCTCCAGCGGTGCTTTTCGGATTCCCGCGAGCTCGCCGATTTCCAGTCCCCAGGCGCCGGTGAGGTGCTGGCGAGTGTCCTTGTCGTCGGTGATGTCCAGCGAGTCGGAGAACCAGGGGTGGAACATCGTGCTGAAGAAGGTCGACTTGTAGCACCCCTGCGGACCCTTGAGGATGGGCATGTAGTCGAACTTGATTCCGGGTTTCATCACGCGGCCTACGGCTCCGATGAAGAAGAGGCGTGTCATCTCGCGGTTGGCGTCGGTGTCGGCGGCTCCGAGGATGCGGATTATGGCGGTGTCGAGGCGCGGTGTGCCGTCCCACCGGAGGCTTTCCAGATAAGTACGGACGGGGTGTCGGGGATTCTTGATGGCGATGTCGGAGGCGGCGTCGGCCATGGCGTCGCGTCCCTGCATGTCGTAGTGGTCGGAGACGTAGAGCATTAGCTGCGAGAAGTCCATGTCGCTCCAGCGCTGCGGCTCGGTCTTGCCGGGATGCGTGTGGCTGAACCAGGGGAGGGCGGGCGTGGCCTCGATGCACCCCTCGAAGAGGTTGTAGGCCAGACCGCGGCTCAGCTTGGGGTCGCAGGTCATGATGATGCGTGCGTTCTTGCCGGAGGAGATGGGGTAGCCCCCTTTCTTGCAGTCGAGCAGGGAGCGGATTCTGGCTCTCTCGGCGTCTTCTGCCAGCGTCCGGGAGTCGGAGTTCCCGGCCTCGGATACGGCGGACGTGCCCTGACATGTCCCGGCTTTCGCGTGTTCCTCTCCCGGTACTCCGGGGAGTTTTCCGGTCAGGGCTTTCCGGGCGAGGACGGTCATGCGGCGGAAGGCGTCGGGTGCGTCGCCGAAGAGGTGTAGCTGCACGAGGTCCCAGGCGTTGAAGGGACGCCCGGCGCGTCCTGCGGGGTCGGTGTTGGCGTGGTGGGAGTAGGCGTGGAGGCCGCCGTCGAGGATTACCAGCCCCCCTTCGGAGTGCGCGTCGCGGTAGGCGTAGCGGCCGTTGGCGCAGGGTGTGTAGATGTCGCCGAGGAAGCGGTCTATGGCCTTGCCGATGGGGAAGAACTCGGTGCAGAACCGGCCTACTATGCCCTCGCGGCGGCGGGGGTCGTTGTCATGGAGAGGGGTTGTGTGGGCTGTGGGGGTGTCGTTTATGTGGTTTATGTGGTTTTTGGCGGAGGCGGGAATGCCTCCGTTCCATAAGAGGGGTGCGCCGTCTATGGCTCGGTGCCACACGGGGGCGTCCTTTGAGGCCGACGGCCAGTAGAAGAGGCGTGCGCGCTGGTGGGTGGTGGGGTCGGCGTATTCCGTGAGGCCGCAGTCCTTGACGAGCTGCCGCGTCATGGTTTCGTAGGCGGGGCCGTCCATCTCTTTGAGCAGGGGGATGACGAGGCGTATTTTGGGCGCCCCGGTGCGGTGGGAGTGGGTGGAGTAGCCGCAGACGGCGCAGTTGAGTTTCTTCCCGAGGGCTTTGATAATGACATCGGGGTCGTAGCTGCCGTTGTCGAGGTCGAGGGTAACGCAAGAGCGAGAGACGGTTGTCTTGTTTCCGCGGCGCCCGTCGGCGAAGATGCCTCCGGTGAAACCGCCGACGTCCTTGACGGCACCGCGGCGGTCGCGTGTCATGGCGTCCCACTCCTTCATGGTTTCGGCGGTGCGGCGTGTGTTCGTGAGGTTGCCGACGAGTTGTTTCCAAGTCATAGTGAGGGGTCTTGCGACGGTGTCTTTCCGGCTGTTGAAGCACGAGATGCGGAGCACGTGGCTCGACGCTGAATTGTTTACGTACATAGTCTTTGCAGAAATTTGAAAATGTTGCTAAATTAATTTCGCTGCAAAGTTAGTTAAAAGAAATGACTTGAAACCGTTGGAATATTTTAGATTTTAACAATTATGGCGCGGAGGCGGCTGAATATGGAGCGTCGAACCGCGTAGCCAAGGGGGCGGAGGCCTCCCGGCCTCCGAAAATGCCGGGCACTTTGGTCCCCCGCACGCCTGGCGGCGTACGGGGCTACGGTAAATCTGCCTCCTCCGGAGGCGCTGTGTCGATATGCGCCATAATCCCCAAACGCCTACGACACCTTGCGGTGTCTCCGGCGTATGGGGTTACGGTAAATCTGCCTCCTCCGGAGGCGCTGACGCGGTTCGACGGTTACGGAGGCAGGAATGCCCCGTTCCATAAGAGGCGAATGCCCCCGTTCCATATTACAGGCGGAGGTTGAATTTTTTCAGGAGGGCGAGGGGATGGTAGCTTTGTTTGGCGTGGCGGAGGCCTTCGTCGCCCGCGTCGTCTTCGCGGTTTATGTACTTTATTGCGGGGTGCCGCTCCGTCATAAGGCGGGCGAAGAGGGCGTTTATGGCTTCGTAGGCGGCTTCTACGGAGCGTGTGGCTTTCTCTATGTGTATGAAGAGTGTGTCGCCCTTTATGTCGGCTACGGTGAATGCGCAGACATGGCCGTCCACTTCGAGCAGTGCGCCGTGGAGGTAAGGGCTTAGCCGGTCGTAGTTTTCCAGGATTCGGCGTGTGAGTTCGCGCTCGGCGGCGGCTTCGGGAGCGTTGTCGCCCTCGAGGTCGGCCACTCCCATGAAGCGCAGCGCGCGGACGGCGTTCCGCGGTGTGAGCGGAGTGAGCTGCCAGCGTCCGTGGTAAAGGGCGAGGAAGCGGTTGAGGTGGTTGCGCTTCTTGGCCATCTTCTTGCCGGAGAGGGTTGCGAGCTTGTCGGCGTCGTAGAGGTAGTCGCTCCAGTCCGGTAGCTCCGTGATTTCCTTGGGGGAGAACTGCATGAAGCCGGGCAGCGCGTATTCGGGGACGGCGGAGAAGCGGGGGACGAGGCCACGGGCACGGCAATATCCGAGGATATATGGCACCGCCCGGGAGAGGGGTAGGGCTCCTACGGGCATTGAGAAGGCTTCCACGCGGCGGTCGTCTTCGAGGACGCCTTTTATAAACAGTGTGTCGCGGTAGATGCAGTATTGGTATTTGAAGTAGTCTATCCACATGGCGACGCCGAGGAAGGAGAAGTCGGTGGTGCGTCCCTGCTCCCGGCTGAGGTATTGGCGGAGGCGGGGCATGTCGCCCAGGGTTACCGGGCGGAAACTCAAGGCCGTTTCCGGGGCGGCGAAGGTAGTGGAAATTTGTCGGGACTGTGGCATAACAGTGTGGAGGTTTGTTTCTCTCGTAACGCTTATCCGGGTCAGGAGGTTCACCGTTATGGAACGGATGCAAGGCGCCGGAGCGGCTTACTTACATCGTGCGGATTAGCCGCTGTCGCGGCTTACGGCGGGGGCAGGAATGCCCCCGTTCCATACGCTCCTTATTATCTTGCCAGGGAGAGGTTTATGGAGATGCCGTAGTTGGAGTTGGTGGTGGGGTAGGCGGTGGAGGAGACGAGCGGGGTGTTTACCTGATGGTCGAAGAAAGCGGCGATGGTGATGCGGCGGCTCAGGACGTATGAGGCCATGAAGTTGATTGAGAAGGTGCGCGTTCCCTGCGTGGCCTGGGTGTATGCGCTCTCGATGCGGCGGATGAGCGAGAGGTTGTTGGCCAGCGAGAGGTCGAGGTTGAGCGTCAGGTCGTTGGAGACGCCCCCCTGGTTGGAGCCTATCTTGATGATGTTGTTGAAGTTGGCTATCTTGTAACCGGCACCGAGGGTGAACTGCTTGGAGGTGGTCTCCACTACCTGCCCGGCGGAGGAGTTGAGGTTTAGCGTGCGGGAGTCGCGGTATTCGGTGTTGAGGGTGATGTCGTTGTTGAAGGTGACGGAGAGGCCGATGAGGGGGGCGAACTTCTCCGTTATGGCCACCGACGATATGTTGTAGGGGGAGGAGGGGATGGGTTGCTGCGTCTGCTCGTCGAGGATGAAACCGCGGTCGCCCCCTATTCCCTGCCAGTTGAGGTAGGAGGAGTAGCTGCCCACCGAGTAGGTGCACTGGTAGGCGTGTGAGAGGGTGAACTTCTTGAAGATGTTGCGGAAGTTGAAGAAGTTGATGATGCCGTCGTATGTCACGCGCCAGTTGGGGCGCATAGAGCCGAGCCCGGGGAAGTGTGCGAGGCTGACCTTGTCGGGGGAGCAGCCGGTGTAGGCGGCGAGGAAAGCGGGGATGAGGACGTCGGAGGATGTGGCGCTGACTCCCCCTACTTCGGGGTTGTATTGCGTTCCGGCCAGGGGGTTGCCTTCCATGAATCCGCCCGAGGGATATGCCGTGCCGGCATACTGTCCCTGCACGCGCGAGGCCACCTGCGGGATGTATTGCAGGAAACGCGTGAAGGCTTCCGACGCGTAGCCGTTCTCGGCCTTGGAGCCTTTAAGCGCGGTCTTGAGCGCCACGGCGGTGCGTGTGTATGAGCCGGAGAAGGAGGTGGGCATGTCGCTGTACATGAACTGTACCTGGCGCGTGCGGTTGTCGGTGAGGTTGGAGGTGAGCAGTATCTTGAGTCCAACTATGGGTTCGAGTGTAAGCTCGAAGTTGAACTCCTTGCCCTGGTTCCAGATGGCCGGTGATGTCTGGTTGTCGCCGGTGAGGAGCCATCCGCGCTCCAGCGCCTTGTTGACGTAAGTGTCGTCGTAGAAACCGAAAGCGAAGCCGACGCCCGGGGCCATGGGGCCGTACTTGGTGCTCTGTCCGAAGATGTCGCCGACGTTGGGGCCGAACTGGGGCAGGGAGAGGGAGTGGGAGGAGCGCCAGCGGAAGGAGACGTTGCGGGTCATCATGAGGAAGCGCAGCGAGTAGTCGCGCACCTCGTCCCAGGGGTTCTTGCGGTCGTCCTTCTTGTCTTCGGTGACGGTGAGGCGCACGGTGTTCTTTCCGCGCGTGAGGATTTCGAGGGTGTTGTCGTCCACGACGCGCGTTTCGAGCTTCACGGCGTTGCCACCCGCGCCGCGTGCCGAGATTTTCACCTTTTTGGTCTTGAGGTTGTGCTTGACCATGGTTGTGGTGTCCTCGCGCAGGGTTATGGCGTGCTCGTATTTCTTGGGTTTCTGCGCTTTCTTGTCCTTGGCTTTGTTCTTGTTTTTGTTTCGCGAGGAGTTGGAGGTGCTCCACCGCTTGTTGATGCGTTGGAGGGTCTTGTTCTGGTTATAGAGGTTCTCGAAGTTTATGCGGGCGTCGGCGTTCCAGGTGGTCTGGTTCTGTATGGTGTTTCCCATCTGGAACTCGTCGATGGTTGCGCCGCGGTCCCAGCGGTAGGTGGAGTTGTAGGTGACGTTGGCGGTCAGGAAGTTGAGCGCCGGAATCTTGTTGAAGGGTGCGCGCCAGGAGCCGGTGAAGGTCTGGTTGTAGTTCCACGGCGTGCCGAAGCCCTTGATTGAGTTGAGGACGGTGTCCTTCCAGTCGCGGTACTTGTCGGGGAAGAGCCGCTTGTTTACGGCGCCGACGGTCTCCTCGATGCGTGCGGTGGTGTTGCTGGCGAAGGAGAAGTTGAGCGAGGGGGTGAGGTTCCACGTGAGGTTCAGGGAGCGGTCCCAGAGGAAGTTCTTGCTGACCTGCACGGGGAGACGGAAGTCCACGTCCACCTCGGAGCGCGTCTGCTCCTCGTAGTAGTAGCGCGATATGTTTGTCATGAAAGTCAGGGAGTTGAAGAGCCAGTTTATGCCCCAGTCCTTGAGGAATTTCATGTTCTTGTTCTTGCTCTTGACCCAGGCGAAGGGTTTCAGCGGTTTGACCACCGGGGAGTAGGAGTACTGGAAGGAGCCGCGGTAGTCGTTTATGTGCTGGTATTCGGTGGTGGGGTCAATGTTCTTCTGCTTGTTGAAGGAGAAGGAGACGGTGAAGTTTGCGGGGTCCCAGGGCATGGGGACTTTGCTCTGGACGTTGAACTTGAGTCCGGAGAGTGAGAAGCTTTCCACGGTCTTGCGCGTCAGGGCGTATGAGTTTATGGAGTCGCGTTCCTGCTTGGTGACGGCGGCGTCGAGGGCGTCCTTGAGGAGGATGTCCTGGTCCAGCGGGTTGTACTTGGGGGTGTTCTTCTCCGAGGAGTGGGAATAATAGACGGGTGCGGAGAGCTTTGCTGCCGCGGGGAAGAGCTTGCCCACATCGCCCTGTACGGTCACGTTGAGCTGCTCGTAGCGGTCGAGGCGCCGTTGCGAGAGGCCCTGGTCCACGGCGCCGAAGCCGTCGGTCTCAATGTGTCCGGCCACGTTGACGGTGGCAATGTCGGAGAGGGCGAGGTTCACATTGCCGTTGGCCGCCCAGCCGCCGGACTCGTTGAAGTCGGTGACTTTCAGCTCGTTGACCCACACCGTGGCGTCCTTTACGGAGCTGGAGCGGTTGCGGACGCCGATAAGCATTACGCGGACGTCCGAGAGCGACGGGTTGCCGAGCACCGAGACGGTGTTCTGCGCCTCGTCGGGGTCGTGCATGGAGTAGAGCTTGGTATATCCGATGCCGTCCTGCCCTTCGGAGCGCGCGCGGTTACGAGCGGTCTTTACGTTGGTGAAAGCCTCCATGGGGACGTTGAGGCGGTTGGTGACGGGCCATACCAAAGCGCGGTCGGCAGAGTTCATGTTGTTGTACGTGCCGGGAGCGGTGAGTTCGAGGGGTATCTCGTATTCGTAGTAGTTGTTCTTGACGTCGGAGCCGAGGCGTATGAAGAGAGCGACGTCGCCGTTGCGGAGGTTGGTGACGTTGTCGATGGCGGCTTCGGCGTGGACCCACATCTGGAGGCGTTTGTAGATGCGGAGGTCGAGCGCGGAGTTCTTGTAGATGCCTCGTGCGTCGCCCGGCTGCAGTCCGGTGACCTTCAGGGAGAGTGACTGCTCGTTGAGCTGCGTGGCCTGCGACTGCCCCGGGTCCTGTATGCGCGTGACGCCCGGAGGAAGCACGTAGTTGACGGGGGTGCGCCCGGAGTTCTCCTCGATGTTTACCACCGACATGTCGAGGTCTCCCTCCGCCGGGGAGTCGTTGCGGTTGTTGAGGTTGAAGCGGTAGTCGCGCCATTCGCCGCGCACGAGCTCGAGGGTGGCGAAGCGGAGGTGGGTGACGGCGCGGAATCCGGTCATGAACATGCGGACGAAACGGATGGTGGAGAAGTCGTTGATGCCTCCCACCACCTTGTCGGGGCTTGTGAGGGGTATCTTGAACTGGTACCATACCACGGTTCGCTCGCCGTCGCGGGTGGTTACGCGCGATACCTGCTTGTCGGTGATGTAGTTGCGTCCCACCTCGAGGTCTTCGGGGCGGATGGAGACCTTATACTGGAAGTAGCGCTCGTACTCGTTGAGGGTGTTGTCCTGGTTGATGTCCTCGACGTCGGGGACCGAGCGCGACGACTGGTACTGCGGGTTGTCGCTCTGGTCGGGCGAAAGGGAGTTTCCCTCCACGCCGTTGTAGTGCTTGTAGCGGTCCAGGATGGAGGTCTGGTGCTCGTCGTACCAGCGTGAGCGGTAGAAGTGGTAATTGTCTCCGGCGGGGTCGTTCATGGCCGAGAAGGGGTCTTCCTGCATTGCGGCTATGGTGGAGGCCGGGAGGCGCGTGCGCAGTTGGTCAAGGTAGTCCTTGTAAGAGGAGAAGTCGAACTCGTCGTCGTTGGGGAGCCCGTCGAGTCCGACGTCCTGGAGGGGGCGTGCGTCGGGTGCGTTCTCGAAGGCGTAGGTCAGGGAGTTCTGCGTGGAGACGCGTCCCCAGACGGTCTCGGCCAGGAAGGAGTCGTTGCCGTCGACGGGCATACCGTTCTCGTAGCTCTTCTTGCCGTCCTTAAGGATGTCTTCGGAGATTTCGCCGAAGTTGAAGTAGAGGTCGCCGCCCTGGGTGTTGTCGTTGTCGGGGTCGAGGAAGGGGTCGAGCATCCAGAACTGGAGGTATTCCACGTTGGAGTTCTCGAAGTTGGTGTTGTCGATTTTGCGCATGATTCCTCCCCAGCGTTTCTCGGGGTTGAGGAGGTTGCCGCCGTCGTCGATGTTCACGGCGTCGAGGTTGTAGGGGCCGCGCTCGGTGGGGTAGAAGGAGAGGTTAAGCGTCTGTATGGTGTTGGCCTCGCCGTAGTTGAGCTGGCGGTTGGGGAAGATTTCGTTGACGGTCACCTCGCGGACGTAGGGGTTTGAGAGCTGCTTGAGGTCGTTCTTGAGGTAGCCTGGTATGGAGGAGGAGTTTCGCTGTGTGAAGATGCGGTCTATGTAATACCATGCGAGGAGGGCGCGGTTCTTGCCGTAGTCCGTGTTGTTCATTAGCGTCGCCTCGGGGAAGAGGGCGTCGGCGGAGTTGTCGGCGGGCGTGGAGGCGAGGAACCAACTGTAGGGGCTGCGCAGGTCGATGCCGGTCTGCGTGGACTCGAAGTCGTCGACGTAGCTCGACCCCTTGGGGGAGCCGGATGGCTGCTTGTGGGGCACGAGCTGGGCGAACTCGCCCGTCACGCTGATGCTCGACGGCGCCGTGGAGCTGACCGTGGGTATCTTGTTCAGGAGGTTGGTGAGCCACATGAACTGCTTGTTGTAGGAGAGGTTTACGCCCCACATGGTGTTGTTGATTACCTCGTCGCCGATGTTTACCTTCTCGGTGAGGGCTTTCTCGGAGAAGTTGAGCAGCGTGGCGCCTATCTGGAAGTCCTTGTTGAACTTGTATTGGGCGTCGAAGCCGAGCAGTGTCTTGCGCTGCATGGAGAACATTGACTGGTTCTCGAGCGAGACGCTGACGTTGGTACCGGCGTCGATGATGCTCTGGTTGGTGATGGTGACTATACCCATGGCGTAGTCCACGGTATAGTCGGAGTTCTCGGTGAGGGTTGCTCCTCCGGCGGTGACTACTACGGAGCCGCGCGGCACGTTCATCGCGCCGAGGCGTATGGTGGCTCCGCCCGAGGCCTGGTACTCCCCTTCGAGCGAGAACTTGTTCTTGTCGGCGAACTGCTTGGCTACGACCAACGTACTGTCATACAGCTCCTTATAGACGTAAGGAGCTGCAAGCGCGGGGTCGCCTATCTGCCGCTCGAGGTTGGCGCCGAAAGGCTCTGCCACCGGGAAGATAATCTTGCCGCTCGACGACTGCACGGTGTAGCCCTCTATGTAGTCGAACCATCCGTCCGGGTTGGACTCCTGGTTGGAGTCTATGCGGTCGAGGTTCATGAGCTGGAGCAGCGGCTTTTTCGAGACGGTGGGCACCGGGAGGTAGTTTATCTCCTGGCCGGTGGTGTCGCTGAGGTATTTGATGTTTAGCTTGAACTTGTTCTTGGAAAGCTGGTAGGCGCCGAGGGAGTAGACGTTCTTCATCATGAGCTTCCACATGGGGAGCTTCGGCGAGATGGTGGTGCCGCGGAGCATCTTGAGGTAAAGGCTCTGCCCGGTGCCGGTGACGTCCGAGGAGAACTCGCCCACCTTATATACCTTGCCGTTGCAGGTGTACTCGTAGGCCACGGCAAGGACTTCGTCGGAGGAGAGGGCGGACTTCAGCGAGATGTATCCCAGGGTGGGGTTGAGTGTGTATTCGCTGGAGTTGAGCAGGCGCGCGCTCTCCACCTTCTCGAAGTCGCGTCCGCCGGTGATGCCGTAGGCCCGGAGGGGTTCGAGGGCTTGCGTCACACGGCTTATGTCGCGCGCGTCGGGGTATTCCTGCTTGAGGACTTCGAGCAGGTTGTTCGACTGGTTCGAGGGGTTCATGTACGACATATCAGGCTGCCAGTAGTCGGAAGCCAGGCGCGTGTTCTCGCCTAAGTCCATGAAACCCACGAAGTTGCGCGACTCGTTGTAGTTGCTGTTCTTGTTGGTGACCCACACCTCTATGCGGGTGATGTTGATTCCCGAGGAGACGTGTGGCAGCCGGGAGGCGAAAGAGTCGTAGTTGTCGTAGAAGTATTGTGCCAGGAAGAAGTGGCGGTTGGCGTCATACTCGTCGGCGCGTACCTGGAACTTTGTCGTCTGCACTCCGCCCTGCGAGGAGATGGTCTTGGACTCGGAGTTCTGCTGCGAGACGAGGCCGGTGACGGTCAGCTTGCCGAACTGGAGCTTGGCCTTCACGCCGAAGAGGGCCGTACCGCCGCGTATGAGGCTCGACCCGGTGGTCATGCTTACGTTGCCGGCCTCTATGTTCTTGATGATTTCGTCCTCCTTCCCCTCGTAGGCGAGCTTGAGGTTCTTGGAGTCGAAGTCGAACGTGGCGTCGGTGTTGTAGGTCATGTTGAACTTCATCTTGTCGCCCACCGAGGCGTTGATGTTGGCCTGGATTTTCTGGTCGAAGTCAAAGAAAGTCTTGCGGCGGTTGCGCAGCGAGAGGGCGGGATTGTCGGTCTTGTTGCTCTTTACGCCGAGCGAGAGCTGCGCCGAACCGGAGGTGGTGAGACGCACGCCGCCGGGGCCGAACACCTTGTCCAGCGGGCCCAGGGCGAAGTTCATGTCCAGGATGTTGAAGGGCTGCTTCTCCTTCTGCTCGTAGCTCTCGGCGTTGCGCCGGCGGAAGTAACCGTACATCTCTTGGCGGTTGACCATGGCGTTGTACTGCTCCGTGGTCATGAGGTAAGGGGTCACAATCTCGCGGTCGCCGACCTTTGTGCGGATTACGTACATGCCGAGCCCGGGGTCGTATTCGGCGGTGGTCTTGATGTTCTCGGGCGTCTCGAGGTCCGCGGCGTATTCCTGGCCGGCATAGTCCTCGTAATTGCGCGGTATGGTGGGTGAGACGGTTCCGGAAGGGAGAATCACGGAGTCGGGGATGCGGCTCGAACCGATGTATTGCGGCGCGGGAGGAGGAGGGGGCGGCGACAACGGACGGGTGCCCGGCCGCGTGGTCTGCGAACGGGACACGACTGCTGCCAGCAATACGGCTATCAGTATTACCGGGAGGAGGAGTCGGCGTCGGTTGCTTCTTGTCATAACTCGGTGGTCAGTCCGTGTGTGTGTGTTGCTCCTAAGGCCGTGCGGATAGTGGCAATGCTTTGGCTCAGAGCATCTTGAGCGCCTGTTTTATGGCGCTTTCGGTGCTTGTGGCCGGGTCGGCCTTGAAGATTTTGGTCAGAGCCTTGCGGCTTGCGGGAGCGGCGAACCCGAGCATGAGGAGAGCCGCGAGAGCGTCCTCGAAGTCCTGCGTGCCCGCAGTCTGACTTGTAGATAACGCTACGGCGGGGGTGTTTATTTTATCCTTGAGGTCAACAATTATTCTTTGTGCCGTCTTTCCGCCTATTCCCTTTACGGCTTTGAGGGCGGCGTCGTTGCCCGAAGCTATGGCATTTTCGAGCTGCGGGGCGGTCATGGCAGAGAGTATCAGGCGCGCCGTGTTGGGACCCACGCCGCTGACGCCGATGAGCAGGCGGAACAGAAGGCGTGCATCCCTTTCGAGGAAACCGAAGAGGACGTGGGCGTCCTCGCGTATGGATTCGTGGACGAAGAGCTTGGCACTCTCCATCTTCTGTAGCTCTGAATAGTCGAGCAGCGAGATGTTCAGCTCGTAGCCGACGCCGTGGCAGTCTATTACGGCGGTGGTGGGGGTAAGCTCGGCCACCGGCCCTTTTATATAGTCAATCATCGTGATGTCTTGGTCAATGGTTTCAAGCACCTCTGCCGGTAACGGATGTGACGCTGCAAAAAACGAGGCAGGAAGAGCGGAGTCTTGGCGGGTCACTGACGGCGATGCTTGTTTTAATTGACAAAATTACAATGAATTTTCGGATAACCGGTAATGTTTCCGGGAAAATGTTTCGGAAGAAGATTTGATACAGGTATCGGGAGTCGGATTATAGTAGGCGCAGTAAGTAAATGTGCATTTGCAGTAGCCAAGATTATGGAACGGAGGTAGAAATGCCTCCGTTCCATAAGGCGCTTTGTCGGACGCGCCATGGCGTGTCCCTGCTCTGCGGACGGAGTTCCCGAAGTGTTAATCATTGTCAGGCGGGGCGGTTATTTTCAGGGGGTTAGGGAACTTTCGGGACGGTGGGTTGTTGTAATTGGCGAGGGGTTTGAAGAGTTTCCCCTTAAAATTGGCACGCGATTTGTATAGAGCCACAAACAGAAAATAAAACTTAAAATTTAGAACACGATATGAATATCAAACCGTTGGCAGACCGCGTTCTGATAGAACCCGCTGCCGCTGAAGAAGTCACGATGAGCGGAATCATCATCCCCGACTCCGCCAAGGAAAAACCTCTGAAAGGAAAAGTGCTGGCCGTAGGCCACGGTACCAAGGATGAAGAAATGGTACTCAAAGAGGGAGACACTGTCCTCTACGGCAAATATGCCGGCCAGGAAATAGAAGTGGAGGGCGTGAAGTATCTGATGATGCGCCAGAGCGACGTGCTCGCTATCGTAGGTTAATTAAAAAAAGGAGAAAAGAAAAATGGCTAAAGAAATTAAATTCAATATAAAGGCTCGCGAAGAGCTCAAGAATGGCGTTGACGCACTGGCCGACGCCGTGAAAGTGACCCTCGGCCCCAAAGGGCGCAACGTTATCATCGAACGTAAGTTCGGCGCTCCCCATATCACGAAAGACGGCGTGACGGTAGCCCGCGAGATAGAGCTCGAAGACCCGTTCCAGAACATGGGCGCACAGCTCGTGAAGGAGGTCGCCTCCAAGACGGGCGACCAGGCGGGCGACGGCACTACTACCGCTACCGTGCTGGCACAGGCCATCGTTAACGTCGGCCTCAAGAACGTGGCCGCCGGCGCCAACCCCATGGACCTCAAACGCGGTATCGACAAGGCCGTGAGCAAGGTCGTCGAGGGAATCAAGGCACAGAGCCGGGAAGTGGACGACGACTTCGGCAAGATAGAAAACGTGGCCCGCATATCCGCCAATAACGACGAGAAGATAGGCAAGCTCATAGCCGAGGCCATGCAGAAGGTGACGCGCGACGGCGTTATCACCGTAGAGGAAGCCAAAGGCACCGAAACCTCCGTCGGCATCGTGGAAGGCATGGAGTTCGACCGCGGTTACATCTCCCCCTACTTCGTTACCAATACCGAAAAGATGGAGTGCGAGATGGACAGCCCCTACATCCTGCTCTACGACAAGAAAATCTCGAACCTCAAGGATATGCTCCCCGTTTTGGAACAGACGGCACAGAGCGGCCGCGGCCTGCTTATCATAGCCGAGGACGTGGACAACGAAGCCCTCGCGACGCTGGTAGTGAACCGTCTGCGCGGTTCACTGAAAATCTGCGCCGTGAAAGCTCCCGGGTTCGGCGACCGCCGCAAGGAGATGCTCGAAGACATCGCTATCCTCACCGGAGGTACCGTAATCAGCGAAGTGAAGGGCATGCAGCTCGCCAACGCTACCATTAACGACCTCGGAACCGCCGAGAAGATTACCGTCAACAAGGACAATACTATCATAGTCAACGGCGCCGGGAGCAAAGAGGCTATCGAAGCCCGCGTAAACCAGATAAAGGCACAGATGGAAGCCACGACCTCCTCCTACGACAAGGAGAAACTGCAGGAACGCCTGGCCAAGCTGGCAGGGGGCGTGGCAGTGCTCTACATCGGCGCCCCCTCGGAGGTGGAGATGAAGGAGAAGAAGGACCGCGTGGACGACGCGCTGAGCGCAACGCGTGCCGCCATAGCCGAAGGTATCGTCCCGGGCGGCGGCGTGGCTTACATCCGCACACTCCCCATGCTCGAAGAACTCAAGGGCGACAACGACGACGAGAACACCGGTATCCAGATTATCCGCCGCGCCATAGAAGAGCCTATGCGCCAGATAGTTGACAACGCCGGTGTGGAAGGTGCCGTTATCGTTCAGAAAGTGAAGGAAGGCAAGGGCGACTTCGGTTACAACGCCCGTACCGGCGAATACCAGAACTTCTTCGAGAGCGGCGTAATCGACCCCGCCAAGGTGACACGCGTAGCGCTTGAGAACGCCGCAAGCATCGCCGGAATGTTCCTCACCACCGAATGTGTTATCGCCGACAAGAAAGAGGAAAACCCCGCGGCTCCCGCAATGCCGAATCCCGGAATGGGCGGCATGGGCATGATGTAATATCCTGACTACGAAAGGTTAAACATAGACAAAATATCTCTCAGGCCGGGCTCCCGAATAAGGGGGTCCGGCTTTTTTTTTTGCGTTGTGCATTTGTTGCGCAGGCCGGAGGCCTACGCTCCGTATTCGCGGGAGATGAAGTCGTGCTGTACGGGGTCGTAGGTTATGCCGGGAGTGGTGAAGAGGCGGTTTATGGCGCCGGAGGCCGTCAGCTCGCCGGGG
>ERZ780207.1755-NODE-1755-length-17578-cov-3.048051_pt1 | contig 17578 bp, 43 predicted proteins | sample MGYA00510977_ERZ780207 | MGnify/ENA primary metagenome ERZ780207 (study PRJEB29588, sample SAMEA2151383) | human gut metagenome | biome: human gut; feature: human-associated habitat; material: faeces | place: Denmark | collected 2008/2010 ... | reverse complement strand
GATTGTGAATTATCATAAGAACAAAGAGTGTAATGACAGCACAGTAAAATTATTATCGTTATACAGGCACGCTAAGAATACAGCATATCAGTCAATTATTAAATTTGACGGATTTTTAAATAATAATGATGAACTAGATACTGCATTTAATTATAGCTTTGGTTCAGTGCTTATAGAAGGCTGTGAAGATAATAAGAAGCAATTCATATCAGATAATAATCAGAATATGGAAAGCTTCATAAAGAAAGAGGTGCAGTATGAGGGGTAAAAGCAATAACAGATTTAAGCTTACAGCTAAAGAAAAAGGCTGGATATTATATGACGTTGGTAATTCGGCATTTGTACTTATGGTATCAACTATATCACCAATATATTTTAATTATCTTGCGGAAAATGCTGGGATATCTGATGTTGATTATCTGGCATATTGGGGATATGCAGCATCTATAGTTACACTTATTGTAGCTGTATTAGGTCCTGTGCTTGGAACATTGGCAGATACCAAAGGCTTTAAAAAACCTATCTTTACAGGCTGTGTTGTAGCTGGCTGCCTGTCATGTATTGCAATGGGAGTGACTAGCTGGTGGATATCATTTCTTGTTGTATTTATTATTGCTAAGGTATGTTTTTCATCAAGTCTTGTATTTTATGATTCGATGTTGTCAGATGTTACAACTGATGAAAGAATGGATATTGTATCGTCAAATGGATACGCTTACGGATATGCAGGAAGCTGTATTCCATTTATTATAAGCCTTATCTTTGTATTAGGATACAATAAAATAGGAATTTCTCTGAGTGCGGCAATGCTCATATCATTTGTAATAGTAGCTTTATGGTGGTTCTTAATGACAGTTCCGCTTATTAAGAATTATAAGCAGATTAATTATGTTGAAAGAAAGCCACACGCAGTAAAGGAAAGCTTTGTAAGAATTAAGGATACACTCTGTGGAGTTGTAAAGCAGAAGAAAATATTCTTGTTCCTTGTAGCATTTTTCTTCTATATTGATGGCGTGTATACAATAATAGATATGGCAACAGCTTATGGTTCAGCACTTGGACTCAACAGTACAACACTTCTGCTGGCACTGCTTGTAACACAAATAATAGCATTTCCGTGTGCTATTATATTTGGAAGACTTTCAGAAAAAATTGAAACATCAAAACTTATACTGGTTTGCATTGTTGCATATTTCGGCATTGCGGTATTTGCGGTATTTTTAAGAAATCAGATACAGTTCTGGATTTTGGCGATGCTTGTTGGCATGTTCCAGGGAGGAATTCAGGCACTGTCACGTTCATTTTTTACTAAAATAATTCCGCAGAATCAGTCAGGTGAGTATTTTGGAATACTTGATATTTGCGGAAAAGGAGCTTCATTTGTTGGAACAACTGTTGTTGGTGCCGCTTCACAGATTACAGGTAATATTAATATAGGAGTTGGCATGATTTCAATTATGTTTATTCTTGGAATAGTTTTCTTTAGTATTTGTGTCCGCACGCCGCTTGATGATATTGCAACAGATGAGAAAAAAGACTGCGGGCAGACACAAATTAAAACAAATGACAAAGTTGTAGAACGATTAAATACAATTTAGCTTATTTTTCATATGATACAAGAATTCCATGTTTTTCAGCATAATAGCTGCATAGACCACCTGTAGGAATTATTTTGATATTTACAGTCGGGAACTGCTGGCGGAGCTGTTCGGCAACATAATCTGCAGATTCGTTATTAAAACAGTGGCTTATTACTACTTTACCGCCGTTATAGCCATCATTTAACATGCTTTTAATAAGACGGTCATAGATATTGTTGCGTCCGCGGCATTTGTGTACAATGTCAATTGTGCCTTCTTTTGAGGCACCAGCCAGCAGCTTAATGCCAAGTTTGCCGATGATATTACCTATAATTTTATTAACTCTTCCGTTTTTTACAAGGTTTTCAATTGATTCAAGGACGAATAAAAGTCCTATATGTTTGTGGTATTCTGTGATTCGTGTGCATATTTCTTCATATGAAAGATTTTCATCAATATATTCAGCGAGTTTTAAAGCGAGTATTGCAAGCCCTGAACCAGCCATCTTGCTGTCTATCGCAAAAATCTTTTTATCAGGATGGTCTTCCAGATACATATCTTTGGCAGATATCAGACTTTGCCAGCTGCCTGAAAGTTTTGAAGAAATTGTTATTGCAAATATAATATCAGCCTGTTCAAATGCATCAATCCAGCTTTGTGGGCTTGGTGCTGCACTTCCTGTTGCTTCTGTGCTTTCCTGCATTTCGTTCATAAAATTTTCTATATCAAGATTTTCATCATCAATAAATTCCCTGTTTCCGATTCTCAAAGAGAGTGGAGCCTGAAGGTAAATTGTGTTATTATGTGAAGAAGGCAGTGATTTTAAATCACAGCTTGAATCAGTAACAATTGCATATTTCATAAAAAATCTCCGTTCTGCCATTTTTGTGTATTAACATATTTTTTACGGCATAAAAATAAGATGTGGTTTTTAAAACTATGTCATATGGTTTGATGTGCTATGCGATATCATTTTGATATCGTTTAAAAAGCTGATAATATTATCAAATTAATTTGTAACAATTCTGTAACATTTTGTAATAAAGATGTAATATAAAAATTTGTAACATATTGTAACAATTACTTAACAATTTGCAATACTTTTGTAACAATTAAAAATATTCAAAAATATTTAAAAAAACTTGTTGACAACAACAAGTCAATTTGATATTATAATGTCAACAACAAGATAACAACAAGTTATTACAAGATAACAAACGAGATTGTAAACAATGTTTTAACTTTCTATCAAAAAGTTGTTGACAAGTAACCAACAATATAATAACATAGTCACAACGAAACAAGAAAGAAGGCGATAACCTGATAACAAGTTAATATTAAAAAGTGGTATAAGTCTTGCAGGACTTACACCACATAAGGACTTTATAAGAATAAAGCCGTTCACATTCTTTATTCTATCACGATTCAGTGAAAAAGTCCACACAATTTTTACATCTACATAACGATTGTTTGACGGCATAGTGGGTTATTGTAACCTACGCACTTTGTAGATTTGTACCTTGATAAATAAATACAAGCTCAATCTATAAAAATTTGAGGGCTACCAGTCTACCCACTTGAGGGCTACCGCTTGCGGTAATAAGTGAATATATAGCAGGGTGTAGGGTAATAAGTGCATAAAGATTAAACGATTGAAGTGTATTTCATAAAGCACACTTTGAAGATATGAGAATAATCTGCTTGCATTCTGCGAGTATAAAAAGTTATAGGTGTTTAACTGATTATTTCTTAGACTGTCAGCCACGGGGCAAGGATAAAATAAATAAGTGTAGTGATTATTCCACTTACTAGCAGGTAGTTTCACGCTTTAGCGGTAGGATTAAACCTTTTAGAAGTGGGTTCAATTCCCACAAGTGGATTGCGTAATAAAATTTTTTACGCTCAAACTATAATAATAAAATCATTTTGCAACTATGCGTAAAATAGTAGAAAGAGGTATATTATGGCAAAGAATCAGATTAATTTCTCAAAAATGAGTAAGGAAGCAACAACACAATTAAAATCTTTTAAGGAATCAGCACTTGCAATAGCAGTAGAAGATCTGCGCTTTAAAGCAGAGATAAAGCCTCTCAAAGCACAGTTAGAGTCTATTCTTGCAAACCGTCAGAATGATATTGATAATGGCATGAATGTTGATGAAGTAGTTGCTAAGTTTCCACGGATAGAAGTAGATAATAAAATTCGCCAGGCTGAAACTGCACATAAAGCTATTGTTGAACCACTCACAAAGTCTATGAAAGAGACTTATATTTTTATTCCCGATGGTATGCATGAAGCCTATACTAAAAAGATTAATGAGCATAAGCGTGGTGACTTTTTAGAAGCAATCAAGCAGTTTCTTGTAAATCTTGGTATTGAAAATTGTTCTCAGGCTCAGATTAGCAAACTTGCTGAGAATATGTCAGATATGTTTGGTGCAAGATATGCTCAGAGTAAGAAGATTGTCAATGACAATACACTTGTAACAGCTATCAGCAAAGCACAGTTTAACAAGCTTTTTATGGCTGTATTCTGTGAAATGTATGTTAAATAAGCAACTTGTAAACACGCAATAAATCCGCTATACTATAACTAGAAAGGCGGTGGAAGGATGGAAGAAATGAATAACCAGGAAACAATTAAAATTTGCGTAGAAGAATTTTCACGCTTACAGGAATGGATGGAAATGGCAGAAAAAGAAAGCGCATTATATAAATCCATGAAAACACGTTACAGAGATTTAAAAGTCATTTTATCCGCTTTGGGTGTAAATGTAACGGAGCTTGATACGATAAAAGAATAGTGCATAGTTAGAGGAGCAGATCAACGCAAAAGGTCTGCTCTTTTATAGTGTGTATTATTTGCACATAATAGTTGACAACAAGTTAATGCCATACTATAATTAATGAAACAACTAGGAGGTGACAATGTAAAATGGCAAAAAAACAATGGGGTACAACCTACGATGAAGAGATTTTAAAACAATTCCAGGCAACTTGTGAAGAGTATGGCATGAAGGCAAATACTGTTCTTGAAGCCCTTATGAAATATTTTAATGAGGGAAAATGTAAGCTTGTAATAGATAAGTCAGGTATATCTATTACAGTTGATAAATAACACTCAAACTGCGTCAAATATAATAACCACCCAAACCAAAAGCACCCAAACGCAAAGGGTGCTATTTTTATATCTAAAAAGAATATCATAAGAAAGGAAAACATATTATGCGAAAAGAAATCAAGTTTACACACCAGGAAAAGCGAAAACTGCTCATGGCAACCTTAACAGTTACACTCTCAATTTCTGCCTTATTTATAGGTAGAGCAGTTCAAAAGGCAACTTACAATCAACACACATATCCACTATCAACAGTGGTTGAGTGTGTGAACGGAAACGAAGTCACAGCCAAGGATTTCAACGGAAACCTTTGGACATTTACAGATAACACAGAAGATTGGATCAAGGGAGATATCTGCTCATTAATAATGCACGACAATTATACAGATATCATATATGACGACACAATTATCAAAGCTCAATATTCAGGTTTTGTAAGATAAAGAAAGGAGAATATTAATATGTCAAGAGAAATGTACAACTACAAGAGAACAGCAATCACAACAGCAAGAGATTTGTGTTATTCGGATGAAGTAATAATACAGATTCATAATGCAAAAACGGAAAATGAAATCTCACGGATTATGCGTGATGCAAGATTGGCACAGGAGGTATAAAAAATGGAAGCATTTAATTTTAGAATTATTAAGACAAACGGAGCTGAAATAATAGATAGTACTCTATCAACTCCATACAACTCATTAACACCACTACAGATGATGGATTATATCAATGTAGAAAACAGCCTATATTTTTCAGAAAGACAAAAGAGATGGCAGAAGGCAACCGAGCCAACAATCATTGATAAGATAAAGAATTTTGTAAGGAGGATAATACATGAAGGGATATTATAACGGATTTGCTTATATGGGATTTGTACCATCAATAGGCAAATATCAGCAATTTGAAAGCGAAAATGCATACAGAAATTATCTGAAAGAAAGAGGTGAGATATAATGGAATATGGAGATTTTTATGATATTGCAGAATATGGTAATGCAAACTGGAAGGGTAATTTCACACCAAAGGAAATTGCTTGTAATGCCTACGATTATCTTGTTGAGTTTGAAGAATCAAAGAATGATGAGAAACCAACTCGCACCATTAAAGAACTTTGTAAATTACTTGCAGAAGATGGAAGTGAAGAATGCAAAGAGTGGCTATATCAAATGGCAGATGAATTAGGTTTGATTGATATGGACTATCAAGATTATCTGGAAACAGATAAATGGCTTGAAAAGTTTAGCGACTAAACGGCAAGCGAAAGCAAGCCGTTATTTTTTTTACACAAAATACATATCAAAAATATTAAAAGAAAAGAGGTAGTTAATTATGTGCAAAATTAATGGAAGAAAGTTAAAGGAAATTAGAGAAAGAGAAGGCTTAACATTACAGGATGTTGCTAAAAATTGCGGTGTTTCGTACTCAACAATATCTAAGTACGAAAGCGAAATTAATAATCCATCTGATGCAACAGTAGACAAAATATGTTTACTTTTAAAGATAAACAAAGATGAAATTAAAATTGCAGATGTTGGATACAACTTTACATCAGGCGAAGGTAAATTAACTGAAAAGATAAGAAAGAAGAAAGGTTTTATTCGTTATTCAACTCCACGGAATACAGAAGAGTTTATACAGGCTCACTCAAATGCAGGAGAAAGTATGGAGATGAAAGAAGTTGATTGTGCCTTAAAGAACTCATTTAGCATTGCCTCAAAGCGATATATTCTTATTAATCCAACATTCATACATATACCAGATTGGCAAAGAGATACGGATATGGCAAAGGTGCAGGAAATAGCACAGGATTTCAATGAAGACAAATATGATCCCGTTAAGGTGTATGTAATAAATGGAAAACTGTTTGTAGCTGACGGGGCGCATAGAATTGTTGCATTTATTATAAACGGAGAAATAAAAATGCTTGTTGAAGTGCTTAATTGTAATGAACATGAGGCAATCTTAACATTCTTAGGTCAGCAATCAGCACGAAAGGCAATGAGTATAGCAGATACATATAGAGCAGGTGTAAAGGCAAATATAAGAGAATATATTGACTTTAAGAATTTATTTGAAAACTACAATATCCAGATTGTTACAGATGATAATAAACTTGATAATCCAATAGGAAAAGTAGCACCGTCAAGAACATTATTAAGAATGGTTAAGAATGATACTGAAACACTTGAAAATATTATCAGAATTATCAAGTTGCTTAATTGGACAGGAAGTGAAAAGTCGCCATTTGCACTTAGAATGTTCCAGGTATTTAAGAAACTATATGCAAATTATGGGGAAAATATGGTTGATGATGAACTTCTTATGAATTGTAAGGGAGCTTCATATTTTGAAAATAAGATTGCACCTGTTAAGAGTAATGCTGAAATGTATGATATTTTAGCGAAAGCAATTTGCGAATAAGAGAACATATACATATAAAGCTGCACTATCAGGCTATATGGATAATAGAAAGGAAGTGAGATTATGTCAGGACGATTGCCACCAATGCCTTACAAAGATTTTACAGACATTCTAAAGGCAAATGGATTTAAGCATGACCGTTCAAAAGGCGGTCATGAAGTCTGGGAAAAGACGATCACGGATAGCGTGTCAATTCCTGTGCATGGAGATATTAATGGAGGACTTGCACGGAGACTGATAAGAGAACATGGATTAAAGGAGTGAAAGACGATTATATGTGGAGGTGTGATAGATATGGAAGAAAATCATAGAGAAATATTAGTAGTATCAAATGAAAAAGGTAAAAAGTTTTCGCTTATTGAAACAGATAATAATTATATTGTAGCTTGCGGATACTCTGCTTTAGAAAGATGGGGTAGACAGTGGGAACATGGTGTGTATTATATGTTTTCAAACAACAAAGAGAAATTAGTTGCGCTTAATAAAGCAACTGAAAAGCTATTTGAAAAGGTAAATGAAAATTATATTCCACGGACAAGACTTGAAGAACTTGCAACATTTTTTAAGGACGGACTTATCTCGGATGATAGAGAAAGTGCAATGGAATATTTTGATGAAGTCTGTGAAATGACAGAAGAAGAGAAAGAATGGTTTGGCATTGTCCTACATTTAAAGACCAGATAACAGGCAGAATGATGTATGATTGTGTATTTCAGTGGTATGAAAATTAGTAGATAGGAGCGTGATTATATGGCAAAACGAATATATTATCTGCATAGTTGCAATGAATGGAAAGAGTATTCCAGTATGAGACTTTTATTCATTGGCACATCTCAACAGAAGTTAAAGATGAAAATCTCGAAAGAGATTGAAGAAGGCAACATGGAATATAAACCTGTTACTACAAGATACGATTATGTTGATGGAGAATTTAAGCTAGTTGATAAAGAAAATACTCCAAAAGAGCAAGCGAAGTTGTTTAGACAGGATTGGAAAACGGAAACAAGAGATAGTATTAAGTCTGAATTAAGATATGGAGATTTTGATTATACATATAATAATGAAGAAATGTAATCAAAGTAAATTGTAATTTCTTGGTAGAATAATTACAAGATATAGTGGTCTATATAATATGTAGATACTATATCTTGTATAGAAAAATGAAGGAGGCATACACATGAGAATTGTAACGGTTCGGATTGAGGATAATACAGAGAAAATAGAAAATGTAAAGCGATTAGAAAAATGTAGAAGTGAGGTAATTGAAAATATTTCAGACAAAATAGATGAATTGCAAGAAGAAGGATTTATGAAAATATTGGCATATATTAAATGTGCAACGGAAGATTATCTTGGAATAGTGGGTGAAACAACAAAAATAAATAGTGTGAGTTGGTTAAAAAATAAACTTGATTTATCCAATCTAACACGTTCGGTTAGGATATGTGCTGACAATAGTGGTGTTTTTATTGACTTTAATTATACGGGAACATCAGAATGTAAGAATACTCCACCTAGAATGAAAGCCGATTTTGTAAATGGTAATATTATTATTTCTACATCAACTAGAAAAGGAATATGTGATTTGATGCTTTATTGGAATACTATAAAACCAGAATTTCAGAATAAGATTAATGAAGCGTATGAGAAGAAAAGCAAAAATATTAAAAATGATGTAGACGAATTACAGTTTTTATTAAGAGTTGCAGAAAATTTTAAAGAGTAATACAGAGAATAATAAGGCAGACGCAAACATATGTGTCTGTCTTATTTATTAGGAAGGAGAATGTGAAATGCAGTTGATGCAATTTGTAACAAGAGACACCAAAGACAAAAACAAAATTCTTGTATGGTGTACGACAAACAGACTAATTACATTCAGAGATTTCATGCAGTATGTATTGGATAATTTGAAAAATCCTAAAGATTTTATGATTATTGATACAGAAAAGGATCTTGTTTATGACATGTACAAGGTTGCAACAGAAATGTATGGAATGAAAGAGAGAACCTTTGAAGAAAGAATGAATGATGTTCATACAGGAAAATGGGCGAAATATTCTAATGATGAATTGAAAAGTTTAGAGAAAGGAGAATGTAAAGATGATTACACGGAATTGTTTTGGAAAAATTACCCCACGAATAGGTAAATATGTCGTAGAAAAGCGACATGATGGAAAATGGGAGATTAATAAAGAAGAATATTGTTTAAAGACAACAGCAGTTGTTGGAGATGGTGTTTTGATGTGGATTAGAATTAAACCATTTGATTCAATGGTAAAGGCATATGCATGGCTAAAGAAACATGTGAATGAATTATTGTAGGAGGTAAGTAAAAATGATTGAGTTAAAAGATTTATTAGAAGAAAATGAAACAATTGTGACATTTCATCTTTGTAATGAATATTGGTCACGGAATGTAATCACAGTAAAAGGAAGTGATGATATTTCTGGTTCATTAGAAATGACATTACATAGAATACTTGAAGCTGGTGGAACAGAAGATGATGTAAAGCGAATTATGGGTGCTGAAATTCCAACAGAAGATGAGCTGAAAGAACTTGAAGAGTTTAATGAATTTAGTTGGATAGATTTAGGTTATGTATTACCTGGTTTAATTGATTTATGGGAAGAAAGTGAGGTTGATTGATATGTTGTGCGAAATAAGTAAGAAAATACTCAATGAAGTATATGGCGGAGATACAAAAGAGACAAGAGAAAAAGCAATTAAAGATGGCTATTTTATGGAATGGTCAAAGGAACGAATTAAAAATGCGTTCAGAGCTGGAAATGGAACGAAAAAAGATTTGAAAAGATATATGAATGACAATAAACAATATTGTGTATTTGTAGAAGTATAAAGGAGGTCGATTATATGAGTATCAAATATCATCAGTACGGATTAGGCTATGAATATGGAAAAGATCATTCACTTACAAATAACTGGAATCCTGATGAAGATTATGGAAATGAATATTCAAATGTATATTTTAACATTGATACGCCAGCATATGATGGCATGAATGGTGGTTGGGAAGCAGATGAAAGAGAAACTATTGGAAAGGAAATTGATAGATTATTTACAAGTCTTGGCTGGAAATGTAATGAACCAGGATTTAATGGAGTATGCGCTACATATACAAAAGGTAAATCACATCTGTATATGCACCCACAGAATTATAGTGGCGAAGTATTAAAAAATGAGATTAAGTCAGTCGCAGAAGCTATAGAAAAAGCAAAAACATTTTCATTAAGATGGGTTGATTTACATGAAACCGTTTATGATATAACTGATGACGAATACGAGGAATATCTGAAAAGCAGAGACAAAGAAATACGCAAATCATTATTTGAAACATGCGTTACTACAAGGAAAACTAAATATTTTTACGCTTTTGATGTGTGTAGAGGTCTTGCAAATCAATTCAGATTACGGAGAGTTGGTTTGAATGATGGTCGGAATTATGGAAGCGGTCAGACAATCAACCATATTATGGAAGTTATTGATGATATGGCAAAAGAAAATCTGCTATTTGTAAAAGAAAAAGATGGAAATAAGTTAGTGCGAACACCGAATAAGACAGAGCAAAAAGAACTGAAAATATGTTTTTAGAAGGAGTAATGTAAATGGAAGGTAATTATATTATAGTCGATTTTAATGGTACAGCTTATGTATCAATACTGACAAAAACAAAAGAGTTTTTGGAAAAGGTAAAACCAAAGAGTTGTCCATTTTATAATTATTCAATGTTCAATCTGTTAAGTGATTGGGTTCAGATGTATTCATGGCAGATGGAAAGAAATAAAAAAATCTCACTAGCAGAGTTTGTAAGAAAAATAAAAACAGATGGAAAACGGATTTACAAGGATTCAATGATAAACATATTAAAATTAGAAGCTGTATAAAACCAAAAGAAAGAACTGTTTACAATGAATAGGAGACAATAATTATGGAAGAAAAAGATATTAGAATTTGTCCAGTATGTAATAAGGAAGTAGAAAGAAATGATATGAATTTCACAAGAGACTGTCATGGAATTACATTCAGATTAGTGTGTAATAATTGTTGGGAAAAATTAATGGAAAATGGATATGACGGTCAATATTATAGTGAAGCAGATGAATGTATTGATGAAGATTATTAGGAGGTACAAAATTATGTTGGAAAATATTTATAAAATGATTGGATTCGATGATACAGTATTTGATACGCCAGAGAAAACAGATAAAGCACATACAAAACTAATGAAATTACTGGATATGTGCAAACAACTTGGAATTATTGGGAAGATTGATGAGGATATGTTAGACAGAATAGAAAGTGAGGATATGTGATGATTGAATATGGATATAGACATAATGAATGGTTAGCTGTTTATGTAGATGAATGTGGTGATGAACAGATAATTCCATTCGATACTTTTGAACAAGCTATTGAATATTTAAAATGCTGTTCTTGTAAGATTGGTGTTATGACAACATCCTATTATTATCACAAGGTAAAAAATATTTGATTGGAAGAGAGGTTGATTTTATGAAATATTATGAAACAAAAATAGGTAGAATTATTGAAAAAGAGTTTGATTCACGAATGGGAAATGCAGTTATTTCCTATATCATGGATAAAGGAATGAGTAATGTAAAGAAAATTACTGACGAGCAGATTAAGAAGCTCGAAGGCAACGGATTAATGACGCAGGATTTTATTCAATCATTAGTAAGATGTGCAAGACGGATTTGCCAGGAATGCGAATGGACAGAGTTAATTGAATTTATTCGATTATATCTATGGTGTACTCCAACAGTACATGATGTGTGCTTGTATAAAGAAGATTTTACATATGAGTCATTTGCAGAGTTACTTAAAGATTTGGATCTTGATGAAAGCGAAGTTGGTGAGGAAATTAAATTGTTTGCAGTTGTTGATAAGGATTGTTTAAAGGAGTGATTGATATGATGACAGAAGAGAGATTTAAAGAGACAAATTACAAAATGAGTTATGAGGAATATAAGAAATGTTGTTGTCACAGATGCATGAAGGAAGATTGTATTCACAGAGATGCATATAGAAGATTACCTGAGATTGATGGTGGTCTTGGCTTGTGTCCTAATTTGAAGGGAGAGTGATTGAAATGGTACAACCTACAAGCGGATTTCATGTCTATTCAGATTTGAATACATGGATTGATTTTATGATTGTAATTAATATATACGAAAATTTTTCAAAGGCAGAAAAAATTATAAGGGAAGCAGAAGAAACTTATTGGACGGATGAGGATGCTTATAGCGAAACAATGGCAGATTGGATTGGTAGTAAATTAGAAGAGAATAATATTTCGTTTGAGATTTTCTTTAAAGATGAAGACGAGGAGAGTGATTGAAATGTATAAACTGCGAATATATAAACTGTCTGGTATAGACAAAGGGAACTTAGACCGTGAGGAACTGTTCGATACCAAAGATCAGATGGACAAAAGATATGATGAATTGTTCAAAAAAGGGTTTGTATGGCTTAAATCCGACTGCATGGGAACAGAAAAATGGTGAATGGAAACGATTGGAGGGATATTAATATGGAAGTAAGGATATATCAAAACAAGCGAAATAAACAAAAGTACATAGAAGTGCATAATGATGAACATCATCATAATTCTGTTCGTCAGTATATACAGCACGATCAGAAAGTTGCAGGTCATAAGGTTGGAGTTGTTAGAAATTATACTGGCGATGGAAAACTTCATCGGTGGAGAAAAGGTAACTTAAATGAGCTATTGGAAGATTACAAAGAGGTATAAGTATGGTAGATCAGTGGACAGGTAAATGGACAGAGGAAAAGGATTACAATATATATCCAAAAGAGAAATGGTGTGATTACGATTATATGGCTGCATGGATCAGAGAACAGAAATACGAGCCAAAAACATCAATGGAAAATTTAATAGAAATGATTTTGGGTTATTACTTTGAAGATGATGATGTAAAAGAAAGAGGATATTTTGCAATTAAGGATGAAAGAAAATATCCTGATAATCTTATGATATTTGTTCCAGATGTAGCAGAATATGTATTTGCAAGTGGTGGATTAAGCGAATTTGATTATGAAGCATAGATTGGAGTGATGGAAATGAATAATATTTTTGTGATTGATAAAACAACAAAATGCAATTTAGGAATTCTTGATTTTACACCACGGAAAGATTACAGGATTTCTATGAAAGCATCTGAATGGAAAGAAATAGAAGTAGTAGTCAAGTGTGTATTATATGAACCGTTAGAACATGCGACATTGGTTTTTGTGAGCATTGTTGAACCATACTACACAGCTATGGTAAAAGAAATTAAGTGGTAAGAAATAGCAATTTCATTTTAAGATTGGAGAGATTGGATATGTATAAAAATTTTAAAGAATTACATAAGGCATATGGATTTGATAATCCATATATAACAAGGGATGATTTGACGGAAAGTGAAGAAAAAAACTTTGTAAATGATTGTTTTGAATTATATGAGCACATTGGATTTGCAGATACTTTTGGTACTCCATATACAGGGGAAAAGAAGTATTTAGGAATGAAATTCACTGTACTTGGTAGAGTAAAAGAAATTACAGAAGATAAAGAAAACGGAGCTGATCTTGAATGCTTACCTATGTGGTATATTCAGTTTGAAAACGGAGATAAAATAGCTGCATATCCAGAAGAGATATGTTTGTACGAAAGAAAGGACGGTTAATGATTATGGCAAGATATAAGATGACAATTAACACAGATACATATAAATGCGGAAGATGTAGTAAAAAGAATTGGGAACCTGGCACACGAAATGATTATATGATTTCAATAAACGGAATAACGAGAACTCTTTATAATATGAGAGAAGTAATGTGGCAACTTGAGTTATTCCATGGAAATTCATTTGTTAAGTCAGAATATAGTGATGATAACCAAGAGGAAAATTATGGACTATCTGATAGATATGTTAAATTCTTAAAGAAAAACACAATTAAATATCACGATAGACTGTGTGAACTAGATAGACAACAGTATTTATCGGGCTATGGATGGATGCAAGGATGTTTTGATGTTGGCGAAATAATGGAAAAATTAAAAAAAGAAGGAACTGTTAAAATTCCGTTTAGTTGGCTCTATGATATTAGGCAGTATAATAAAGCCATGGATGGTTGTTATATGGAAATAACGAAGATTGCGTAAGGAGTGATTTATATGTTAAAAGCAATAAATATTAAATGGGACACAGATGGAGACAAGGAAGTGTTAAATGCTCTTCCAACAGAAATGATTGTTCCTGATGAATTAGAGGAAATGTATAAGAAAGATAGAGAATTTGCACTTGAAGAGATTTCAGATTGGTTATCAGACGAGACGGGATTTTGTCATGATGGATTCGAAGTTGTAAAGGTGATTACAAAAGAGTCTGTTGAGAATGAGTTATACGATTTTTTCAATGACAAAATGGAAACTGGTGATGCATCTGAAATTGAAAGAGTTGGTCGTTATCCAGATATGTATGTCACAGGAGACAACGGAATTGTTATTGATTGTGTAGGTGGAAAACGGATTAGATTAACTATTCAGGTAGATTAAGGAGTGGTGATTTATGAATTATACTTATTTTGGAAACAGAATCGAAAGAAGTTCATTAGGGAATCTGGGATTACAGTTATTAGAATCTCAAGAGAAATTAGTTTCTCAGGAATATGAAATTGAGAATCTTAGAATTAAAGCAGCCATATATAAAGCATATTTCTTTCGTAATTCTTCATTAGCAGAAAAATTACAAAAACAAAGTGAAGAAAACAGAGATGCACTTATTGGAGAGTTTGATGGTTTTTCATATGCAAGTTGGAGAGCAAACGCTGTATATAGAACGCTTGAAAATATGTTCGATGAAGGACTATTAACTGAAAAAGAATATAGAGAATGCAAAGTATGAAATGGAGTGATGAATTATGGCAAAAATATTAAGAGATTTTTGGAATAAGGCAGACGGAGTTTATGATTTTGTGGATAAGAATGGAATGTCTATTAATGATATGAATTATCCCTTAGAAACAGAAGTGTTAAATGAACGGTTGATTGAAGGTGAACAGTATGAGATTACATTAAATGTAGAAGTAAGGGAGTGATGAAGTATGCAGATTGTAAAAGAAAGTATTATCAAGAAATATTCATATGAAAATGGAGATCATAGCACTTATACAGAAGTGATAGAACAGTACCATTATGATTCAGAAGAGGAACGTAATAAACATGCAGAACAAATGACTGAAAAAGGATTTAAAGATAGTGGTCAGGTTAAAGAAAATGTTGGTACGATTATGAATCCAGAATTTGTATGGTTCGGAAGTTACTATAAATATGAAAGAAAATTAGGTAAGTAAACAAGAGTTTCAAGGAAAAGGCAAATATATGAAAGTAAAAGAATTTTTAGAAAATTTCACAGGAGATAATCATATTAAAATTTATGATATGCATAGCTTTGATACGCATAGATATAATAATGCAAATGAAGCTATAAGACAATTTGGTTATTATACAGTCAGAGAATGGAAAATTATTGATAATGTCTTAAAAATAACTATTAGAACACAATTTTAAAAATGAGGTGAATTATATGCACATAACAAAGGAAATGAATATGCATAATTGTCAATTATGTAGAAAAGAATGGCTTGGAAGATGTTTCGGAAAGAAATATGGGAAAGATGTATCTGTTGATAATGAACCATGTAAGTGTTACGAATTTGGCGGTTCAGAAGAGAGACTAAAAGAAATTGAGAATAATATGAACTGAGGATTTATTGGTAAGAACGGAGGTAGATAAAATGATCAATGAATTTAAAAAATATGATAAAGAACATACAAGATTGGTTACAATCAATGTTTCAGATTTTAATGAGCTTATAAAAGAAACAAATATCTCTATTGAGACAAAATGGGATTACGATTTAAAATCTCTTGAATCTATTAATGATATGAATAAAAGAACTGGTGAGCCAGAGATAAACTTAAATGAGTATAGAAATATGTATTGTGGGGCTAGTATATCAATAGTGAATAACAGAAACGATAATATTCCTGCCACTATAACAATTGCTAAGTGCTTAGATTTAAAGCATATTGATATACGGTGGAATTCATTTGATGGGAATAAAGTAGATTTAGAATATAAAATCTAATGAAACGATGATTTACTGGGAAAGAGAGGTAAACAATATGAAGGCAAGTAAGGTAAATGCAATAAATAAAATTGCAATTAAGGGTGATAGAAACGAACCGGTTATAGCAGCTATTCAAAATATTGAGATAAATCATCCCGAATTGTATAAAGAATTGTCAAAGGTTATTGATGTAGAACTGTGGGATGGATATTCTCTTATGATACATGAAGAAATCGAATAACCAATGAATCGGAAATTTACTATTCTTTTAATAAGACACAAAATATGGTATAATATATAAGGAAGAAGGTTGATGAATATGGCAGGATATAACGGATTTAGTATGAGCAACAATGCAGTTGCAGCATATGAAGATGGTGAAAAACCATTAAGCAAGTGGACAAAGGCAAATATTTTTGATACAATTAAAGATACAGAAATTGAATTGAAATGTTCAATTGAGAAGTTAAGAAGACTTCCTATAAAAGTATTGAAAGAAGTTTGCTTGAGATATTCTTCATGGCATCATACAAGTAATCATTATAATAAAACAGAATTCTATTCGCTTGATATTAATAGAATAGAAAATTTGACAGATGATAAAATTGAGGAATTGCTTTTAGATTATAAAAAAGAGAAAAGAATGGAATCTAAACCTTCAGAAGAAAGATGGGAATGTGCTTTCTTAGAATGGTCTGGTACTAGAAAACATCCAGTAGCAACAGAAGTTATTGAAGAAGGTATTATAAAAGGCAATTGGTTTTATCGTAAGGATGGTTCTAAAAAGAAAACTACGGCAAACGGATTTAGGTTTATAAAAAATTTGGAGGAATAAGTAATGGCATTTATAAATGAACAAGGTTTGGGAATTAGTTATGAATGTTCGGAATTAATCAAAGAGCTTAAAGAAGATATTGTAGAATTTGGTGGTGACACAGTTGTTGTAGTATGGTGCAAGGATAATTCAGGAGTTACATTGTATGTAAATTATGATTTTATTGATGAAGATCAGCCAATAACTGAAAAAGAATTGGATAAAGATGAATACATACAGAAAATGACAATGAGTGCATTATTAATTTTATTAGAAAAGCAAAATGAAATTTTGTAATAATTGAATAATTTAGAGAGAACATTTAAGAGATTGGAAAGATTGAAAATATCCAGTCTCTTATTTTTTATGGAAAGGAATGGATAATTTACAGTGAAAGGTTGTGATTGTAATGAGAAATTTTAGAGTAAATGGAATAAAAATACGTATAGTGAATAGATATAC
>ERZ780207.1751-NODE-1751-length-17597-cov-3.091039_pt1 | contig 17597 bp, 19 predicted proteins | sample MGYA00510977_ERZ780207 | MGnify/ENA primary metagenome ERZ780207 (study PRJEB29588, sample SAMEA2151383) | human gut metagenome | biome: human gut; feature: human-associated habitat; material: faeces | place: Denmark | collected 2008/2010 ... | reverse complement strand
TGACTGTAGAGACTGACTGTAGAGACTGACTGTAGAGACTGCCGGCGGCCGCCGGTTTTTATGAACTTCACCCCGAAAAGTTCTGTTTCAACTTTCGGAGGTGGAGTTCATTATGGTATTACCGCTTTATCAGCGTGGGGAATCAGATCTTGTCGCTGATGGCCGCCTTGACGCGGTCGGCCAAAGCATTGGCGCGGTCAGCGTCGCGGGCCTCGCTGTAGATTCTGATAATGGGCTCGGTATTCGATTTGCGCAGGTGCACCCAGCCGTCTTCGAAATCGATCTTCACACCGTCGATATCGGTTATCCGCTCACCCTTAAACGCCTCTTTGACAGCGGCAAGGATAGCATCGACGTCGATCTCGGGCGTGAGCTGCAGCTTGTTTTTGGTTATGACATACTGCGGATACTCCTTCTTGATCTCGCTGACCTTCTTGCCCTTGTGGGCCATAAGAGTCAGGAACAGCGCCACACCGACCAGAGCATCGCGGCCATAGTGGGCCTCGGGATAGATAACCCCGCCATTACCTTCGCCGCCGATAACTGCGCCGGTATTCTTCATTGCCGTCACAACGTTGACCTCCCCGACAGCGGCGGCGGTATAGCTGCAGCCGTGTTTCTCGGTCACATCGCGCAAGGCGCGGCTCGAGCTCAGGTTGCTCACCGTAGCGCCCGGAGTATGACCGAGAATATAGTCGGCCACGGCTACGAGAGTATATTCCTCGACAAACATCTCGCCGTTCTCCATGACGATTGCCAGACGGTCGACATCTGGATCGACAACAAAACCGACATCGGCGCGCCCCTCTTTCATAAGATCGGCGATCTGAGTCAGATTCTCGGGAATCGGTTCGGGAGTATGGCTGAACCGGCCGGTCACCTCGCAGTTAAGCTCAATGACGTTTTTGACACCTAACGCACGGAGCAGAGCCGGGATAGCATAACCGCCTACAGAGTTGACGGCATCGACAGCCACAGTGAAGTCAGCATCGGCGATAGCCTTGCGGTCGACCAGCGGCAGTCCGAGAACCATATCTATGTGGCGTTTGAGCCAGGTTGTGTCGGTCATGACCTGACCGAGTTCCTCGACCGGCGCAAAAGTGAAATCATCGTTGGCGGCAATCTCAAGCACACGGGCCCCCTGCTCGGCGCTGAGAAATTCGCCGTTGGCGTCGAGCAGCTTCAGGGCGTTCCACTGCATCGGGTTATGGCTGGCCGTGATGATTATTCCGCCGAGAGCCTTCTCGCCGGTCACGGCTATTTCGGTCGTAGGAGTCGAGGCGAGACCGATGTTGATGACATCGAGGCCCATGCCTGTGAGAGTCGCACAAACCAGAGAATCGACCATAGACCCTGAAACACGGGCATCGCGGCCGACGACCACGGCGCCGCGACGGCCCGAAGTCTCAATTATGAAACGGGAATAGGCTGCCGTGAATTTCACCACGTCGACAGGCGACAGCCCTTCTCCGGGACGACCGCCGATAGTGCCGCGGATTCCCGAGATTGATTTTATCAGTGACATATCTTGAATCTTGATTGTTTGTTCCTTTATTTGTCGTTCGCGTCGACCTCGGCCTTCCAGGGGGACAGAGGTGAGCTGTAGTAAGTCACATCGTAGACAAACGGTATGACGTTGGACATCTCATTGGGCCATCCGCTCTGGCTCTTGACGATAAGCATGACGTGGGCGTTGGCACCGAGGAAATGCATCGGCATCTGTATTCCCGTGCCATATTTATACGACGTCTGGAGCTTGTAATTGTCGAACAGGAAATAAGTTGTTCCGAGACCATTGCTGCCGACAATATCGTTGGAGTTGCCGACTCCGACGAGATCCTCGCCGGTCTGGTAACGGTTGAGGTTATATCGCAGAAAGCGGAAATATACGCGGTCGTCTTTGACCGGACGCAGCTTCATATCGCCTTTCGACAGAACCTGCATGTAGATATTGCCGTCCTCGTCGAGCTGATAGTAAGGAGCATCGGGGCCTACCTCGAAAGCGCTGTCAGGCGGTATCGAGCCTACGACACGATGGTCTGACAGATATAGGTTGACGGATTTGTTCTCATCGGAAAGCAAATCGGCAAACGAGCGCTTGTCATCGCATGAGCTTAACATAACAGCGGCCAGAAGCAGGCCGACGAGAGCGGTGATTGTCTGTTTCATTTATATAATGTTAGAGATAACAGTCGAATTCGGGCATTTTTTCAAGCAGATGGGCTATAGCGGCGTCGAGCGTGCCGTAGAATTCGCCGCCGGCGGCATTCAGGTGTCCGCCACCGCCGAAAGCTTCCTTGCAGAGCTTGTCGACAGGGAAAAGGCCCTTCGAGCGCATCGACACTTTTATGAATTCAGGCTCATCCTGCCTCATGAATACCGAATATGCAACCTCGGGTATCGACAGAGGCTTGTTGACCAGACCCTCCGTATCGCCGCGCTGATAGCCGAACCGCTGAAGCTCGTCGCTGTCGAGCACGATAACCGATGCCTTGTGGTCGGGATAGATGGTCATTTTCTCGGCCAGCGCGTAACCGTGAAGGCGAAGGGTCGATTCTTTATTGGTGTCGAAAAGAATCTTATAGAGCCTGTCTTTATCGGCGCCGCGCTCCATGAGGTCAGCGACTACGCGATAGATTCCGGGATCCTTGGCATTGTAGGAGAAGGCGCCCGTGTCGGTCATCATGCCCGTCAGAAGCGACTCCGCCACCGTCATGTCAATATAACCGGCGAGTCCCAGATCAACCAGGACATTGTAGAGCAACAGACAGGTAGAAGAGACCTCGGGCCGGCTCACAATTATGTCGGCAAACGGATCGGGATTGAGATGATGGTCAATCATGACCTTCAGCGCCTTCGAGCCCGACAGCGCTTCTTCAAGACGGTCGACACGACGCGGCTCGTTGAAGTCAAGACAGAAGATAACCCCGGCCGACGACAGCAGACGGCGCACGGTCTCGGGATGCTGCGACGCAACCGTTATTTCGCGTATACCGGACAGAAAACCGAGACTTTGAGGCGGCATATCGGGAGTTACAACCCTGACGTCGCGGTGCCCCATGGCGCGGAGAACGCGAAGAAGCGACAGCGACGAGCCGATGGCGTCGCCGTCGGGCGACACATGGCATATAATCACCTTGCCTCCACTGAGCGAAAGCGCATGGTTCAGGCCTGAAAACTCAGCCGGAGTGAGTATTGTTGATTCTGATTCCATATATCAATCGGCAAAATTACTAAAAAGAAGCCGACCGCGCAACTCAATGCTGTTTACTTAGATGAAACCGGCGTCAGAAACGCTCTGGTGTAGGGACGTGCCTTTGGCACGTAGCATTGCAACAGACTGATTTCCAGCCGCATGTGAAACGTGCCAAAGGCACGTCCCTACGCCCGGACAGGATAATTTGCTCGGAAGAATTTTAAGTAAACAGCATTACCGCGCAACTCTACGCCGCAAACAGCCCCACAAAACGGCAGGGCAAGCATCAGATGCCTGCCCTGTATTTTACGGTTGGTGTCGTGGAAAGATCTAAAGCTTCATTTTATCAGCAGTTTCTTACCGTTACGGATGTAAATATTTCCGGGATAGAGCGTTTCGACCTTTCTTCCGAACAAATCGTAGGTAATGCCGTCCTGTTCATTTACGTCAGTCGCCACACTTTCGACACCGGCAGCCGGGAAATCATCGGTCTCGATAAAATTGGTCATGTAATCCCAGCCGGGCGCCGTCACGTATTGCTGTTTCGTTCCTACGGGTATATAGACAGGGGTCGAAGGGTTTACACTTGCAAAAGGCGTTCCGTCGGATTCATATCCTGATGCCGGAATACATGCGGGTGGAACAGTTGCCTTACAGTAGATTTTTTGCAGACTGCCGCATAAGGCAAATGCCCGGTCGCCGAGGCTTTTGAGCGACGACGGCAGAACCACGGCAGTGAGCTTGTTGCAACTCTGAAACGCATCCTGCTCAATTGATTCCAATGTCTCCGGAAAATCTATATCTGACATTTTGGCCTGGTCGAATGCAAACTCCGCGATGGTAACGGCTCTTGTGGGAACATTCACTTTTTTCAAAGAAAAACAGCCTGAAAAGACACTGTTCGGAACGAGAGTCAAATTATTCGGCAAATGGGCTTCGGCGAGGGGCCAGATATTGTAGAACTGACCGCCTTCGGAACAAAGCGTGCAGTTGTCGGGCAGAATCGCCTTTACAAGTGCAGAATTGGCAAACGCCATACATCCGAGATATTCCAGAGACTGAGGGAAGTTGATTTCTGAGATTTTACAGCAGTAGAACGCTCCACAGACAATCGCCTTCAGCGACGAGGGCAGCGTTATCCTGCCTGTCAGTCCGCGGCATTGATAGAAAGCCTGTTCACCAATCACACTCAGACTCTCCGGGAACACCAATTGTTCGGCTGTTAAACTTATGCAGTCCGTGAAAGCCGCTTTTCCGATTGTCTGTAAGGTCTTCGGGAATTTTATCTCTTTAAGCGCAGTCGCATAGGCTACTGCAAATTCACCGATCTCTGTCACTCCATCAGGAAGAATCAGCTTTTCAAGCTCCGTCGTGGTTATCACCATTGTTTCCCAGTTGACCTGTGCGTCGATATGGAACAGAGCCTTGTCCGGGATTTTACCGTTTTCTACCGTAGCTTTCTGAAGGTCGATATTCTTCAGATGGCCATTGAATGTCGCTTCCCACAGCGTATTGAAATCGGCCTCATTCATCGGCCCTTCAACCGCTATGGATTCTATCTCGTAGATCTTTTCACCGAGCACAGACCCTAAAGTGCCGCTTTTCGACAGAACCGCATGGAAATAATCGTCACTGTCGGTGCTTCTGCCTGAGACATTCTGCCTTACGCGCAGCTCAAATTCATGCGTGAAGGAATTATCCGACGGGCTGTATTCCTCTATCAGCATTGGAGCAAGAGCGATTTCATCCTTGCCCGAAAGATTCGTAATGCCGGTATGAGCGAATGCCATGAAGGGCATCGTCATCGCAAGACACAATATCGATTTTACTATTTGGTTTTTCATTTTCAATTTGTTTTATTGGCAAAGTTAGACAGAAAAAAATAAATTCAGTATTAAAAAAAGTTTGATAGCATCAATAAAAAGTTTAACAGGTTTCTCAACTGCCTGACTCATTTAATAATAACACTTTCAGTATCAGCGGGTCTGGAGATGTTTGTATCGGCTAATGCCATGAAAGGCACCGCAACCGTAAGGCTCAATATTGATTTGACTATTCGATTTACCATTTACCAATTTGTTTTATTGGCAAAAGTCGGCAGAAAATTCGTCCTCACTCTCAACTTAAGTTGAAAAAAGATACTCCGGCAATTTTTTCAGATAAGGGGGCAGATCCTCAAGACTCACCGAAAACAACATCTCCGGCAAAGAGTAGCCGCACGCCTTTGGCACGCCACAAAAGCTTGACACTGCCTATTACATCTAACGCCTTAGAGGCGTGCCTCTATGCTATTAACTTAGATGAAATCGGCGTCAGAAACGCTCTGGCGTAGGGACGTGCCTTCGGCACGTAGCATCGTAACAGACTGATTTCCAGCCGCATGTGAAACGTGCCAAAGGCACGTCCCTACGCTCGGACAAGATAATTTGCTCGGAAGAATTTTAAGTCAATAGCCTTAGAGGCATGCCTTTGGCCATAGTCCCTGATAGATTTTCCTGCCAATTTATGCTGATGTATTTGGCTGCCTGAATTTTGGCCGTGCACATTCGATACCCCTCAAAAGCACGGATAACAAATCATTATTGTTTCTATTGTCAAGCGCGTCCCGCGCTTGATGGTGAATGGTCTGTTTGAGGTGGTCAGTCTGTAAGAAAATGTCAGCACGATAAACTTAAACATGCTCGGCGGCTGAACTTTTCGGCGTCGGCAGACCTTATATATTTGACTTCTAACGGATGCGGCATGGACTATGCCGCAAAATAAAATGCGATATATTATGAAAAAGACTATTCCGGCTGTCGGCCTGATGCTTATGCTTCTTGTCACAGCCTCATGCTGCAACAACCATCGGTGTGCCAACGGCACTCCCGCCAAAGGAGATATCGAAGAGACCTACACCGGCATTCTGCCCGGCGCCGACACTTCGGGAATCCACTACACACTGACTCTCGATTATGACGACGACAGCCACGCCACCACCGGCGACTATGACCTTCTGATGAGCTATACCACCAACGACGGACGTTCGGTCACCGACCGGTCGGAGGGGGACTTCAGCGTTGTCACACGCGAGAACGAGACATTCGTCAATCTCTCGCCCGAATTCAAATTCAGGACAGCCTCGGCCATGACCTTCAAAATCACGAGCGACTCTACCCTTCTGATGGTAAACGACAATTACGAGGCACCCGACAGTGTCGCCCACTACACGCTCCATCTCAGCCATGTCGACCGCTGACACTGTCTCGAAGCTGTTTGACCTCACGGGGATGACAGCGCTTGTCACCGGCGGAGGCGACGGCATCGGTCGCGGCTGCTGCGAGATTCTCGCTGCGGCAGGGGCCAATGTCGTTGTCGCAAACCGGACATACGCCAAAGCCGAAGCTGTGGCCGACGCCATAAACGCCGGCGGAGGTCATGCGCTCCCGGTCGGCTGCGACGTAACCGACACTTCGGCGTGCGATGCTGCCGTCAAAGCCGCCATCGACAGCTACGGCGCTCTCAATATCCTTGTCAACAATGCCGGTCACGGAGGCGGAGGCACCGAGAGTCCGTTCAACATCGACCTCGACTACGTCGAACGCATATATCGCGTCAATGTGTTCGCGCCATGGTATCTGACAAAGATTGCGGCACCGCTTATGCAGACTGCCGGATATGGCTCGGTTATCAACATAACGTCGATGAGTTCGGTCAACAACAGTCCCGGAATGTCGATCTACGGCTCGTCGAAAGCCGCTCTGAACCACATGGCCGAAAACCTCGCCTACGACCTCGGCCCTATGGGAATCAGGATAAACAATGTCGGGCCGGGAGCTACGCGCACTCGCGCTTTGTCCACGGTAATGACCCCTGCTCTCGAGCTCCGTATGCTGGCCCATACTCCGATAAAACGGCTCGGCGAAGTCAGCGATATCGCCGCTGCGGTACTGTATTTCGCATCCCCGGCCTCGGCCTGGGTCAGCGGTCAGACCCTCATGGTCAACGGCGGTGGCGTACAGACGCTCGACTGACACTTTTTCAACGCGAAAATCAGGTTTTTCCGCTCTTTTTCGCTAATTTTGGGTCGATGAAAGAAACAGATGTCCCGCACTATATCTACGAACTCACAATGGATGTTCGCGACTATGAGGTCGACTACGAAGGCATAGTCAACAATTCAGTGTATCTCAACTATATGGAGCATACACGCCATGAATTCTGCCGCCGGGCAGGCCTGACCTTCGAAGCCATGCACCTCAGCGGCATCGATCCCGTTGTGCGTCGCGCTGAAATCGACTATCTGTCGCCTCTGCGCTCAGGCGAGAGCTTCGTCTCGAAACTGGCGCTGGAGCGCCGCGGCCCGAAATTCATTTTCCGTCAGGATCTCTACAGGCTTCCGTCGGGGGAGCTCGCCGTCAGCGGTCGTATAACAATAGTGTCAATTGTCAACGGGCGTCTGAGCCGCGGCGACGAACTGGGCGCCGCGTTCGCCAAAGAACTTGAGCGATGACCGACAGGCTTTATAAACTTGCCTTTGCGCGGCTGCGCGGCATAAAGCTGTCGATGGCCAGAATGCTGCTCGAGCGGTGTGGCTCCGAAGAAATGTTCTTCACGATGACGCCCGCTCAGATCTCGGCCCTGATGGGCACCGGCGCCAAGATATTCGCCGACAGCCATCGCCGGGAAGCGCTCGAGGAAGCTCGCGCCGAGATGCCGTTCATCGAAGCGAACGCTGTCAGGATGCTATATTTTACCGATCCGGACTATCCCCGGCTGCTTCTCGAGTGTGACGACGCGCCCGTGGTTCTCTTCGCTCTCGGCTACCTCGATCTGAATGCCGTCAACTGCCTGGCTATCGTAGGAACGCGCCATGCGACCGTCTACGGCAACAACATGACCCCGCAGATTGTCGGCGGAATTGCCGAAAAGACCGATTCTCCTGTCGCCATCGTCAGCGGACTCGCTTTCGGCATCGACGTAGCGGCTCATCGGGCCAGCCTGAACGCCGGACTTCCGACAATAGCTGTAGTGGCCCACGGACTCAACACAATCTATCCGTCGGCCCACCGAGGAGTAGCCGCCGAAATCATAAAGAAGGGGGGCGCCATTCTGACAGAATATTTCTCGTCTGACCCCATCCATAAAGGCAACTTTCTGGCCCGTAACCGGATTGTCGCCGGAATTTCACAGGCTGCCGTCATTGTCGAGAGCAACATAAAAGGGGGCGCTATGTTCACCGCGCGCCTCGCCTCGGAATACGGCCGGTCGGTGTTCGCCCTGCCGGGACGCGTGACCGACAGCTTCAGTTCGGGGTGCAACAAGCTGATTTCCGACAACATCGCTCAGTTGTTGACCGGAGCCGACGACATAATCGATGATCTGCGATGGCACCGACGTCCGGCCGCGCCCAAACAGCAGGAACTGTTCGAAGAAAGAGATTCCGACACTCAAAAAATAATCGATCTGCTGACCCGGAAAGGAGAACTGAGCATTCAGGAAATCTCTCTGGCAACAGATATGCCGGCTCCGAGGCTTATGGCAAAGCTTATCGACATGGAGTTCGACAAGCTCATCGCCTCGCTTCCCGGTTCACGCTACCGTCTTGTTTAACGATCAAAAAACATTCCCCTGCCATGAAACGCTTCATTGAACCCAGCGAAATGATTATCAATCCCGACGGATCGATATTCCACCTCCACCTCCGTCCCGACCAGCTCTGCGACCGCATAATCCTTGTTGGCGACCCGGCCCGCGTCAATATCGTGGCTGCGAACTTCGACACCCGCGATTTTGAAGTCCAGTCGCGCGAATTCCATACGATCGGAGGCACCTTCCGCGGCCAACGCGTCATGTGTCTCAGCCACGGCATCGGGCCCGACAATATCGACATCGTCATCAACGAGCTCGACGCTCTGGCAAATGTCGACTTCGCCACGCGCGAAATCCGGGCCGAGAAACGCGTGCTGACAATGGTGCGCATCGGAACGTCTGGAGCCCTTCAACCCGAGCTCGACCTCGGCACACCCGTCATCGCCGAGAAAGCTATCGGATTCGACGGTGTGCTGAACTACTACGCCGGACGTAACAGCGTAGCCGATCTCGACTTCGAGAACGCTTTCACCGCCGACACCGACTGGAACCCGCTCTGGGCACGCCCCTACGTTGTCGACGCCGACTCCGAACTCGTCAGCCGGATCGGGCGCGACGACATGGTGCGCGGGAACACAATCTCAGCTGTAGGGTTCTACGGGCCTCAGGGGCGTGAGCTGCGCCTTCCGCTCGCCAATCCCGGACTGAACAGGTCTATCGAGGACTTCCGTTTCAACGGACGCAAAATAACGAACTACGAGATGGAATCGGCCCCGCTTCAGGGACTGTCGCGCCTCATGGGCCATAAGGCTATGACTGTTTGCACTATCATCGCCAACCGCATGAACGGGAATGCCCGCCCGAACTATAAATCGGCAGTCACCGACCTGATATCGACCGTTCTCGACCGCCTTGTCGACTGATTTTATCGGCCGGTCAGTCCGAAAGCTGAACCACAACGGCGCCAAAGGTGTTTTAAAGCTGTTACCAAACCTCTAAAAAACAACCGTTATGACACCTACTAATGATGACATCGCACGCCAAGACCTGAAAGTGTCGAAGCAAGCCGCCGAGCTCAGTGCCGAAGCTGCCAAAGAGGCCGCCCATAACTCCGCAGTTAAAGACAAAATCAACGACATCAAGGACTCTGCCACAGAGAAACTCTCGGGACTGGGCGAAAAGGCCAAAGGTATGGCCGCCGAGGCCCTCGAGAAGGGCGCCGACTTCGCCCACGGGCTCGCCGACAAACTGAAAGGCTGAAAACAAAACCACCGTTTACAAGCAGCTCCCGGCCCACAGGCTCAGGGAGCTGCTGATTTTATCTGCCGATTTGCCCGGAAAAGAATCTGATCAGGCGCACTATGACCCACATTCCGGCCAATGTGAGCACGATCAGCGCCGAAGCCGGAACGTCTATCACAGCTCCGAGAAACAGTCCGGCAGTGCAGCCGACAGCACTGACAGCAACCGACAGCCACAGCAGCGGCTTCATGCGCCCGACAAACATCTCGGCGATCATAACGGGCAATGTCAGCATCGACATCAGAAGCATTACGCCGACAAGTCTGATTGTCAATACAATACAGACAGCCGTGAAAAACGTCATGACCGTAGTCACACGCGTCACAGGCAATCCGGTGACCCTGGCGAAATCACGGTCGAACGCACAGGCCGTTACAACCGGGAAACGAACCGCGTAATAGCCGGTCAGAACCAGAGTGAAAACAGCGAAAGTCAGCAGATCGATCCGGGTGACCGTCAGTATATTGCCGAACAGGAATGCATTCAGCTCGGGGACATATCCCGGAGTAAGGAAAACAAACAGAACGCCCGCAGCCATGCCCAGAGCCCAGAACACAGCAACCGCCGAATCGCTTCTCACCTTCGAATGACGCTCGAGCCAGTCGACGCCAAGCGACGACCCGACAGCGACTATACCGGCAAGCAACACAGGGTTGAAGCCGAGAAAATATCCGAGACCGAGGCCGCCGAAACAGGCGTGGGTAACACCTCCCGCTATCGACACCAGGCGCCTCGTAACGACATAACAGCCTATTATAGCCGAAGCCACACTGACGAGCAGCACGGCAATCAGGGCATTGCGAAAAAAATCAAGTTCGAGAACGTTCACTTAATTCACTCTGACATTATCATTAAAACTTCGTCGCGAAGCGGTTCGGGGAGCGCTATGTGACGACTGACAAGACTCTCACACCATCCGGATACGTCTTCGGAGCGCAGTGTCAGCAGAATATCGCGGAACAGTTCGATTTCAGCGTCTTTGTATTCATCGGCCGGGCGACCGGCGAAAACGTCGAGCTCTTCGTCATCATAATAGACCGGCTCGCCGGCCGGAAGGCCCTTCTCGCAGACCGCATGACGGCCACAGCAAAACGGGCCGTGAGATACTTCGGTTACCTCCGTCGAAGGCGCGTCGGGTTCTGCCGGGTCAGGACGGTGAGTAAGGCGCAGGATAACGCCCACAACAACGACAACAGCCAACAGAATCAGCACTCCGGTCATACCTCGCCTGTTTCGACAGGTTCAACCCGGAATCCGGCCGCGGCGAGATCGTCCCAGAACGAAGGATAACTTTTGTCGACAACCTCGGCATCGCGAACGATGATTCCCGGAATATAGCATGCCACAGGCGCGAGCGACATCGCCAGCCGGTGGTCGCCGTGGGAATCGAAAACCGGAAGTTCGGCCACCGGCTGCAAAGCGCCTTCCCACGACATGGTGTCGGCATCCGATTCGATGACGGCCCCGACGCGGGCAAGTTCCTCAATCAGTGCGGCAATGCGGTCTGACTCTTTATAGCGGAGAGTGGCTATACCCGTGAAACGGAACGGGATCCTCAGCATGACGCAAGTCACAACAGCAGCCGGGACGAGGTCGGGTGTGGGTAAGAAATCATGACGCAGACGCGGTGACAGGCCAGGCGAGCCACAGAGGACGGGGAGCTACGCAAGCCATCGTGCCGCCCTCGTTGAGGTGGTAGATCATGTGCAGGATAAACGCATAGTCGGCCTTCGATTTTGGGGCAAGCACTCCGGCCTTGCTGAACCGGTCGTCGTTGTTGAATTTCGCGGCGGCACTCCAATCGGCCTCGGCTTCCTGACGGAAGGGTTTATATCGGCCAGGTTCAACCGTTATCGACGATCCTTCGCGCGGCACCTCCTGTCCGTGGTCGACAACCATGACCATATTCTCGCGGTCGACTATGGCTCCTGCGGCTTCCATCATGGCTGTCGTCAGCCTGATATAAGGTTCCGAGGCTATCTCGCCTACCAGTCTTAGCCGTAGCGGCGAAGTCATTGTCGGTGCCACCATCAGCAGAGCCGATGCGAACTGGCTCGACATCTGCGGATCAAGATCTATCTCGCCTCCGCTGAGGCGGCGTCCGCGAATGCGCAAAGGCGCAAAACGCTCGGTCTCGGCGTATTCAATATCGGCGCCACAGTCGCGCAGAGCTTCGACCAACGCCGCTATCGGACGCTGACGAAGCCGCTCGTTGCCGTCAATAACGACGTCGGCGCCCTCGGTGGCCGCGAAAAAAGCTGTCAGAAAGCGTAGGGCCGTGCCACATCCGTGGCAGTCCACCCTACCCTCACACCGGCTCAAGGCTTCGATAAACACACGGGTATCGTCGCAGTCGGGCAGACGGTCGGGCGCTATGCCTCCTTCGGTCAGCGCAGCGATGACAAGAGCGCGGTTGGCCACGCTCTTGCTCAGAGGAAGCTTCACAGTTGCCTGCAGAAGATCCTCGGGGGGAAAAATACGCAGATCCATCAGTCGTCGAACTCAAGATCGCCGTTGACGATCTCGTTCCAGGGAAGGCCGTCTTTGGCAAGTTCGGCGAGGAAAGGATCGGGATCGAATTCCTCGACATTGCGCACGCCGGGGTTAACCCACTTTCCGGTCAGGAACATCATGGCGCCCACCATAGCCGGAACGCCGGTGGTGTAGCTGACAGCCTGCATTCCTGTTTCGAGATATGCCTCGTGGTGGCTGCAATTATTGTAGATATAATAAGTCAGAGGCTTGCCCTCCTTGTCTTTACCGGCTATGCGGCAACCGATGGAAGTGTAGCCTGTGTAATTCTTGCCGAGATCCTGAGGGTTGGGAAGAACAGCTTTCAGGAACTGAAGCGGAACAATCTTCGTGCCGTTGTAGTCGACCTCGTCGATGCGCGCCATTCCTATGTCCTGGATAACGCGGAGATGAGTCAGATATTCCTGGCCGAAAGTCATCCAGAAACGGGCGCGGCGGATAGTCGGATAGTTCTTGACAAGCGATTCGAGCTCTTCGTGATAGAGCAGATATGAATCGCGCGGGCCAATTTCGGGATAATTCAGCGAGCGGTGGATTTCCAACGGGCCGGTAGTCACCCACTGGCCGTCCTGATAGAAGCGGCCGTTCTGGGTTATCTCGCGGATATTGATTTCCGGATTGAAGTTTGTGGCAAAAGCTTTTCCGTGATTTCCGGCATTGCAGTCGACAATGTCGAGTGTCTCCATTGCGCTGAAATAGTGTTTGGCGGCATACGCCGTGAACACTCCGGTAACTCCCGGATCGAAGCCGCAGCCGAGTATTGCTGTCAGTCCGGCCTTCTTAAAGCGGTCGGCATAGGCCCACTGCCATGAATATTCGAAATGGGCCACATCGCGCGGCTCGTAGTTGGCCGTGTCGAGATAGTTGACGCCACATTCGAGACAGGCGTCCATAATCGTCAGATCCTGATAAGGAAGAGCGACATTGATGACGAGCTCGGGCTTGTGGCGGTTGAAAAGCTCGACGAGCTGTTCCACCGAGTCGGCGTCGACGCTGTCGGTGGTCACGTAAGGCTTGTTTATCTTTGCGGCCACGGCGTCGCACTTCGAGCGTGTGCGCGAAGCGATTACTATCTCACTGAACACCTCAGGGTGTTGGGCGCATTTATGGGCTACGACGGTGCCCACTCCGCCACAGCCGATGATGATGACTTTTGCCATTTTTCGGGAAGGGGTTGAAGGGTTGAACAGATTATTGGCGTCAAAGTTAGCGATTTCCCGCCACACGGCCAAATCGCGTTTATCAGTCGAAAGAGCGATCCCAGTCTTTCCAGACAGGCTCATAGCCCATCTGACGGATCTCTTCTGCCACTGCATGGGGCGAGCGGCTGTCGGTGACGGTGAACTGCTCGAGTTCGTGGCCGGCGGCAGCATAACCGCCAGGCTCGGTGCGACTTCCCGCGCTCATCGAAGTGACGCCCAGACGCATCATGTTGCGGCGGAACACGGGGTCTTCGCGGGTCGAATAGCTTATGTCGACATCGGCGTCAAAGAGCCGGAAGGCCATAGTGACCTGAGCCAGCTCGCGATCCGACATGACGACTTTCGGCTGATAGCCTCCTTCGGCCGGACACATGCGCGGGAAGTTAACGCTGTAGCGCGTCTTCCAGTAGTTCCGGCGCAGGTAGCGGAGGTGACGGGCCATCATGGTTATGTCGGTGCGCCAGTCTTCGAGTCCGATAAGAACTCCCATTCCTATCTTGTGGACGCCGGCGGCTCCCATGCGGTCGAAACCGTTGACACGCCATTCGAAGAACGATTTCATTCCGCGCGGATGATAGTCGCGGTAGCGCTCGCGGTGATAGGTCTCCTGAAAGCAGACAACACCGTTAAGCCCCGAGCGGACAAGCCGCTCGTAGTGGGCCTGCTTCATCGGCATGACCTCAATCGTCAGATTATTGAAATAAGGGCGCACGGTATGGAGGACTTCCTCGAGATAGTCGACGCCATTGAGACGCGGAAACTCACCCGATACAATCAGCAGATTCTCGAAAGGCGCGAGCCGGCGTATTGCCTCACACTCGGCCTTGACCTGCTCCTGGGTCAGGGTTATGCGATGAATCGGATTTGCATGGTTGAAGCCGCAGTAGACACATGAATTCGTGCATGCGTTCGACACATACATCGGAATATACATCGAGATCGTTCGCCCGAAACGCTCAAGCGTCATTCTGTTGGCTTTTCGGGCCATAGGCTCGAGATAGGCTCCGGCTGCCGGAGAAATAAGGGCCATGAAGTCGTCGATGTCGAGATGTTCGCGCGAGAGGGCGCGCTCGACATCGGCGGCTGTCTTGGATGAGATGGCGGCGGTTGTCTCGTCCCACTCCCATTGTTGAAGTTCGTCAGAAAACATTATTTGGGACAGTCTTTAGCCATTTCTTTTGATATGCGCATGGCGCAGAAGTTGGGGCCGCACATCGTGCAGAAGTGGTCGTCGCTTTTATGGCTCTCGACATAATACTGACGGGCGCGTTCGGGATCGAGCGACAGGTTGAACTGATCTTTCCACCGGAAATCGTAGCGTGCCTTGCTCATGGCGTCGTCGCGAACCTGAGCGCCCGGATGTCCTTTGGCGAGGTCGGCCGCATGGGCGGCGATCTTGTATGTCACGACGCCTACGCGCACATCTTCGAGACCGGGCAGAGCGAGATGTTCCTTCGGAGTGACATAGCAGATCATGGCTGTTCCGTAGCGCGCGATCTGGGCTGCGCCGATGGCCGAGGTTATGTGGTCGTAACCGGGGGCGATGTCGGTGACAAGCGGGCCGAGCGTATAGAAAGGCGCCTCGTGGCATTTCTCGATCTGCCTGTCCATGTTCTCGCGTATCTTCTGCATGGGAACATGGCCGGGGCCTTCGATAAGAACCTGGACATTGTGGCGCCATGCTATTTCAGTGAGTTCGCCGAGAACGTCGAGTTCGAGGAACTGGGCCTCGTCGTTGGCATCGTGAATAGAGCCGGGACGCATTCCGTCGCCGAGCGACACGGCGACATCATAGCGGGCCAGAATCTCGCAGATCTCGTCAAAATGAGTATAGAGGAAGTTTTCCTCGTTGTGGAGAACGGCCCAGCGCGTCATGATCGAGCCGCCGCGCGAAACAATGCCGGTCAGGCGTTCGGGAGCCATTGTGGCGTGAGCCTTCAGAGCGCCTGCATGGATGGTGAAATAGTCGACCCCCTGCTCAGCCTGTTCGATAAGCGTGTCGCGGTAAATTTCCCACGTGAGATCCATGACGCTTCCGTTGACCTTTTCGAGAGCCTGATAGACCGGCACCGTCCCTACGGGCACGGGGCAGTTGCGCACGATCCACTCGCGTGTCTCGTGGATATGGTCGCCGGTCGAGAGATCCATCAGCGTGTCGCCGCCCCAGTAGCAGCTCCAGACAGCTTTCTCGACCTCTTCGCTGATTCCGCTCGAAAGGGCTGAGTTGCCGATATTGGTGTTGAGCTTGACCAGAAACTTGCGGCCGATAATCATAGGCTCGGCTTCGGGATGGTTTATATTGGCGGGGATGACGGCGCGTCCTGCGGCCACTTCCTCACGCACTGTCTCCGGCGTTATATGCGTAGCGATTCCTAACGCCTTTGCGTTCATGTTCTCGCGGATAGCCACATATTCCATCTCGGGAGTTATGATTCCCTGACGTGCGAGAGCCATCTGGGTTATGGCGCGTCCGGGCTTTGCGCGGCGAGGAAGATGGCGGTTGGCGAAGCGGATGGAGTCGAGCGACCTGTCGGCTTCGCGTGCAAGCCCGTATTCGCTGGTTATCGAAGGCAGAAGCTCGAGATCGTCGCGGCGCTCTATCCATGATTCACGCATGCGCGGCAAGCCATTGTTGATGTCGATTTTTATATCGGGATCGGTATAGGGGCCGCTGGTATCATAAACCATTACAGGAGCGTTCTCTTCTATGGTGCGGTTTCCGTCGGCATCGACCGTGACAGTTGGCGTAAGGTTCACCTGACGCATGGCCACACGCAATTCAGGGTATCGCTCTCCTTTAAGATATACCTTTTCGCTGCCGGGATAGGCGCGGAGGTTGATATTGTCGATTGTCATGATTCGGTTATGTTGGTTTATCTGTTTTTCTGAGGTCAGTTAAGGAAGTCGGTCAGCGGACTCGAAGCTACAGCCGAATGGCTTACCGACCCGAGACCGGCGAGATATGCGCGGCGGCCGGCCACTGTGGCTTCAGCGAAAGCGACTGCCATCTCCACAGGATTTCCGGCAACCGCGATGGCCGTGTTGACCAGAACTGCATCGGCTCCCATCTCAAGAGCCTCGGCAGCATGGGAGGGCGCTCCGAGACCGGCATCGACAACGACGGGCACACGGCTCTCGGCGATGATTATCTCGAGAAGTTCGCGGGTTTTCAGGCCTTTGTTGGTTCCGATAGGAGCACCGAGAGGCATAACAGCGGCCGTGCCGACCTCTTCGAGGCGTTTGCAGAGCACAGGATCTGCCTGAACATAAGGAAGCACATGGAATCCGAGGCGGGCAAGCTCTTCCGTAGCTTTCAGAGTCTCGACGGGATCGGGAAGCAGATATTTCGGATCGGGATGTATTTCAAGCTTGATGAAGTCGGTGCCGAAGACATCGCGGGCAAGCTGGGCGGCAAGCACAGCCTCTTTGGCATCGCGCACGCCGCTCGTGTTGGGCAACAGCTGAACATGGTCGCGGTTGAGATGGGCGAGCATTTCGTCGCGCTCGTCGTGTTCGAGATCGATGCGTTTCATGGCCACTGTGACCATCTGCGAGCCCGAAGCTATGATGGAATCGAGCATGAGCCGGTTTGAGGCGAATTTGCCGGTGCCGACAAAGAGGCGCGAGGTAAACTCGCGGCCTCCGATTTTGAGAATATCTTTCATTTCAGTGAATTTTCAAGCGTTTCAATCACTTTAGCGGTATAAAATTCAGGGTTCTCGGCCCGCAGAATAGCTCCGCTCATGGCCACACCGTTGACACCGGCGGCCATCAGTGCGGGAACATCTTCGGCC
>ERZ780207.1726-NODE-1726-length-17775-cov-2.667777_pt1 | contig 17775 bp, 20 predicted proteins | sample MGYA00510977_ERZ780207 | MGnify/ENA primary metagenome ERZ780207 (study PRJEB29588, sample SAMEA2151383) | human gut metagenome | biome: human gut; feature: human-associated habitat; material: faeces | place: Denmark | collected 2008/2010 ... | reverse complement strand
CATGATCGCCGTCCCCGGCGACACGAGCGCCGAGACCATCGCCGCCATCATCGCGGACGAGGCCGCCATCGGCATGGTCAACACCAAGACCACCGCCGTGCGCATCATTCCCGCGCCCGGCTGCAAGGTCGGCGACACGGTGGAGTTCGGCGGGCTGCTCGGCTCCGCGCCGGTGCAGGCCGTACACCCCTATTCCAGCGCGGACTTCATCGCCCGCGGCGGGCGTATCCCCGCGCCGCTGCACAGCCTGAAAAACTGAAGCCCCCATCCCGTCAAAAAACGGACGCTGCTTTTTTCGCAGCGTCCGTTTTCAACTTTCATGTATCAGCGCGTAAGGTCCTTCAAATGGCTCAGGCGCTCGAGCGCGGTGTTGAGCGTTTCATCCTTCTTGGCAAAATGCAGACGGATGATGTGGTTCACGTCCTCATCGAAGAATGAGCTTCCCGGCACGGCGCCCACGCCGATCTTCTGCGCCATTTCCACGCAGAAGTCCACATCGGACTGGCCCTTCTTCAGGAACGGGGAAATGTCCGCCAGCACGAAGTAGGTGCCCTGCGGGTCGGTGAAGGGAATGCCGAGTTCCTTCATGCCGCCGGTAAAGAGCGCCTTCATGTGCGCATAGTGCGCGCCGAACTCCTCGTAGTAGCTCATGGGCATATCCAGCCCGACGACAGCGGCCTCCATCAGCGGCGAGGGCGCGCCGACGGTGTTGAAGTCGTGGTACTGCTTGATGCGGTCCATGATGTTCTGCGGCGCGAGGGCGTAGCCCAGACGCCAGCCGGTGACGGAATAGGTCTTGGACAGGCTCGAGCAGCAGACCGTGCGCTCACGCATCCCGGGGAGCGTGCTCATATAGGTGTGCTTGTGGCCCTCGTAGACGATGTGCTCGTAGACCTCGTCCATGATGGCGTAAACGTCATATCGGATGCAGAGGTCTGCGATGAGCTTGAGCTCGTCATAGGTAAAAACCTTGCCGCTCGGGTTCGAGGGATTGCAGATCAAAATTGCCTTGGGATGCTGACGGAAGGCGTCCTCCAGCACCTCCGGATCGAAGCCGAACGCCGGCGGCACGAGCGGCACAAACCCCGGCTCGCAGCCCGCCATGATGGTCTGGGCGCGGTAATTCTCAAAGTAGGGAGAGAACATCACGATCTTGTCGCCCGGATTCGTGAGGGCAAAAATGGTGTCCACCATTGCCTCGGTCGAGCCGATGGTCACGACCATCTCGGTCTCGGGGTCGTATTTCATGCCCATGAAGCGCTCGCACTTGCGTGAGAGCGCCTGGCGGAAGTTCGGCGCCCCCATCGTGATGGGATACTGGTGCGGGCCGAGCCGGCTGACCTCCTCCAGTCGGTCGGTCATCGCCTTGGGCGGGTCGAAATCAGGAAAGCCCTGCGCCAGATTGATCGCGCCGCAGTCGATGCTGATGCGCGTCATCCGTCGGATGACGGAGTCGGTAAAATGCTCGTTTCTTCTGCTCAGTTCCTGCATGGTATTACTGCTCCCTTTCTCATTTGTCCGTGTCGGCAGAGCCTGCGTCCTTCCCGCCCGCGCACTTTTTATAATAGCGAAACTTTAACACTTCTACTCGATAAAGTCAATCGCCCTTTTGTACAAAATCAAGACAAACGCGCTGCCGCATCCCATGCACTCCGCGGCAGTCGCTTCCTCAGATGCCGAAAAGCGGCAGCAGAAATACGCCCAGCAGCGCAAGGATCAGCAGCGGGACGGCGAAGGCCGTCAGCCCCGCGATGAACAGCGCAGCCAGGATGACCGGAAGGCCGACGCCGAACAGGATCGTCTTGGTCAGTCCCCAGGTGACGCTGAGCGTCAATGCCACGAGCTTTACGGTCAGAACGACCATTCCGATGATAAACAATGTGAGAATACCATGACCTCCTTTTTTCTCTGTTTCAGGGCGTCATTATAGTCCTCCACCGTCCGGTCGTCAACCATTTTTATCAATTATTCAAAAATTCTTCAAAAAAGGAAACGCAGAGCGGCACCGTTTCGGTACTGCTCTGCGTTTTGGCCTTCGTTGGCTCCCGCCTCAGCGGAGCCGCCCGTCGCCGCCCATGAGAGCAGTCATCTCCTCGATGCGGTCGAGCGGGAACGGCGGCTCGCACAGCGGCTTCATGGCGATGCTCATGAGCTTCATCGGGTTGTCGTCCGCCGCCACGCGGTTGGAGCTGAGCGCCCCGCAGCGCTTGCAGCGGTGGATGATGGCCCATTCGCCGCCTCTGCGCACCCAAACAGCCACTGGCTCCATGATGCCGCCGCAGTCGGACGCCCGGTCGCCGGGCTCGATGTCGACGTGCAGGCTGGAAAGGCAGTTCGGACAGTGGTTGCGGTGGTCGCTGCCGGCGTTCTGCGGCGTGCAGAGCCGGCCGCAGACCTTGCAGGTGAAGGTATCATTGCAGGCGTGCGTCTTGTAGTAGCCTTTTTCAAAGGTCTTGCGTTTGTTTTCGCGGTTCATGGTGTTTCCTCCGGAAGAAAGATCATGCGAAATCCTTCGGGAGGAACGGCGTGTGTTGGATTTGCCGGACCTCCCGGTCAGGCCACACGCTCCGGTGATAGGGTGATGTGTTTCAAAAAGTTCTCCTTCAAATCCTGATTCGTAAGCGGAGACATTGCCCGCTGACTATCGCTTATTATAGTCCGATCCTCCGTGTTGTCAACCGTTCTCTGCCTGCTTTGCAGCCTCTGTCTGTCCGGCAAGGAAGTCGCGGACGGAGGCGATCTGCGCCTCGACCGACGCGACGCAGGTGCCGCCGAGCGAGGTACGGCCCGTCACGCAGCTGGTGAGCGCGATGGCGGCGTAAACGTCCTCGCCGAACCGCTCGCTGTACTGCCGGAGCAGCGCGAGCGGCAGCTCCTCGAGCACGGCGGTGTGCTCGATGCAGTAGGCCACGAGCTGACCGGCGATCTTATAGGCCGCGCGGAAGGGCAGCCCCTTTTTCGTCAGGTAGTCCGCGAGATCGGTCGCGTTCAGGAAGCCGCGCTGCGCCGCGCGGTACATATCGCAGGTGCAGGCCTTCATCGCGGCGATCATCGGCGTGAACACACGCAGGCACATTTTTACGGTGTCCACGCAGTCGAACACAGCCTCCTTGTCCTCCTGCATATTCATGGCGAGGTCGGTCCACAGGGTGTGCAGGGCGACCGCGGCTGTCCGGAACCGCAGGGAGAGCAGGGTGTTCAGGGTCCGCAGGGCGAGAAGGGCGATACCGGCGAGAAGGGTCCGCAGGGCGAGAAGGGCGAGCAGGGTATTCAGGGTCCCAAGGGCGAAAACGGTGAAGCACCTGTCATCACCATCGCTGAGGATACGCCGCGCAGCTATAAGCTGCACTTCCAGTCCGGCGAGCAGGAGCTGACGACGCCCAACCTCTTCGCGCCGTTCACCGAATACCACGTCGATCTCTCCGCGGCAAACAGCACACTGAACATTTCTCTGAAGGATCTGGTGCTGACCTATCAGCGCTCCTCTGTCAGCGCGCTGCGTATCAGCATCGCGCCGAAGGACGCCGCTGCGCCGGTCCTGGTGGACATCCGCCGCACGACCATCTACGACGGCAGCACCATCAAGACACAGACCATGAACAGCACCACCGTCCCGGCCAGCGTCGCGCTCGACGGCACCGTCTATACGAACTCGCAGGAGACGCACAATATGCGCATCCGTCAGCAGGACCCCGCAGCCAAGCTCTGGTCGATGTGTGAGATCAACTCGTTTCTCTCCGCTGGCGGCGCGCGCCGCTCCATCCGCATCCAATGGAGCGAATATGATGTGACCTACGGGCCGCCCACGGCGTAAGGAAGCCGCCGCCCCGCGCAGTGAACTTCGCAGAGTTCAGGTGAAGGATCTGAGCCCTATCGGTGACCATTTCCCGGCGCGGAAAAAAGGGGCGTTGCAAAATAGCGTGCCGAACAAAAAGATGGGCAGGTTCCTCCGAAGGGGGAGCCGCTCATCTTTTTGCTTTTACCAGTTCCCCCGTAATGTAAAGCAAAAAAGCGAGTAGGCACCCCCTTTCGGAAAAGCCTGCCCGTCGTTTGACCTGACGCTATTGAGAGGCACACTATATCAAATCGCAATAGCTATCTTCATAAAATTAGATTTACTTATTTTTATGTCACGCTTTTCAGGTTTTCCCATTAGTCAATTTGCTTATTGCATGATTTTTTTGCAAAAAAATCATCATTTTGCGAATTATGTACTGTATTGACAAAATAATTTTTTCTAATATACTCTTAGTAAGAGGGCGCACACCACATCGTGTGCGGAACAAACAATGGCAATTTGAAGCAAAATATTGAGAAAGAAGGGATGCGCAAAATGCCAGACGCAAAAGCGCCTATTGGTGTCATTGACGCCGGACTGGGCGGATACACCGTTGTAAAAGAGCTCCAAAAGATTTTGCCGAAGGAGGACATCATATTTTTCGGTGACGGCAAAAACCAACCCTACGGAAACCGGACCGAGGAAGATATCCTGCACCTGACGCATCAGTGTCTGGACTTTCTGAAAGAAAGAAAGGTCAAGGCCGTTGCGATCGCCTGCAACACGATCTCGACATTGATCGACAAGTACCAGCCGGATTACGATTTCCGGATCTTCAGCATTGTACAGGCCGGCAGCAATGACGTTGTCGCCCTCGGTCTGAAGGAGGTCGGCGTGCTGTCCACTGTATTTACTGCGAAGACGGGCTGCTACGCACGCCTGATCCATGAAAAGGCGCCGAATATCGCTGTATATGCGCAGGGCTGCCCGAAGCTCGCCCGCATCATCGAAGACGGCGGGTTCGACCAGCAGCGCATCAATACAGAGCTCACGGAAACTCTCGGTCAGCTCGCCGCGGCGCATCCTACGCTGGATTCCTTGATCCTCGGCTGCACACACTACCCGATGGTAAGCGAAAACATCCAGGCTCTTTATCCGCAGTTCACCCGTCTGATCAATCCCGCGGCAACGCAGGCACAGGCGATCGCGGACTACCTCAAGGCAGAAAACGCCCTTAACGTCGACGGCGAAGGAAGCTTCCGCGTTTACACGACCAGCGACTGCGAGTTCTATCGCAGCATGACGAAACACGTCGGACTCAAAACGCCCATCTGCGTCGAGCTCGTCCCCGCGCCCACACCGCTTTAAGGCAGAAGCCAAAAAAACACAGCGCCGCTTTGCGGTGCGAACATTAAAAAATAACAGGAGGCAAACCCCCATGAAAAGAAGCATTGCATTGATCCTCTCGATCGTTCTCGCACTCTCCCTTTTTACCGCGTGCGGCAGCAAGGATCAAACACCGTCCAACGACAATAATGACAGCCAGACCACCGAGGCAACCTGGCCCTCCACCAAGACCGTTGAGATCTACGTTCCCTTCTCTGCCGGCGGCAACTCTGACCTGACCGCCCGTATTTTTGCCGACGCGCTGAACAAGAAGACCGGCGCAAACTTCGTTGTCGTCAACCAGACCGAAGGCAACGGTGCCGTCTGCTACAACACGATTGCCAACGCGCCCGCGGACGGCAGCATGATCGGCTGGGTAACTCCGAGCTGGTTTACGAGCTACTTTGCTGGCAGCCACGATCTCAAGCCTACGGAAAAGTTCAGCACCATTGCTGTCACCACTGCTTCCACCTCTCAGTATTTGATCGTTCCGAAGGACTCTCCCTTCAACACGCTTCAGGATCTTGTTGACTACTGTACCGCGCATCCCGGTGAGCTGCTCTTCGGTATGCAGCTCGGCTCCGCCTCCCACTACTATGCAGAAAACGCCCGTCAGAACCTCGGCGTGGACTGGAACTATGTTGAGACCGGCTCCGGCGATACCAACCGCGTGACCGCCATCATGGGCAACATCATTCAGGCAACTTCTGTGTCCGTCGTTTCCGCCCAGCAGTATTATGAGGCAGGTGAGATCAAGGTCCTTGCCGCTCTGTACAAGCCCGAGATCGCTCCCGAGTCCCTGAAGGATATCCCCACCCTCGAAGAGGCCGGCTTCTCCGACATCACCGTGAAGAACTGCAACTTCCTGTACGCCACCAAGCTGGACGACGCTACCTGCGAGGCGATGAACAAGGTCTTCACCGAAGTGTTCAATGATCCCGACGTTCAGCAGCAGCTCGCCGATCTCTCTCAGGACCAGGTCATCTGCAAAGATTACGCCGAAGCGACCTCCATGGTCAACGAGCTCTATGCCAGCTACCGCGATGTTGCCGATTCCCTCGGTATCCTTGCTCCCGGCATGTAAGCCTTTCCTATCCCGCGTCTCTGCTTTTTAGGAGGAAAATTTAACGCATGAAACCAAACAAAAATGTCGTATTCAGCATCGCGTTGATCGTCTTCGCCGGTTTCGTGGTTCTGTCTGCCACAAGCCTGCAATCGCTCTTTCTGGCTCAGTCCGGCGATATCGGTCCGAAGGCCTTCCCCATCGGTGCAGCAGTTGCCTTGATCGTTTGCGCAATCGGCAAGATGCTGACAGAAGGACGCCAGGAAGCGAAGCCCCTCTTCACCCGCGAGGGCTGGAAGCGCGTTGCGGTCATGTTCGCCGTGCTCATCGCTTACTTGATCGCCATGAGATTCCTTGGTTATATCATCTCGACGCTGATCTTCACGCCCCTGCTTGTCGTTGTAATGCGTGAGGACCGTAAGCTTCGTCCTCTTACCCTTGCAATTTTTTCCGTCGTGACGACCGCCGTGCTGTATGTCGTGTTCCAATATGTCATTCTGGTCCGCCTCCCAGTCGGCGTGCTGTTCCAGTAAAGGAGGTCAACAGATATGGAAATGTTTCTTACGGTTTTTTCCGCGCTCTTTGATCCTTCTAATGTACTGATCATCATTGGCGGCACGCTGCTCGGCATCGTCTTCGGCGCAGTCCCCGGTCTGTCCGCTACAACGGGCATCGCCCTGATGCTGCCGGTCTCCTTCTCGATGTCTTCGGTGACCGGCATCCTCTTCCTCGGCGCGATTTATGTCGGCGGCATTTCCGGCGGTCTTATCAGCGCCATCTTGATCGGCGTACCGGGCACGCCTGCCTCGGTCGCCACCTGCTTTGATGGCTACCCGATGGCAAAGAATGGTCGTGCCTCCCGCGCGCTCGGCATCGGCATTGTTTCCTCTTTTATCGGCACATTCCTGAGTGTTCTGGTGTCTATGATCTTCTGCCCGATCCTTGCGCACTACGCGGTAAAAATGGGTCCGTGGGAATTCTTCTCCCTGTGCTTCTGCGCCATCATTCTGGTGGTCACGATGTCCAAGGGCAACATGTTCAACGGTTTGATCGCCGGTCTGCTCGGCATCATCGTTTCCTGCATAGGCATCGCCCCCATCGATGGCGCCAAGCGCTTCACCTTCGGTGTTGTCAATCTGTTCAGCGGCGTCAATCAAATCGGTTTGATGCTCGGTGTCTTTGCCGTTGGCACGCTTATCAAGAACTTTGCCAAGTTCGACACCAAGACGCCCGAGATCGACACCAAGGGCATTACAGGCTTCGGCATCTCCATCAAGGAGTATTTCTCCCACTGGCTGCTGATCATCAAGTCTTTCTTCATCGGTCTTTGGATCGGCTTCCTGCCCGGTCTTGGTGCCGGTCTTGCCAACCTTGTCGCTTACGCGCAGGCAAAGGCATCCTCCAAGACGCCCGAAAAGTTCGGCACCGGTTGTGACGAGGGCATCATCGCCTCCGAAACCTCCAATAACGCAGCCATTGGCGGCGCGATCATCCCCATGGTCGCCCTCGGCATCCCCGGCGACACCGCGACGGCTATGCTTATCGGCGGTCTGATGATCCACGGCATTGATGCCGGTCCTCTGCTGATGACAAATCACCCCGAGCTGGTCTACTGCTTCTTCGGCGTTCTGCTCTTTGGCGCCATACTGGTCCTTATCTTCCAGTTCTTCGGTATGCGCACATTCCCCTATATTCTGCGCACACCCACCTGCTACCTCTACGCAGCGATCCTTGTGATCTGCGTGGTCGGCGCGTATGCGGATTCCCGCACGATGTTCAACTGCGGTCTGATGATCGTTATGGGCGTCGTTGCAATCCTGATGGCGCTCGGCAACCTGCCGACCTCTCCGTTCATTCTCGGTTATATCCTCGGGCCCATGCTTGAGGAAAACCTGCGCAAGGGTCTGACCTACGGCAACAAAGGTTTCCTTCCGTTCCTGACTCGTCCCGTCAGCCTGATCCTTCTGTTGGTTGCCGTCGGCAGCCTTGCATGGCCCTTCATCCGTGACCGCAGAGATGCCAAGCGTAAGGCAGCCGGTCAGGAGAGCGAGGTCGATAAAATGTCCAACGTCTTCGACGTAGAAGAGGACTAAGCGACCGCCTGCCTCCTGTTTACCGGCAGGGGGCAGGCGCTCTTTGTTATTTCATACACGCTCCAGGGAGCGGAAAAATTCCGTCAGTTCGCTGACAAACAGCTCGATTTGATCCGTGCGGTAATTTCGATGGCTTCGCTGCGTGACGATCGAGCAAATACGCGGCTCCGGTCCGTTGCGCAGCTCATAATCCTTCAATGGGTACAAGCTGGCAAAAGAGCGCGCCGTCGAAAGCGGAAGTATCGTCCAGTAGGGCGTGTTCACCAGCATCGTCGGCAGCATCTGGGCAAAGCTCATTTGCAAGAACGGCATTCTGTCCTCCCACATGGTCTTTCGCCACTGGGCAAAGGACGGCGTGATCTCAAAAAAGAGTTCCCGCGCAACGTCAAGCCCCTCGACCCGGACCGGTCCATTCTCATATTCCCGCGCGTTTTGCTGCGACGTCAGCAGCCGGTAGGGTTCGCGATAGATCGGCATGACCTTCAGCTCATTGTGGTAAAGGCTGCTTTCGCGGTTCGTAATGCCGACATCGATTGCTCCCTCCTCCAGCATATTAAAGATCTCCCAAGAATGGCTGGTATGGATCGACAGCATAACATCCCGATGTTTCTGCGCGTAATCCAAAAAGAACCGCGGCAGGATATAGGAGCCTATGCTGTCGGTGCAGGCGACTTTCAGCGGAGTTTTTACGCCCTCATTTTTGATGGAATTCGCAGATTCATAAAGGTCCACCCACTGCTCAATGATCGGGACCATGCGCCTGCCGTAGTGCGTCAGCTCTACATATTTCTGTCCCCGCTCGCGGATCACGAGCTTCATGCCAAATTCTCTCTCCAGCTTCTGCAGCCGCTGTGTGACCGCCGACTGTGTCATGCCGATGGCATGGGCAGCCTTGGTCAGGCTGCTGGAATTGTAAAGTGCCAGATATAGTTTTGCGTCCTTATAATCCACAGATATCCCCCCTCTAAAATATTTGACTTGCGTAATTCTGTACTTATATTATAAGTGATTTTAATAAATATCGCAATGGCTTTTGATATTTAATTTAATTCTAATATTAAGGAGAACACCCGTGAACGACAAAACACTCATCCGTAATGTAAAAATTTACGATGGTACGGGAAGCCGGCCGTTTTTCGGCGACGTACTGATCGGCAGCGGACTGATCCTGAAGGTCGGTCGTTACCTGAAAGCCGAGGACTGCACCATTGTCGACGGAACAGGCAAGATCCTGACTCCCGGCTTCATCAACTGCCACAGCCATTCGGAGCTCCAGCCCTTCTATAACCCCAAAATGTATCAGGTCATCGGTCAGGGCATCACCACCGAGATCGTCGGTCAGGACGGTCTCTCTGTCGCGCCCATCGACGATGAGCACGCAGCTGAGCTGAGCGAGAATATGATCTGCCTGTGCGGCAAGTCCGATAAGCCTTTCTGGTGGCGCAGTCACAAGGAGTACATGGAGCTCGTTGAAAAGCAGAATCCCTCCTGCCGCTTTATTGGTCTGCTCGGCTCCGGCACGATCCGTATGAATGTCATGGGCAGCGAAAACCGTCCCGCGACGGACAAGGAGATCAGCGCCATGTGCGATCTGATCGAGCAGGGCATGGAAGAAGGTGCACGCGGCATATCCTTCGGTCTGATCTATCCGCCCAGCAGCTACGCTTCCACCGAGGAAATGATCGGCGTCTGCAAGGCAGTTGCCAAGCATGACGGCATCATTATGGTCCACACCAGAAATGAGATGGACCTCATTCTGGAGTCGTTCGAGGAAATGGTGCGCGTTATGAAGGAAAGCGGCGCACGCCTTGAGATCTCCCACCTCAAATCCCTCGGTCCCGCCAACTGGGGCAAGGTCGTAAAGATCCTCGACCGTATGGAGGAGCTGCAGAAGGAAGGCTACGACATCGGCTTCGACCAGTATCCGTGGGATGCCGGCAGCACCGGTCTGAAGGCGACCGTTCCCGGATGGGCATATTCCGGCGGCGTCGATGCCTTTGAGGCCCGTCTCGCCGATCCCGCGGCCTACGAGAAGATCTACAAGGAAACCGCCCAGATCCTGCACAACCGCGGCGACGGCTGCCGTGTTATCGTGGCATCCGTCCCCGAAAGCACGGAGGACTTCTCTTGGATGCCCGGTCTTTCCATTGACAAAATCGCCGAACGCCTCGGTATGGACGAGGTCACTGCCGTGCTGCACATTCTCTCCAAGACAAGATCCTCTGTCATCTGCGTCTATCGCTCCATCAGCGAAGAGGATATTCAGGCGGTCATGCGCAGTCCCTACCATGTCGTCTGCACAGATGGTATCGTCGGCACAGTCCCCCATCCGAGAGCCTACTCCACTTATCCCCGCTTCCTCGGTCACTATGTCCGCGACCTCGGCGTCATGCCGCTTGAGACTGCGGTCAACCACATCACCGGCGAGCCCGCGCGCAGACTGCGCCTTTGGGACCGCGGCCTGATCCGCGAGGGGCTCTCCGCCGATCTGGTCCTCATCGACTACGACCGTGTGATCGACACCAACAGCTACACAGATCCCATCAAGCTTCCTGTGGGCATCTGCAAGGTCTGGGTGAAGGGCGTCCTGCGCTACGAGGAAGGCGCTCAGCTTTAAGTTCCTCTGCTTTCTCTCTTCTTGATATACAAGTCTCCTTTATAACCTTTGCCCCAGGCAGCACAAGAGACGACGGCGCACAGCGCCGCCGTCTCTTGTGCTGTTTTTCCGGCTTTCGCCCCGACGACGCAAAAGCGTCCTTGTCAAAAGCCGGTTTTCGTGATATCATGAAAAAAGAGTCAAAAGAGCCCTTGGGCACCGGGAGGTGGCGGACGCGTATGTATCCGATCGAATCCAGAAATATCTCCTACATTCTCGCGGTCGATGCGGAGCGCAGCTTTTCCCGCGCGGCGGAGAAATACTACATTTCCCAGCCCGCGCTGAGCAAAGCGGTAAGCAAGGTCGAGCAGCAGCTCGGCATCGTGATCTTCGACCGCAGCTCTTTTCCGCTCCGTCTTACCGTCGAGGGACAGCACGTGATCGAATACCTTCGGCGGATACAAAATGCACAAACAGAGCTGGCTGACTACTGTGAAGCGTATCACCGGAAAAACACATGTGAGCTGCGGATCGGGGCACCATCCTTTTTCTGTGCCTATATCCTTCCGCCCCTGATCGCCTCGTTTCGCAACGAACATCCAGACATTTCTATTCGGCTCATCGAGACGAACGACCGGGATCTCAAAGAATTTCTCCGCACCAATGTACTGGACGTCGGGCTCTCCGTTGAGGCGGATGGACTCGCAGATCTTGATTCCTTTATCCTGCGTTACGAGCAGGTCATTCTCGCTGTCCCACGCACGATGCCTGTCAACCGGACACTATGCCAGTATGCGCTGACGCCCAAAGACCTGCGAGACGAGACGTTTCTCTCTCAGGACGCTCCCAGCACGCCGCTGAGTGCTTTTTCCGGTGAAAAATTTCTGTTTTTACGCAAAGGCAACGACCTCTATCAGCGCGGATATCGAGCCTGCCGCGATGCCGGCTTTGAGCCGCAGATCGCTATCGAGCTGGACCAGCTGATGACCGCATACTATCTGGCAGAAGCCGGGCAGGGCATTGCATTTATCCGCTCCAGTCTGCCTTGCTATGCCGGGAAATCCGATAATCTAATATTTTATAAGATCGATCATCCCGACATGCGCCGCCCTGTTATGGTCCTGTACGGAAAGAGCGTCTGCGATAACAGCGTGCGTGATACCTTCCTGTCATATCTCAGAGAGCATCCTCCGCTGATATAAGCTGTTCCTAACCGGTTATAACCATATTCCCAACGGATATTGGCTTTTTCCCGCTTCTCTCGTTATAATTGCATTAGATGTTTAAAGGGCTCTGAGAAAAACTATAACGAAAGGAAGTTCGACGCATTATGAATATTGCTGAAAAATTCGCCCGTCTGGGCACAGACAACGCCCCCGGCCAGGAAGGGCTTCAGAAGCAGGAAGACCTACCTATCATTGGTGAAAAGCTGGACGGTCCCGCAGTAGACTTTTCCCACGGCGATGTCAACGCACACACCCCGATCCCCGGCAGCCTTGAGACCTTCGTGAAGGAGTACGCCACGGAGGGCACCTATCAGGCCTACACCGAATACCGCGGCAAAGGCACCATCCGCAAGTATCTGGCGGAAAAGCTGGCGGAATACAGCGGCGCTCCGGTCGATCCCAACTCTGAGATCATCCTTACCCCGGGCACGCAGGGCGCGCTGTTCCTCGCAATGGGCTCCCTCATCAGCCGCGGCGATAAAGTCGCCATCGTCGAGCCGGATTACTTTGACAACCGCAAGCTCGTCGAGTTCTTTGAGGGCGAGATCGTTCCCGTCCAGATGCATTGGAAGACCGCACCGCGCCACAGCTCCGGCATTGACCTCAAGCAGCTTGAGGAAGCCTTCAAGGGCGGCGTAAAGCTCTTCCTGTACTCCAACCCCAACAACCCCACCGGCGCTGTGTACTCCCCCGAGGAGGTCACTGAGATCGCCCGTCTGGCCAAGAAGTATAACGTCGCCATCCTCGCCGACGAGCTTTACAGCCGTCAGATCTTCGATAAGGATCAGAAGTACGTCCACCTGCGTGCGCTGGAGGAAAAGCCCGACACGCTCATCACCATCATCGGCCCCTCCAAGACCGAGTCTCTCAGCGGCTTCCGTCTGGGCGTCGGCTACGGCACGCCGGAGATCATCACCCGCATGGAGAAGCTCCAGGCAGTTGTTTCTCTGCGCTGCGCAGGCTATTGCCAGGCAGCCTTCCTGAATTGGTTCTCTGAGCCTGATGGCTGGATGGAAAAGCGCATCGCCGAGCATCAGCGCATCCGCGACGACCTGCTGGCGGTCATCAATAAGTGCCCCGGCTGCTGGGCGCGCCCGACGGAGGGCGGCAGCTATCTCTTCCTCGAACTGCCTCCGCTCAAGGTCGATATTTTCCAGTTCACGAAGCTCTGCCGCCTGCAGGCAAACGTCACCGTTACACCCGGTACGGAATTCGGCAAGCAATACAGCAATTTCGTCCGTATGAATTTCTCGCAGGATCACGACAAGGCTGTTTCGGCCGTGGAACGTATCTGCGAAATGGTTGAGAGGTATCGTGCATGAGTAAAAATCCTATCCCACAGGGCAAGTATGTCCCCGCCACCCGTCATGGCGACCTGATCTTCACCGCGGGCATGACGCCGCGCAAGGACGGTGTACTTCAGTTCACCGGCAAGGTCAAAGCGGAAGAGCCTTTGGAGAGCTACAAGGAAGCCGTTCGCATTGCCGCCGGCAATGCGCTCACCGCCGCGCGCAACACGCTCACCGATGGTGAGAAGATCGTTCGCGTGCTCTCGTTCTGGGTCTACATCAATGCGGAGGAGGGCTTTGTTTCTCACGCAAAGCTCGCCGACTTCGGTTCGGATTATCTGGCCGAAGAGCTTGGCGAAGCCGGTTCTGCCGCCCGTGCCGCCATCGGCCTCGGCACGCTGCCCGGCAACGCGCCCGTTGAAGTCCAGCTCATCTGCGCTGCCGGTTGAGTTAAGGACCAGTCCACAAAAAGCACTCTCTGAATAAAGAGAGTGCTTTTTTAGTAAGAATGCAAGGAGATAGCGCATGAAAAACATTGTTTTGGATGGCTATTTGGTCGGCGCCGGCGGATGCAGCTGGGAGTCCCTGTCAAAGCAGGGGGAATTTGTTTACTACGACGAGACCACTACCGGCGATGATATCGCCGCCCGGATCGGCGATGCGGACGCGGCATTCACCAATCGTTGTCCGGTCAGCGCAGAAACGATTGCCCGCTGCCCAAATCTCAAGCTGATCCACAGCTTTGGCACAGGCTATAACCAGATCGACCTTGACGCTGCGCGGGAGCGCGGCATCGTGGTCTGCAACACCCCCGGCTATGGCCGCGGTGCGGTGGCACAGATGGCCGCCGCATTGCTCTTTGCTGCAGCGCGCAACGTGAATGTGTTCGACCATTATATCAAGGCCAATGGCTGGAGCGATCCCTCAGATTCGAACCTCTGCGCCGTCCGGCAGATGGAGCTTACCGGGAAAACGCTCGGCATCATCGGGCTGGGCGACATCGGCTATGCCTTCGCCCGCATTGCTATGGCGATGGACATGAATGTTCTTGCATACCGCCGTGCCCCAGACCTCACGCTGGAGAGCGAGCAGCTCCACTATACTGACCTGGACACGCTCCTCCGTCAAAGTGACATCATCAGTGTGCATTGCCCGCTCAATGAGCATACGCGCAGGTTGATCAACGCGGAGGCCATCGGCAAGATGAAGGATGGTGCGATCCTTATCAATACCAGCCGCGGCGCCGTTCTAGATGAACCAGCCGTGCTTGCCGCATTGGATTCAGGCAAGCTTTACGCAGCGGCCGTGGACGTTTTTGCGCAGGAGCCGTGCGGAAAGAACTATCCGCTCGCCTGTCACCCTCGCTGCATTGCAACGCCGCACGTCGCGTGGATGCCATTGGAAACGCGGCAGCATATTATCGACATGGCGGGCGAGGCGCTCCGCGCTTTTCTTGCAGGCTCGCCCGTTTACCGCGTCGTCTGAGGACGGGCGGCATCCGCATCGAAATTTGCATCGCAATAAATCCTTGTACTGCCAGTCTGTCCTGGACAGGCTATCGCGTACCGCAAAATAGTGTGCCGAATAAAAAGATGAGCAGGTCTCCCCGAAAGTGGGGTGCCCGCTCGTCTTTTTGCTTTAGAATTATAATTTACGGTAAAACAGCCGGCGCGAGAGCAATATCCTCGGTCTGCGCGGCAGCGGTCCGCATTGGTCTGACAACGCGGTACTGTTCAAGCGCCGAGCGCGATCCCATCACGGCGCGCGTGATGGTCGAATACGGTGATGCGCCGCCCTCTTCTCTCAAGGCAAACAAGGGCCCGTCCGGAAACAAGAAGGCTCGGACCTGCGTTGACGCATCGCGGCACCACGACCACACCTGGTCAAACAGCTCCTGCGGCTGCTTCTCGGCGATCAGCTCGAGCAGCGTGCAATAGCCAACGCCCTGACCGTGCAGAAGCGGCTTCATCGGGAAGCGGTGGAACACAGACTGCGTCCCATGCGCCATGGAGCAGTTGGTATTTTCAAAGCCCAGACCGGACAGGATCGTATTTGATTTGGCAACATCCTCATATTCAGGCGTAATGGTGCGGTTTTTTGCGTCGGCATACGCCTTGCGTCCCTTCTCCATCAGGATGGCAAAGCTCAGGCGGGCAACAGCGCGGCCGAGCTGCGTAGAGCAGTAGTCCCTGCGCCCGGCGAGCACGGCATCGTTATGCCGATAGGCCGCCATAGACTCGAAATAGGTCGCCAGCGCGTCGCCGAATCCGGAGGCAAAGGTCACAAGCGGTGCGTGGATGGTGATAGCGGTATCCACCACGATGTACTCAGGATTGCGGCGGTGAATGAAAAGATAGTCGTCTCCCTCGGCTGTGTGGCAGATGGAGTGCGAGGAGGTGGGCGCATCCGTCGCAAGCGCCGTCGGCATGATGATCACAGGCTTTTCATTCATCGTCGCCAAGCACTTGATGATATCACAGGTCTTGCCGCCGCCCATGCCGATGAACACATCCGGGGTAGCGGGCAGAGCCTTGACCTGCTCTTGCAGGCGGTCGATCTCGGGCTGGTTGATCTCTCCGCCGAAGCGAGCACAGGTAACGCTCATATCATGCGCCCGAAATTGCTGAACGTACCTGACGCTGTATTCCTCATAGAAAAAGGGGTCCAGAACGGCAAAAGCGCTTTTTCCGTTGGCGGCAACCAGATCGTAAAGCAGGTCAGAGGTGCCGGGACCCTGCAGGTAGCGACTGACGGAGTTGAAGCAGCGGATCTTAGATGGTGTTTGAACGGGCATAAAGGGACCTCCTGTCAATTCAGTTTTTGATAAATAGAGAGAACATCCTCCACGGTACATTCACGCGCATTGAGCGGCATGCAGCTCTCCTTCATAGCCGCCTCGGCAAGCATTCTGTAATCATCCGGAGTAATGCCGACCTCTTTAAGAGAGGGAATTTTCATCGCGGCACACATATCCTTGATGCGCGCAACGGTCGCGTCAACGGTGACCTGCGCCGGATCAATACCAAGTGCGATGCCGATATTGAGAGTCTTTTCCGGAACCGCGGCGCTGTTGAAACGCACACATTCCGCCAGCGCGATCGCATTGGCCGCGCCGTGCTGCACATGAAAATGGGCACCCATGGGATGCGCCATCGCGTGGACCATATGATCCATCTCTATTATGACCGCAACCTTACGCTCAGTGACATTGCGCAAAATTCCGGTATCTCCGCGCCCTACCTGAGCACAACGTTCCGCAATGAGCTCGGCATCACATTAAAGGACTATCTCGCGCACATCCGAACCAAGCAGGCGATGAAGCTTCTTCGCGAGAGCGACCTGAAGGTCGCCGAGATCGCTGAACAGGTCGGCCTTCCGGACGCCCGTTATTTCAGCAGAGTATTCCGAGAGCATGTAGGCATAACGCCAACCGAATATCGAATCAGCGGAAAGGAGACCGACGCCAATGTGGTACGCGAAATATACTGAGCCCCGAACCATTGAGCTCAGACCTCTCCAACGGCCGAAGCTGCGCTCACCGGACGATCTGCTCATTCGCGTGGCTTATGCAGGGATCTGCGACAATGACCTTCTAATCTACGCCATGAACGAACGTTCCCTGGAGTGGCCTGGCCTTGCCTCGACGGAGGGACACGAATTTTCCGGCATTGTACTGGAGGCAGGGGAAAACGCAGCGGTCAATTTCCGACCGGGTGACCGCGTCAGCGGTCTTGCATGGAGCTTTTGCGATAATTGCTATTACTGCAAAAACGGGATGGAGAGCCATTGCGTCAACCAGACCGTGACCTCCACCTTCGCAACAGAGCTCGTACTGAATCAGCGTCAGGTGTGCAGGCTCCCCTCCTCTGTATCGCTCAAGGATGGCGTTTTTACCGATCCGATCACCTACTGTCTGCACACAAGTCTGCACCATATCGCACATCCGCCCTATCCGAACGTGTTGATCTTTGGCACAACGGCAATGGCGCTCATCACCCTTCAACTGGCAAAGCTGCAGGGCGCGGCGACCGTCGTTGTTGTAGAGCAGAACGTGGAAAAGGCCGCGCTTGCCCGCTCGCTCGGAGCAGACCAGGTGATCGACCCCCATGGCGCAGCTCCGGCTTGCCCCTCTGGTTTCAAGGGTATTTCCATTTCAGCAGATCAACGAGGCCTTCCGCTTTCAGACGCAGCCCGGCAGCGTGAAGGCCCTGCTGGAGATCACGCCGCCGGAGAGGCTCGGAACGCTGTAAGGCGAACGCCGCTCCAGTGTGGGCAAAAATTTTAAAAGCACCCCGCAGCAGATCGCCCCATTCCCGATTTGTTTTTGGATATACTGCAGCGGCG
>ERZ780207.1721-NODE-1721-length-17791-cov-10.868685_pt1 | contig 17791 bp, 12 predicted proteins | sample MGYA00510977_ERZ780207 | MGnify/ENA primary metagenome ERZ780207 (study PRJEB29588, sample SAMEA2151383) | human gut metagenome | biome: human gut; feature: human-associated habitat; material: faeces | place: Denmark | collected 2008/2010 ... | reverse complement strand
TCGGCAACTAAAATTCCAACGACCAGTCTAGTCTAGTCTTCGCAAATTTGTATAATAGTAAATGATAATAATGTCTTATAATAACTAAATAAGGGGGAGGAAGTTTTCCACGCTTCCTTCCCTCCTCTCTTACAGATATATGATTCTTAACTTTTGTATTTTGCTAATACTTTATTTGTAGGTGATTTCAAATTTTTGCAAGTCACCACCATATTTTACTTTCACGTAGAAGCTACCCTTAGCATCACTGTTATTGTCTCTGATGTTCTTGAGAGTAATTGTCTGTTCTTTTCCGAGAGCTGATGCAGAGTCAAACTTCTTTAAGAACCAGCAGTTCCAATTATTGCCTTCTTTGAATTTTTCTGCTATTTCTTCTGTAGAACCTACCTCCACATCGCAATCCTCAGGGTTGATGGTGTTAGAAGCTATTCTGATTTCTACTGGCAGAAGCTCAGAAGGATAGTTCTTCGGAATCGTATAGGTAAGAGTACCCGTATTATCCTTATACCTTCCTGACATACCAGAGAAGGTGAAACCGAAGTCGACCTTCGTGATACTGTATATCTTGATGATTCTACTCATACCACTCACCTTGTCGAGCAATCTGATTTCGCCAGATTTCAGCTGGTTGGTAATGACATCTCTGGTAAAGCCAATCTTACCCTTACCATCTTCATAGGTAATGGTGAGGTCTTTCTTACCTAACTCATTATTCGTAACCCAGTTTACATCGAAACGATTTGCTTGGTTCAAATTACCACCTTCGTAATTGAAGTCGATTTCCTGACTTTCAGCAGCACCATCGTTCAACATCACGTTTGTACCATTAGGAATTTCCAATGTATAAGTTCCATCTGATATCTTTGGTACGATTTGCTCTACCTGAATCCAAGGGTTGTTGGCAGCATAGCCGTTAAAGGCATTGTCGTAGCCAGTATAACCTAACTTTGGATTCAGCTTCTTGATATGAATCGCATAGGTATAATTTCTCTTGACCTTATAGAATTGCTGATTCTCATTCTGAAGATAAACCTTGTACCATTTTACGGTGTTGTCGTTGAATGTCACTTTCAGGATACATCTTACAGGATTCTTACTTGAGTTTTCATCCTCAAAGCAATATTGCACAGTTCCCATCTGGCTTGCCGAACCTTTGTATCTTTCTTCTGACTTAGGCAGGGTAATGTCGGTAATATTCCATTCCCAATCCTTAGCAGCAGTGGTGTTTGGAAATTCCAGTTTGTTACGGTCGAATGCAGCCATTGTAGCATACAACATTCCTTCACCGATGGAGATTTCTACACTCTTGATATTGGTTGAAGTTTCCCAGTCAGCAGTGATTTTAGCACGATCTCTAATCAGATGAATCACATTGCTGCTATTGGTAAGCTTTGCCTTCATTTCAGCAGTTGTAGAACCACTGCAATATCCCCAATACTTGGTTTTCAGAGCCTGATTTTCATCTGCCTTTGATTCAAACGTAGTAATCAGCTTGTTCTCATGCAAACCAATCCACTCGTTGGCAGCCTTTGCTGTATTGATATTGGCATTGGCAATGATGTGGAGTCGGGCTGTGGCATTAGGCATCTTCACACTAATCTTTTTGTTATTGGTGTTAGCTGCACCTTCGCCAATTTCCTCTTTGCTTGTAGCTTCCACAGTCAGATCCTGCCCCATGCCCAGAAAGTATCCGTTGGCATCGAAGCAGAATATCTGTACATCAGAGCTTTCGAATCCCTCGTTGTTGTAGCCCTCAGATCTTGTTCCGATTTTGTAGTCTGGAGTAGATACCTTGAAGCTGAGCGTCATCTCACCCTTGCTGTTAGAAGGCACCGTCTCTTCTGACAAATCGCTTGTGCAGGCTGTTAGCATGGTTGCTAACAGTCCTACCATCATTCCGATATATAGTTTTAACTTTTTCATTTTGTACCTTCTTTAATTGTTATTCATTCTTGTTTTCCAGCTCTTTTACCTCGTCTGGTGAGAGGTCGCGAACGCAACGGATGTAACCAGAAGACACCTTGTCTTGACTGTTAGCAAGAGTTTTTTGCCCGTTTCTTGTCCAATAGTATTGGCGCTTTAATACCTCAGACATTACATTTTGAGTTTTGTCATTTTGGTATTTACAAATAACCTTTACTTCTGAAGGGGTTGGTAGACGCCAATCAGTGTATTTCTTTTTGTCTGTATTTACTTCTATGTACTTGTCACAATGGTCCTTTGCTATATCAAATGAAGATTTATTGGGTGTAATAAGTCCAAGCTGTGAAGCTAGCATAAAGGCTGGAGATACCATATCGTCATTATCAGAGGTTCCATGTCCGATTACATAAGTTCCATCTGTTTCCGTAATTTGAACAACGTACATTTGATTGTTGTTCTGTTCTGTTAGTCTAGAGCCTTTTTGAGCTGTAAAAGGGGCTTTGTTTCCATACCAGCCGCCTCCCAAGTCGTAGTATTCGTACATATTGTTATTTTCATAAACTCTAGCATTGAAATTGTAATCAGAATAGGTCTTCCGTGTATTGTGCGAAGCTTGATCTGTTTGCCAATCAATCCAACCGTCTATAGATTTTGTAGAATACCAGCCAGCTATACCCTGGATATACTCCAAAGGATACTGTTTGATAGTTACATCCACAGGATCTTTCACGCCATCGCAAGTAACCTTTATCTTGATATATTTAACAGACAGTGGTACGAAGTCATTGGCATTCGGATTGTTCGCATCGCCAATAACAATTGTTCCCTTGTCCTTTAACTCACTATGACCTTTTGCATATTCTGCAGAAGCATTGAAGTATTGACTACCATAGCATGATTGTTTCTTACCATTTTTGTCATAATAGTAAATTTCCACGGTTTCCACCTTACATTCACCAGAGCCATAGAACTTGATGGTTGAATTATCAAATCTCTGGTTCTTCATAATCATAAAGGTAGGAGAAACCAACAAGTACTTCTGGTTACCAGCATTGATTGTCGTCTCTTCGCCCTTGGTCCACTTCTGTACATCATATACCAGATTCATAGCATCACCATAAGTAATGTCAGAGCTGCTGCCCAGACTTGTTACGGTAGCGTTGGCTGTATAGACGTAGTTACGATCCAATGACTTTGTTGCCTTAGGGTCGCGAACTGGAATACTGTAATAGTAATCCACAGGTTTTTCTTCACCCTTCTTCAGCATCACCTTGATCTTTGCCTGAGGTGCACTTGCATTATCATCCCATAATGTTGCGTAGCTATAGGTAACCAACTGATAGCCATCTGTAGTCTTAGCCATTGTCTCATTCGTCTCTGTTTCGCTCATACTAGCTATGCTCTTAGCTGTATTTACACCAAAGAGAGTAGTCTGGGTGTTATAGTTCAGCAACTGCCAGGTAGGTTTGCCTACCACCTCGTAGCCATCAACATTGATCTTGAGATTTACAACGATCTTGGCTGCAGCTCTTGTCAGCTTACTGTCGATGGTCTGAGTAGGCTCTTTGCTGACTGTCCATTTAGAGTTGATGGCTGTCATCAGGAAGTTCTTAGTTGCATTTTTGTTGCTGTAAGGCTTCCAGATGTCTTCATCAGTCTGCACCTTCTTTTCCAGGTCAGCCAATGAGTTTACCTGTTGTAAGTCCTCTTTTGCATTGGCAATTGAGTACACGAAGTAATCCTTGTTCTCCTGCAGATTCAAGTCAACTTTCCAGTTGCCCTGACCAAGAACCTCTTTCTTGTTGCTTTGCAAGTTGCGGTCAAACTTCTTGTTGACACTTTGCTCCTTATATTCCTTGTCGAAAATCTTCACGTACAGGTTGTCCAATGCAGCTTCACGCAGGGCTTCGTCAGAAGCAACTGTTGCTCTTGACACAGTTGCTTCTGTTACACTAGGCTTGATGCTGAGGCTCTCTGACGATGTTCCGGTGAAGAAATCATCCTGAGCGGAGCATCCTGCCATTGTTAGACCGAAGGTCAACAACATCAAGCCTTGTACAGATTTTCTATATTTATTTAACTTCTTCATGATGATTTAATCCTTAAGTTTATTTAAACCACATATTCTCATTTAAATTCCTGAGCGATCAGCACCCTGGGTGAACTTGATATTAAAGTCATCTCCAGGTAGTTTTCCAGTTCCTACATTGAATAGAACCTTTCTCATGTCAGGAGCAAGAACGATAAATACCTTGGTGTTGAAATTTCTTTCTACTGCTAAGTCTTTATTTCTCTTTGGCACTACATAGAATGTGAATGAGTTGCCATTGATGTCGCTCTTACTTACTGTATCATAGATCTTTCCATCCACATAGAACGCAAAGTCTGGGTTGTCGCACTGAAGGATCCAGTTCTTGCTGCCTGTATCAATGTTATTCAGTTTGATAGCTGGACCACCGCCATTTGGAATACCATAGTGAACTTCCACTGCATCTCCAAATTCTCCTGCTTCTCGTTCCATCTCGATGCTTACCTTATCAGTATAGTCCCATGCGATGTTGTCATCCCAGTCGCTTACGATAGGATTCACATACAATGTTGCCGGATTCTCAGGAGTACCTCCTCCTTCTCGGTCCACCTTGGCTGTTACGTCGTAGATGGTGTTGCGGTCGAGGCGATAGAGAGGCTCGTATTTGGTCCAATCTATTGTTGCGGCATCGTTACCTTCGTAGAGGCGCTTGTTAACCGGCACCTTGTAGAAGTAATCCGTGCCTTTGTATTTTGCCTTGAGCAGGATGTAGGTCTGCTTTTCTGCATCGATTGGCTCTTCTTTATACGGATTCTTTGTTGTCTTGTCAATCCAACTGTTGGCGTATGAGTAGAACACAGCCTTCTTGTCTTGTGTGACGGCAGGAGCGGTTACCTTGCTGCTGGCAGCGGCTTCGGTATTCAATGCATTGTCGGTGATGTTGCCTTCGGCGAGGATAGAACCGTCTGCTGCGTAGTGTATCAACTGGCAGGCATAATCCTTAGGAAGTACTGCGTTGCCCTTGTCATCTTGAACGTTGAGGCGAATCTTGGCAAGCGCTCTCTTCAGCTGGAACTTGATGTGAATCATTCCGTTTTCAATCTGTTTGGTCTCCTCCATCTTGGCATCCATCACGAATGAGGTCTGCTGTGCCTTGGGATTGAAGGTGGCTGCCTTGTTGATGGTGGCAGCCTTTAATCCATCCAATGTTGTAATGCCGCTGATATTATCCAGGTTTGCCACCAGATAGAGTTTGTTGCCTGTAATCTCCGAACGCTTCAGCTGTTTGCTTTCCAACTTCTTGTGCTTGTAATCTGTAGTAGGACTGCCCTGAACAGAAGCATCTTCAAGAGCAAGACTCTTGACGAGTTTTCCGGTTGCATCGAAAACGAAGAGGTCAAGGCGATTGATCTTGTTTTCATTGAGATCATCCGATCCATCCTCTGTTGTTTCTCCTGCGCGGGTAACAGCTGCACGGGTTTCAGTAGCAGAACCACCTACTTTATATTCCAGCACTACATCGTAGTCGCAACTCGGTGTGCCGTCCATATCATCGCTCATGCAAGATGTGTTTGCAAGCCCTAAGAGGGCGATTGCACACATCGCAAAGTATTTTGATATTGCTTTCATTGTTTGCCCTCCTTATTTTGTTAAATAATTAGTATAATGTCCACTATTGCTCTGAAGCTTATCGTAGGCAGTTCCCTTAGTTGCCTGCAGCTGGAAGATGCGGATGCGGGTATTGGTTCCTGCAAACTTTCTTCCGTTCTTGTACATACCTCCGGCGTCGTTTGGATTGATTTCCACTTCGTATTCATGGATTCCATCCAGTGATACGGTTACGTAGAGGTCTGTATATACAGGATTGCTGCCCTTAGCTTTTGCCCATTCTGTCAACTGATCAAATGATGTTCCTTCTGTCCATGGATTCTTGGCTTCTACCTTGATCTGATAAGAAGCTGTTCGGGCGATGCCTGTAGAAACGCAGTTTGTCTGGTTCTCTATAGAACTACCATAGGAGAATTGAAAATCATCTGTATTGGTAAGATGAGCTTTCCAAACCAGTCCGGTAGGACCATCTACCTTGATGTAGTAGGCTGCTCCTGATGACCTAGCCACTAGAGAGTTGTGCTTGTCGGTTTCATATCTTGGAAAGTTTACCAGACAGTATTTACCTTCTTCATCACCCGTTGTAGCACTTGGAGATGATTTATGCCAAGCAAACATCTGGCAATTTACATTGCTCCAGCTGATTTCAGAAGATATCTTGTTCCAAGGCATTACCTGCCAGTCGAGGCAGAGGACTCCACCCTGGAGGAAGTAGCCGTAAACTACGAGCTCTCGGTTGCGGATAGCGTTGCCGCTGGATGGAATGGTGAATCCCTTAGATTTTATGCTGCCGCCTTCAGCCAACTGATAGTAAATCTTACCTGTGATAGGCTTGTTGGTTTCACGAAGATAGCTCAAGTTATGTCCACCGATTTCCTTATTCATGCGGTCCATATAAGTCTGAGCGGTTTCGGTTTTTTCATCCCGCTTATAAGCAAGCGGATCAGTTACCGCCTTGATTCCGGTATTCTCTACACCATCAAGCTTGAGGAGAGTAGAAACATAAGAAGGAGTTCCGTACTTATTGCTTGTTGCAGCCTTGTTGGCATCAGCCTTGGTATAATCCTCTTCATCAGGGAAGACATAGCTTGCAGTAGGGAAGGTGTTTCCATCTATTTCAATTCCTGTTACCTTCACATTTTCTGTCATGGCATCAGCTGCATCCTTGCGGGCGAAATAGAAGTGAAGCTTGGAAACGGCGCGAACCAGAGGAATCGAAATTCCTTTGTTCTTTGCACCTGCCTCGGTATCAGCTACGTGATCGGCTATTGCTATATTGGTAATGGCACGGGAAATAGGGAGACCCTTGCCGTTAGGAACCTCTGTAGTCTGAGCCTTGCCTTCTGTGGTAATGCCGAATGGATCATCGAAGGTTACACCTTGCAGGTCTGCTCGGGTGATGCTACGGAGATTCTTGCCATTCATTTTGTCAGCCATATTGGTACTCTCTGAGTTTGCCAGAATATAGAGGTCGATATTTTTGAGTTCTTCACCGTTGATCTTACGCAAGAATCTCAAGTTCAGCGTGTAGTTGCCGTTGGCGGTACCACCGCCAACAGCAGTAGGAGTGTTATCTTCCTTGTAAGCAATAGGATTGGCGCTTGGTCCTGTTCCTGATTTAAACACCCATACCTTGATGCTATGAATGTCGCTCTCAGCGGTAGGATTAGCCTGGGTCTCGTCTTTTCCGATGTCCCCAGCTCTGCTTGCTCTGGAAGTCGTGGCGCTGGCGGTAGAGAAGCTCAGGTTGAGGTAAGCTTCATCGCCAGTTGCAGGTGCCTGCGAATCTTGGTCTGAACAAGATGCCATTGTGCTCAACATGAGCAAGGCTGCGATAGCCATGCCTAGCCGGCGTGTCATCTTGATCAAAGTTGAGTTATAGCGTTTCATCTTTTTAATCTTTTACTTATACTTATACTTTTTCTTTCTCTCTATACAGTGTGGGTAGCACTGTTTTCTTATTTGGTTCCGAGGTCTGCATTCTGCAGATTGAGAACCCAGCCGTTCACATTGATTCTTGCATCCATGTGGTAGTCGGAACCTGGACTTGGAACGTAGAATACGAGGGTGTAGTGATCCTGGCGGTCGAGGTACTCCTGATCCTCCCAGCCCTTGTCGGTGCGCTCGCCGCAGAGAGCGAGGAACCATGGCAGTGAGTGGTTGAAGATTTCCTTGCCTGTGCGCTTGTCGGTGATTACGATTCGCTTGTCATCGTACTCCGTGCTTTCGGTGTTGCGGGTGCTTGCATCATTCTTGCGCTCGAACATTCTGGAAGAAGACAGGTCGTAAACCAAAGCCTTCTCGATTTTTTCACCATCTACCTCAGTATTGCCGTCGGTGTTAACCACCAGTTTCTCGTTGTAAGGCACGTAGGTGATTGGCTTGTTCTGTTCTACTCCGTTGGCATCCTTTACCTTGTCGCCCTTGTAGTCGAGGAGAGCTGCCGAACCCTTGATTCTTACGTCGAAGTTTTCTGCCACGAATCCCTGCTGGTCGTTATCGTAAGGAAGCATCACGATTCTGTAGGTCTTGGTACATTTCATCAGACTCAGTTTGCCGGATGTGTCCTTTTTGCCCTTGAAGTCGAGAGATGTCTGGGCGGTGTAGAGAGCGGTGAACTTCTTGTTGTTGACAGAAGCCTCTCCGTCTTTCTTTCCCATTTCTTCCTGCAGGTCGTTGATGGTAGAAACACCTGGTGTGAGTTGGGTGAAGCTGAACTCCATCTCGTCGTCACCGTCGGCTCTGCTACCTGTAGGTTTCTTGTCACGAGCGAGGCAGACGAAGGTGTATTTACCTTCCTGTAAGTCTGTGATGTCCATGCTGTGACCCGTTTCGAATTTGTCGGCTGACTGCGTATAGGTATCGAAGTATTTACCGTTTTTATCGAAAACATAGACGTTGAGGTTTTTCACTTCCTGGGAGAAGGCATCAGCGTTCTCAACATTATATGTATAATCGAACTTGAGCGACACCTTAGGTGCAGGACAATTCGTCAGATCGTCTTTCATGCATGATGAAAGCGAAGAGAGTGCGATGGCTGAGATACAAACCACTTTGCAACCGTTTTTGATGATGAAATGTTTCATATCGTTTGTGTTTTATTAATTCTTTTACTTATACTTATATCTAGTGTGCCGTAGGGCGTAAGAAGTGGGGTAGCCTCCGGCATCTTTTTTTTCTTGTTGAGTGGTGCTGATTCAGCACGATAGGGGTTCCCGCCATCTGTTGGCGGCAATATCATCTTTTTCTTTTTTAATCTCCCGGAGGCGGGGTAGCCCCCGGGAGATTGAGAGTATTGTTGTTTCAAGAATTATCTTGAGAGCGGGGGATGGGGTACATCCCCGGAGCATTCATTTTTTTTCTGTTTCTGCGGTTAAGCGAAGTGATTGGGATTAGTCACCCAAATTTACATCCTGGTTATTGAGAACCCAAGGGTTAACAGAAACTGTTACGTCGAGGTAGAACAAAGACTTCTTGTCAATCTCATCCTCACCATTAGGAACCTGTGCACCAATATTGAAGACATTGTTTACTGTCAACTTGTAGATGGTGTTGCGCTGGATTAATGGCAGACCTGTTGTCAAGAGGTTCTTGTCAACGATGTTCTGACGGTAGTAAGTCAAACCCTTTACGAATACTTCGATGTCGTAGTCTTTGCGGAATTTCTCCAGAGCCTGCTCTTTTGCTACACCCTCTTCCATAGCGAAGATCTTATCCAATTTACCCTTCATAGCAGTTGCGTCTACGCCCTTACCAAAGATATCTGTTACATCTGCATACTGATTGAAGATCTGTGCAAAACTTGTGAAGATAATGTTGTTGTAGCGATAGAATGTACCAGCATATGGATCTGTTTCTTTATAGTCTGCTGGCATAACCTCTGTAGTCTTTTTTCCATTAACTATTTTCACAAACTTTTCTGGCTTCAGAGTAACCTTATACTCGAAGTACATCTTTGTAGGGTCTGTAGAAGTGTTCTCGAATACGTAGTTGTGTGCAGTTGCAGCTACAGTTGTGAAACCACCGTCTGCAAATAGCTTTTCTCCACCAAATGATGTTGTTGGCTGCCACATTGTAATATCAGCAGGGATAGAAAGTGCACTATTGCTCCAAGTCTGCATAACGTTAGCCTTGTTGGTCAGGTTTACAATCGCATATCTGCTCAATGTGATTTCCTTAACCTTATCTCTTGCATCCTTCATTGCTTCCTTTACAGCCTCAGTAAGCTCTTTGTCACCACTATAAGTTGCAGTGATATTTATTACACCAGAAGTAGGAGCGTCGATACGAGCGGTAATGCGCTCAATTGCAATCGGAGCCTTCTCCTTTACTACAGAACCCTTGGTGTACTTTACAGTTGCAGGGTTTGCCTTGTCCTTATTGTCTTTGGTGAAAACAACGGTGTATCCATTACCATCAACATTTGCATCATTCTGGTTGAACATAGCAAAGTTATTAGCTTTTGCAAATGGGTTCGCAAACTGTGATGTTGCGGTAAATACGTGTTTTGTAGGGTTTATTTTATCAGGAACCTTGTTATCACCTGCCAAGAAGTAAACCTTGTAGGTTGTTCCTGCTGCAACCTTATCAACCTTGATGTTAATGAGCTTAGTGCCAGTTTGTGACTCGTTTGCTCCATTCCATTTTGTATCTTCATTTTTAGATGAGCTATCTACGTAGCGGCTGAAAGCAACACTACCATTCTGGTCAACCAAGAAGAATGTACCCTTGGTTACAGTCTGCTCTTCAGGTGAAGCTGATGTAGTTTTGTCTGCACCAGGTACAGTTCTTGTACCATTGCTAGTAGGAGTCTGGATAGCCAATGTCATATAGAAGCCATCAACCTGTGACTGTGTACCTGCGCTACCACCTAAATCATCATTGTTACTGCAGCTTGAGAAAGATAACGCTGCTGCTGATACCAAGCTCATTGCGAGCAAATTCATTTTCTTCATAATCTTTTACTTATTAAGTGTTATACAAATTTTTTAGTTTGAGTTGCGAAATGGACGGGTCTCTCAGACCTCATCACTGGCTTCGCCCGGGGGTAATCAAATACTATTCTTTCTTTTCTTGTTCTTAAATTAAATTTTTTAGTTTATATTAATATTATTGTTTATTCTTTTACTTAAAAATCAAACTCTTACTCCACAATCTTGTTCAGCTTGTTGAGATTCTCCTGAGCACCCTTCAAGCCTCCGGCTACAGCCTTCTGGAAGTACTGCTTGGCAGCTTCGTAATCCTCATTGAGAACGGCGAGGCAACCACGGGCATTATCTACTTCGGCACCGGTGCCAGCCTTCTTCAGGTACTTCTCTGCGCTTACCTTGTCACCTCTGTCGATGGCTGCAAGGGCTGCATTCAGATTGGCGAGCTTATCTTCTGGGAACATCTTCACGGCTGTGTCGAATACATTGTTGTACTCTTCGCTTCCCTTCGGATAACTGTTTGCCACCATGTACATCTCCTGGAGAGAGAGCTTCTGCGGACGGGTATTGATGACTCTGCGAGCCTCTTCGAGGTTGAATGCCTTCACATCGTACTCGATGGTGTAATCTGTGCGGCGCAAGCCTGGCCAAACCTTGTCAACGAGGAATCGGAATGCCTCACCAGCCTTGGCTGCGAGCGTCTGTTCCTTCTGGTCAGGAGTCATATCGCTGTTGATGATCTTGAGAGCAGCTTCCTTCTGAGGGATGTTGTGACTCTTGATGTACTCCAGTGTTCCTGCCCAATCCTCAGCTGTAGATTCTACCTTGAAGAGCTTCTTGTCGATAGGGTAGGTCTTCAACAGATAGTTGTAGAGAGCCTGGGTACGGTTGCGGGAAAGCTTGTTGTTGTTGGCATAGCTGCCGTCAGGAGAAGCATATCCGTGGAGGGTAATGGAAGTGATGGTTACATCAGGGTCGTTCTTCACGAGGTCGAGCGTCTGCTTGATGGTAGCCAACTCATTGGTATTGTTACCGAGATCCTTCACGATATCCCACTTGTTGATGCGGAAGTTGAGTCTAGCCGAACCGTTTTCCTGTCTGATCTTCACTGCCTCCGCCTTTGGCTGCTGATAAGCCTGATAGAGCTGCTGAGGAGTAACGAGCGCCTCGCCATTGTTGGTGAGCAGGTTTTCTGCCAACAGTTTCTGGTTACATCCGCATGCATCATTGCTGATGGCGAAGTTGGAGTTCTTCATCCAGTCCTGGTAAGGAGTAGAGTAAGCGTATCGGAGCGTCTGTGGCTCCTTGTTCTCACGCTTGGCAACGATGAGCGGGTTCTGGGTAGCGGTCTTCTTGGTACGCTGGTAGTAGATGTATCTCTTGTTACCCATCACCTCCACAGCCGGGAGCTTGAGCGTATCCTCACCCTTATATAAAATAGGTGTAAGGATGAGACCCTTGTTGCTTGCCAGTTTCACGTCATCGAGATTGAGGTCCATATAGACGTTCACCTTATTGCCTTTCTTCTTGATTTCCTTGTTGAGGACTTTCATATCCTTGGCAGCCTGTTCCTGAGCGATAGCGTTAGTGCTAAACAGAATGCTGAGGGCGACGGCTCCAAGTGTCTTGTTTAAAATCTTATATGTATTCATAATCTTCAGTTTTTACTTATTAATATAATAATGTATCATGAATTAGAAGACATACACCAGATTGAGTGCCGCCTTGGTAGGTCCTACGTAGTGATGCGCCTTGTCTTTCTCGAGTTTCTCACCACACTGTGGGCATTCGTATTTATCCGATTTCGAATAAACGTATCCCACTCCGAGTTCAGCCTCGAAGTTCCAATGCTTGGAGAGAGCCCAGGTATAACCGTATGCAACACCTGCACCTACGAACCAACCTTCGTATCTGTAATCTTTCAATTTGGAGAAGTCGGTACCGAGGAACTTGAAGTCAAGATCTACGTTACCTATGTTATGAGAACCTCCGAGGGCGTGGAAGCCGATGAAGGAGCCCATCATCTTATTGCAGAACCAGTATCTAGCTTCTGGTTGAACAAGCCAGTGCTGCCACTTCTTGTTCTTGGAAAATGTCCACGGGTTGTAGTTGCCGGATACATCCAAGGTCCATTTTGGGGAAAGGCCAAATTCGAAGCCGAGGTTCATGGTGCTTGTAGCATCATAAAGGAGGTTCGTCTTCAAGGCCACCTTCTGAGCGACGGCTGGGCAGATAAAGCTACCAACAGCCAGTAGCGCAATTAAAATCCTTCTGTTCATACTTAAAATCTTTTAATGATTTAAGAATGACAAATGGTCTCTCTAGAGAAACGCATCATCATCTTTTACTTATACTTATACTTATACTTTTTCTTTTTCTTAATTTCCTTTTCCTTCCATTCAATAGGCTTGAAACTAGACTTTATTTATTAAAGAATAGTAAGTCTATCATTTACTCTTCTTCTACTCATCATCATCTTTATCATCTACTCCATTGTTCTTAGATGCCTGTTGGCAACTTTGGGGTTTGATTGGAAGCTCGGGCTTGAAACCGCGAACTTTGTTTTTACGATTGCAAAGATAGCGTCTTTTTCGATTGCTGCCAAGAAAAATGTGCCTAAAAATGCTGATACCGAATAAAAACCGCATGAATGAAACACTGAAAAACCCTGAAAAATGCTTTTTCTCATGTGTTTTTTGCTTTTTCAGCCACTTTTTATCAGTTTTCTTAGAGTTTTTCGATTTTTAGTAGTAATTTTGCAACTGAGAAGAATAAGTTGGTAAAATATCAATGAATTCAGGACTCAGAGGTCCTGAAAGATATGCAAAGTGCCCCAAGCGGGCAAGACTTTGATTATAATAAATATAAACGACTGTTTAAATTATAAGTAAATTGAAAGCAAGAAAATGACAGCTAAGAACAAACTTTGGGATTGGTGTTTGCGCTTGGAACATCATTTATGCCCTGACTACTGTGGAGTGGTGGACCGTCGAAGGGTGATCGCCTTTGTCCTTTTGACTCTGATAGAGATACTCATTATTCCCTATCACTTCCTTTTGTTTTACATGATGAAAGTATGGGGGGGCATGTTCTATAATGTAGTCCATACCCTCGCACTGGCGCTGCTGATGTATGTGGTGCTGAAGCGCAAGGTGGTTTTCAAGACTGGCATCTCTCTGCTCTATATCCTCGTATTCGTGAAGCTGGCGATTGACAGTATGCTCTGTCTGCATTATCAGGGCGACCGGGACAACCTGAGCGTAATGAGCAATATCTTCATCATGTTCATACTCGCCATTACCGCCCAGAGCCAGCAGCTCAACCGAACCACGCTCGGCTTTGCCATCGCTCTGCTGCCTGTGGTAGCGGTAGCCATCTCGCATACGCAGATCTCCGTGCTGTTCTTCAGCATCAAGGCTGTTCTGGTAGGTTTCCTGATGATTCTGTATGTATGGCTCTATAACTGGGAACCTGTCATCGTCAAGGAACTCAGACAACCCAAGCAGCTTAGGGAAGAAGAGAGGAAGGCGCTGCACATGCTTGCCGACCTGAAGGATGAAGAGAAGGATATGGCGGTGAACCTGCTGAGCCGCCTGCGCCCGGAGCAGCAGCAGAATATCCTGGACCGTGCCGCAGAACAGTTGAAGACCAGCGAACTGAGCAAGAAGGCATGGGATCTGGTATGTGCCGACCTCACCAACAGTGAGCGAGTAATCTGCCAGATGGTGCTGGAAGGCAAGATGCTGAAGGAAATCTGCAACGAACTGAACAAGAGTGAATCGAACATCACCAGCCAGCGTAGCCATATCCGCAAGAAACTGAATATGGACCGCAAGGACGACCTGCGACGTGAACTGGAAAAGCGCTTCTATGAAGCCAGAAATTCACTGGAAGCATAGTATAAACAATAGCATATAAGAATGCAGAAAGGGTGTGCTCACACGGGCACACCCTTTCTGTATTCTTATACTTTTCCAATCTTATTCTTCCATTCTGAGGAATGCCTTCGGCAGGTAATCAATGAGATCGCTGGCGATGAGGCTTTCCTTACCCAGGTCCTTGATAGCGAGGTCGCCGGCAAGACCATGAAGGTACATGCCGATGCGGGCAGCATCTGCCTGCTTGTAACCGCGAGCCAGAAGAGCGGTGATGATGCCTGTAAGTACATCGCCACTGCCCGCCGTAGCCATACCGCTGTTGCCCGTAGAGCAGAACTCCACCTTACCATCCGGATGACAGAGGGCAGAGAAATGTCCCTTCAGCAGGATGTAGCCGTGCAGACGGTCGGCAAGCTCGCATGCCTTGTAGAGGCGCTCGGTGCAGTTGCTGCTGGTGATGCCAGCCAGACGGTCAAGCTCCCTAGGATGTGGAGTGAAGATGAGGTTCTTAGGCAACTGCTGCATCCAGGCACGGTGACTGGCAAGGATGTTGAGTGCATCGGCATCCACCACAACCGGACAGGTGCATCTTCTGAGCTGGGCAATCAGGGCGATGGCTGTCGCCTCGCTGGTCCCCAGTCCCGGACCGATGCCCATGGCGTGGTAATCTTCCGTATCTACCGGTTCGCTGAAGATGGTTTCCTCCGTATCCATCTGCAGTACCGCCTCGGGCACGGAAATCTGCATGATCTCGTAGTTTCTCTTAGGCGTATGGGTAATCACCTTTCCCACACCTGTCCTGAGGCAGGCTCTGGTGGCAAGGACCGAAGCGCCCGACATGCCGTAGCTGCCTGCGATGAGGAGTGCCGTGCCCATGCTGCCCTTGTGGGCGAAGTCGCCGCGAGGCTTCAGGAGCTGGCGGATGTCCTTCTCCTCAAGGATGCTGCAACGGCTCTCGGTGCGCTGGATGAACTCTGGGGAGAGTCGGATATCAAGCACCTTGATTCTGCCCAGGTACTGCTGGTTGTCTGCCATCATCATCGACAGCTTTTTCTGCTGCAGGGTGAGGGTGAGGTCGGCACGGATGATGTTGGCGCTGATGTTGTAGGAATTGTCCTCGCTCATCAGGCCGGAAGGCAGGTCGATGCTCACGATCTTTGCCGCACTCTGGTTGATGTATTTCACCATGGCAGCGAATCCGCCCGCCAGCGGCTTGTTGAGTCCGCTGCCGAAGAGGCCATCCACCACGAGCATTCCCGCCTCGAGCTGAGGAGGGTCGAAGTTGACGGTGACCTCCGTAAACTGCTTGACGCGCTTACCCTCGATGAGTCGTTTCTTGTTGGTGGCACAGTCGGCAGAAAGCTTGTTGTGCACATTGAATAGGAATACACTCACTCCATAGCCGTCTTCGCTGAGAAGGCGTGCCACGGCAAGTGCATCACCACCATTGTTTCCCGGACCGGCGAAGACCACGACCGGCGTTCTGTTAGACCATTCCTGCTCGATGGCACGGGTGAGCGCCTTTGCCGCCCTTTCCATCAGGTTGAGCGATGTGATCGGCTCATGCTCAATGGTGTATTTATCCAGCTCATGTATTTGAGCACTAGTGAATATTTTCATATATTAATGTATGTTATGTCCGATTATCTGATTATTTTAATGCAAAAGTACTAAAAAAAGTCGATGAATGGATGAAGTTTCACGATTTTTTCGTAATTTTGCAGAAAATATTATATCATCAAGACTATGGGCATAGTAAAAATCAAGGATAAGACCTTCAAGACCTCCATTCCAGAGGCAGATATTCTGAAGAAGGTACAGGTCGTTGCCGACCGATTGAACCAGGATTATGCGGACAAGACTCCGGTGTTCCTGGCTGTGTTGAATGGTTCGTTTATCTTCGCTGCCGATCTGATGCGAATGATTACGGTACCAAGCGAGATTTCTTTTGTGAAGTATGCTTCCTACGAGGGCACCAGTTCTACCGGCAGCATGAAGACTCTGATGGGTCTGAACCAGGATCTTACCGGTCGCCACGTGGTGATCGTGGAGGACATCGTGGATTCCGGCTTTACCATGGCTCACATGATCGAGGATCTGAAGAAGAAGAATCCTGCCAGCATCGAGATCTGCTCGCTCCTCGTGAAGCCGGGCAATCTGAAGGTGGATCTGGACATCAACTATGCCGTAATGGAAATCCCTAACGATTTCATCGTAGGATATGGATTAGATTATGACCAAGAAGGCAGAAACCTCCGCGACATCTACACCATTGTAGAAGAATAGGAGGTGAAGCATGTGGGAGAAAATAAGTGATTATTGCTTGGATGTCTCCAAGTACTTCTTGACTGCTGTATTTGTCGCATCTTTAATGGTGGATTTGGGTGAAATGCGGTGGTTGCTATATGCAATTAGTGGCGTTTTGGCAACAATCTTCTTTTGTGCAGGTTTGTTCTTCATATCCAAAAGTAAGGATGAGAAAGAAAGGAAGTATAAAACAACTCGAAAGTATAACAATAAAAATAGGAGGACATAAAATGGATGCATTATTTTTCTTAGGCGTTGTAACAGTTCTCTTTGGAATTGTTTTTGCAGTTCTTTTGTCTCCAAAGGGGCAGAAGTGGGTTAATAAATATAGTTAGGTTTCTGACACAACATAAATATTTTATATATATATTAAGGTAAAAATGAAAAATATCGTAATTTTCGGCGCTCCAGGTGCAGGTAAAGGCACACAGAGCGACAAGATGATCGAGAAGTATGGTCTCGGTCACATTTCTACAGGTGATGTACTTCGTAACGAAATCAAGAACGGTACAGAACTTGGTAAGACAGCTAAGGGTTATATCGACAATGGTCAGTTGATTCCAGACGAGTTGATGATTGACATCCTCGCAAGTGTATACGATAGCTTCGGTAAGGATCACGCTGGTGTAATCTTCGACGGTTTCCCACGTACCACTCCACAGGCTGAGGCTCTGAAGAAGATGCTTTCTGAGCGTGGTCATAAGATTGCTGCGATGATTGAGTTGGCTGTTCCTGAGGATGAGCTGATGGCTCGCCTGATTAACCGCGGTAAGGAAAGCGGCCGTTCTGATGATAACGAGGAGACTATCAAGAAGCGTCTCAATGTTTATCATACACAGACAGCTCCGCTCATCGACTGGTATGAGAAGGAAGGCATTCATCACCACATCGAGGGTCTCGGTACTGTAGATGAGATCTTCGCTCGTGTTTGCAATGTAATCGACAACTTGTAATCAAGATAAAGAATCTTCCCCGCTATGGTGGGGAAGATTTATTCATTAAATAAATAAAAAGAAAAGAATAAATGGCTGAATCCAATTTCGTAGACTACGTAAAGATACAATGCCGCTCTGGTAAGGGTGGCAAGGGCTCCATGCACCTGCGCCACGTAAAGTACC